>RCUU01000522.1_pt1 | contig 20839 bp, 17 predicted proteins | sample 2166211 | NCBI WGS metagenome assembly RCUU01 (sample SAMN09932620, study PRJNA488358) | compost metagenome | feature: garden; material: soil; isolation source: compost soil in phenylacetic acid-enriched culture | place: Germany: Experimental Botanical Garden Goettingen | collected 2016-01-27
TTGCCCGCGGCGGAACGCACGCGGGATGCGGCGCGCAGCGCCGACTGGAGCGCGGCAGCGGCAGCGTACCGCGACATCGTCAGCGGATGGAAGCCGGCGGAGCGCAACATCCGGGCCGACAATTCCGCCGTCTACAGCTTGCTGGAGACGCGAATAAGTCTGCTGCGCATCGCGCTACAGGCAGAACCGCTCCGCGAGGATTCGGCGAAATCAGAAGCCGAAGCTTTGTATCAGCTGCTTGCCGATTACAGTGAAGGCAAAGCCATAGATGCTGGAGATACTTCCAGTAAACCAGCATCTATAGAAGGACTGATTAGCTACCTCAACAAAGCTTCTTCCACCGCAAAAGCAGGAAATAGCACGGAAGCGGCTAATATTATGGAGCAATTTATTGTGGATTGGCCCTCAGCCGAAGGACAAGTACAGATTGCTTCTCCAGCGGTCTACACCAATATTGAGAACGAAAGTGCAGCGGTCACTGGTTATCTACTCTCTAATCCTCCTAAGCTAGATCAAGCCTTAAAGATCATGAATAATATGATCACTGAGCTGACTCCCTTGGCGGGTGAGACAACCTACAATGCTTGGGATGCTGCGCTAATTCTTCTTCGTGAAGGACTGGAGGCTATCCTCGTATTGTCTGCCCTTCTTGCATACCTGAAGCGCGATGGCAACGCAAAAGCACAGAAATGGATTTGGTCTGGCGCAGCTATAGGACTTGTAGCGAGTATCGGATTAGCCGTCATACTCACCTATACCATTTCCCGCGCGGCATCTGGTGGAGCACGGGAGATGATTGAGGGCATCACGGGTCTTGTTGCCGTCATTATGATGCTTACAATTGGACGCTGGCTGCATAGCAAATCAAATACCGCGAATTGGAACAACTATGTTGGACGACAAGTGGATGGAGCATTAGCCAAGGGTAATCTATGGTCATTGTCCTCCGTTGCCGCGCTTGCGATTTTACGCGAAGGTGCAGAGACCACTATTTTTTATGTAGGTATGGCCCCTTCCATTACAGTATCTCAATTGCTGCTAGGAATTGGATGTGCTCTAGTAATTCTAGGGATTGTAGGCTACGCAATAATTGCCTTAAGTGCAAAATTGCCGATTGCTGCCTTCTTCCGCACAGCTACACTCCTTATTTACTATTTAGTGTTCCGCTTTCTTGGAGAGAGCATTCACTCCCTTCAAGTCGCCGGGAAACTTCCCGCGCATGTACAGGACGGGTTGCCTTCTATAAGCTGGCTCGGGATGTATCCGACTTGGGAAACTTTGCTGCCTCAGCTGCTAGTCCTTGCGTTTATTGTGTGGGAGATGTGGCGCAATAGATCGCCAAAAGCTTCAAGAACGGCATAATCACACACGCAAAAAACGGTTGTCATCGTTTAACGATGACAACCGTTTTTCGTACATTTTAAAGAAACTGATCCTATGGCTTTTACATTAGAAATGAAGTTAGATCTACCGGTCCGTCACGCCCGTTAGGTCACGCCGGTTTAGTCCGGTAACTCCTTGCATTTACAGTGTAATTTATGAAATGGATTCCATAGCAAGCTTTTTATTTGGAAGGTAATTTTCGTACGATATGTTAGAATAAAAAGACTATATACCTTACACAAGCACCCAGGGAGGCTGTTGCTCACTAATGGCTAATATAAAAGAAATCGCCCGTATGGCTGGTGTTTCCGTGACAACGGTCTCACGAGTACTTAATAATCACCCTTATGTAAGTGAAGTCAAAAGAACCGCAGTCCTAAATACGATTGAAAAATTAAATTACTCACGTAATATGAACGCCGTCCATCTGATCACCGGCCGAACACAAGCCATCGCAGTTATTATCCCTTACATTAACTTATTTTATTTCTCCTTAATTATTGAAGGATTAGCCCAAGAAGCACTGCTAGCGCAATACCGGCTGATACTGTGCCAGACTGATTACCAGCCTGAAGAAGAAATTAAAGTACTGGAAATGCTGCGCAATAAAGAAATTGATGGTGTAGTTATTGTCTCTACAAGTATAAGTTCAGAAGTTATTGAAGAATATACAGCCTATGGCCCCATTGTGGTTTGCCAAGATAGAGGGAATTGCCAATTCTCCTCCGTTTATATTGAGCATTATTCCGCTTTTCGAAGCGGGCTTCAATATTTGAATGACAAAGGATACCGCCGGATCGGTTACTGTGAAGGTAGACAACATGGGAGTAGCAGCTCTATCCGGCAAATCGCCTTTAGGGATTTTCTGAACGCAACTGGTCAGCCATATCGTGAAGAATGGATGATATACGACTGTGTGACGGAAGAGGATGGCGTTCGTGTGCTTCACCATTTGCTCGAAATGAAGCAGCGGCCTGATGCTCTCATTATCTCTGGGGATCATGTTGCGGCCGGTCTAATTATCGAAGCATGGAAGCATGGTATTCAAATTCCAGAAGATCTCGCCATCATCGGATTCGACAATCAACCTATCGGCCGGACGCTAGGTCTAACCACTATAGATAACCAGCTATCCGAAATGGGTACGACAGCTTTTCGTATTATTTATGATCAGATCCAGAATAATAATAGACATCCAGTACACCATAAGCTTGAGTATCGCATTATTGAACGTTCTACGGTATAACATGATCATGATTCGAGTGTTGTTCAAAAACGGTCCACTTTTCGCAGTCTTTAGCGAGTGGGCCGTTTTTATTCAATTTGGGTTCCACGCTATAAATCATCCTTATATTTCTCGCTAAAACGCTTATCGTCCTTGCGGGGATACCGAAGCTGTTTATGCTTGTTCGCATATTCTCCTTTTTGTATTCATTTTTACCCCTTGCAACTAGATAGATTTTGCTTTATCCTGAGTATGAAAATAATTTTCTTGTTTTGATATTTAATTTTAAAAATAATTTCAAAAAGTTAAAAAGCTACATTAGAAGTCGAGGTGGATTGATGTCCCCAATTTTGTATGCACTCGAGCATGAAAAGTCCAAGCTCTCTCAAATGGAGCGGAAGCTGGCAGAACGTATCCTGTCATCGCCAGGTGAAATTGTTCATATGGGCATCACAGAACTCGCGGAGCAATGCGGAATTAGTCCTGCTACCATCACACGTTTTTGTAAGGTTATGCATTTCAAGGGATTTCCAGATTTCAAAGTAAAGCTGGCTGCTGAAATTGCTCATAGCGATGCTGCACCTCAGGATGGCAGTTCTTCTTATCAAGATATTGTTGCAGGTAATCCGCTCTCCGTTATTGTGGAAGCGATGCAAACGAATCACCTGACCTCCATCCGGGATACAACTTCACTTCTAGACCTGGAACGACTACAGGCAGCCGTTAATTTATTATGCCAAGCGCGGCGAGTAGATCTGTACGGGATGGCAACTTCCTCCATTGTGGCTCAGGATTTCTATCAGAAGCTGATCCGCATTGGCGTGAATTGCACCGCTTTCGCTGATTCCCATATGCAGATTACCTCTGCTTCTTCGCTCTCCAAAGGCGATGTCGTATTCGCAGTATCGTATTCTGGAGAAACCCCAGAGACCATTGATGCCCTAACCTGTGCCAAAGCTAGCGGAGCAAGTACTATTGCTCTAACCTCTTACGGCAGCAGCACTTTGGCTACGCTGGCTGATATTCCACTGTTCTCCTCTTCTCTGGAAAAAGGAATGCGACGAGGAGATATGGCCTCACGTATTGCCCAGCTGCACATCATTGATATTTTGTTTACTGGAATGGTCAGCACCCGTTTTGGGGATTTTATTCCTAGACTGGAGCAATCTTATCTGAATGTCCAACATTACCGAAACAAACGAGGAGGTCAATCATAATGAATATTCTTAAGTTCAATAGTGATGAAGATTTTGTACAAACAGGTGCGAATCTTATTGCCAGCCTGCTTCAAAGCAATCCGAAAGCGGTGCTCGGTCTTGCGACCGGAAGTTCCCCAGTAGGCGTTTATGCCAAATTGGTTGAAATGCACCAAAAAGGGCTTGTAAGCTTCTCGAAAGCCACTTCCTTCAATCTTGATGAATATATCGGATTGCCTGTTGATCACCCGCAGAGCTATCGCAGTTTCATGAACGAGCAATTATTCAATCATATTGATATTGACCCAGGACAGACACATATCCCTAACGGCAATGCAGCAGATATGGAAGCGGAGTGCCTCGCTTACGACAAAATGCTGGAAGAGAACGGACCGGTTGACTTACAGATCCTTGGAATTGGAAGCAATGGTCATATCGGGTTCAATGAACCAGATGCCAATCTGAGCAGCAAAACCCATGTCGTTGATTTGCTTGAAGACACACGGGAAGCTAATGCCAGATTCTTCGACTCTTTGGACGATGTCCCTCGGCAAGCAATCACAATGGGCATCGGGGGAATTCTAAAAGCTCGCCAAATTCTTTTGTTAGTACGCGGTGCTGGCAAAGCTGAAGCCATCCGGAATGCCGTTGAAGGTCCGATTACAACTCAATGCCCAGCATCTCTACTGCAGAGCCATCCGAATGTAATCGTCCTTGTAGATGAAGGAGCAGGAAAATGGCTGAAATAAACGAAGAACTAGGAAAATTACTGTTTGGTAAAGTGCTAACTCCCCAAGGCTTAATTGAGCAGGGCGTGATTGCCGTATCCGGTGAGCAAATTCTTTATGCCGGTGAGGCAAAATGGCTTCCAGAGACTTACGCTCACTGGCCAGCGGATGGTCAAGCTTCAGAAGACCTGCTCATTCCTGGATTTGTAGATGTGCATGTACATGGTGGAGCAGGTCACGACTTTATGTATAGTGATGCAGAATCTTTAGATACCATCACTAAGTTCCACAGTTCCCAAGGAACAACTACTATGCTGGCAACCACCATGACTGCTGCCAAGTCTGCGATTGACCAAGTATTCTCCGAAGTGAGTGCGTATCGTGCCGCTGAGATGCCATACACACAAATCGCGGGCATGCATTTGGAAGGACCGTTCATTAGTCCGAAATGGTCTGGTGCCCAGAACCCAGAGCATATTGTTTCTGCCAATATTGAGTGGCTGGAACAATGGGAGAATGATTATCCAGGCATGATCCGGCAAGTCACATTGGCTCCGGAACGTGAAGGCGCACTTGAGGCTATTCTCTGGCTGCGCAAGCACGGTATAACTGCAGCGCTCGGTCACACCGATGCATCCTTTGAAGAGGTCATTGCGGCAGCAGATGCCGGATTAAATCAAGCCGTGCATATGTTTAATGCGATGACACCACTACATCACCGTAAACCTGGAGCTGCTGGTGCAATACTGTTCGATAAGCGCATACGAGCAGAAATTATCGCCGATGGCATACATGTTCATCCTGCAGCCATTTCTCTATTGGCTAATCTGAAAAAAGATAACAATTTATTGTTAATTACAGATGCCATGTCTGCGACTGGACTTATTGATGGCGAATATACGATCGGTGATTTACCCGTGCTTGTTCAAGATGGCATCGCCACACTTAAAGATAATCCTGCTGCTTTGGCGGGAAGTACACTTACCATGATTCGTGGCTTCCGTTATCTCATACAGGAAGTGGGTCTTAGCCTAGAAGAAGCCTCCCGCGCAGCAAGCCTTACTCCGGCAATATCCATTGGAATGGAACGTTCCATCGGTACCTTGGAACCCGGAAAACGCGGTGATATTCTGCGGCTTGACGCTGACTTGAATTTGCGAGGCGTATGGATTGGCGGTCGCCCAATTCCGCTTTCATAAGCATAATAAAAAGCAACAATTCTCGCCATAAAGGGGAGGACTGTTGCTTTTTTTATTTATAATCAAACGATTTATTAATAATTACGTGTCGGGAAAATTCGCTCAACCATCGTCCGGAATTCATCGACAAAACCTTTGATCGGATGACCCGCACGAGCCTCTTCTGCGTAGACGTTGACACGATCTACAAAGTCGGGGCTTGCTGATACATATACATCTTTAATGGTTGCATCATGCTTTTTAATTTCGGCAGCGATTTTCGCTTTAATTTCTTTAGTAACGGTATCTGTTTCTTTCGTATTTAAGTTGTGATTTGTGCTATTCATGTGAGTCGAATTACTTCTATAATTTGTTCCATGGGTACTATTAGTGTAGTTTGGAGTGGTACTGCGAATACCCATTCCAGTTCCCAAACCATCTGTCATTCCTGTTCCTGTTCCGTTTCCGTTTCTAGTTCCCATCCCCATACCCATTCCGTTACCAATCCCCATATTGACATCATGTTTTGAACCGTTGCTGTTCAGCAAGGGTCCATTATTATAAGTATGGTTTCTTGTACCAGTCATTCCTGTACCTGTACCCATACCCGTACCTGTTCCCAGAGATCCCATACCAAGTGTTCCGTTTCTGGTTGCAGGTCCAGTGCTTGTAGTACCAGGGACTGTATTAACAGTGCCTCTTAAGGTTCCGTTCGTTCCATTCGTCACGGCCCCTGTATTATTCATTCCATCCCGGCCTATTTTTACTCTGCCTGTACCCGACATGACCCCAGTCGGTCCATAATTGTGAGGAACTGTAGACGATTTTGCTCGATAGGATGTAGTACCTTTAGCCCGTAGACCAGTAGTTGTATCATGTAATGTTACGGCAACATACGCGTTCTTACCTGCAAGCATTACGTTCGCTGTGCGAACTTCTGGCATAGCAGCAACACGATCAGCGAGCTCCTGACTGACCTCCATCTTAGTAATATTATGCGTACCCATTCCTCCGCGTACGGAGTTTACGCCGATACGTCCGTCATTTACCCCCCGGACATTATTAGTTTGCACATTAGTCTTTTCTGCCGCATTCGTTCCACACCCTGTAATACTCACCAAGCCTAGAAGTAATGCGGCTGAGACTGACATGCTGATCTTGGATCGCATCATGAAATCATCCTCCATCTCTATTGTTGTATGTGTACAGCGTAACAGTCGTTAGGATGACCGTCCGGAGAACAAGCTATCCTGAAAGGATTTGGGAGTACCCTCACCTCACTCGATCTACGGCGTATTGTATTTACATAAAGTAAATTGAACAGCAACGGGGGAGAGCTCTTGAGAGTCCTGTTTACCTTCTACATTCCGAGCGGAGGAATGGAAACGCTGAACCGCATGCGCTGCAAAGAACTATCCAAACATAACATCGAATGCCATCTTCTCTATTCAAGAGCAAGGTCTGGAATTCATAACATGATCAGTGCGACAACTTTTATCACTTCTCAAGATGAGGAGATTAGGCAGATCATTCATACGCATAATTATGATGTCATTATCGTAACTTCCGATTATGTAATGCTGGAACGACTCCGTCGTATTGGATATACCGGCTTATTAATTTTTGAAGCTCAGGGTTTTGGGATGCAAGAAGACGCTGTCAATTTGCTAACTAAAGCCAAACCGTTTCTACTCGCGCATTGTGACGCGATTGTTCTACCTCCTACCTTGCATTTAATGGGGCTTTTTATGGAAATGTTCCCATCTTTACCTCGTTTCATCTTTCCAAACTTATTGGATACTCAATTATTTCATTACATCCCAAATACGCCTCCCCCTTATCCTGTCTTATCATGGGTCGGCAGGTTGGAGCCGAATAAGAATTGGCTGCATTTCCTCTCCATATCGCACCAAATTATTCAAGTTCATCCTACCGCTCAGCTCTGGATGTTCAACGATTCACAATTGTCTGCTCTTGAGGATCAAGAGCATTTTCAAGCTACCGTCGAACAACTCGGGCTAGGTCCTAAATTATTAACACTGGATAATATCCCCAACCAAGAAATGCCGGTCTTTTTCTCTTTAATAGGTGATTCTGGCGGACTTCTGCTCTCCACATCATTGCTCGAAGGATTCGGTTATGCCGTTGCAGAAGCGATCAGTTGCAGATGCCCGGTGTTAAGCTCCAATTCGGATGGGGTTCGTATTTCAATTAAACATAATGTTACTGGCAAGTTATACAGCCAAGGAAATATCGAACAGGCGGTTCAAGAGGCCTTGGAATTAATAGAAAATCAACAATTACGGGACAAAATTCGATCAGAGGGAGTAAAACATATTTCAACTGAACTCTCTCCGGAACGGTATGTCAGAGCTTTTTGTGAAGTAATGAATGCACTTGGAATATTTTAAAAAAAGAAATAAACAGATGCGTAAGTAAAAACCGCTTCCCCTGTACATCTTAAGTAGGAGGGAAGCGGTTAAGTTTAAATCCTCTTATCCATAATCAAAGTTGAGCCAGGGATTCCGTTTGGGGTACTTGGTTTATTAACCATAAGACGATAATACTTTCATTAAAGCAACTTGGTCATAGACTCTTGTCTCTAAATTTTTCTTCAGTATTTTTCGCACCCAATTTTTTTTACGATCTGTATCGGAAAATCCCTTACCTTCACACAGGTTCAAATGTGCGGAAAATTCCTCTTCACTTACCTCAATACCCAGTCTTATAAGTTGCTCATATTTAATTCGCTGCGCCTGTTCAACTTGATCTGTAGTATAACTTTTACTAATTTGAGCATCATGTAATCGATAATATAACAAAACTTCGGGTACATTCGACAGTTTCGTAACGTGAGAAAGTTGAGTCCATAATTGATAATCCTCTGCGTAGTTGTAGTAGGCATCATATTGAAGCGAATGGTTAACTAGGATCTCTCTCCTTAGCATGACTGAGGGATGAGCTAAGCAGCAATTAAACAGCAATCTACACTTCACCTCATCTGGCTGTTCCGGCTGATACCAAACTTCTTCGCTACCCATTACTTGTACATTGCTTCCGCATACCCCGACATTCGGATGGCTTTCCATATAAGATAATTGCCTGCTGAATCTATTGGGATGGCTAAAATCATCTGAATCCATTCGAGCTATGAACTCACCGACAGCCAATTGAAGTCCTTTATTCAGACTCTCAGTAACTCCACAGTTCACCGTATTGTCGATCCGCTTGATTCTTGGATCACTATATCTTGCGATTATATCTCCACTTTTATCCGTTGAACCGTCATTAATAATGATGAATTCAAAATCGGAAAATGATTGGTCCAATATACTTTCTATTGCACTGTCTAGATAAGCCTCGTTATTGTAAACTGGCATCAATACGGAGATTTTCGGCAATGAAATTCCCTCCCAGGTTTTGATTTAACACCCTTTTGTATAGCTCCAAATAATTGTCCACCATTGTCTCAGAGGTGAAGTTTTGGAGAAAACACTCTCGTAATCGGTATGGATCTGGGAGATCAATAGTTTTCAGTTTTAGAGCAGCTTCACTTAAGTCACTACATATGAGTTCAGGAAACTCTCTAAGAATTTCGGGAACTGCACCATTGCGAAGCGCAAGTACAGGCGTCCCGCAAGCCATTGCTTCGATCATTACCAGACCAAAAGCCTCGTCGTCGGACATAAATAAGAGGCATTTCGCACGATTCAACAGATGTTGTTTATAAGCTCCTCCTACCTCTCCTACATAAATGATGTTTGGATGCTTACGAATTTTAGGGAGAATGTGCCGAATGAAAAAAGTAGTGGATTCCGGGTCGACAATATCGGTTTCAGGTCCTGCAATTACAAGACGAAGCTTTGTTTTCTCTGCGATCTCAATTGCTTTTAAAATCCCCTTACTCTCTATCAGCCTTCCAAGAAATAAGAGATAATCCGATTTTTCAGCCGAGAACAGGCAATCCTCCCGATCGATGCCATTGTGTACAACATATCCTCTTCCCGCGTTTAATTTCGTTCGCATAGCGTCGCACAGAAAAACGGGGTTACTAATTTCATTGCACCAAGGAACATGGATGGAACAGACCATGGGGATAGGTAGTTCGCTTCGTCCGACGACTGATCCGTGCGTATGATCATGAATAATATCAACGGAAGAAGGCAACGTATTTTTCACATACTGTGCGATTTCCGATGGATCTCCCCAGTGACTATATTCGATAAGCCTTCCACTTGTCTTACTACCAGGAAGGGCATATAAGAACACTTCGTGTCCCTTTTTAACAAGCTGTTCAGTAAGTTCATAAACAATACGTTCGATGCCACCGTATTTTTCAGGAGGAGTAGTAACATAATCCGGGGAAATCTGGACAATTCTCAACATCACACCTTCTTTTCTCACTCTTTGCACATAGCGTATGCCTATTCAGGCGATTTGGTAAGGTATATCAGCACATTTCAGTATAAAAATGAGTATACATAGCAGCATGAAGAGGAATGAAACGAAAGGTCATATAAGGGTGCAAGAAGAGGCCAATATACGAGGGGGATGGGGAGGCAATGATAGAGCTTGGTGCCTTGCATTTTAGCGGTAACGAAACCATTACGTTTCAAAAAAGTATTTGGGAATTATTCGATACGTTCACATACGAATTTTGGGTTAAAGCGGAGGCAGAACAGACGCTGGGTTTCGAACAAGAGAATGGAACGGATGGTATAACAGGAAAGAGATATTTGATTTATCCTGATTTCAGATTTCCTGGAAATGCAGGTTTTGGGATCTCCGTTGGAACTAATGGGATTTCTATTCACGAACATTCTAGTGACTACATGCCGGCCAAACTAGTCTATCCATGTTCATTCTCAGATTGGCAGCATGTTGCAGTCGTTTATGAGGACAAAACTCCAAGCCTTTATATCAATGGTGAGTTTATAAAAAAGGGCCAGTCCAGTGAATATAACCATATTTACCCCTCTTTGACTGTGGGAGGACATCCTTACGGTCATTTTGTAGGAAAAGTGGCTCATTTACGGCTTTGGAGCACAGCGAGAACTGTAGCGGAAATTCAGAATTTTATGTTTGAAGATCTCCTAGGTCATGAATCAGGATTGTATTGGCATTGGAATCCTCTCTCAGGGACGTTAGTTACAAACACCACCAAAAAGAATATACAAGTAAGCGTAATTATGCCATCACATAATCGCTATCCGTTAAATCATTTCGCCCTGCGGACATTAGAAAGTCAGACCTATCCCGCAGATCAAATGGAAGTTATTTTTTTGGATGACGGTTCAACAGACTCGACCCCTACTCTTCTTGATAACTATTTAAATCCTAAATTTCCAATTAAATTCGTTCGACTAGAAAAAGCTGTAGGGAGGGGAAAAATACGTAATATTGGGATGAGTCTATCCTCTGGTTCTGTTCTTTTATTTCTGGATGCCGAAATGCTTTGTCCCCCGGATTTAATTGAGAAGCATATGTCGCATCATCAAGAAGGCAACCCATTAGTTGTTTCAGGGAGTATGAAAGTCAAACGGATTTTTACAGTGGCGGATCCCCAATACACAGAGAATCAAATTTCACATATGCAAAGCTTATATCAGCTGCATCCATCCGTACAAGCGATGATCACCCAATTCCATGTAGATCGCACGGCTATTCAATTACTCCCAATGGAAGCAATGAGCGACCCGACACAGCTTGATCCTTGGAGTTTTGAGTATGATTATTTTGAAGAAATTCTTACAAAACATGGACCTTACTTTAACAATTTCAATTATAGTTGGCTTAATTTCATTACAAGCAATGTATCTTTACCGAAATCTTTACTCGAAAAATCCGGTTATTTCAATGAACAGTTCGAGGGGTATGGATGGGAAGATTGGGAGCTTGGTTTTCGGTTGTATAAGGAAGGGGCATATTTTATCCATGATGATGAAGTAATCAATTATCATCAGGAACATCCAAGGCCGGAAAATAATTTTGAACAATCACGTAAAAACTTCATGAAATTTGTTCAATTGCATCCGGGTCCAGAAGTTCAATTAATAGTGCTTGACATGATTCCACACCGAAGAGAAATGGTAGTCATCAATGAGTATTTAACAGATATTTTGAGATTACAAGCCATTTATACAGAAAAATTTAACGTATTCTATCAATTTATACTCTATGTTCTCGAAAAACTCTGTTATATGCTTTCATTAAGAGCAGATATCTTTATGCCGCTGCCAAGCAACATTCTTGATACAAACATTATGAAAACTGCAGAGGCGAAATTAGAGGCGGAGGAGATCAGAGAGTTAAATACATTTCCAAGACTAATGGAATTATACGATTTATTATATGATTTTGTTACGAAAGAGGACGTTTAATATCCTATCAGAAGTATGATAATAATCCCCATTAAGCAAAAAGTGTAGACCGAAACGGTTTACACGAATGCTTGAAGGGGATCATTTTCACTGTCCAGAAGTCAGATTATTTTCAAATCGATTAAGTCAGCTTTCCGTCCAACTAAATTGTGATAAATCTCCAAGAATAAATCGCCCTTTAGTAAAAGCTTCGCTGGGGCTCGAAATACTTACTTTATCTCCCAAAATGCTACTGCTGATGATTGATTTCCCTGTTCCACTAATCGTAATATCCCGAAGCAAAATACTGTGATCGATGATGCAATCGTCCAAACGGGTGCCAGACATTATGGAAACATAAGGCCCGATGGTACAGTTCTCCAACCTGCATCCGGGGCCGATGATTACCGGCTCATGAAGTATACAGTTGATGAGGGTGGCTTCAGAAGAGATCACATTCCCCCCTTGGCAGACCTCATCCATCATCCAGATGTTAGCCTCAAGCCATCGCTCTGTATTCCCGACATCGGAAACATTTTGGTTGGTAATAGCGAAAGCCACCTTGCTATTCCGATCAATTAATCGCTGTATCGCATCCGTTATCTCAAGCTCTCCCCGTGCAGAGGCTGATAAATTACGGATCTGATCAAATATCCCGGATTTAAAAGCGTAGACACCGACTATAACCAGATTGCTTTTCGGGTACTGAGGCTTCTCCACCAGTCTTACAATCTCATCGCCGTTAATTTCGGCAACCCCGTACTGCTGCGGATTGGCCACTTCCGTCAGTAGAATACAGGCCTCTGCCGTAATCATCTGATCCATTAGCGGACCGAGCGGCTCTTTGACTAGGTTGTCACCAAGCATAAGAACAAAATCGCTACCCTGAATAAAATCTTCGGCTACAGCAACGGCATCGGCTATCCCTTTCGGTTCGTTCTGATATAAATAAGTCAGAGTGACGCCGAACTTTTCTCCATCGCCGGCCTCCTCGTAAATCATTGCCTCTTGGGAAGGATGAATAACGATTCCAATATCACGTATTCCTTCATTTGCGAGCTTTTCAATTTCATAAAATAGAATCGCTTTGTTGGCGACGGGAATCATCGTTTTCGGCCTGGATAGCGTGAACGGTCTTAAGCGTGAGCCTTTTCCGGCACAGACGATTAACCCCTTCATGACCCTTCATTCCCATTTTCGGACTGGACACCATATCTGCTCAGAAACGGATCAGGTCCAGTCTTAAACAACCGGAAATTGCTAGTATCCCCCAACCAAAAACCCCCATATGGCCTGTTATATTTGACAGTTCTGGCCATTATTTTCGCTTCATTTAGATTGTCTGCACAGGTCACTGAACAAATATTCATAAAGCTCCCTCCTTAACAAAATCACCAACGCTACTGATCGTTCCATACAGATGTATAAATAAGGACTTAAAGCACAATTAACTTTCCTCAATCCTTTATTTATGTTATTTTTTGTTTTCTTTTGGACGTTTCAAGCAATAATTTCTGTAATTTTCCACGATACTTAGCCTGGACGTAAGCTAGCTCCACTTCAATTTTCTTGCTATTCAAACGTGTTCCCATCCCGTCATGCCATCGGTAGTACACAAGCGTCTCGTTTAAGAATGGAAAAGAATATCCAGCTAATATAGCCCGATACCAGAAATCTAGATCTTGTGTATAAAGAAGCTGCTCGTCAAAGTATCCAATCTGATCAAACAACTCCCGTTTCATCATCACTGTGCATCCATTCACAGGATTAGCGTTCAGAAAACAACGGTGAAAATCAGGCAAAGACGGGAAAACGGATGCAACGGCGAACTTTGTCATCACCCCCTCCCCGTTAATATAGTTAAAGTTGGTATGCGAGATATAAGCACCCGTCTCCATCATGAACTGTACTTGCCTAGCGCTCTTATGGGGCTGATAGAAGTCGTCGGAACTGAGCCAAGTAATATAATCTCCCGAAGCATTTCGAATTCCATAATTGAGCGCGCTGGCCGTACCTCCATTAGGCTTGCCGAGGTAACACACCCGATCATGAAATTTATGAATTTTCTCAGAATAAAGGGTAGATCCATCGTCTACTACAATAATTTCAATCGGCTGATAGGTTTGAGCTAGTGCACTGCGAATCGCCCGTTCTACATAGGAACAATTATAAAAAGGAATGATGATAGACACTTTAGGCTTCATGATGTCCCTCCCTCCAATCGAAAGTAATCCATAATATCGACAAATGACTGCTGGATTGGAATTTCCGGCTTCCAATTGTGAACAGGAAATGGCTCTGGCGTAACCGACTTCTTGAACATCTGCGAAGATGGCTTTCCTTCCGAATCCCCTTGCTCACTCCATGAGATTGGTACAGAGCAGGAAGCAAGTTGTACCATTGATAAGGCTACTTCATACAAAGTACGCTCTGTACCGGAGTCGATCTGATAGGTTGCTCCGGACTGAGCCGTAGAAAGTAGAACTTCGTATGCCCTCACGGCATCACGGACATCCAGAAAGTCGCGCCGTTCCGTTCGGGAAGAAAGGATGAACGGCGTTAACTCTTCGCCTCGTTCCAGTCTGGCGATATGCCTACCAAGAAGCGAGCAAAAGCCAGTAGATGGTCCGGGTCCAATCAAGTTGCTTGGTTCGGCGATCATAACAGACTGTCCGAACAGTGCAGCCCAGGAAAGAGCCCCGGCAGATTGAAGGCTCTTGCTTAAACTGTAAGGATGCCCAGGGCGATATGGCGGCTGGAGAGTGAAATTCAGGCGAGATCCTACAACAAGAATTCGACAAGAAGGGGAATGACGAAGCGCGTTCAGCAGGTTAAGAGTAGCCATAATGTTAGATTCCATATACAACAGCGGTTTCTGCCAGGCTTCCGGCACAGAATTTTTGCCGCCAAGGTGAAGCACATAATCCGGTACAATGCTGCGGAGCGTTTCTTCAAGCTCGGCGCTGTCCAGCAGATCACATGCATAATAGCGAACACCTTCGGACTGCTTTTTAGTTGTGTTTTTGCGAACAAGGGCTACAACATTCATACCAATCGAGCTGAAATAGGCACAAGCATGCTGTCCTGTAAATCCAGAAGCGCCAGTAATCACAATAGTTTGCTGTGGTTTTAAGCCCCATTCATCCATATTTTCAGCTCCTTCATCATCGACGGATAATCTGGGAGCGAGTAGTCCATATCCATACGTGTTGATAAGAGCGTCCGATCTTGAACTGGAGTATCGCTTGCAACTACATCTATTTCTTGAAGCCCCCAGGTATCCTTGAACAAAAGAAGCAACTCATATTTGCTGACAGGTTTCGGATGGGCAAGATGGAGGATCCCAGAGAGGGGGGACAGCATAAGTACACTGATCGCCCTCGCCAGTTCCAACGTCGTCACGCCGTTCCATAACACATTGCGGTATCCTTGAACCCTTCCTTGCTGCTGCATGAACCAGTTCAGCAGACCAATACCTTCGAGACGAATCTCGGGGCCGATGATCGAGGTACGGATGGTCAAGTGTCCGGGAGCATCGACCTCCCCAATTGCTTTAGTTAATGCATAGGTGCTTATGCCGTCGGGAAGATCGGATTCGCTGTAGCTGCCTCGGGTTCCCTCAAAAACGCAATCCGTGCTGATATGGATCAATCTCGCACCAATCCGGTCGGCGGCACCGCGGAGCTTGTGCGGGAGGAATCCGTTGATATGATAAGCATCAAAGATATTCTGGTCCGCAAACTGATTTAGGATGCCAATGGCATTGATAATAATATCCGGTCGAACAGTCTCTATCGTATGCTCCACAAGATGATCATCGAGTGCGTCAAGAACCAGGCCATTTTTATCACTGGGATTTCGGGTAGTATAGAAAACCTCCACATTGTTCCGGCGCTTAAAAAATTCCACCAGCATATGTCCGGCCATACCATTCCCACCAAAAATTAACAGCTTCATTATAGAAATCCTCCACGCTGCAATATATCTCTGATTTCATCTTTAGAAATTAAATACTGGTCAGAACTGAAGCTGCTGAAGGTGACGGGAGAGAAGCGCTGGTAACGCTCCTTCAATTCAGGCATATCCAGCGTCGGCAGAATGACAAGATACTGCTCATCGTAAACAACGGTAGATCTGCTCTCGAAATCACTCATCAGAATTTCATGAATTTTTTCACCAGGACGGATGCCCGATTCAACAATACTTACTCGTTTCCCAGAAGCTTCAATTAACACCTCCGCTAAATCAATAATCCGACAAGTTGGCATTGTCATGACAAATATCTCACCGCCCACACTGACCTCCGAGGCTTTGAATAGCAACGTAACAGCATCACGCAGTGTGAAGAAGAAGCGAGTCATCTGCATATTGGTAATCCGTACCTGTCCTTTGTCCTTGATCTGTTTCATGAACAAATGCACTACGCTGCCGTTCGTCCCTAGCACATTACCACCACGCACAGTTACGAACCGAGTTCTTGCACCAAGCAGGTTTGCATATACGAACAGTTTCTCGCCAATCGCCTTGGTCATACCGTAGAAGTTGGACGGATTGGCAGCTTTATCGGTGGAGATGTAGATGGCCTTCTCAACACCATTCACAATTGCCGCTTCGATAACATTTTGAGTACCTACGACATTTGTTTTGAGTGCTTCATAAGGCTGATCTTCACAGACCGGAACATGCTTTAGCGCAGCCAGATGGAAGATATAATCCACTCCGCGGCATGCAGCAATAAGTGACTCTTTGTCACGAATATCACCAATAACGAAGCTGAGGCGGTTATCTTCAAACTCACGACTCATCGCAACTTGAGCGGACTCGCCACGGGAGTATATAATGATTTCCTTGGGATTTTGCGGCAGAAGCTGCCTAATTAGTTCATGCCCCCAGGAACCAGTCCCGCCAGTGACTACAATCCGTTTATTATTGAACATGCAGGTTCCCTCCAAGCAAGAATTTGACTACCTTGATCGAAACATCCGGAGTCAAGTAACCTTCCGGAGCCTCCCAATTCCGATTCAGCGCCGTCATCAGCTTGACAGAACGCAGAATACTTTGCTGATCCACACCCGATACCACATTACTTCCACAATCTACTGTTTCTGGACGTTCGGTTGTTCTGCGAATGGTTACCGTTGGTACTTTCATCAAACAGCACTCCTCCTGAACGGTTCCACTATCAGTGATGGCGCATAAGGTATGCTGTTCCAAATGGACGAAATCAAAAAATCCAAAGGGTTCATGAAATTCTACAAGAGGGTTCATTGGAAGGGAAAATTGCTCCGTAAGTTTGGAACGAGTGCGAGGATGGATGCTGCAAATTAAACGAATTCCAAAATGCTCAGCCACAGCGTTAAGACCTGACATAATTTCTACTAGGGACTCGGGATCATCTACATTCTCGGCACGGTGGGCTGTAACAAGGAAATACTGCCCTGAGGTAAGATTCAGCCGATCCAGAATATCACTGGCCTCGATTCTTTGTTCATAATGAGAAATCACCTCATGAATAGGATTTCCTGTTAACACAATACGCCTACTGGGGAATCCTTCGCTGATGAGATGTCTTTTGCTCTGCTGTGTATATGGCATATTAATGGTCGAAACGGCATCTATGACACGGCGGTTTTTCTCTTCGGGCACTTTTAGGTCATAGCAGCGGTTCCCTGCTTCCATATGCACCACCGGAATACCCATTCGCTCAGCCAAAATCGCGCATAGCGCGCTGTTCGTATCCCCCAAGAGTAGGACCCGATCCGGCTGCTCTTTCAGTAGAATACTTTCCAACCCCTCGAACATGGCGGCAAGTTGGCCGCCTAACCCTGTCTGCTTATCCTGCAACACATAATCAGGTGCCCGCAGTCCAAGCTCGGCGAAGAAAATTCCACTGAGGCTCGCTGTGAAATTTTGCCCCGTGTGCACCAGTACATGTCGTTCAGCATGTGCATCAAGAAGCGGAATAATAACACTGAGGCGGATGATTTCAGGTCTCGTGCCCAAAATCGTCATAATCTTCATTGGCTTACTCCCTCGCCTTCTTTATTTATGGGCTTACGCTTGCAACAGTAAAAGGGATTTATACCGCTCATTTGCCTCATTTAGCTGGATTCGCTCAATGAGGGCATTTATGCCGTTCTTTTGGCTCATTTAGCTGGATTCGCTGCAATCAAGGGCATTTTTGCCTTTCTTTTCGCTCATTTAGCTGGATTCGCTCAATGAGGGCATTTATGCCGCGCGCCGGCGCCGTCCGCCACGGCTGGCCCGGCGGCGCTTGCCCCTGGCGGTGCTTCGCCGCCGGATAGAACCTTTACGCCGCTTGCGAGCAACGCGGCGCAAAACCAATGGGCGCTTGCGGCGGCGCGCCCGGGCTTTGCCGCGCCGCCTACGAGCCGCGCGGCTAGGGTTGCCCTTGCTGTGCGGCGATGCCTGCGACGCTACGGGCAGTTCGAGCACGCTGCCGACATCTCCTGGCAGCGGCGCACTGTAGGTGCCGTCGGTATCGTGTACCGGCGGCGTACTGCAATAGCGGAGATTCCACATCTCCGCTAGACCATGAAGGCGAGCCCGGTAAGCCACCGGTCCATAGACGGCGTCAACACGCTCACGCACCTGACTGCCGATTGCTTCCGCCAGCCCCGGCTGCGCCAGTATGGTATTTACTCTTTCAGCCAATGCGGATATATCCGATGCTGGCACTAGAAAATCGCCACTGCCTGCCGCCTGCAGAATCTCCCGTAAGCCGCCGGATGCATAGGCGACAACTGGTTTGCCAAAAGCCATCCCCTCTAGTGCGGTCATCCCAAATCCCTCGCGAATTAGACTGGGGACGACCAGCACATCCATAGCACAATAAGCGGCAGGAATACATTCTTCATAATCTACAAACTTAAAGCGGGAACTCAAACCTTCAAGCTTCACCTTGCGTACACAGCGATCATAATAACTTTTGTCACCAGCCATACCTATCACAAGAAATTTTGTACTCGGATGAACCGCTGCTACAAGGACCGCCATTTTCACGAAATGCTCCAAGCCTTTTTCCTTATTGATATAAGAAGAGATATAACCGATCAACTGCTCCTGCGGTCGAACCCGTAACTCTCTCCGCCGTTCGCCTCGGAGCTTACTCCAAGCCTCGAACATCATCTCGTGGTCGCTCCAAGAAGGGGGAATCTGAATCACTTTGCTCTCCTTGATCTCTTCCGGGAAGCAAGCTGCCGCAGTATGTGAAATGGCCAGAATCCCCTCACTGTTGCGATGAATTAGTCCTACACTTATAGGTGTATATTCGTTTTCCGTTATCGTCTCAGATATTTTCCAAATCACAGGAATGCCAAGCGACTTTGCTGCCATAGCTGGCAAAGCATGGACACAGGTGCTTGTAATGATAAACGCCGGGCGCAGGGAGGCCAACCAGTTTGTCAATTCGTGATACTCCCTACTTTCCTGGAACTTACGAGCATCTGCCTCGAGCCCTGCATAAGGAGTGTACATTCCATATAAAAGAGGAATCGAGAGCAACTGTACACTTAATCCGCATCTTCGAGCCTGAGTAGTTAGCTTGCCGTCCTGAGGCGCAACGAGAATACAGTTAAAGTACGTAGAAAGTTCCTGAGCAAAGAATAATAATAATTTCTCCGCTCCTGTAATACTGCGTGTGTTAGATACATGAGAAAAGAGTACGATTGTAGCTTTGTCGGCCATGGCGTTTCGGCGCTCCCTATCGAGGGCCTGGAGCAGCCATTCACCTCCTTAAAAGTTTTAAGAAGCCAACGCTTATTTTTCAACCTCACAGTAAAGCTCGCTTCGGAAGCATCCGCTTAGGATTTCGAAGCATCCGTTACAGGCCAACGCCGAGATCCAGTACTCCAGTATATCGCGGAGAAACAGATGCCGGCACGACACCTGTCCCCTGCGAAGTGCACATTTTCATATCCAATTCAGGCACAAGTCTATCCGTAGATTATCTTGAGCATCTGGTCAATACGTTTGGCGTAGGTGTGATCCTTAAGCGTCCGTTCAAAAGCGCGCAGCGCGATATTCCGGCGCTCCTCCTCATGGGTTAGGTAATAACGGATTTTATCCATCATTTCCTGAGGACTAGTAAAGGTCTCAATTTCTTCACCCGGTTTGTAGAAAGATCCCATATCATCTCTGGCATCTACTAATTGCAACGTGCCCGTTGCTGCAATTTCAAAGGTACGCGGATTAGGAGAAACGGCAGGAATCGAGAGCGTATTGTTGTTAACTACTTCATCAATGTGCGCGCGGTGGAGGTTAATGACGATTTTAGAGCCACTGTAAGCTACTGCTGTCTCTTGAGGGGACATCCATTTGCCAATTTCAATACGGTCACCGTAGAGCGGAGCCTCAGGCAGACGATCCCACCAGATTCCGTTAATCACCGTGTTATAGTTCATCAAATCAGGAAGAATCTCACGGAAGAAGTTGACCCGGTTCCAATAGGCGGAGCCAATAAAGCTAACTTCACGATTTATTTGCGAACGTGTTGTGGTAGGACGGTAGTGTTCCAGATGGGCAGCAAAGGGAAGATAATGTACCTCAGGGCAACCGAGTCCCCGGTAGAAATCAATACAATTACGTTCAAGAGTGAATACAAAATCGTAATGCGCCACAATCTTGATCGTAAAGTCAGTGTAATAAGGATCATCTGTAAGCCAAATAGCAGTCCGGATGCCACTCGTGCGAATCGCATCGATCTGTTCAAGAGGCAAATCCATACCATCCAGCACCAGTACCAGATCCG
>RCUU01000523.1_pt1 | contig 20830 bp, 20 predicted proteins | sample 2166211 | NCBI WGS metagenome assembly RCUU01 (sample SAMN09932620, study PRJNA488358) | compost metagenome | feature: garden; material: soil; isolation source: compost soil in phenylacetic acid-enriched culture | place: Germany: Experimental Botanical Garden Goettingen | collected 2016-01-27
GCGGTCGTGGCGGAATTGGCAGACGCGCACGGTTCAGGTCCGTGTGGTAGCAATACCGTGGAGGTTCGAGTCCTCTCGACCGCATCAACCTAACAAAAAATAAGCTCTTGAATTTGTCCTTGTGACGGTTCAGGAGCTTTTTTGCATAATAATTAAAGCCTTCATGACGAAGCTCGCTGTAATGCGATTTGTCAGGCTATACGCTGGCGAATTGAGCGTTTACAGGAAATTATTCATACCCGTAAGCCACAGGCGTGGGTGGATGACCATAGTACCGATGTGAAAGAGAACATTGCGTACAGTGGTCTGCAGGAGGGAGAAGATGAGTGGGAAAGGCAGATGCACCGTTTGATATTTTACCCACTGACAGAAACGTCTCTGCGAAGCTGAAAAGCGGAGGCGTTCTGATTTGACACGCCGAGTTATTCGATCTATTATAGATATGTTAAATCCTTTATTAGATATTTTTTAACTAAATAAAGGACATAAAGAGTCTGTAAAGGATATGATAGGAGGATGAGAGCAATGGCTATTCAGCATGCAACAGATCAGAATTTCAATCAGCTGGTTCAGGAAAGCGGAGTAACGGTAGTGAACTTTTGGGCTTCCTGGTGCGGGCCTTGCAGAATGTTTGCTCCTGTTTTGGAGGCTTTTGCAAATGAGGCTGAAGGGAAGGTTGGCGTCATAAAAGTCAATGTGGATGAAAATCCGGTTACGTCCGCCCAATATGGCATTATGAGTATCCCCTCTACGCTTATTTTTCAGAATGGCACACTAAAATATCAAGAAACAGGGATTCTGCCGGCCAGTATGCTGCATTCCATGGTTGAAGGAGAAGCAGGATGAGTTACGACTGTGCCATTATCGGAGGAGGACCGGCGGGATTAAATGCGGCTTTGGTGCTTGGCAGAGCGAGGCGGAAGGTGATTGTGCTCGACAACAGCCAGCCCAGAAATGCTGTAACTCACGCTTCTCACGGATTTATTACCAGAGATGGTGTAACACCGGGCGAATTCCGGCGTATAGCCTATGAAGAGGTGCTGCGGTATCCGTCGGTTGCCCACCGATCTATCCAAGTCACTGATGTCCGCCGGACCGGCAGTGAATTTACAATCATCACAGAGGACGGAGCAACCTTCACGGCCAGCAAGGTGCTGATTGCCACGGGGCTGCGGGAGATTTTTCCCGACATTCCCGGATTGACCAAGTTTTATGGAAAAAGCCTGTTCAACTGTCCCTACTGCGACGGCTGGGAGCTACGGGATCAACCCCTTATTGTGGTATCTGATCAGCCGGGCGTGTTTCATATGGCCAAAATCCTGTATAACTGGAGCAAAGACCTGATTGTTGCCACCAATGGGGAGCAAGTACTGACGGCAGAGCAGCGGGCGCTTCTTGAATCCAGAAATATAAGGATCATTGAGCAGCCAGTGACAGCATTTATAGGCAATGAAGGTAAGCTGCAGCAGGTGGAATTTGCAGATGGAACACGGCTTGAGCGGACAGGCGGATTTATTGCTCCGCGGCTGCAGCCGAAGGCGGATTTTCAGGCACAGCTGGGTTATGAAGTGACAGAGAGTGGCGGAATTGCCACGGGTGAGATGGGACAAAGCTCAGTACCTGGAGTATACGCTGCCGGAGACGCCTCCTACGTCATGCCCTCGCAATTAATCTACGCTGCTGCCCAGGGCAGCAAGGCCGCCATGGCTGTTAACATGGAGCTGACCGAAGAGGAGTTCGCGAATTAGCGGGGCGGCAGCATAGGGTAGCCAAAAGGTCCCGGAGCAAGTCAGGACCGCCGAGAAGCAGGCAAAACCAGCGGTTCACGGATGGCCCTCCAAGCTGCTGGCACCAGCCCCGGATCGGAACAGTACACCGTCTGCAGATAGCGGCTTAAGGGTGTGAGCTGATGCTCGACAAGGATTTCTTTGATTTGGGAAGGGGTCGTCGGAATCGCTGATCCCTTCTCTGTCATGAACTGTCTGATGGGCAGCAGCATATCACAGCTCTTGCGGTAGGACATCCGGTGCGGATAGCGGGGAGAGCTTCCGGAATCATATTTGGACAGCCGGATATGGTTGAAATGACCGGTTAAAAGCGGCCGTGCCGCAAGCTTCAGAATGGCAAAGGTCTCGCCCGGTTCCCGGCGTGAGTACATAGCTGCCATAGCCATACAGTCACGTTCAGTCGGCCATAGGAAGACATGGCGGTCCAGGCAGGCGCGGAATTGCTCAGCCGTTGTTCCTGCTTTCATCGCCTCGGGGGTGATTCGCAGATGGGCGTTCAGCACTGCAAGCTGGCCGTTATAGATTGACTCCCGGACTTCTGTCCGGCGTACGCCGTTGGCATATGCAGGGCAGAGCAAAGAGGATGCGCAGATACAGTCCAGGGCGGCCATGCCCAGAAGGTTCCTGGCCCTGGTGAAATGGTACAGTGAGCTTCTTAGCGGGCTTTTGGTCATAGCATCAATGATAGAATGGTCCATAGTTGTTTTTTACCCTTCCCGGTTGAATGAACTTCTGATATCTTAGAGAAGCGATGCTACAGGCTGGAGGAATGAAAAGCAAATGAAGATTGAAGCGTTAAGTCAGGACAAAAGGGACGGGTTTTTGGATTTTTGCCGGAAACACCGTCCAGATATAGACGAATCCTTTCTTTATGAAGAGGAGCTTGCTGCGTTTGAGGTGTCTGAAGAGAACCCTACATATGTTGCGATAAATGCACAGGGAACGCTGGTTGCGGCAGCTTCGCTGATCCTGAATGATTACAACCGCAGAGGGCGGAAAGGCCGTTTTCGGATTTTCCAGGCGGATACGGCTGATCATGCCATTTACCGGGCGCTGCTGCAAGCTATTGTACAGCATACGGCAGGGCTGGATAAGCTGAATATATTTGTGCCAACGGTGAACACAAGAGAGACGGAGAATATGCTGGCTGCCGGATTTGCCGTAGAGCGTTATTCCTATTTACTCGTTAGGGATGATGTGAACGTTCCTGATTTCAGCTTGCCCACCGGGTACGAAATTAAGCCCTTTCGGCCTGGAGCCGATGAGCCGGTCTGGTGTGAGGTGAGAAATGCCGGTTTTGCCAAGCTCAGAGGGAATGAAACCCCGGCCACACCAGAAATGGTAGCGGAGATGATCTCCGGCAAGAACTACATTGAAAACGGCTTATTGATACTCTACCATAATGGCCGGGCGGTTGGGATTGTCCGTGGAGCAGATGATGATTACGAAGGTTCACCAATCATGAACATTGGACCTTTGGCTGTCCTGCCCGAATATCAAGGGAAGGGACTGGGGAAAATTCTGCTGAGAGCGGCACTGCGGTTCGCCAAGGACAACTCCTACACGCAGACAGTGCTGTGTGTAAATGCGGAAAATGAGCGTGCCAAGGCGCTGTATATCGCAGAGGGATTCAAGCAGGTGGAGGCTGCCGCTTGCTTCACATACGATTTGACAGCTGAAGAGAACTAATGATGAAGCGCCCGGGAAGCCGGGCGTTTTTTGCTGTTGCGATATGAAAATTCTGCGTTTTGTACAACATTTACACTTGAGGAAGGAGAATACCTTTGTTTGTAGAAATTTTTGTCAGCAGCAAAATAACAGATACAGAAAGGAACATTCCAATGAAAACACTGGTCATTGTTGATGATGAGCCGTCTGTGTTGAACGGGCTGCGCAGCTATGTGGACTGGGCGGCATTGGGGATTGAGCTGATTGGAACGGCGGATGACGGGGATACGGGACTTGAGCTGATCAAGGGGCTGAAGCCGGATATCGTGCTGACGGATGTGCAGATGCCGGCGATGGACGGAATCCGGATGGCTGAAGAAGTGCGTGCGGTTCTTCCTTTTGCCAAAATTGTGTTCATTAGCGGGCATAACGATGCTGATTATTTGCGGTCTGCACTGCAGATCCATGCGGTGGATTACCTGCTCAAGCCCATCCGCCGCAAAGAGCTGGCCTCCGTCATGGGCAAGGTGACTGAAGCGCTCGATGCGGAAGCCAGGGAACGCAGCCGGGTAGAGGAGATGCAAGTGAAGCTGGCGCAGAGCCTGCCGCTGCTGCGTGAGCGGTTCCTGCTGTCTGTAATCAGTGACAGCATCAACCCGGCGCATATCCGGGAGAAACTGGAGTTTCTGGGCTTGCCGTTGTTATCTGCAAACGGTTACATCGTCATGGTAATTATGATTGATGATGTGCCGCAGGTACTGGATACCCGCAGTGAGCAGGACAAGCAGCTGCTGTCCTATACGGTACTGAATATTATCCAGGAATTAATTGACAAGCAGATGCGGGGCGTTGCTTTTGAGAAGCAGCCGGGAGAATATATCGGCATTCTGCTGACACGGCATATGGAAGAAAGTGATACGGAGGAGGTTGAGGAGGTTCCGTCCACCGAGCAGGAGCTGCTTTTGCTGGCGGAATCTATCCGTGACAATCTGCGGCAATGGCTGAAGCTCAGTGTAACCATTGGAGTAGGCGAAGGGGTGGAGAGCCTGCCGGAGCTGCCCTCGTCCTACAAGCAGGCAAGAGATGCAGCCGACCAGAAATGGTATCTTGGCAAAAACCGGATTCTTACTATGGATAAGCTGGAGTCCGGTGAGCATCTGCGGTACCGGTATGAAGCGGAGTGGGGTGACCGGGTGCTTGCGGCATTGAGGTCCGGAGACCGGAAGCGTACCTTGAGCGAGCTGGAGCAGATTTTTGCACGGCTGGAGCAGAACCGGCGGCATGGCTCCCGTTATGCCCAGAACGTCAGTCTGCATCTGATCCTGCAGTCCGGCCAGGTCATGCTTGAGCTGAACGGCATGACAGAAGAGCGGGAACAGAAGGAGATGGAAGCCTGGAAGCAGGTGATGCGCCAGGAAACGATACAGGATCTGCTGCAGTATACAGCGGCCTACTTGCAGGAGGTATGTGAATACTCCCAATTGAAGCGCAGTGGAAAATCCAGTGAGGTTATTGACCGGGTGCGCCTGCTGATCGGGCAGAAATATTCCGAGAATTTAAGCGCATCCGATATTGCCGAAGGCGTATATCTCAGCCCGACCTACGTCAGACTGCTGTTCAAGCAGGAAACCGGTGAAACCTTATTTGAGTATCTGACCAAGGTCCGGATCGAGCAGGCCAAAACCCTGCTGAAAGACCCGCAGAATAAATTGTATGAGGTCTGTTATGCGGTGGGCTATACCGATCCCAGCCACTTCAGCAAGCTGTTCAAAAAAATAACCGGAAGCACACCAAGCGCATACAGAGAACAGTATAAATGAGCGTACCGTCTGAAATTTTACTGGTACAAGTGCGCAAGATGAGGGGAGCTGTATGATGAAAAAAGCCTGGGCTTATCTGACCGGCCTCAGTCAGGGAATTCTCGCCGCGAGAAAATGGCTGCTCGCCTATGTACTGCTCATTCTGCTGCCTGTTTCAATTATGCTGGGCTCTTTTTATCAGCGCTCCAATGATATTCTGGAGAACGAAGTGACCCGTACGATGCAGCTCACCCTGAAGCAGGCGGGAATGAACCTGACCTATAAGCTGAACCATATCCGTGACAGCAGCAACTCTGTTTTCATGAACCAGATCCTGTACGACAATCTGTTGCGGAAAGACAAGATTACCGACCAGCTGAGCCAGATCAAGGAGCTGCGGAATTTGGCCGAAACCGCGCAGGAGAACGAGGATATTTTCCGGCTGCGGTTTTTTGTCGATGCTTCCCGGATGTACGGCGCGGACCGGATTAATGTGTATCCCCTGGACGATATGAATCAATATCCCTGGTATGCAGCTGTGAAGGAGGCTGGCGGGGGCATCTTCTGGACAGGTGTATATCCGGAAATCTACAACGATTATGGAGAAAAGCATATTTTCTCCGCCGCCCGGCTGCTGCGCAACCCCCGGGATTACGAGGAGATTGTCGGCATTCTGGTGATGGATGTATCGGAAACGCTGGTGCAGGAGATTGTGTCGGAGCTGCATTTCTCGGACAAGTATGCACCTTATCTTCTGGACGGAAGCGGCAAGCTGATCTACGGAACAGATGGACCGGGTCAAGGTGTGGAATCTTATGCTGAGGCAGACCAGGAGCATCCTGTAAACCAGCTTCCCGAAGAACTGCTTCACGCGATTAGCCATTCCGAAGAAGGAATTGTAAAAAGAACCCTTGGCCGCGATAACGTTAATGTGGTATACACGACGATTGGCACCACAGGCTGGAAGCTGGTGGCGCAGGTATCGGAAGCGGAGATTTCGCACCGCGCCACTGCGCTTGGACAATTCACCAGTATCGCTACCCTGGCTGGTATTACGATCATGTTCCTTGTACTGGTGTTTGTGCTGCTGATGTTCATGATCCAGGGCATGCAGCGCCGGGTGCAAATGATCCTGCGGATGATCCGTAAGGAGGGCATCGAGTGGCTGGAGGATCGCAGGTCGATGCCGGATGGGGATTTCCGGCTGCTGGAACGCAGCGTTGACCACCTGATCCATAAAGTCAACAATCTGATGGAAGAATCCTATCAGGCGAAGATGCAGGAGCGGGAAGCCCAGCTGAGGACGCTGCAGGCCAAGATTAATCCGCATTTCCTCTACAATGCCCTCGATATGATCAATTGGTCGGCGATTTCCCATGACGCAGAGGATACCAGCGAGATGATTGAGGCATTAGCCCAGTATTTCCGGCTAAGTCTGAACAAGGGCCGCGATAATGTCAGCATTGCCGATGAGCTGGAGCTGGCCCGGGTGTTCCTGGAGATTCAGCAGAACCGGTTTCCTTCTACATTCACATTCTCTATCCAGGCGGAGCCTGGACTTGCGCCTTATATTATCCCCAAGCTGACGCTCCAGCCACTGGTGGAAAATGCACTGCTGCATGGTATCCGCAAGACAAAAAACAAACATGGGAAGATAGAAATCTCTGCGCGTCTGGAGAAAGGTGATGTTGTGCTGACTGTTGCGGATGACGGCATCGGGATGGAACCGGAGCATGCCAACCGGCTGCTGGTTGAACCTTCCGCCGGACAGCGGGCGGAAGGGCTGGACGGGTCGTTCGGATTATATAATGTGCATGAAAGAATCCGCTATTTTGCCGGGAACCGCTATGGTCTCTCCATTGAAACGAAGCCGGGTAAGGGCACTGCGGTAAGAGTTACTGTGAAAGCAGTCTTGGCGGAATAGAGCGCCTTCAGAATTACAGTCGCCAGAGACCAGAAATAATCAGATTACCCTCTACAAGCCGTTCCCCGTTCCTCAGTATAATCAACTCACAAACATATGGGGGTGGTGAACTTGGGCGCAGGTGCTACGGAGTTGAACCGGAAGAGCAGAGCAGCCGCGGCCAGAAGCAGGTCCGCAAGCAAGTGGAGAATCGCCTGGAGGAACAGGGATTATTATGTGCTGCTGATTCCAGGACTATTGTTTCTGCTGCTCTTCAAATATACGCCTTTGTATGGCGTACTGATTGCCTTTCAGGACTTTAATATTTTTGACGGCATCAGAGGCAGTGAATGGGTGGGACTGGAGCAGTTCCATAAGCTGGTCCAATCCGAAGAGTTCGGACAGGTGTTCATGAATACACTGCTGATCAGCGTGTATAAGATCGTACTGCTGTTTCCCGTTCCGATACTCATCGCGCTGGTGCTGAACGAGGTCCGGCTGATGTTTTTCAAACGAACGATTCAGACGATTATCTATCTTCCGCATTTTCTGTCCTGGGTCATCATATCCGGATTGTTCGTGACGATTCTCTCCACCTCAGGGGGGCTCGTCAACAACATCATCCAGTGGTTTGGCGGAGAGCCGGTCAGTTTTTTTGTCAGCAACCAGTATTTCCGCAGTCTGGTGGTCTTTACGGCCGGATGGAAGGAGGTGGGCTGGAATGCCATTGTCTTCATTGCCGCTATCGCCGGGATTGACCAGGAGCAATATGAAGCCGCTTCCATTGATGGGGCAGGCCGAATCCGCAGAATGCTGCATATCTCGCTCCCGGGGATTCTGCCTACCGTGGTGCTGATGTTCATTCTCCGCCTGGGCTCCGTGCTGGATGCCGGGACTGAGCAGATTCTCACGATGTACAATCCGGTGGTGTACGAGACGGCTGATGTCATCGGAACCTTTGTATACCGGATTGGCCTTGGCAAAATGGATTACAGCTTCAGTACGGCAGTCGGATTATTCAACTCGGTTGTAGGTTTTATTCTCATTGTCTCCGGCAATTATATCAGCCGCAAGCTGCTGAAGCGCGGGATCTGGTGAGGAAGAAAGGAGCAGGACAACAATGACAAAACGGACCAAAGGTGATCTTCTGCTGGATACCGGAGTGTATCTTTTCCTGATTGCCCTAGGACTGATCATGCTGCTGCCCTTGGCGAGTGTCTTCTCCAAAGCCGTCAGCGAAGAGTGGGCGATCACCTCCGGCAAAGTGGGCATTCTGCCCGTAGGGTTCCAGCTCGACACCCTGATGCAGGTCATTTCCTCATCCGTGTTCATCAGGGCCTTCTGTATATCTGTCGGTGTTACCGCTGTTGGTACCCTAATCTCTATTCTTATGACGGCGCTTACAGCCTATCCGCTGTCGAAACGCAATCTGCCCGGTATTTCCTTCTGCATGGTGCTGTTCATCTTCACGATGCTGTTCAGCGGAGGCCTGATTCCCAATTATCTGCTGATGCGCCAGCTGCACCTGGTCAACAATCTCTGGGTACTGATACTGCCGGGAATGATCAGCGTGTTCAACATGCTGGTGATCAAAAGCTACTACGAAAGCCTGCCCGAAGCTCTGGAGGAATCGGCACGGATCGACGGAGCGAAGACCTATACCATTTTGTTCCGGATTATTCTTCCGCTGAGTATGCCGGTAATTGCGACTATCGCACTGTTCTATGCTGTGGGGTATTGGAATGATTATTTTGGCCCGATGATCTACATTAATGACACCGCGCTCAAGACGCTGCAATTGTACCTGCAGGATGTAGTGATGGACGCAAATAGTGCGAATCTGACCAATAAAAGCGTAGATGATCTTATGAATATGTCACCCGAAGGCATCCGCGCAGCCACAGTCGTTGCGTCCACGGTGCCGATACTGCTCGTATATCCGTTTATGCAGAAGTATTTCATCAAAGGTGTGCTCATTGGCTCGGTGAAGGGCTGATCTGAGGATTATAGAATGTATGGGGAGGTTGATTTCATATGATAAATAGAAAATGGCTGACAGTTGTGCTGTGTGCGGGGCTTGTGGCATCAATAGCCGGCTGTGGTTCATCCGGCAATACGAACAAGGAGGGGGAGGCAGGAAGTGCAGCGGAGCAAACGGCCGGGGCGCAAACGGAGAGCGGTACCAAGCCTGAGCTGAGGACGCTTAATTTATGGTCGAAGGATGATTACAACACGTACACGCTTGCCAAGGTGGTGGAGGAACAAACCGGGTATAAGGTTAAATACGAGATGCTGCCTGCGGACAAAGCCATGGATAAGCTGAATCTGCTGATCTCCTCCGCCGAGCCTTACGATGTCATTACCATCGCGGGAGAAAAGGCAGTCTATACCGATTATGCGAAAATGGGCGCTCTCGTCGATCTGACCCCCCTGATTGACAAATATGGCGAGAATATCAAAGCCTCCATCTCCCCCGAATCCTTCGAGGCTATGAAGGTGGACGGCAAAATTTATGCTATTCCAAACCGGGCCTCAGAGTTTGCCGGCAGCAGTCTGATGATCCGCACGGATTGGCTGGATAAGCTTGGCCTTAAGATGCCCGCAACGCTGGATGAATTGACTGCAGTCCTGAAGGCTTTTAAAGAAAAAGATCCGGGCGGCAACGGTGATAAAGGTGCTCCTCTATCGATTGACGGCGCACTGGCCACCATGGTGAATGTTACCGGCGCTTTCGGCATCGCCACAGGCTGGGGAGTGGTGGATGGCAAGCTGGTAGCGGCGCCGCTGCATCCGGGGTTTAAGGACTATCTCAGCTATATGGCGGACCTGTATAAGCAGGGGCTGCTGGACAAGGAATTCGCCGTGAACAAGGACGCTACCCTGAAGGAAAAATTCACCAGCGGCAGGGTCGGTGTGATCCCGCTTCCCTGGTATGATATTCCGGGTGTTGCCGATGCCCTGACCAAGAACTTCCCGGATGCCAAATACGCTTATGTTCCAGCCTTGAAGGGCAAGGACGGACTGGCGGGTCTCGGGATGAGCGGCGGTTTTGACAGGCTGACCTTTATTCCGAAATCCTCGAAGCACCCGGAGGATGCGATCAAGTGGATTAATGCCAAGCTGGACAAAGATACCTTCAAGCTGATCGCCATTGGGGAGGAAGGCAAGCATTTCACATACAAAGACGGTGTGTACAGCCCTATCTTGCCCCTGTTTACAGATGAGCGCGGGCTGGCGAGCAACTATTTGACCGGGATCGATGAGAAGCTGTATCCCGTCTACTGGCAGGCACGTGTCCAGAAAGACCCGCGTTTGTTCGCAGGGTTCACCTTCCTGAACAAGGAAATTCCGGCAGAAGACCGGATCTCCGATCCGCTGGCGATGGCGCCGTCCTTGCCGGAGTATTCCAAGAACAACGCGTCTTTGAACCAGATGATCAATGATTTTGCCGTAAAAGTGATTGTAGGCGAGGAAACTACAGATGCTGTGGCGGAGTTCATTGAGAAATACAACGCTGCAGGTGGAGAAGCCAGCGCCAAGGAAGTTAATGAGTGGTATGCTTCGGTAAAGAAATAGCAGGAGGGAAGCGTATGAGCAGCTACAGGATGAACAGCGAAATACCGCTTCAGGATTCGTGGGATGTTATTGTTGTGGGTGGAGGTCCGGCAGGATGCACTGCCGCAGCCGCTGCGGCGCGGGAGGGGGCAAGAACACTGCTGGTTGAAGCCACAACCAGCCTCGGCGGAATGGGAACCTCGGGACTTGTCCCGGCGTGGTGTCCATTTTCCGATATGGAGAAGATCATTTACCGGGGGCTCGCGATGAAGGTATTCGAGTCACTGAAGGCGCAGATGCCGCATGTCCGCAAGGACGCTATGGACTGGGTGCCGATTGAGCCGGAGAAGCTGAAGGTTATCTATGACGATTTGGTCCGGGAGTCGGGGGCTGTCGTTCAGTTCATGACACAGCTTGGCGCGGTAGATACGGATGAGGACGGCAAGGTGAAGGCTCTGATTACAGCCAGCAAAAATGGGCTTGAAGCCCTTCAGGCCAAGGTGTATATCGACTGCACAGGGGATGCCGATGTTGCCGCTTGGGCGGGCGCGGAATATCTCAAGGGAGATACGCAGACCGGTGAGCTGATGCCTGCCACGCACTGCTTCACACTGGGCAATGTGGATGAATACGCCTATCTCAATGGCCCGCTGCTGCACAGCAACAACAAAACCAGTCCAATCTATGATATCCTCGGCTCCGGCCGCTATCCCCTCATTCCGGATGCGCATATCTGCAACAATATTATCGCGCCCAGAACCGTGGGATTCAACGCCGGACATTTATGGGAAGTGGATAATACGGATGCCGGGTCCATATCAGAGGCCTTGATGCAGGGCCGCAAGCTGGCTGCAGCATACAGGGACGCGCTTGCCGAGTTTATGCCGGCCTCTTTTGGAAGCTCGTACGTTGCCAATACGGGATCGTTGATGGGCGTGCGGGAGACGCGGAGAATTACCGGTGACTATGTGCTTAGTGTTGACGATTATGTGAGCCGCCGCAGCTTTGAGGATGAAATCTGCCGCAACAGCTACTTCATTGATATTCATGGAACGGAGAAGGAAGAGAAGCAGGCCGGAGGCAAACAGGAAGTCATTAAACGTTATGGTCCAGGGGAATCCCACGGCATTCCTTACCGCTGCCTGACCCCCCGTACGCTGAAAAATGTATTGGTTGCCGGCCGCTCGATTTCTTGTGTGCGCGAGGTGCAGGGCAGTGTCAGAGTCATGCCGGTCTGCCTGGCGATGGGCGAAGCTGCCGGAATTGCTGCCGCCATGGCCGCCTTGCTGCCTGAGCCGGATGTCCATGCCGTCGACACCCCTGCCCTGCGCAGACGCCTGCGGGAGGAAGGCGCGTATCTGCCGGATACGGAAGCTGAGGCGGCAGAAGCCGCTGCGGCAAAGAACAGTGCTGGGGAAGGCAGCAGCGGAGTTCAATTCACTTAATTTTATCGCTGGACCGGACGGTTCATCAGGATAGCGTTGATCTCGCCACCGGCCAGGATGATAATAGAACTGATATACAGCCAGATCAGCAGGATCATGACTCCACCGAGACTGCCGTAGGTTTCGGTGAAATTACTGAACTGGTTGACATAGACGGAGAAGAGAATAGAGGTTATGATCCAGCCGAGGGTAGCAAACATCGCGCCGGGCATAACCTCTTTCAGCGTGAGTCTGCGGCTGGGGGCAATCCAGTAGAGCAGGGTGAAGACCAAGAACATGACGAGCAGCGGGACGGCATATTGCAGCAAGTCCCATATTTTCTGAAAGCCATAGGGCAGATCTACCAGCAGGAAGACCTGTGTTTTCAGCCAGGTCCCCAGCACCAGCAGCAGAATGCTGAGCAGCACCACAAACCCGATGAACAGGGTAGCCAGGAAGGCAATGCCGCGCACTTTCCAGAACACCCGGCTTTCTTCGATATCATAGGCACGGTTGAGGCCTTTGATAATAGCGTTGATTCCCTTGGAAGCAGCCCATAATGTAGCCAGCATCCCGAAGGACAGCAAAGCCTGGCTGCGGCCCTCCGCAACATCCTTCAGAATTTCCTCGATAATCGAGATAGCCTCTGCAGGCATGATCTGCTCCAGATCGCGGATCTTATCCTCTATCGAAATGTGGGCATAGCCAATCAGCGTCATAATGAAGATCAAAAAAGGGAACAAGGACAAGATCAGGTAGTAAGTAAGCTGCGCGCTAATCCCCTGCACATCATCAAGCTTTATCTTTTGGTACAGCTGTTTGGAAAAGGAAAAAGCTCTTCCGGCGGCGCTTTTCTTCATAATGACCTCCTCTGCTTATCCTATAATATGCTTATCGCATATATTTAACTCAACTTCGCAGTTTGAAATCAGCAGATGAAGCTGAGATGACTTTATTATCCTTTATATTCTATTTTCATTATTTTATCCCGGTAATGAAGGAGATCATAGAATTTGAGAATAGACTGGGGTTAGATGATGGAAGGTGTAGGAGATAGGCATGCTGAAACAGCTTGAGCGCAAAGGAGAATGATAATGAAATTATCGGAGCGGGAGTTCAAAGGGATCAGAAACTGGGTTTACCGCAATGCGCGTCCGGTTGATCTGGCCAGATGGGAATATCATTTCGAAGAGGGGCCGGTTTCGGCAGTGTAGAAGCAGCAGGCTTTATGAACGGGGGCTGGAGATTACCGGGGAATTGAGCAGTCTTTTCCTGACTAATCCGGGAATTGAGATGCATCCGCTGAAATGTGTCGTGACGCTGCTGGAGTGCATCGCGGAGGCGGCCTTGCAGGAGCAGTTTCCATATATGCAGCTTCAGGAAGCTGCGACGGGACGGATTACTGAGCTGGTCCAAAGGGAAGCCGGGGAGTGGAGCGGCTACAGCTGCAGACCCCCGGTGTTTATCAAAGCTCCGGACAGCCTGGGATATGCAGATAATGCCGCACTTCTTCATGAGGAACTGGACTATCTCCTTAAGGCCAGAGATGAACAGGGGATTTGGAATTTGACCTGGAGCTGGGGGGCTTATGAGCGGGAGTTTGCGGTCAGTGAGAACTGGTGGAAGACACATATTGCAATTGAAAATGTGCTGCTGCTGCACGCTTTTGGGCGATATGGAGAGTAGTCTCTCGCGAGTATCATTATGATGATGAAGCCGCGCCGCGGCCGGAAAGCCGTTGTTAGGCGCGCCGCGGCAGCATCTTTTTCACAATTGGAATGCTTGTTATCACGAAAAATGCGCGCTTCCGGCTGCGGCGAATTCCTGTTCATATATGGTTTGCACTTTGGACAGGACTTTGGAGCTGTGGACGGCGAACTTCAGCTCAGTTACCTGGTCCTTGATCAGGAAAACGCCGGGGAGCTTGCTATGCTGGCCCAAGGCCGCATTGTACAGCAGTCCGGCACCATGGCTCGGGTGGGGGAAAAAGAGCTTGATAACCGGCTTCAGCCAAAAGGGCAGCCCGGATTTTTTGCCGCTCCGGATGGTGTTATTGCCTCCCGGGTCTGCGCTGCGGATTATAATTCCTTCTGAGGCCAGCTGCGGTGCGAGTTCCCGGGTCCAGAGCGAGAGGGCCAGCTTGGAGGCGGCGTAGGGACCGAAGAGCTTTTTAAATTCAGTGGGATGCTCCAGTGTATCCGGGTCGAATTGCTTCATAGTCATAAAGGCGTTAGACGAAGTGTTGACTACAGTTTTTAATTCTCCCTGCTGAAGCAGTTCTTTGAGCTCCATGGTAATTATATACGGCACTACGGTCTGAAGCTCAAAATGCATTTCCCGTCCCTGCTTGGAGTTCCTCAACTCGGGGAAACTTCCACCGGCATTGTTGAACAGAAGATCAATTTTCTGCTCTTTTGCTTTGATCTCATTCAAGGCGCGTCTCAGCGCGGTGAAATCGCTCAGGTCGGCTGTGTAGATCCGCAGCTGCTTGCTCTTTACAGCACCAGTGATCAAAGTATCATCAGTTGGGAAACCTGAACGGACCAATGCGAGGATCTGCCAGCCTTCCGCAAGCATTTTGCGGGTTAATTCAAGTCCAATGCCGTTGTTTGCACCTGTAATGAGTGCAGTTCCGCGATGATTCTGTCCTATAGTCATTTGTCATTTCTCCTTTATAATTGAGTCTTTGGCTGTCCGCACGGTATTGCTCCAGCCGGTGAATGCGCTTAGTGTATTACTTGGAGCCGACTCCAGGTCAAGAAAAGAATTTCAGATGATCCGGGTGTTGACTTGGAGCTGACTCCAAGTTATACAATAGACATACACGGTACACAACAAATGTCAGAAGGGTGATCCTATGAATGAAGCTGGAGTAAGCGCTGGCATTGATATTGTGCAGGGGTATTCCATAAAAGAAACCTCGGGGCTAACGGGAATAACGGAGGATACCATCCGGTATTATGAAAAGATTGGCCTGCTCCCCCGGGCACAGCGCAAGGGAAACAGCCACCGTATCTACAGCGACAGTGATATTGAGACCATGAAGCTGATTACCTGCCTCAAAAAAACAGGAATGTCGCTGGATGACATGCGCCCTTACCTGGACCTGTCGCTCGATTCCAATTTGTCTGAATTTCCAGAGCTGCATGAGATGATTCTGAACCATAGGCAGAAAATAATGGACCAGATCGCCTCGCTGCAGCAGATTGTAGACCTGATCGACAGTAAAATTGACCAGAACTACCTTGGGCCGCAGGAATGTGAGCTGACCGGGGATCAGAAAAGGATGCCTGTCCGCCGAACCGTCAGATAAAAGACCGAAGCTCTGCCCTTTAGGGTTGGAGCTTTTTTCATTGCGCGAATTTCCGCAGTCTGCTTAGAATGAAAAGAATAAGTAAGCGTATGAAGTATTTTTAAATGAAGATATTCAAAAGCCAGGGAGGAATTCCATATGACACAAATAATTGGTGCCCCGTCCAAATATATTCAGGGCAACGGGGAACTCTCCAAGCTTGGACTGTATTGCTCACAGCTTGGGGCGAAGGGAGCTTATGCTATCGTGGATCCGTTCATTTTTTCCCTCTATGGAGAGGAAATTACCCGGAGTTTCGAGGCGAATTCCATTGTGCTTGTTCAAGAAGAATTCGGTGGAGAATGTTCGATGGAGCAGGTGGAGCGTATGGTATCCGCAGCATTGGCAGCGGTCAGCAGTGGTGTGATTGTAGGAATTGGCGGCGGGAAGACCCTGGATACGGCAAAAGCCGTCAGCCACTTTGCAGGTCTCCCTGTGGTCGTCGTTCCAACAGTGGCTTCCACGGATGCCCCATGCAGCGCTCTCTCCGTGCTGTACACGGAGGATGGCAGACTCGACCGCTACCTTCCCTTGCGGCGCAGTCCGGACGTGGTGATTGCCGATGTGGATGTTATCGCCAAAGCGCCGCCCAGACTGCTGGCTGCGGGCATGGGGGATGCCTTGTCTACGTATTATGAAGCCAGAGCCTGCCGGAGTTCCGGCGCGGTCACCCAGGCCGGAGGAAGCAGCTCCATTGCCGCCTTCACCCTGGCCAAGGCTTGCCGTGACACCCTGCTCGCCGATGGAGCTGATGCGCTGCGGGATTGCCGCGAAGGCACCGGTTCGGAAGCTGTCGGCCGGATTGTCGAAGCCAACATTTATCTTAGCGGCATCGGCTTCGAGAGCGGAGGATTGGCTGCGGCTCATGCGATCCATAATGGCCTTACACTGCTGGAGGAATGCCGCCACGTATTGCACGGGGAGAAGGTTGCGTTCGCCACGCTTGCGCAGCTGATGCTTGAGCAGGCACCGGCAGAGGAAATCGAAGAGGTGATTGCTTTTTCCCGGATGGCTGGCCTCCCTGTAACCTTAAGTGAGCTGGGGCTGAACAATGCTCAGGAAGAACGGCTGATGATCGCCGCCGAAGCCAGCTGTGCAGCGGACAACCCGATGGGGAACATGCCGTTTGCCGTCTCCCCGCAGCAGGTCCTGGATGCGATTCTTGCCGCAGACCGGCGGGGGCAGCAGGCTCCCTGAAGATTGTTAATAATTGCGCAGCCGGACTGTACATAATTCTCCTTCGCGTTCCAAACAATGAGAACAATGGTTGTAGAACCCGAAGGAGGCGTTCCCTTTGAAGAAGGGTAATTGTATGGTTAAACGTACCCTGATGTTTTTTTATACTGCCACTGCTTTTATGTTAGTCACGTTTTGTGCTGCTGCACCCGCATATGGAGCGGACCTTTCGCGGTGGGCCTATCCTAGCACAGGGCAGAAGTCTGCAGCTGCTCTGCTGGCAGAGCCCGTTCCGCCCAATGGTGGACGCAGCTCCAGGGTACAGCCTGCAGAGGACAGCTCCAGGCGGAGCCGGGTAGCCATCATCATCGATGATTTCGGCAACGGCATGAAGGGGACCGATGAGATGTTCGCGCTCCCGGTCAAATTTACCGTGGCGGTAATGCCGTTCCTGCCGACCTCAGAGAAGGATGCAAGACGGGCGCATGAGCAGGGACTCGATGTGCTGGTGCATCTGCCTATGGAACCGCGCCAGGGCAAACCGCAATGGATGGGACCCGGAGCCGTTCTGACCCGGATGAGCGACGAGGAGGTCCGTGAGCGGGTAGAGGCAGCACTGGATAATGTCCCCTTTGCTATTGGAATCAACAATCACATGGGCTCCAAGGTGACCGGAGATGAGCGGGTCATGGGGATTATCCTGGCGGTATGCAAGGAGCGCAGAATGTTCTTTGTAGACAGCCACACGAATTACCGCTCGGTTGCCGGTAGAATGGCGAGGGAGATGGGACTGCCTCCGGTGGAGAATCACATCTTTCTGGACGATGTCCACACGGCAGGGCATGTGGCGAAGCAGATGCGGCTGGTGCAGGAACGGGCGCTGAACCAAAAATATTGCGTGACCATCGGACATGTCGGTATACAAGGCAAAGAAACAGCTGCGGGTATCCGCAGCGGCATTGCCGAACTGAAGGATAGTGTTGAATTTGTCAGAATCTCCGATCTGGTCAAAGACCAGTGGAAATGGAATTCCAGTCTTACACTTCCATGAGATAGGCAGCGATGCCGCCTGCAATAGCCTCAGCAATCTCCTCCTGGCCTTTCGGGCTGCACAGCCTGTTCCGGTCACTTGGACTGCTTATGAATCCCGCCTCAACGATAACCGTTGTGGCGGTTATTTTGTTGAGGAGATAAAAGGGCTTGCCGGGTCTGGGTGTTTCCTTTGCACCATAGAGCTGATTCAACTGGTCCTGAATCGACCTGGCGAGCAGGAAGCTGCGTCCTTCCTGGCGGTATAAAACCAGAGGGCCATGTTTGGCAGGGGATGGGGCCCAGTTGATATGAATACTGACCACAACGTTGGCAGGCAGCGTCTCGGCCAGCTCTTTGCGCTGGGCCAGATCCCGCTTATGCCGGGAGGAGCTGCGCAGCCAGCGGTTCTCGTCGCTTGGCGCATAGTCGCCGGTCCGGTTCAGGATAGCGTCAAAGCCGTCGCTGCGGAGCAGCAGGAACAGACGGCGCGAAATCGCGAGGGTAATATCCTTTTCCAGAATAGAGCCATACGAGGTGCCCCCGTCAATTCCCCCATGGCCCGCATCAATCAGAATGATCCGTTGATCATGGCCCAGCATTTGCTGTCGTTCAGGCTGTGCTTCAGCCCCGGAAGGTTCTGTTATTGCCTGTGCTAGCGCTCCCGTCCCTGTCAAAAGCGACAGCAGCAGTCCTGCTGCTGTCAGAAGCAGCCATAAACGCCGTGTCTGCGTGGTGTAGGCGTGCGCTGGGGTTTGTGTTTTCAAGTGAATCGAGTCTCTCAAGTGAATAACCTCCTTTACCCGGGATGGATCTTTTGGGATGGATACTTTGTTAGATTGTGCCTCTGCAGGCGAAGCTATACGAAATATCGAACAGTGGTTTAGGGAAAGGCGGATTGGAGCAGACTAGAGACATGAAGCTTGTGAGCAACACAGGGAAATTCCCGATCAAAGGAAACAGGAGGTGTCAAGATGGCTTCCGGCGGAGATGATCTGGTGAAGTTTATTACGGAGAAGGTAGTCGTCTATATGGAAGACCCGCGGGCCAGCCGGGAACGCAGAAAGGCTGAGAAGCAGCCGTGGGCGGAAAAATGGTTCGGGATGCTTCCGCTCGGCTGGTCGATATGGCGCAGCAAGTGGACCGGCAGTGACCAGTCGAACACTACCCGTGCGGCTTCGCCAGCCAGGAATAAAGACACGGAGAAACTCGGAACATAGTAGGTCGCGATATCGGTTGAAATGGAGCTTTGTGACGTTCATGCAGGACTACCCTAAAGGGATATCTTTTGTTGGGGATGATTGCACTTTGTGCAATAGAAAGCTCCTGTTTTACGCCAGCAAAAAATTGCAGCAAAGAACCTTCCTGTGCCGGTCTGCCCGGCAATTGGGAAGGTTCTTTTGACTTGTCTATGGACAAAAGTGATTACTTGCGCAACAAATCCGCTCCTGATGCAGAACTGAGCGTGGTGCTGCGTTCAGAAGTCAGCCTGTGCAGGGTACCGCTGCCCTGGAGCGCTGCCAGGGGGAGATACCGCTTGCCTTCCGGCCCGGAAGCGGCATACAGAATGGTAGAGCTGCTTGCGGTACTGGTACCGGGGGCGGTTAAGCGCCAGCTCTGGCTGCCTGTAATCATAAACGGAGATCCGAACGCTTCATTTCGGCCTGGAGACTGAAAAGCAAGGCTGCCGCCAGAAGCCAGAGCAAGCGCGAATTTGTCACCGCTGAGAGGAGCCAGCGGCGGTGCGGACAGCCACAGCAAGTCGGCATAGGGATCATCCTGCCCGCCAGTCTGGTAGACGGGCAGTGGAGTCAGGCTTGTATCCAGACTGGATATTGCACCAGCAGCGGCAGGTTTCGCATGGAGGATATCTTCCGCCTTGCTTAAGCTCCATGGCAGAACCTGCAGTACTGAAGCGTTAATATACAGGGTCTTGTTGTCTATCGTTAATTTCCATACCGGCAGCAGCGGAGCGTAAAGTGCTGTAAGTTCAAGTTTTGCGGAAGTATTGGACGGGATAAGTTCCTGCTGCACCAGAAACTGGCGCAGATCCTGCAAGCTGTAGGGGAGACCGTAGCTTCCGGCTCCGTATTCACTGAGCATATATCCGCCTTGATCTTTAGCGGTAATAATCAGATAGCCGATCCGCTGCTCTCCACTCATAACATTTACCAGCCAGCTGTGGGTTCCCGGTCCCAAGGGGTAGTACTCGGTGCCGGCATTTTTCCAGGCTGTGAAAGGAGGGCTGGCAGACAGCTTGCTTACGGTCAGACGGGCGAAATCCTGCAGGGATTCCGGTGAAGCAACCGATTTCATTTCAAGTAAAGGCAAAGGGGCTTGGGAGACCGCCTGCGTGACCGTTACCCGGGTTCCTGTAGCAGACAGCTCAGCAGGAAACGCAGAGCTTGCCGAGTAAAGGGTAAGTACCAGACACAGACAGAGGAGGAGGCGTATACGCCGCCCGAGCCTGTCCTTCTGCCTTGCTGTTATCTTCATTTGTCGTTCACCTTTCCGATATATAAGGATTTTTACACCACTTATCATGCTTCTATTGTAGGGGACATGCCCTAAAAAGACTGTTGCTTGCTGTCGCGCGGCGGTGCGGGAATTCCGCTGTTTTTTTGCCTGCTTTTAGCGAGCGGGGTCGCATCTTATGTGCTCCGCAGGTGGAAGAGGCCGTACGTTACGGCAGAAACTGCAATCTGCGGCTCATACTGCCAGGCCGTTTCTTTGCGGCGGCGGTTGTATTGCTCATGGATAGCCAGCTTCTTTTCTTCATCCTGCTCTTTGAGCAGCTCCTCGTAATAGATATCCACAATGCTCAGCTCCAGCCGCAGCCGTTCGCGCGCCTCCTCGGCCCAGCTGTAGTCCATGAGGGCCAGCTTGGAGGTCAAATAGCCCTCCAGCCGGTCGGCCCCGTCAGCAACAGTCAGCTCGTAGGGCTGGATGTGAATATTTTCGGGCAGGCGCGGGGTCAGCTCCCGCGATGCGAGTCTGGCTTCAAAGTCCGGAATGATCAGCCCGGAGGTGAGGGAGACTGCGATGAAATGCAGCTCCTCGCGCTTGAGATCGCAGCTCATCTCCACCTTGTAGCAGACAGCGAGCCACGGCTCATAGGCAGCCGAGAATAAGGTCAT
>RCUU01000525.1_pt1 | contig 20775 bp, 15 predicted proteins | sample 2166211 | NCBI WGS metagenome assembly RCUU01 (sample SAMN09932620, study PRJNA488358) | compost metagenome | feature: garden; material: soil; isolation source: compost soil in phenylacetic acid-enriched culture | place: Germany: Experimental Botanical Garden Goettingen | collected 2016-01-27
ACTGAAATAAGCGGCAAGCTGGGCTGCTTCCTCCAGTGTGGCATCTCCAAACTCCTCGCTTCGGATGACAACGTGAGAACCAGGGATATCCTTGGTATGCAGCCAAGTGTCATTAGGTGAAGCCAGTCGATTGGTGACGTATTCGTTCTGTAAATTGTTTTTTCCGACATAAATGTCGATGCCTTCGGACGAGGTGAAGACTTGCAATGTGGGTTTGGTTGCTTTTTTCTTCTTTTTTCCTTTTTTGCTTCTGTCACGTAAATAGCCTTGACTTACAAGCTCATCGCGGATTTCCTCAATATCATTCAGTGAGGCATGGGCAAGCTGCTGTAGTAAACTTTCCATGTAGGAGATTTCCTCATGGGTTTTAATCAGCTGCTCATTAATGACAAGCAGGCTGTTCTTATATTTGTTGTACTTTTTGAAATAACGTTGTGCGTTATCCGATGGACTTAATAAAGGGTCGAGCGGGATGATAATTTCAGCCTGATTTTCGTCATAATAATTGACCAAAGAGGCTTCTTTATCTCCTTTGGACACGGCATGTAAGGACGCGAATAGCAACTCACCCCAAATGCGATAGCGATCTGCGTCTTGCGCTTCGTCTAGATCCTTCTGCAGATTGGCAAGCTTCTTAACATTTTTACTACGTTCGTTGCTCAGGAATCGGATCAAATCACTTACCCGTTGTTTCACCGTATCACGTTCGGCTTTATCCCCGTAATAATCCTCCATGCACTCACTAATCGAGTGGTATAGCTTCGCGTTTTCACCCAATAGCGTTAAAGGAATTGCGGAGAATATCATTTTCCCTTTTGCATTCGCACCTGAAACTGGAGAGAATTCACAATGATGTACAGGTCCCATAACAGATTGGAAGCCTTCCCACAATTTTGTTGGAAATTCTGCTGCAGATCCCTGTGTATCGCCTACCGCTAGGTCATTTCTGAGGCGCAGAGCAATCTCTCCGGCAACAAGTGGACTCATTCCGCTGAAGGCATGCACCATCCAGCCTACAGGGTCAGCCGATGGGGAGGGACCGCCTGAGCCGTCGGGTTTCAGCTCAACTTCTTCTTTTGTAATCAGATTAGCGAGTTCACCTTCTATGACTTCTTCCGGTTCGGTCTCCTTCGCATCATCTTCCAGTAAAGCGGCTTCTTCAGCAGCCGAGATTAAATTGAGAAAATGCTCTTTGTCGATTTCCAGAGGGTTCAGCTTATGTTGCTGGGGAGGCTCTGTGTAAGCGACGCCGGGCATTACAATCCGGTAACTACTGATTGATGGAGTAACATGATGAATGCCGTCTATGATCGTGCTAGTACTAAGATCTGTAAGGATGATATTACTGTGACGTCCCATAAGCTCTATGATGATCTTTTTGGCGGAGACGTCTCCAAGCTCATCTCTAGTCTTAACATTTATGTGAATAATTCGTTCCATGCCTACCTGAGTGATACTCTCAATAGTCCCACCTTCACAGTGCTTACGCATAAGCATGCAGAACATAGGGGCTTCTGAAGGATTTATGCTGCTTCTTTCCGTAAGATGCAGACGCGGATATGTCGGATTAGCAGAGAGTAATAGCTTTCCACCGCCACCGGTGCCCCGCAGGTTGAAGATAAGATCGTGGTTGTTCGGTTGATATATTTTGCCTATGCGCGCACCAATGTATGATTGCAATTCGTGCACGATAGCTCGGGTAACAATGCCGTCTAATGCCATGATAAAGCTCTCCTGTCGCCGTGAAATGAATTTCTTGAAAATATAAGAAAGTATAAGAAAGTATAAGTTTTACACCTTACTTTAGCTCTTATATTTCTCGCTCAATCGCTTACCGTCCTTATAAGAACGACGAAGGCGTTAAAGCTTACCTCTCTATGATGCCATACTTTGGGACATTCGTGCAAAAGGGGAATTGGTTAGACGGTGATATTATTGGACGACCATGAATACACTTGGTCATGAACAGGTGGAAAAGCTGTGCGCCGCCGGAAGTCAAGAAACGACCGGGAGGGAAAGAAAAGTCATGGAACAAAACAGTTGGCACCGGCTCGGTGCAGAAGAGCTGCAGAAAATGTTCAATGTCCATCCGAGGACGGGCCTCAGTGGAGAGGATGCCGCGGAGCGACGGAAGCAAAATGGGTTTAACGAACTGTCCGAAGGAAAGACGGTATCTCCGTTAACCCTGCTGTTGAACCAGTTTAAGGATTTCATGGTGCTTGTGCTCATGGGTGCGACGCTCGTGTCCGGTTTGCTTGGCGAATATTTGGATGCCATCACGATCATCGCGATTATTCTTCTCAACGGAGCCCTTGGGTTTGCCCAGGAGTTTCGCGCCGAACGTTCGCTAAGAGCTTTGAAACAGCTCTCCGCACCTTCTGCCAAAGTTCTGCGCGGGGGAAATAATGAGGTAATTCCAGCTAAGATGTTAGTCCCTGGTGATATTGTCTTTCTGGAGAGTGGTGATCGAATTCCCGCGGACATACGATGGCTGGAATGCAGTTCTCTATATGTGGAGGAATCCGCGCTTACTGGGGAATCACTGCCAGTCTCGAAACATTCGGATGCGATTCGCGCAGAAGAGATTCCGCTTGGCGATCAAAAGAATCTCGGGTTCATGGGCACAATGGTAACCAGAGGGACGGGTAAGGCTATCGTGATTCGAACGGGTATGAACACTGAAATGGGTAAGATTGCAGATCTGATCCAGAATACGGAATCTCAGGAAACCCCACTTCAGCATCGTCTCGAACAGTTAGGGAAAATCTTGATCTATGTATCTCTAGGTTTAACGATTGTGGTTGTAGTAGCAGGTATTTTACATGGACAGCCTGCCACAGCTATGTTCTTGGCTGGTGTAAGCTTGGCAGTCGCTGCGATTCCTGAAGGGCTTCCAGCCATTGTAACGATCGCCCTTGCGCTGGGCGTGCAAAGGATGATCAAACGAAAGGCCATCGTTCGTAAATTGCCTTCGGTAGAAACCTTGGGCTGTGCATCCGTAATCTGTTCGGACAAGACGGGAACATTGACTCAGAATAAAATGACGGTGACCCGATTATGGACTGGCGGACGTGGGCTTGATGTAACAGGTGAAGGTTACGCTCCGAACGGACAGGTTCTGGAGAAAGGTAAACCTGTTGATCTCAAAAATGATCAAAGTTTACGGCGGATGCTGCAGGTTGGTGCTTTGTGTAGTAATGCGGAGATTATCGAGACCTTCCCGGCCGAAGTGCGGGGGAAGCGTAAAGGAAAGGATAAGGACATTGTAGTCGATAAGTCATCTGACAGTTCATCCATCTGGGAACTCAAAGGAGATCCAACCGAAGGAGCGCTAGTGGCACTTTCAGGGAAGATGGGGTTGACCGCCCAAACGTTAGCCGTGACGTACTCCCGTGAGAAGGAATTTCCTTTTGATTCTGAGCGGAAGTTAATGTCGGTGATCATTGGTCATCCCGGAGGACGAATGATATGTACGAAAGGCGCGCCTGATGTACTGCTTAATCGCTGTTCCTATATGCTTTGGGAGGGCGGTGTTGTGCCTTTAACGCCAACTTTGCGGCAGAAAGTACTCGATGCGAATGAGCAAATGGCCTCGGGCGCACTTCGTGTACTAGGTATGGCTTATCGTGATATGCGTCCAAGTGAAATTGTAGATAGTGAAAAGGATGCGGAGTGCCAACTCGTCTTTATCGGATTGGCTGGAATGATTGATCCACCGCGGCGTGAAGTTCGTGATGCCATTAGCATCACACGTCGAGCAGGGATTAAGACCGTAATGATTACCGGGGATCACGGAACGACTGCAGAGGCCATTGCGCACCAATTAGGAATTTTGCAACGTGGGGGCACGGTACTAACAGGGGCTCAACTGACTCGGATGGATGATGATGAGCTGGATAAAGTATCGGACAATGTGTATGTATTCGCGCGTGTATCTCCGGAGCATAAGCTTCGTATCGTGAAGTCTTTGCAGCGCCGCGGTCATGTTGTGGCAATGACCGGAGACGGAGTGAATGACGCTCCTGCCATTAAAGCGGCAGATATAGGAATTTCTATGGGGATCACAGGTACAGATGTGACCAAGGAGGCATCTTCACTAGTTCTAGGGGATGACAACTTTTCAACCATTGTTGCGGCCATTGAAGAGGGTAGAAACATCTATGAGAACATTCGTAAATTCATTCGTTACCTGCTCGCGTCGAATGTAGGGGAAATCTTGACCATGTTCTTTGCGATGATGCTCGGTCTGCCTCTGCCGTTAGTCCCTATCCAAATTTTATGGGTCAATCTGGTGACGGACGGACTGCCAGCGATGGCGCTTGGTGTAGACCAGCCTGAGAAGGATTTAATGGAGCATAAGCCGCGTGGTGCGAAGGAAAATATTTTTGCCCGTCGTTTAGGGTGGAAGATCATAAGTCGTGGATTTTTAATCGGTATATGTACATTAGGTGCATTTTGGCTAACCTTACGTGTGGCACCAGAGAATCCAGCTCAACTGATTCGAGCGCAATCCGTAGCTTTTGCAACACTCGTTATGGCTCAGTTAATTCACGTCTTCGATTGCCGCAGTTCTCGTTCAGTATTTCATCGAAATCCGCTACAGAATAAGTACCTGGTTCTTGCCGTGTTGTCATCCGTGATTCTGATGGTGGCTGTGATGTACGTGCCTTTTCTCCAGCCTGTCTTCAAAACAGTACCGCTTAATTTCCGTGAATGGTGTCTAGTATTTGTAACAGCGGGGATACCGACCTTCTTGATGGGTGCCGGAAGTGTTTGGGGTGGTAAACGTAACCGAGGACGCAGCGGCAATAATTCGATGATAAAAAGTACAAAAATTTCAGCATAAAGTCAATACTAATGCTCCATTCCTAAAGGTATACTTGTTGCAGTTAACAGCTCGTATACGTGCGCTGGGCTACATTACACAGTTTATTAAGCTTAAGCGAATGCTAACATAACCTAACCTTTAGGAGTGGACTTTCAATGGAATTCACAAAAATGCACGGCCTTGGCAATGATTTTATCGTAGTTTTTGGCGAGCAAGAACTCCCAAGCAATGCAGCAGATCTTGCTGTAACACTATGCAATCGGTTCTTCGGAATTGGTGCGGACGGACTTGTATACATTCTGCCGTCTGAACGTGGTGATTTTATGATGCGCATTATGAACTCTGATGGTTCGGAAGCGGAGCAGTGCGGAAATGCCATTCGCTGTGTATCCAAATATGTCTACGATCATGGCTTGGTTAACTCTGAGCAGATTGTTATAGAAACGATTGGTGCCGGAGAACAAAAGGTTACCTTAAATGTGAAGGAAGGTGTAGTGGAAACTGTAACGGTTGATATGGGTGAACCTGTATTGTCTGGCCTTCAAATTCCGGTAGCTATTGATGCAGAACCCGTACTCTCAGAGCCGATTGAATCGGACGGAACCGAATTTATGTTTACTGCAGTATCCATGGGTAATCCTCATTGCGTTATTTATGTAAAAGATGCCGTAACTTTTGATCTTGCGACATGGGGACCGAAGCTAGAGGTACATCCATTGTTCCCAAGAAAGATGAACGTCGAGTTCGCGACCGTTCTAGATCGAGGCAGAGTAGATATGCGGGTATGGGAACGTGGTGCTGGACCAACACTTGCTTGTGGGACTGGCGCTTGCGCAACTCTAGTGTCATCTGTGCTGAATGGTCTGACAGACCGGGCGGCATGGATTAGTCTAAAAGGTGGCGATCTCTACATTGAATGGAATGAAGAGGATAACCATGTGTATATGACGGGACCCGCTGAAGTTGTATTCACAGGAAATGTAGTACTTTAAAAACAACACAAAAAAGCAGCCCAAGAGATCACTCTTGGGCTGCTTTTTTGTGTTCCAACATCCTTACGTCTTGTATGTAGCCGAATAATGGAAGGGATAACCGAGAATAATACTCTCAAGATTAAAAAAGGAGGGGCCTTGTTGAACATAAACGGGATAAATAGAAGAAACAAATCCGCGAAGGGACAACAAACAGCCTCCGTTCATACAAGCACTCGACACCCAAGGCTTACCGTTGACTTGGACCAAACGCTCGAACAAATAGATACTGAGCTGGGTTATAGTCCGGATCTCAAAATTCGTCAGGTAAAGATAGGAAGCGAGAGTCCTGTACAAGCCGCGGCGATTCATCTCAATGGTCTCGTCAACACGGAAACCGTCAATGAATTCGTTGTCGGCTCGTTACTTGGAGTTACAGACGATATGCTTAAAGAATACATATCGGTAAAGGGTGATCTCAAAGACTTTATATTTAATCGTGCTTTGGAATTAGGTGAAGTGCAGCTGCAAGAGGATTGGAACGAGGTATTGATGGCGATCCTTTCTGGTTGCACGGTCATTCTTATTGAGGGATATGACTCTGCGATTATATGTGAGACGGATGGGGGAGAAGCACGCTCTGTCAGCGAGCCATCCACCCAGCTAGTTGTACGAGGGCCTAAAGATAGCTTTGTTGAATCTGTAGCCACGAATATTTCTCTGATTCGGAGAAGAATTAAGTCGCCTAAGCTAAGACTGGAACATTTTAAGATCGGAAAGGTTACCCACACACATGTGGCTCTTATGTACATTAAAGATAATGCAGATGAGAAGCTGTTAGAAGAGGTAAGGAAACGGCTACGTGAAATTAATGTAGATGCCATCATGGAATCCGGTTATATTGAAGAGCTGATTCAGGATAAAACCTTCACACCTTTTCCAACGATTAATAATAGCGAACGGCCAGACGTTGCAGCGACTAACCTATTAGAGGGCAGGGTAGTGATCATCATAGATGGCACCCCTTTTGTGTTGATTTTGCCTGCGGTATTTACGCTGTTTTTTCAATCTCCATCGGATTATGCTCAAAGGTTCGATATTGCAATACTGATGCGCCTTGTTCGGTACATTAGTTTTGTTGTCCTAATTCTAGGCCCCTCCATATATATAGCGTTAACCACATACCATTACGAGATGATTCCTACAACCCTATTGATCAATCTATTATCACAACGTGAAAATGTACCTTTCCCTGCTTTTGTGGAGGCACTTCTGATGGAGGGAGCGTTCGAGATCATTAGAGAAGCAGGAGTGCGGATGCCGCGTGCAGTGGGACAGACTGTATCTGTTGTAGGTGCTCTTATTTTGGGTCAAGCAGTAGTGGAAGCAGGCATTATCACACCAGTTATGGTTATTGTAGTAGCGCTGACAGGGATTGCGAGCTTTGCTATACCTGCTTACAATATGGCGATATCGGGGAGAATCATCCGGTTCCTTTTTTTGATTCTGGCTGGAATGTTTGGTTTTTATGGGATCACATTAGGTTTAATCCTGCTGGTTGCCCATATGAATAGCCTTCGTTCATTTGGAGTTCCATATCTGTCCCCTATTGTGCCCCTATCCTCACATGGTCAAAAAGATGCATTCTTTAGACTACCTTTGTGGGCTTTGAGAAGTAATCAAGCTTCAGCTAAGCACGAAGGTATTTCAGAAGGGAAGAAGATCTCAACAGGACATGAACACAATCTTCCTCCCAAAATGCTTAAAAAAACTGAAGGGCCAGATTAGCCAAAGAAAGGAATGCAGGATGCAGAGTAAACGCCTTTTTTTCATTGGAGCCTTATTGACTTGCTTAATGATGTCTCTAAGTCTTACAGGCTGCTGGGACAGCGTGGAACTAAACAGAAGGGCGATCGTGTCTGGAGTAGCTATTGATAGAGGGTCAACGGAAGCGGAAAAATACGTATTATCTTTCCAAGTAATCATTGCTGATGAAATCTCAGGTGAGAACGCTAGAGGGACTTCGCCGGTTGTAGTATATAAAGGCAGCGGACGTTCTATGTTTGAAGCGTTGGCGAATGCCTCACGTCAGACGGCACGTTTTTTATCACTAGGTCATATTCGCGTGATCGTAATATCGGAGAAGTTCGCTCGCGAAGGCATCAAAGATATGATGGATATGCTTGAAAGAGAAAGTGAAACTAGGCTAACCAGCCTTCTCTTTATATCAAAAGGACAACCGGCAATAGATAGTATGACGACCATGACAACGTTCGGAAGAATTCCGGCCAATGATCTGGTTGAAAAGCTGCAGACGACCTCTAAACAGTTCGGATACAACTATCGGATGGAAGTGGACGATGTGGTCCGCGACATTCAGTCTCCAGGTGGAGGTCCTGTAATCAATGGAGTATTAGTAAAAGGGGAAGTAGGCCAAAGAGAAAACAACGATAATTTAAAAAATATAGAACCGGAGTCTATCATTACAGTTACTGAATTCGCTGCATTTAAAGGGGACAAGCTGATAGGTTGGCTAAAAGGTGATGAAGCTGCGGGCACCGGTCTGCTAAAGAATAAAATTACACAAATCCCTGTAGTGGTTTCGATTGGGGAGAATGAATATGTATCATTTATTGTGTATTTATCTCAGGTACATATCCATGCTGATGCGAAGGACCCGGAACATCCGGTAATCACAATAAATATCACGGAACAAGCGGGTTTAAAAGAATCGCCCAACACTTTGGATTTGACAGATCCCAAGGTCTTAAATAATCTTTCGGAACTTTTAGAACAGAGTATCAATGATAAAATACATGCAGCTGTCTCTGCGGCTCGTTCGTTAAAAAGCGATTATCTTGGATTTGGTGAAGTAGTTGAACGAGAAAATCCACGTGGTTGGAGGCAAGTGAAAGATCATTGGGATAGCATATTTGCAAGCTGTGAGATCAGGATTAATGTGGATGTAGTTATTCGGCATACCGACATGAGGAGTGATTCCTTTCAGTCCAAAAAGAAGTGACAATAGGAGGGGAAGTTATGGGGAATATAAAAATAGGACTACTTCAACTTTTTACCCTGACCGTGTTGTTTGAGCTAGGCACGGCGCTGGTAGTGAATCTTGGAATGGAGTCTGATAAAGATGCTTGGATTTCCATACTGCTGGGGAATTTGATGGGTTTGATTGTTTTTGCAGGTTATGCTTATCTGTATAAAAAGTTTCCGAATCTGCCCCTTACGGCATATATCCGGCAACTATTTGGTAAATATGTGGGGTCGTTGATATCCATAGCTTATATTGTCCTATTTCTTAATTTGGCTGGTCGTGATCTGCGAGATGGCGGCTCTATGCTGGTTATGGCAACGATGCACCGAACGCCGTTATTCATTATTTCGATATTAATGATATTATCAAGCGCATACGTACTGCATAAAGGAGTAGAGGTTCTGACCCGAACTTCTTTAGTATTTGCGGTGCTTGTGATTTTAATTGGGCTATTTTGTTCGAGCATGCTAATGTTCTCGGGCACCATTAATTTGAACCGTTTGCTTCCTGTTTTTGAGAATGGAATTAAGCCAGTTGTGTCCTCTGTTTTGCATCAAAACTACATGTTTCCTTTTGGTGAAATGATCTGTTTTACTATGCTAATGCCTTATTTAAATAACGTTAAAAAAGGCCCTTGGGTAATCGCCGCGGGCATGTTATTTTCAGGTATATTGTTAAGTCTGACAATGATTCTGAATATATCGGTGCTCGGTACAGATATTGTTAGGCGTTCTCCGTTCCCCTTAATGCCTACGATCAGTAAGATCTCTATCTCCGATTTTATTCAACGCGTGGATATTCTAGTGGTCATGGTGCTAATCATCGGTGTTTTTTTTAAATTGTCGGTTTTTTTTGCGGCAGCTCTTATAGGGGTTTCTGAAATGTTCAAGATTCCATACCGAAGAATGGTCTATCCTTTAGCTCTGATTATCCTGTTCAGCTCGATGCTGAACGCCCGGAGTTTCACAGAACATATAGAAGAGGGGGGGAAGCTGCTATATACGGTCTTTCCCGTCTTTATGGTGCTAATTCCGCTGATCCTTATTATTATTACAGCGATAAGAAGTCACAGTTCCCCACCTCGTTCTGGTTGATGACCCGTCTTCCAAGCTAGGATATCGGGAATAATCAAGCATAGCAACAAAATACAGGCAGCAACTTTCTCAGAGGCTGTGTATAGCAAATAGTTCAGAATATAGCCGATATTGCCTAGACCATAACCGAACATCCAATCCCCCAAATACAGATATAATAAGCAGAGAATGCTTAAGAGTAGAACTACCGCATATTTTCGGATCAGAAACTTTCTTGTTTTTTTCTTCACAATAATGCTCCCTTTAAGTGTTATTAAAGTTAGTATGAGACTTTTAATACTTGATCATGCATACTCGAATTGGGTGTCAGATTGCTTTTCTTATGAAAGCTTATCATCCCTACCGATTTATGATACATTAGTATGAAACTAATGTGTCAGGGGAGGATTTTGCAGTGAAGCCGGATTTACGTTCCGCATGGGGAGACAAAGTATTGGTCGGAGACGGAGCGATGGGTACCTATTTATATCAGAAGGGTTTCCCAGTCGGCATTTCCTACGAAGAATTAAATTTGACTTCTCCAGGGGTTATTGAAGATGTCCATCGCAGCTATATTGATGCAGGGGCAGTGCTGCTAGAAAGCAACACGTTCTCAGCGAATTTTGACAGGCTGTCCAAATATGGTTTGGAGTCTAAGGTTGAAGAAATTAATCGCGCTGGTGTAAGAATCGCTCGTAAAGCTGCTGGAGATACTGGTTATGTGTTAGGTGCTGTAGGCTCTATTCGCGCAGGTAAGCGTGCAAATCTCTCATCAACAGAGTTGAAGAAGTATTTTACACAACAGATTACCGCATTGTTAGAGGAAGAAGTAGACGGCATTATGCTAGAAACCTTCTACGATGTTGAGGAACTGCATCTGGCACTAAGAACAGTACGTAAACATAGTGCTCTTCCAGTCATTTGCCAATTTGCTGTGGATGAATCGGCACGTACCTTAGATGGATTAACGTTGTCAGACGCTTTTCGCATTTTAGAAGGTGACGGAGCGGATATCATTGGATTTAACTGTAATACGGGTCCAAATGGAATTAAGAGAGCGCTAAAGGCTGTACAGGGTAATCTGGTTTTACCTACCTCGGTCTATCCGAATGCGGGTGTTGCGGATTATGTAGACGGAGAATATCGGTATGGGGCTTCACCGGAATATTTCGGACAGATGGCTGTGACTTTTGCAGAAATGGGTTGCAGAATTATTGGCGGCTGCTGTGGTACTACTCCGCAGCATATTGCTGAAATTTCTTCCGCATTGAAAGGTTACGTTCCTCAGCCTCTTCCAGAACCTTCACTTTTCCCTGTAGAGCGTGTATCATTGCAAGAGCATTTTGGCGAAGATGAGGGAAGAGATGGTAGAGAGCCGAACCTGGTTGATCTAGTAAAAGAACGCCATACGGTTATTGTTGAGCTTGATCCACCCCGTGATTTGGATATCGCTAAGTTTATGCAGGGCGCGGAAGTGCTGAGAAGAGCTGGTGCGGATGCGCTGACGCTTGCCGATAACTCACTGGCTGTTACACGGATGAGCAACATGGCTTTAGGCCATTTGGTGCACGCCAAAACTGGACTTCGTCCACTGGTGCATATTGCTTGTCGGGACCGTAATCTCATTGGTACGCAATCGCATTTGATGGGGTTTGATGCACTTGGAATTGATCATGTGTTGGCGGTAACTGGAGACCCAGCAAAATTTGGGGATCTTCCTGGCTCAAGTTCGGTTTATGATCTGACCTCCTTTGAGATTATCCGAATGATTAAGCAGTTGAATGATGGCATTTCCTTCTCAGGTAAACCTTTGAAGCAGAAAGCGAATTTTGTAATTGGTGCTGCCTTTAACCCGAATGTTAAACATTTAGATAAGGCCGTACAGCGACTGGAGAAGAAAATTGCCTCTGGTGCAGATTACATTATGACCCAGCCTGTCTATGATCAGGAACTTATCGTGAAGATCGCTGAAGCCACAGCACATCTGGAAATCCCCGTGTTTATTGGTGTGATGCCACTGGCTAGTGGACGTAATGCAGAGTTCCTTCATAATGAGGTTCCAGGTATCCAGCTTACGGATGAAGTCCGGAACCGTATGAAAGGACTTGAAGGGGAAGCAGGAAGAGCTGAAGGGGTTGCCATCGCCAAGGAGTTGCTAGATGTTGCTACAGCCCATTTCAATGGGATCTATTTGATGACACCGTTCATGTTCTATGATATGAGCGCACAGCTGATGGAGTATGTATGGGAGAAATCTGGACGTAAATTGTCCCCCTTGTTTCGCTAGTAATAATCAATTACAATAGTGTAATGGATGTGATTCCGTTGTCATTTAGCATGACCGGATACGGTCAATCGTCCCTGCAATTCGGCGGCTACAAGATTATGTTCGAAGTGAAATCGGTGAATCACCGGTACTGCGAAGTTGTACTGCGGATGCCCCGGGATTGGACGGGTTATGAGGATGTGCTGAGAAGAAAGGTTCAGCAGCACGTCAAACGGGGAAGGATAGATGTTACCATCAATAGAGAGCACGATGAGTCGTCTTCCGGACCGGTTCTGAATCGCTCTGCTGTCATGACTTATCTTAAGGCGGCAGATCAGCTTAAGAACGAGTATGGTTTGTCCGGTGAGTTGACTCTACGTGATATACTTTCTATACCCGGAATTATGGAAAGCAAAGATGAGGCTGCGGGTGCCGTGTCCGTGGCCTTAGAAGACTACTCTGAAATGTTGGAGACGGGACTTGAACAGAGTTTGCAGTCTTTGCTGGAGATGCGCGCCCGTGAAGGCAGTTTTCTAGCCGCTGATCTTGAACAGCGCCTTAAATCTCTCGAGACCATGCATGCTGAAATGGTCGAACTAGCACCTGTTGTAATCATTGAATATCGTGACAAGCTTCGTCATCGATTAAATGAGTTAAATGATGGGACATTCGCTTTTGATGAGCATAAATTCGGGATGGAAATCGCTATTTTTGCCGATCGCTGTAATATTGATGAAGAATTGACCCGGTTGTATAGTCATTTCGAACAATGCAGAACCCTCCTGAAGGGGAAAGGACCGGTAGGACGCAAGCTGGATTTTCTCATTCAGGAGATGAACCGGGAGACGAATACAATCGGATCGAAATGCAATCATTTAACACTCGTGGGTCTTGTCCTAGACATGAAAGCAGAGCTGGAGAAGATTCGTGAACAAGCGGCAAACATAGAGTAACCGGGAACAGGTAATAGCATAGAACTTTATGGGGGGAACTACCGGAACATGGCAATCAAACTTATTAACATTGGCTTTGGGAATATTGTGTCCGCCAATCGCATTATTTCCATCGTCAGTCCGGAATCTGCACCAATCAAACGTATTATCCAGGAGGCTCGAGATCGGCATATGTTGATCGACGCCACCTATGGCCGACGGACTCGTGCCGTAATCATTACAGATAGTGATCATGTCATCCTATCGGCTGTACAGCCGGAGACTGTGGCGCATCGCTTATCCAGTAAAGATGACGACAACGACGAATAACAACTAAATGGAGTGTATTATGTCAAAAGGATTGCTCATCATATTATCCGGACCTTCCGGCGTAGGAAAAGGTACTGTATGTACTGCGCTACGGCCGAAGATGCCCGAACTTGTCTACTCAGTTTCAGCTACTACTCGCAGTCCGCGTGCGGGTGAAGAAGACGGTGTGAACTATTTTTTCAAAAGCAAAGAGCAGTTTGCGGCTATGATAGAAGCCGACCAACTGCTTGAATATGCGGAGTATGTAGGTAATTTTTACGGTACTCCACGTGATTTTGTAGAGAGAACTCTCAATAGCGGTAGAGATATTATCCTCGAAATTGAGGTTCAAGGAGCTCTCAAAGTCAAAGAAAAATTTCCTGAAGGTATTTTTGTGTTCCTTCTTCCACCATCTATGGATGAGTTGAAGGACCGCATACGTGGACGGGGTACGGAACATCCAGATGTGATCGATCACCGCATGACTGTAGCGGAGGATGAGATTAATTTAATGCAGCATTATGATTATGCTGTTGTGAATGATGAGATTGATCTGGCCTGTAAGAGAATAGAAAGCATTATTATCGCCGAACATTGTAAAGTTAGATAATGCATTTCGAAGGCCAAATTGTATTAACAGTAAACTATGAAGAGGTGTCCCTGTGCTATATCCATCCATTGATGAAATGATGACCAAGGTTGACAGTAAGTATTCACTCGTTGTAGCAGCAGCACGTCGTGCTAGACAATTGCGTGAGGGTGGCAAGACAGATGTGAAGAACCCTAGATCGCATAAATTCGTCGGTGTTGCTCTTGAAGAAATTTACGAAGATCGCATTACGCTTACCCGCGGTGAAGAGTAGTCTCAAGCCTATTTAGATATGACCTTTTGTAGAAACGGATACCGCCTATTTGTTATTAGGCGATGCCGTTTCTTCTTGGGTTATGGAGCAATTATGGGTCTTTAATGAATGATGATAGCCCAAAACCGGGCTGTTTCTAACAACCGGAAGGTTGTTATTTTTTTCTCAAAATATAATATAAGAAGTGAAGAAATAGATCAGTCGTTGTAAGAGATCATGTTGAAGAGCTTGAAGGGGAAGACTATTTTACTTGGGATTACAGGAGGAATTGCTGCTTACAAAGCAGCGGCCTTGACCAGTAAGCTTGTCCAAAAAGGAGCCGAAGTTCATGTCATTATGACAGCTTCGGCTAAGCAGTTCATTACAGAATTAACTCTACAGTCACTGTCGAAGCAACGAGTATATAGCGATACATTCCAGGAACGGGATCCATCCTCCATCTCACATATTGATTTGGCGGATTCGGCGGATCTTGTGATAGTAGCACCTGCAACTGCGAATATTATTGCCAAAATGGCGCATGGAATAGCGGATGATATGTTATCCACTACGTTACTCGCGACTACTGCACCTGTAATGGTGGCACCAGCTATGAATGTCCATATGTATCAGCATCCCGCAGTACTTAGCAATTTGGATACCCTCGCTAAACGAGGGGTGCAGTTTATTGAGCCTGGGGAAGGTTTGCTGGCATGTGGTTACGTGGGTAAAGGTCGTTTAGAGGAGCCGGAGACGATTGTTACTTATGTTGAGGATTTTTTTGCGCTGCAAGAAAGTGTGAAGTCTAGACCGCTCAAGGGGAAAAAGATCGTCATCACAGCAGGGGGTACCGTAGAACGGATTGATCCGGTACGCTATATCTCCAATGATTCCTCCGGTAAAATGGGTTTTGCTTTGGCACGTGCTGCACGTGTTATGGGTGCTGAGGTTACCTTAATTGCTGCGCGAACAGATGAAGCACCTCCGCAGGACCCGGATATTTCCGTTATTCGTGTTCAATCTGCACAAGAGATGTATGATGCGGTTACTGCGCAGTGGGACAGCTGCGACATTATGATCAAGGCGGCTGCGGTATCAGATTACCGACCTAAGCATAGTGAGCCTTCCAAAATTAAAAAAAATGGAGATACGCTGACACTTGAGCTTATAAAAACAACGGATATCCTGGAAACGCTAGGTAAGAACAAGGACAAGCAGTTCTTGATCGGCTTTGCTGCGGAGACGGGAAATACTGAATTTTATGCAAAGGACAAGCTGGTCCGCAAAAACTGCGATCTCATTGTTGCAAACAATGTAGCGGCTGCAGGAGCCGGATTCGGATCGGATACGAATATTGTATCGATATACGATGTAGATGGATTGGTGCTCGAATTGCCTCAATTGTCTAAGGATGAAGTCGCTCGCCGTTTGCTGACACTCGTGGCAGAGCGGATTACTGGAGCTTCATTATAATGGATATTGCCAAGGTCATTGTGGATGTGCCTGTACGCAGCACTGACCGGCCATTTGATTATAGTATTCCAGATTCATTGAAGTTATGGATTGAAGTGGGCAGCCGGGTAGCGGTTCCGTTTGGACATCGCACGGTGCAAGGTTTTGTTGTTTCACTGGAGTCAGGTGAAACAGTAGTGAATCCTGGTCTTAAGCCTATTCAAGAAGTGCTGGATTTGCTTCCGCCTTTATCTCCTGAATTAGTTGAGCTAGCAGACTGGATGAGCAAAAGATATGCATGCAGACGGATTTCAGCCCTGCAGGCGATGTTGCCTACTGCTCTAAAGGGGAAGGCAGAACGACTGATTTCGTTAGGAGAAGTGGAAGAAGAGACAGCTTTTCCTGATGATGAGTTATTCCCTATGTTTGCCGATACAGGGGATGAGGAACAATTAATTACTGAATTTATTGGACGTAATGGCGAAGTTTCCATGAAGCAACTTACCCGTGCATTTCCGGAGGCTGCGGAGACGGTGAAGTTTATGTTGCGGCGTGGAGTGCTTATAGAGAGCCAATCGATCAAAGATAAGATGGGCAAAAAGAAGCTAAAAGCGGTAGATTTGGCGATAGGCATTACGGCTGCTCGTGAAGCGTTAAGCAAATTCCCGAAAAAATCTGCACGACAGAAGGAAGTACTAAGCTTTCTAATCGAAAGGGAAGCTACACTCCCTATGGCGCTGAAGGAAGTTTTATCCGCACTTCAAGTCACGGCAAGTACCGTGAAGGGGTTAGAGGAAAAAGGCTTTATCGAAATTAGTGAAATTGAAGTCTATCGTGACCCCTATCAAGGACGTGATTTTAAACCTACTACACCTCTGCCACTAACAGCTGAGCAAGAGATTGTATACACGCGTATTTCCCGAACGCTGGAAGAACAGCTCCATGAAGTATTTCTGTTACATGGCGTTACGGGTAGCGGTAAGACAGAGATCTATTTGCAATGTATCAAGCGTTGTTTGGATCAGGGGAGACAGGCCGTCGTTCTCGTCCCGGAAATCGCATTAACGCCGCAGATGGTAGAGCGCTTTAAAGGGCGTTTCGGGAGTGGTGTCGCAGTAATGCATAGCCGATTATCTGTTGGTGAGCGTTATGATGAGTGGCGAAAAATCCGTGAAGGAAAAGCTACGGTTGCTGTTGGCGCCCGATCAGCGGTGTTTGCACCGTTCTCTAATCTAGGTTTGATTATTATGGATGAAGAGCATGAAACCTCCTATAAGCAGGAAGAAAATCCGAAATATCATGCTCGTGATGCTGCGATTCGCAGAGCGGAGCAGTGTGGGGCAGCCGTGATTTTAGGCTCCGCCACGCCTTCGTTAGAAAGCTATCATGCGGCCAGATCGCAGAGTGATATTCATTTTTCGCCAGTACTTCTAGAGATGCCTACTCGCGCGCTTGGCAACGAGCTACCTAAGGTTAATGTCGTGGATATGCGGGAAGAGCTTAAAGAAGGGAATCGCTCGATGTTCAGTCGAAAGCTTCATTCTGCTTTGGCTGAAAGACTGGAACGTGGAGAACAGACGGTGTTATTGCTTAACCGTAGAGGTTTCTCAACGTTTGTCATGTGCCGGAGTTGTGGATATGTAGCAGGTTGCCCGGAGTGTGATATTTCGTTAACATACCATAGTCGTAGTGACAATTTGCGTTGTCATTATTGTGGTCATGCAGAACCAGCACCTAAGCTTTGTCCAGAGTGTGGAAGTGAGCATATCCGATTCTTCGGAACGGGGACGCAGCGCGTGGAAGAAGAGCTTGGTAAGTTGTTCCCAGGAATACGAGTGATTCGTATGGATGTGGATACAACGACAGAAAAGGGTTCACATGAGAAGTTACTGAATCAGTTCAGAGACAAAAAAGCGGATGTTCTGCTAGGCACGCAGATGGTAGCGAAGGGTTTGGATTTTCCTGACGTAACTCTTGTGGGTGTAATTACAGCAGACTCAGCGCTGAACTTGCCCGATTTTCGAGCAGCGGAGAAGACCTTCCAATTGCTTACACAAGTTGCTGGAAGAGCAGGCCGGCATCAGCTTCCGGGTGAGGTCGTGGTTCAGTCCTATACACCGGAGCATTATTCTATTGTTCATGCTAGCGGGCATGACTATCTCTCTTTTGTAAGAGAAGAGTTGAAGCATCGCAGAGGGTTACATTATCCGCCTTATTGCAGATTGATACTCGTTACTTTATCTCATGAGCAGTTACCGCTGCTGCTCCGGATGGCTGAGAATTACGCTATGAATCTACAGGGAAAGGCCAGACAGCTTAGATGGTATGGGAGTCTGGATAAGTTAACCGCCGATGTACTTGATCTGTTAGGTCCTGTAGCTTCACCAATCCCTCGTTTGAAGGGTAGATATAGATTCCAGTGTATGATAAAATGGCGCGGTGCCATCGATGTGATTGGACTTGTTCGGCAAGTGGCTGAGGAGCTGGAGGATTCTGTACGGGATACTGGGCTTCAAATCAGCATTGATGTAGATCCGCAAATGTTGATGTAAATCGTTATCATGTTACAATGTAAAAAAAGAGCTAGATCAATAAACTCTAACTATAGAGATGTACAGAACGGGAAGGTGTTTGTAATGGCGATACGTATGATCGTTAAGGAACCGGATGAAGTGTTGCACAAAATTGCTAAAGAAGTAACTGTAGTTACACCTAATGTGAAAAAATTGCTTGATGATATGGCTGATACGATGTATGACGCTGAAGGGGTAGGGCTGGCAGCTCCGCAAGTTGGCATTTTGAAACGCCTAATTGTGGTGGATGCGGATGAAGAGCACGGACTAATCAAAATGATTAATCCGGAAATCATTGGCACAGAAGGCGAACAGCTTGGACCTGAAGGATGTCTTAGTATTCCAGGTCTGAACGGTGATGTGCGCCGTGCTGAGACAGTAACCGTACGTGGTCTTAACCGTGAGGGAAAAGAAATTACGATTACCGGCAGTGGTTTACTTGCTCGGGCTTTTCAACATGAGATTGACCATCTAAACGGAGTACTGTTTACCGATATCGCTGAAAAAGTATACGAGATGACAGCTGAACGCAATGAGACTGAGGAGTGAGGATATGAAGATTGTATTCATGGGAACCCCGGCCTTTGCGGTACCAAGCTTGCAAATGCTGATGGATGAAGGCTATGAAGTTGTAGCCGTCGTCACCCAACCAGATCGGCCACAGGGACGGAAAAAAATCCTGGCTCCTTCACCAGTTAAGGAAGCGGCAATATCTCTCGGTTTACCTGTGCTCCAGCCTGAACGGATGCGTAAACCGGAGGCTGTCGCAGAGCTAGCTGCATATGAGCCTGATCTGATTGTTACAGCTGCATATGGTCAGATTTTGCCTAAAGCTGTATTGGATTTACCGCGTAATGGTTGTGTGAATGTTCATGGTTCACTGCTTCCTAAATACCGAGGCGGCGCACCGATTCAACGCAGTATCATTAACGGTGAGACAGTTACCGGCGTTACCTTGATGTATATGGCCGAAGGGCTGGATACTGGAGATATGATCTCGCGTGTTGAGGTGGCTATTGAGGACGAAGATACTTCAGGCACGATGTTCGAGAAGCTTAGCCTTGCTGGACGAGACCTATTGAAGTCGGAAATGCCGCGATTAGTAAACGGCCGGGTTCAAGCGACTCCGCAAGAGGATAGTCAAGCAACCTTTGCACCTAACCTAAATCGTGAGGATGAGCGTTTGGATTGGAGTGCTGGCTCACGTGACAGTTATAATCGAATTCGTGGATTAGTACCTTTTTCCGGTGCGTTTACGCTCTGGAATGGGGAGACCTTCAAAGTATGGGCTTCAAAAATCCCCGCCGGACAGAAAGTAACTGACAGTGCGCCAGGAACGGTACTTTCGGTATCTGAACAGGGTGTGGAGGTTAAGACTGGTGATGGAAGCCTGATGCTAACCACTGTTCAGCCTGCGGGTAAGAAAGCGATGAGTGCAGCGGATTTTAGTCGTGGCGGTGTTATGAAACCAGGGACGGTGCTAGGTTGAGCGCGGGCGGTAACGGTGCAGACCGGTCAGCAGTAAACCATAGTTCTGGCAACCGGAACGGTAAAAACCATAAAGCAGTGGGTGGTAAAAAGGGTGGCTCCGGAAACAAAGGTAAACCCGCTATAGCTTCTGCCCGGGATATCGCACTCGATATACTGGTTAAAGTTGAACAGCAAGGTGCTTACAGCAACTTACTGCTGAATAGCAGTCTGCAAAAGTCTGCACTTAGCAGAGAAGATGCTGGATTAGTTACAGAGCTTGTCTATGGCACCATCTCTCGGATGAATACACTTGATTATGTGCTCGAGGAATTTGTTAGCAAAGGAATCGCTAAACTGCAGCCCTGGGTACGCAATTTACTACGCCTAAGCTTATATCAAATTATGTATCTGGATCGCATACCGTCTCATGCAGCAGTAAACGAGGCGGTTAATATAGCTAAGAAAAAGGGCCATCAGGGAATCTCAGGTATGGTTAATGGCGTGCTTCGTAGTGTATTGCGCGCTGGAGACCTGCCAGTAATACCTGATGGATTAAGTTCGGCGAAGCGGATCTCTATTCAGTATTCTCATCCTCTATGGTTAGTGGAGCGTTGGATTACCGAGTATGGTGTAGATACTGCGGAAGCTATTTGCGCTGCCAACAATGAGCCGCCTGCTGTCAGTGTGCGCGTGAATACAACGATGATTAGCCGTGAAGCACTACTGAATCAGATGATAGAACAAGGACTGCAAGCTTCTGCTTCTGAAGTTAGTCCATATGGTATTGTTGTAAAAGGTGGCGGTAATCTGGCTCTTTCTTCCTGGTATCGGGATGGATATTTATCGGTTCAGGATGAAAGTTCCATGCTTGTAGCAGAAGCTGTTGCACCTGAGCCTGGTATGAAGGTGCTTGACTGCTGCGCCGCGCCCGGGGGTAAAACAGCGCATATGGGCGAGTTGATGAAAGATGAAGGATCTATTTTCGCTAACGATCTGCATCCGCATAAAGCTAA
>RCUU01000526.1_pt1 | contig 20774 bp, 18 predicted proteins | sample 2166211 | NCBI WGS metagenome assembly RCUU01 (sample SAMN09932620, study PRJNA488358) | compost metagenome | feature: garden; material: soil; isolation source: compost soil in phenylacetic acid-enriched culture | place: Germany: Experimental Botanical Garden Goettingen | collected 2016-01-27
CTTCGCTCGCTACCACCCCGGTGGCAGCCTGGGTCGCAAGCTGCTGACCCGTGTTCGCGACGTCATGCACTCGCCGGCGCCTGTTGTTGCTCCATCTACTAGCTTCCATGATTGCTTGCTGGTCATGACTCGAAGCCGCTTGGGCATGACTGTCGTTATGGATAAAGACAAACTAGTCGGCATCGTTACTGACGGCGACCTGCGTCGAGCCCTGTTGGAGGACGAGAGCATTATCCAGGCCTCGGTCGATCAGTTCATGACCGCGAGCCCGCACACCATTCGGGAAGATTCGCAGCTTTCGGAAGCTGAGGCCTACATGCTTGATAACAAAATTCGAGCCTTGGCTGTGACTAATGTAGAGGGAGCAGTTGTTGGGGTAGTGGAAATTTTCGATTAAATTAATTTAGTCAAAAAGGCCGGATTATGCCGGCCTTTTTGACTATGAATGTGTATGACGATTTGGCTTTTTTTGAGTTGGAAATTAGTTTAATAATACGGTTACAAAAAAAGTACCCGGCTCTTCGCCTAAAGTCGCACCTGTAAGAGATATCCGATTCTCTGATATTTCTTTGATCCCAATATTAAAAATGGGATGCCCTGGGCCTTTCCAATGGGATATGATCTGGATTTCGTTTAAGGTAGGGACTCGCCACAATTTGTGCTCTAAGGTGGCCTGTTCTATTTGACCTGGTTTGCTTGCTCTCAGGGTTGTAGAGGCTTTGGTTTTGTTATAGAGTCTTTTTTTGTTGGACAGAATTTCTATGCCCCATGAGCCAATATTGTCCATTGCTATAAAGTTGTCATTTGAGATGGTTAAATCTGTAGTGCTGGATTTTGCTATGCCCTCGAGCGCGACTTGACCTTTTTTTACTTCGATCAATCCGCTTAATACAGTGCCGCGCATATTTTTTCCTAAATTTACAATTCCTTTGTCGCAATTGTTTAGGAATACTCTGTCTATTTGCCAGTCTCGTGAGCCTGCGTCAATTACTACAGCCGTACTATCTTCCTTATCTCTACTTTTTAAGTTTCTTAAATCGACACTCTGGTAATGGCCGCCGATATTGTTTTTGCCGATCCTCAGGCCGTTACCAATGATAAGCTTATTGTCTGAGCAATCAATGCGCCCGATAAAGATTCCCATGTCATCATATATGAAATCGCCTCTGCCATTGGGGTTGTTATTAGTTCTTCGGGTGGAGGCGTGAAGTATCGACATTCTTGACTTGTTGCGTTCGGCGTGTGGGTCAAATCGGACTTCGAGATAAGGAAGGATCTGGTTGTTGTGTGAGAAATTATTCTGCTGTAGTAGGAGGCTAGAGATAGAGCCGTATGCCGATCCCTCTATTAGGACGCCACCCCAGGATGAAGATGTTATTATGCAGTCGGCATGAAGTCTAGTATTCCTTGCAATGTACAATGATCTTCCGTAGATGGCTCCATTAAGATTGGCATAAGATATTTTGCATGGGGACTCAATTCGGACAGAATGGATCTCCTCTCCAGGAAACAATAATGAAGTCCTATTTGATGGTGGTGGAGACTGGCGAGAGGTCCAGCCGCAATAGTTTGTAGTAAGATTCCAAATCGGTATGTCAGCAGGCCCCTCGAAAACAAATGACTCATACAAGGTGTCTGAGATGTTTATGTTTTTTATATCGTAAGGTGCGGCTAGCGATAATGGGCTGCCCTGAAGTGGAGCGCTTAGGTCCTGAGTGTTTCTAAAGGAATTTACCAGTTTTTTGTTGAACGCTATTCTTATGCCAATGCCATTAATATTATGGACTTGAAGCCAGCCGATCTGAAAGCGATGTGAGTGGATCTTTAAACCGTATGGCAGATCTTTCTCTGAGGAAGGCGGGGATTTTTGATTTTTGGCATTACCGTCAATGATGATGCCATCAATTCCGCCATCTAAAGTGTAGTTGTTGTCAGTGCCACTTATCCAATTGTTCCAGTTGTCAAACGACTCGCTTTCAATAACGCTGCAGTTAGCATTGTCCATTAATGTGATTTTACATTGGCCTTGTGCGCCTTTGAGGTACGCCCCTCCCTTCCATACAAGGGGGTCAGATATTACTATTTGGAGGTCCTGCAGGTCTATGATGGTCGGTTGAAGTTTAGCATTGTTCAACTCATTCTGCAGAGTTGCCCAGTCGATCGACTGCTGCAGGGAAGTAACAAATGAGAACTTTTCTTGTGCGTCTTGTAAGCTCGAAAATTTTTCGGATAGTGGATGAAACTTACCGTCTCCGATTATACCTAGTTGGGAACCTATTTTTTGGGAGGAGGTTATCGAAAGGTGTTGGTCGCTTGCCAGATTTTCTGGGTCTTTAGTCATCAAGGTAGATGCACCTACTAACCCGCTGCTGGTAGCAGCAACTCCAAGAATTGTTGTACCGAGAAATTTTCTGCGTTCGAAAAGTAGAGGCATGCTCACATATCTCTGATGGGACACAGTGAGTAGTTTGGATCTGTAAAAGTAAAAAAGGTTCAGAAGGTCGTAAAACGTGTGGCAGCCAGCTCCACTGCCACAGTCGCTTTATTGTGACATTTTGTTCATTACGCTTGCATATCCGGCCGCAGTTGTAATCGACGCCATCTTGTTCTGAGCAAACAAAATAGCATCGGCCACCTCGCGGAATGCCCCTGTTCCCCCCGTGCTAACTAAGGTCTGTGTTGCAGCTGCCTTCACATATGCAGGCGCATCCGCCACAGCAAAAGAAATGCCGCAAACAGCAAAAGCTGGCAGGTCTATAGAGTCATCACCGATACAGGCAGTTTCTTTAGCGGTTACACCAGCTTCAGCAATCAGTTGTTTACAAGCTGCCAACTTATCTTTCACGCCGAATTGACATAGCGTTACACCTAAGTCAGAAGCGCGTTTACGCAAGGTCGCTGAGTCTCGTCCAGACAAAATAGCTACTCGGACTCCACTTTCTTCAAGAAGACGCATTCCCATGCCGTCTCTAACATGAAAGCGTTTGAGACACTCTCCAGTTGAATCGTAATAAATTCCGCCATCTGTCAGAACTCCATCTACATCGGTAATAACCAATCGGATGTCTGTCAGTGCCGGTTTTACAGGCAGATTTTTTCCTTCAATTAAGGCGCGTACCTGCTCCAAACATTCGGGCGTGTCGACGCCCGGCCCGGTCGGCTCAATTACGTAAGCGCGGATACAGTACCCGGCGGACATCAGGCGCAATTGCTCCAGTTTTTCCGCATGCTCCATCATCGGCTGTTGCAGAGCAGTGTACTCAGCTAGAACTTCCCGACGGTATGCATAAACACCAACATGCTTCAGGTAGGTGGCGGCGCTGCTGTCCCGAGGATACGGGATTGGGGAGCGACTGAAATATAGTGCGTTACCATTGTCTGCCAATACGACCTTGACCGTATTGGGGTTCATCGCTTCATTTGCGTCGATAGGGTGGCACAACGTACCGACGCTGACACCTCTATCGACTAGCATTCCATTAGCTAAAGCTTCAATGTCCGCCGGCCGAACCAGCGGTTCATCTCCTTGAAGATTGATGTAGATATCTGCATCAATTTGCATCATGACTTCAGCAAGGCGGTCCGTACCAGAAGGATGATCTTCAGAGGTCATAATGCATTCACCTCCAAAACCGCGGACGGCATTCGCTACCCGCTCATCATCAGTCGCAACAACTACCGTATGCGCATTGGCTACCTTTAGAGCGCGTTCGTAAACGTGCTGAACCATCGGCTTTCCAGCAATATCGGCTAACGGCTTACCTGGTAGCCGGGTAGAGCCGTAGCGTGCTGGAATAATAATCGCAACCCGTTGGGAAGAATTTGCCATGATTACTATCCTTGTCTTAAGCTCTTCCTCAGGAGATTCTCATTGCTGGGAAGGATTTAACCAGATCATCAAGCGCTTTGATTTGAGTCAAGAACGGCTCAAGTTTGTCTAGAGGAAGTGCACTAGGGCCATCACATTTAGCAAGATCCGGGTTGGGGTGTGCCTCTAGGAAAAGCCCAGCGAGGCCAACAGCCATACCTGCGCGAGCGAGGTCGACAACTTGTTCGCGACGACCGCCGGAGGCAGCGCCCGAAGGATCACGGTTCTGCAGAGCGTGAGTCACATCGAAAATAATTGGTAGATCTTCGCAGGTGCGCTTCATAACGCCGAAGCCGAGCATGTCTACTACTAGGTTGTCGTAGCCCATGCATGAGCCGCGATCACAAAGGATAAGATTTTCATTACCCGCTTCTTTGAACTTGTGCACAATGTTTTGCATTTGCGAAGGGCTCAAAAACTGAGGCTTCTTAATATTTACGGGCTTATTAGTCTTGGCCAAGGCAATGACCAAGTCTGTTTGTCGGGCCAAGAAAGCCGGGAGTTGTAGAACATCTACAACTTCAGCTACGGGAGCAGCCTGATATATTTCGTGAACGTCAGTAATAATCGGAACCCCGAACTCCGCCTTTACTTTCTCAAAAATACGCAAGCCTTCTTCCATTCCTGGGCCGCGGTAAGAATGGATTGAAGAACGGTTGGCCTTGTCGAAACTTGCTTTGAATACATACGGTATTCCTAGCTTTTCAGTCACGCGCACATATTCGGCGCATGCAGTTAGTGCCAAATCTTCAGACTCCAAAACGTTAATGCCGCCAAAGAGGACGAACGGAGAGTCGTTAGAAACGGAGATGCTGTTGTTTATCTTGATCATGTCGTTATTCGCTTGGGACAAAAAAATTCTTTGTATACGAGAGGTGGTTCTCGAAGGCATTTACGTTTGGAGAGAGTTCGACAGCCAGCTGGGCGTGTTTTATTGCTCTGTCCCGATCGTTAAGATCAGTCCAAAGACGGCTGGCTTGCACATGCGTCCAAGGTGAATCCGGATCGATAGTGAAGGTTTCATCGAGGTTGGCAATGGCCTCGTCATACTTCTGAACATTTCGTAAAATGTTAGTATAATTGTTTCTGTAGCTAATATTGCTTGGATCACCAATTACTGAATTTTTAGCGTAATCCAGTGCAGCGCAAAAGTCTTTCAAGACGCTATAAGTAGCGCTAATTTGAAAATTCAAATTTGGGTTTTCAGATTGAATTTCCTGACCCAGAAGTAGGGTTTCGAGAGCTGCCTCAGTTTTTCCAATTTTACGCTGGATATCGCCAAGGTTGATCAAGTAGGTTAGGTTAGAAGGGTTTAAAGATACAGCTTTTCTCGCAAGTTCCAATGCGTCAACTAGCTTGTTTGCGCGTGCCAACTGCTTGCTAGTGATAAAGTTGTCTTTTGCCCTGCCAGGCTCTGGGGCAAAACTTTCTTTCCTTTCTTTGATTAGATCTTGAAGATGGAAGCTGGTGTGCCAAAGTGTATTGACTATTTTATAAACTTCGGATGTCTTCTCGGAGATAACAAAATCTTTCGTATTGAAGAAGCTTAGTGCCAAATCAAGAATGAAATACAATACCGATTTGTTGTCAGTGCTGTTATGTCCGCCGGGCGTTGAGTAGAGCCATGTGAGAATATTCTCACTTGACGACAGCCCGAATTTCGCGGTATGGCCCACCTGAGCACAGAATGGCAGGAAATGCTCAGAGCAATCATCGTGCGACAGAGCATTCTGAATAATAAAATATTTAGATGATCTATTCTTTGCTACAGCCTCACCGGCAAAATTTCGAAGAAATTTGTCGGTGGCTGTAAGGTCAATGTTGGTATGCTCGCTAAAGCTTGCCGCGGAGCCCCATTTGAATAGTTGAGTTTGGGGATTGATTGAAATGGCAAAGCTGTCAGAAAGGCGGGCAGCCAATTGCAATGCTGCATAGCCGCCACCCGAACTTCCATAGAATATAACCTTTGCTGCGCCAGTTTTCCTTTGCACAGATTTGACGATATTCAGAGTCGCATCAAGATAATCATCCTCGGCGGTCCCGTAATACCAGCCAAGATTCAGAGTGTCGTACTTGTATAGCATAGGGTCTTCAATGAAAAGCGTGCTTCCATTGAAAAGTTGATGCCAAGACCATCTGCCAAATCGGGGGATTGGCGCGAAGCTCTTTAAGTCCTCGCCACGTGAGCCATTGAGAAAAACATAAAGATATTCGGTATCAGGTTTTTCGTGGAACAGACAATCAAATCGAGCATCATTCTGCCAAACTCTGAAGCGGCCGTTGCCGAGCTTTGATTTTTCAAATTCCTTCAGGGTGTCGTAGATTTGCTCTTCAGATTTAATGATTTTCTTATCAGCTGGCTTGAAAATTTCATTCTTTTCAAGGCTGGTGAAAATATTGGAAAGTTCTTTTGCGTCACATTCGCCGATGTCTGTGAAGCGCAGATTGTTATCTTTCAGCATTCAAGGGCCTCGCTTTTCAGAAGCTGTGATACAGACGCAAGATCATTAGTGAATACATAAGTAGGGCTGGTTTTTATCGCGTTTGGGCTAATTGGCTCGCTAGGTGATTGTAATTTTAGTTTGTATGTCTGAGAGTCCAAGTATGCTCGGTAACGCAAGGGGAAACGATCGCCCAAAACCTTATTTATTTCCTCTGTTCCAGTGTACGACTCGAGTACAATTGTGCGCAAGCTTCGGCGGCTTAGAAGTTTTTTTGCTCCAATCAATACTTCTGTTTCAAGACCTTCTACATCAATCTTTATAAAATTAACGTTGCGGTCGGAAAAGAAATAATCAAGTGGTACAATTCTGCTTGTCTGTTTGCTCGGTTGATCCCCAAAGACCTGCGGGAAAAGCTCAAGCATTTCGGTTGAGTATGTCGACCCTTGATTGTGGCTAGAGGAAATAATGATCTCCGCTTGAGCGTGAGATGAAGAAAGTCCAAAGTTATGAGCCACGATCTTATCGGTGGAGATTTGTAAGATCCTATTAAATAGTTCTTTTACAGGTTCAAAGCAATGCACTTTGCTAGCACCTGCTGCAATCATTTGAAGTGCGGAGAAGCCAATATTTGCTCCTGCGTCAATGATTAGATCACCAGGTTTTACAAAGTGCTTAAAGAGAAATTTATCTATGTCTGCTTGTGGGTATTTAATCTCGGCGGTGCAGTTTGCTGCATACTGGCGTTCATGCTTGTTTTCTAGGTGTAGTTTTAACTTTGTTTCGCCGATTGTTATTGAGAATTCACCCTCGGCTTTGATCAGAGGTAATAGTTGTTCTGTTTGATCATTTGGCATCTAGTATGGGCCTTGTTTAATTGACATCCTCCTTCACAAGGAAGGAGGGGTCTATCAAGAAACTTGACCGTTTATATGCTGAGCGAGGCGGTCGAAGTGAGATTTCCACTGCCATGGAGCGTAGCGCGTCACATCGCCTAGTGCAACCTCATATTGCTGCTTGATGTAGTAGGCATCAAGGTGGGAGTGGAAGTCATCCATGTTGTTGAATGCAAAGAATCGAGCTGTATTTCGGGTAACTTCCCTATGCGCAGCCACATCCGTAGCAATCACAGGTGTGCCATAGCTCAGGCTTTCAGCAAGTGGCATACCCCACCCCTCTACCTCAGCAGCAGTAACATAAGCTTTTGCTTGTGATAAAGTAGTTTGGATGAGTTCGTCGCTCGCGCCGCTGATAATCTCGATATTTCTTTTCTTGGCTAGTTTTTGAAGTTCATTAAGCTCTTTGTCTTTTAACCAGCCAATTTTACCAAATATGATAAGCTTGTCGTCTTTGACTTTGGTTGGATTTTTTTGGCAGTAAGAGTCCCATGCGCGTGCGAGCCACAGGTAATTTTTCCGCGGTTCGATTGTGCCGATGGATACGAAGTTTCTCCGCTGATCAGCTGCAATTACTGGCTTCTTAGTTAGCTCTTGAGAGCCAATTTCAAGAACTCCGGCTACTGAGGACTTACCATAGAGCTCTTCAAATTTCTCTTTCGTATAAAAAGAGTTTGCAAAAATAAGGTCTGAGAAAGCCGCCATATTGTCCATTCGGACCTTGTGGGTTTTATCAGTGCCCTCAACAAACAGATGTGGGTGCGTCATCGGTAGCAAGTCGTGAAGGTAGAGCGCGACTTGAACGCCGCTACCCTTCACATGTTGAAATAGTGCGCGCTTTTCGAGACCAGTGTGCCCTACATTAAGGTAACAGGAGTTTTCGAAAACCTTGTTCCAGTGAATTCCAGTTGGGGCGTCAATGGTATTCGCGGCTTCCATTTTCTTGAGTAGCTTGTCATGGAATAAAGCTACGAATAAGGTTGCGATGCTGCTAGGAACCTGGGGGGCTTTCTTTTTGATGAACTCCGCTTCTGTCTTGACTGCTGCCAGTCGTTCTTTGAATTTCTTGCCCTTGAGTTCTCTCAGGAACTTAATAGTTCCGGTTGGTTTAGGCATGGGTTTAAGGCGCAGCGATTTAGACCACTCTTTGATCGAGTGCTCAATCGAGGGGTCTTCATCGCGGCCTTTTTCCCAGCGCTCGGCCAAATAAGCAACTACCTGTTCTACAAGATAGCGAGGCGCACTGAAAAGCTCATTCCTTTTTTGATAGGCAAAAAAGTGACCTTTTTCTAGTGAATTCTTAGCATACTCGAACTCCACGCGGTCAATGCCTGTTGGAGAGGATGCATTAACTCTGTTGAAAATTCGGGTTATATCTAAATAGATCATGGTTAGCCCCATGACAGCCCTGATGCTGTGCGATACGGTGTATGAGGGAGCGGGTAGACCGGTACTGGGGACTCAGCACCCTTCAATACATAGTCCCAGAAACGTTTATCAATGATGTTGCTTGGGAGTATGTTGTACTGGCCGAGGGCAATGTCTTCGCCGATGGTTGGGAAGAGCTCAGGATTTGGCAGGAATTTAGTCGGATTGCACCCAAAGTAAGCAGCTTCATGGCAAATTCCAGAAGAAAGTGCACAAAGGCGCAGGCCTGGAATGCTGAGCAAATCATAGCTTTCCGTAGGGATGACCTTGCCTTTCATCTTCTCCAATGCGGAAGTGAGCGTGGTCGACATTTTTTCGTGTGGGTGGTGTTTCAAGTAAAGGTTCTTAGGCTTTACTTCATCCAGTGTTTTTTCAAGCGACTGTACGATATAGGAGTCATCAATGATCTCTCCGTTCTTGATTCGCGACGAGTCAACAGCAATTTGCGCAAAAAACACTAAGCCATGCTCGGGATTCATGCGTCGTGTGTAGCGGCGGGCAGCGCGGGCTTTCATCAGGCCAACGTTTTGATCAATATAGTCGCGTGTTGGTGCGACCGATTTCAAACGAGTATGAATTTGCGGATCATTTGTCGCAGCTGCAAGGAAATAATCAGGTGCAAATCGAAGAGGGTGCGTGCAAAGGTTGATGTACGTTTTTCCCGCTTTATCAATGGCTTGCAGTTGGGCGCGCGATAGCTCGTAGCCGATGACCAGCTCCGAGGAGCAGGACTCTAGGAAAAAGTCATGAGCAATTGAAATTCGCTCGAGGTTGTCATACAGGTAGGCCCAGCTATGTTGATTCATAGCCATGCCAGAGGCTTTATACACTGACTCTACGCGACGGATATTTTCAGAAGGCTCTACAGACGAGTTGTCGATTAAGCCTGTAGCGTAAAGGAAGTTCTGCAGCCAACCTGCGTTGCGAAGAAGAACACCATTATCACCATCTTTGTTGCGGAACCAGTCGAGCACTAATTTGTTCAAGATCTTTCCCTGCTGCGGATCTAAGGCTTAAGTTTGTGTTGAGTTAAGCGGTGGTACGACCGTACCGATCTTCAAATCGCACAATATCATCTTCGCCAAGATAAGTGCCTGATTGAACTTCGATCATCTCTAATGGAATTTTTCCCGGGTTTTCAAGCGCGTGAATCACTCCGACCGGGATGTAGGTGGATTGGTTCTCGGTCAGAAGGACATCTTCGTCACCGATAGTGACTTTTGCCGTTCCGGTAACAACAATCCAGTGTTCTGCGCGATGGTGGTGCATCTGGACCGATAACTTTTGTCCTGGGGCAACTGTAATTCGCTTGACTTGATAACGTGCGCCGTTATCGATTGAGTCATATGCGCCCCATGGTCGGTAAACCTTTCGATGATTCGTTGCTTCTGTTCGTTTGCTCTTTTTAATTTGGTCAACGAGCAACTTCACATCTTGTGCTTTATCTTTTGATGTTACCATCACAGCATCAGCGGTTTCGACGACGACAATATCATCCAAACCAAGAACACTCACCATCCGATGCTCTGCGTGAACATAAGCATTGCGCGTGGCCTCTAAGATCACATCGCCTCGAGTGGCGTTACCTTCAGTGTCTTTGTCTGCAATTTCCCAAACTGCCGACCACGAGCCAACATCGTTCCAGCCCGCATCTAGGGGAAGTACTGCAACCTTATCGGAGCGCTCCATGACGGCGTAATCGATAGAAATGTTCTCTGCTGCACCGAATGCCTCAGAATTTAGGCGAGTGAAGTCAAGATCATTTGTCGCGGCTTCAAGGGCGGCTTCCACTGATTGGAGAACAAGAGGAGCATGGGTGCGTAATTGCTCCAGCATGACGGATGCCTTGAAAAGGAACATGCCACTGTTCCAGTAGTAGCGTCCATCTTCCAGGTAGCCTTGCGCCGTCTCGAAATCGGGCTTCTCGACAAATGCTTCAACTGGTTGTGTGGTGTGGACTTTTTCAGCGACTCGAATATAGCCGTATCCAGTTTCGGGCTTATTCGGTACGATTCCAAATGTTACAATATTGCCGTTATTTGCGGCTATTGCTCCTGCTTCGAAAGCTGATTGCAATGCCTCGATATTATCAATTGCGTGATCAGCTGGCAGGACTAAAAGTAACTCGTCTTTACCTGTGCTGAGGGCTTTGACTACAGCGGCTGCGATGGCCGGGGCGGTGTTGCGCCCGCAGGGCTCTAGCAAAATAGCACTTGGGGTCACGCCGAGTGCCCGGCACTGTTCTGCGACAAGAAAGCGATGGTCCTCGTTGCTCACTACAATTGGAGTCAGCGAGATGCTTTCAATCTTGGCCAAACGCTTTAGAGTAGATTGGAATAGTGAATATTCACCACCAATGCTCAGGAACTGTTTGGGATGCATGGCACGTGATAGTGGCCAGAGGCGAGAACCAGAACCGCCAGAAAGTACGACGGGGATCATCTTAATTTCCCTATTGCCGATGAAAAAGGTTATTTGTAAGCGCCAGTGGCGCGACCGAGCAGCATGGTTTGTACGATTGGAGAAATGACCTTCTGCCATTCGTATACGGCTGCGTTTGTTACGTAGATAGTGTCGTCCGGTTTCACAGCAATCTGCCGCGCATAAAACACAGCTGCCGGATCGCGCATGTTCAGTCGAAGTACAGTTGGCTTAGACTTGGCGTCGTTTGCCATCCGGAACACGAAAACACCTTCCGGATTGGCATTCGCTTCGCGCAAGCCACCTACGCTGCCCAGCGCATCCAACAAGCTGGTGTTCTGGCTCGGAAGGTCTTTCAGGCCGGGCTCCGCCACCGCGCCCATCGCTACAAAGCGCTGGCGTGCACGATCAAGCACCACTTCCGAGTTCGGGCGTAGCACCATGTTGTTGCCCGATAAAACATCTTCATAGTTGAACTGTTGAATCTGGGTGCCAGTACGTACAGTCACGTTGACCAGATGTGGCTCCAGTACAGGGCCGCCTGCTTGGTTCACAGCATCCAGCAGAGTGAGTGGGCCTTGCAGGGTGCTGAAGCGCCCAGGTGTCTTGACGGCGCCGGCAACCAGTACCGAGCCCGACAGGTCACCGACCAACTCAACGTGGGTCTGCACGTCAGTGGTAATGCCCTTTAGCTGCCGGCGAATCATGGCCTCGACCTCATTGAGGGTCATGCCGGCCACAAACTGACGGCCCACATAAGGGAGCGACAGCATGCCTTGAGCGTCAATACGCGACTTCAGCTGAGTGCCGCCAGTTGCCAAAGGGGCAAACAGGGCGGACTCTGCCGGAGCGGTATCGGCAATCAGCACATTGAGGGTGTCACCTGCGGCCAAGCGTACTTCAGGCGGTTGTGGCTTGGTGACTGTAGCCAGCGAGGCGCGTGGGGCGCCCGCCAGGTACGGGCCGATGGTGCTGGCGTTGATGTCCACGAGGTTGTACGCCTCGTTTTTATCCTCAATCGTGCCCTTGTATGGCCCTGCACCAGACATGGTGCCGCCACAACCCGCCAGGCCCAAGGTCGCTAGCGCCAAAGCAGCCAGTTTCAAGTTGAATGTCTTGGAGACAGCCAGGGATTTAATCACGATGATCCTCGATCGAAGCCAGAATGAAGCGCGTGATGCCATACAGCATCAATAGGCCAAGCAAAATGGTTGCCAGGTTGTACCAGCGCTCGGGGTAGAGCGCGAGCTGGGGGGTGTTAGGGCTGACTACGGTTACCAGGGTGCGGATTTTTTTGCTTGCTTCTACGCGGGCATTATCGAGCGCGGCAACAGCGGTCTTGTAGGTTTCCTCGGCGATGCCGGCGTCCAGGGTCAGTTGCTGGAAACGCGAGGCAACCACGTTTAGCTGCGAGCCTTGCGGGGACGAAACCAGCAAGCGTTTCTCTTTGGCCAACTGACGGACAATGGCTTCAACCTTCTGCTTCTGCTGGCGGACTTGCGGCGCGTCAGCGCGCAGCTTGAACGACATCTCGGTCAGAACGGCCTGTTCCTTGGTGTACTGGCCTTCCAGGTCGGCAATGATGGTGGCGCGGCTTTGTGCGGAGTTACCGCCGTCCAGCACCTTGTTTTCATTCTGGAAGTTCAGCAACTGGGTCTTGCGCTTGGCGTAGTTGACGCGCGCGGTTTCCAGCTCGCCTTGGGCAAACTTCATCTGCTCACGGGCAATGTTGTGGCTGACTTCGTTGACGAAGTGTTCGCTGGCCTGAAGGATGACGCGCAGCATTTTCTCGGACAGTTCAGGGGTGAAGGCCTGAACCTCAACACGCAGCAGGCCGGTGGTTTCGTCGTAGTGGGCCGAAACCATGCGCTGGTAGTACTTCAGCAGGTCTTCGCGCGGTGCGTCCTTGTCCAGCCAGAAGAATACGTCGCTGCGCTGGGCTGCGAATTGCTCGATCCAGTGCACTTTGTCTTCGAGCAGCAGCATCATGTCCATCGACGTGATGTATTCGCGCAGGTAAAGAGTCTCTTCCCGCGAGGCCGGGTTGGTGCCTGTCAGCAAGGTAGCAAGGCCAGGCATCTGCGCACCTTGATTGTTGCCATCCTGGCGTACCACCACCTGGGCGGAGCTGACAAAGCGGTCAGCGGCAAATAGGCCGTAGTAAACCCCTGCCAGGATCATTGGCAAAACCACCATGGCGATCGCCAGGCGCCAGCCCTTCTTTTTACCCGTACTGCTCATAATTGGATGCATCCTTGAAGTCGAACGGTGCTGCTTAAAATTGGGAATGGGGTTTATTTAGCTGCTGTAGGCCTTGATGCCTTCGGACACGTCGTCGTACACCTGGATTTCGCCATTGCGCACCAGTAGGACCACGTCGCAGAGTTTTTCGACTTCGGACATGGTATGGGTCACCAGTACGACGTTGGACTTCTGCAGTTTTTCCTGGAAAACCTCGTTGCACTTGCGCTTGAATTGCGCGTCGCCAACCGACATCACTTCGTCGATCAGGTAGTAATCGAAGTCGAATGCCATGCTTAGGCCGAAAGCCACACGTGAACGCATGCCGGAGGAGTAGGTCTTGATTGGCTCGTCGATCCAGTCGCCGATTTCGGCAAATTCCTGGACGTAGCGAATCTTTTCGCGCATGGCGTCGCCAGTTGCACCATAAATGCGGCAGACGAACTTTATGTTGTCGCGCCCTGTCATGCTGCCCTGGAAGCCCCCCGTCAAACCAACCGGCCAGGAAATGCTGCGGTCGGTAATGATGGTGCCGGAGTCGGGCACATCAGCACCGCCAAGCAGGCGCATAAGCGTGGACTTGCCGGCGCCGTTGCGGCCGATAAGCCCAATGTTCTTGCCCGGCGGGATGGCTAGCGACAGGTTGCGGAAGACATACCGCCGACCATTGGGCGTGAGGTACGACTTGGTTACGTTTCTGAGCTCGAACACGTTTGGCCTGTACTTAACCGTTCTTGGTGGAAATCAGGTGCATCCTGCGGGCGCGGTAGGCACCCAGAGATAGGAACAGCAATACCAGGGTGAAGCTGATTACATAGGTCTCGGACACGCCATCGACTGGGGTGTAATGCGGCAGTACTTCGGCGCGAATCAGTTCGAGGATGTGCAAGAACGGGTTGAGCAACAGCACCGGCATCATGGCCTGAGGCAAGTAGGATGCGGGAATCAGCACCCCAGAGATAAAGTACAGGGGGAAGAAGGCCATGCGGATGACGATCTTGACGCTGGGAAGGGCGTGAGTGACCAAGGCCAGCATCATGCCTAGACCAAAGGCGAACATCAGGCCCAGCAACAGGGTGGCGACCCATTGCAGTGGGCTGTGGATCGACATGTCGAAGCCTGCCCAGGCAAAGCCGAACACCAGGAGGGCGTACACCGTAACCGCAATGCAGGTTTCTACGATGACGCGGGCAATGTAGGTGTCCAGTGGTTTGATCTGCTTGTAACCGAACAGCGAGCGGTTTTCGCGCAGGCTGTCCATCAGGCGCAGCGCGGTATTGCGGTAGAGCAGGAAGGGCGCCATGCCGACGAGGATGAACACTGGGTATTCAACGCCGGATACTGTGCGGCCACGCAGCATTGCAAACAGCAGCGAGAAGAGGAGTAGGTGAACCAGCGGCTCCAGCAGCATCCACAAGGCACCCAGGCGGGTATCGCCAACACGTGCACGCGCTTCGCGCAGGACTAAAGCGAAGATGACCGATTTCTGTATCTGTAGAGACGAACGAGCTTTCAAGATGGCGACCGCAAAGCAATGCAGCGCGCCTAAGCACGCCGAAATTCATCTTCAGGAAAGGCTCGCCCGGAGGCGATTTCAGATGGTTATTCCGGAAACTTCCCTGTTCTAAGGGGCAGAAGGGTAAGCGTCCGAGGGTATAAGCGTCAAGCGAGGTACCGCAAATGTGGTCGAAAGTTCTAATCCATTAGCCATATTCGAGACGAATGGCAACGGAGCGAATGATGGCACAATGATTTCATGTTGAGAAGTGGTGGGCCAGTAAGTTTTCACCGTAACGCGGCTTTTCAGCTTACGTGGGAGTGGTAATTGTGTAGGTGATCGGGTTCACATTGTGTAACAAAAAATGCAGTTACTTGATGGTCAGCCGCTGACTAGACGGTCTGCCCCTAAAGCAGTGGTTAGACCGTTGGGCGTGGGAAGGGAGCGAGACAAGGGGCTGCGAGGCAGCCCCAAATTGCCGAGTCGTTTATGGCACGTGCTTGCGCACGCCCAGATGCACCAGCAATTCCGTTGGCCAGGTTATTCCCGGATCAGGCGGGCGATTTCGGCGACGCGCTGAGAGACCAGCGCTTCGTCGCCCCGGCTCTCGACGTTCAGGCGCAGCAGGGGTTCGGTATTCGAACCACGCAGACTGAAGCGCCAGTCGGCAAACTCGACGCTGATCCCATCGGTGCGGTCGACGCTGGGGTTGTGTGGCACGTAGAACGCCAGAATCTTCTCGATGGTGCCCTTCACATCGGCCACTTCGTAGTTGATCTCGCCACTGCACGGGAATGCCGCAATACGCTCGTCTACCAGTTGGGCCAGGCTCTTGCCGGTGTGGCTCATCAGCGCGGCGACCAGCAGCCACGGAATGTTGCCGCTGTCGCAGTAGGCAAAATCGCGGAAGTAGTGGTGGGCGCTCATTTCACCGCCGTACACCGCGTCTTCGGCGCGCATGCGCTCTTTGATGAAGGCGTGGCCGGTCTTGCTCTGAATGGCCTGGCCACCGGCGGCACTGACTTGCTCGATGGTGTTCCAGGTCAGGCGTGGGTCATGGATGATCTTGCTGCCCGGGTGCTTGGCCAGAAGCATTTCGGCCAGCAGGCCGACCACGTAGTAGCCTTCGATGAAGCGCCCCTGATTGTCGAAGAAGAAGCAGCGGTCAAAGTCGCCGTCGAAGGCGATACCCATGTCTGCGCCGGTTTCCAGCACTGCTTGGCGGGTAAGGTCACGGTTTTCTGGCAGCAGCGGGTTGGGGATGCCGTTGGGGAAGTTGCCATCTGGCTCGCCGTTGATGATGGTGATATCCAGCGGCAGGCGGGCCTTGAGCAGCTCCAATACCGGGCCAACCGCGCCATTACCAGGATCGGCCAGTACTTTCAGGGGCTTGAGTGCGCCCAGGTCGATGTAGGTCAGCAGGTGCTCGATGTAGGCAGATTTGTCGAACGCTTCGCGTACGCTACCCGGCGTGGCAGCTTGAGTGCCCAGTTCGCCTGTTTCGACGCGCTGGCGGATATCGTTCAGGCCCGTGTCACCGCTGATCGGGCGCGACTGCTCACGCACCAGCTTCATGCCGTTGTAACCCTTCGGGTTGTGGCTGGCGGTGACCATGATGCCACCATCTGCCTTGTAATGGCTGGTGGCGAAGTAGACTTCCTCGGTGCCGCACAGGCCGATGTCGATCACATCGGCACCGCCTTCGGTCAGGCCCTGCATCAAGGCACGCGACAGGCCCGGGCTTTCAAGGCGCATGTCACGGCCGACCACGTAACTGCGTCCGCCCAATTGGGCCACCAGGGCGCGACCAATGCGGTAGGCGATGTCGTCGTTGAGGTCGGCCGGCACTTGGCCGCGGATGTCATAGGCTTTGAAGCAACGAGTTTGGATAGGTGCGTACATACATCTCTCATATGCGGTGCCGACTGCAGGCACCGTTTAGAAGGGGATGGTGGGCAAAATGATTAGCCGCATGAATTTTGCTGCGCTACCTCGTTGAGGCAGGTATAGCCTGGCTGTAAAAGCCAAGGCTGGGGTGTTGCCACGAACGTTTAGGCCCGTGAAGCAGGTGACGGTATACCCACGCTGGAGGGGGCGTCGCTCTGCACATCGATCAGGGCCGAAGGCATCATAGCTGGACTTTCCAGAGGATGCTCGGGGCGCCGCGAGGTAAGCGCTGCAATTTCCGCCGCTTACACCTTCGGAAGGCGAGTGTAGGCGGCGGTCGGCCCGGCACTAGGGGCCACAGCGAGCGTCACGTTTTAGTGAGCGATGTCCATGGGGCCTGATGAGGTGGGTCGTATAACCGCGATGTCGACATGGTAATTGGCATACTCGGTGGATCGGGCATCCGTACGCAGCGTGGCACTCAATACGACCTCTTGTTGACGGTTAATATCGGTCAAGTAGTTCTGGAACTGGTGCTCTTTCACAATGATCAGGACCACACAGTTTGCACCTTGTGAAAGATGGTCTTTCATTTCTGCCGCGCTGAACGCTACTGCCACGTTACGCTCGTAACTCTCTACCAGATCGCGAGTCGATGTGGTGTCCATAGTCAAAGCCCCAGTGAGTCCGCGGCGATTTGCCATCTTGGATTGGGTTAGAACATGACTACACATCTGCAAAAAAAGCGACTCGTACCACTCCACAGCCTTCTCCCTGGGTCGAAAGGGCGTCATAGATACAGCAGATCGCATCAGGTTGCCAGCCTTACGGGATAGCTGGCGTTGTGCCGCTACGCGCAGGGGGCTGCGGCTGGTTGAGGGCATGCTGAAGCAGTATTGGGAAGGCCGAGGGGCTATTTTTCTAGCTCATGATTCCTTGTTATGAGATTAAGCAGGGCATGAATATTTAAGTGAGGCCACTCATACAGGTAACCGATGAGATCGAAAGGCGCGCTGCTGAGTGCAAAATTTAACTGTTGGATGAGTATTTGTTCACCCAGAGCGAGGCGTTCTACGGTGCTCTTTTGGCGCGCGCCGGAAGGCGGCAGTCTAAGAGGTTGTATGGCTTTCTCAGACCAAGTCTGTAACCCCACGCAATAGTTTTCACCCCACACCAGCCTTAAGTTTTCTGAGGCTATTAAGGCTGATTTTCTGATTAAACTGCGTGATGACTGATAGGGCTGCCGGGCAGGTCCGCTGCCGAAGGGCGCTGCGCGAATGCGAGAGGGCAACATCCGACATTGTCCTTGCGCCGCCGCTGGGTTGTTCACTGGATGGCGCGTAGCAGGCGCAGTATGGGATGCAACATTGGTCGCGGAGTCTTTGTGTTTTCCAGCAAAATCCGCAAAATTATGGCAATCTGCCAGGCCTCGCTAGCCTTCTGGCTCGACTTGTACCCGTTCCGTGGCATCTGCCCGGCACGCCTGCCTGACCGTGAAACGATGAACATCCCTAACTTCAAGAAGTTGTTTATGCCTGATATTTCAGCAGACGCAGCCAGCCTTATCCATGCCATAGCCTCTGCCACTGCGGTAATCGCAGCGCTGATCGCCGCCAGTGCGATGATCATTGCCCATATGACCTCGGATGTAAAAAACCAGCAAGCCGAAGTGCCCGTTTCCCGGGGGGCGCAGGTGGTTACTGTCGTCCAGGAGTCGGACGTGCAGGCCAGGCTGGAGATCGAGCAGCTCATGGAGCAGAACGATGCGCTCAGGGCGGAACTTGAGCGCGAGAGGGCCGAGCGGTTGAAGCTGGAAGCCAGCCTGAAGCCCCGAGCGTTGACGCCGCAGGCGCATGATGCGTTCAAGGCATTGGCGGGCGAGCTGAAGGCTAAGACGCTGGCGCCGGTGGTGTTGCTGAATATCCACAAAGATGACAAGGAAGCTGTGCGCTTTGCCAAGGAAATTGCCGTTGCGCTGACCAAGGCGGGTGTGCAGGTTCAGATCAAGCAGTTGCCCCTGCAGAAGCACAATACCGGTACCCAGGTGGTCGTTTATGCCGGGGTGGGCGGTGACGAGCTTGAGCAGGCATTCAAGACCGCTGAGTTTGCGTCTGACATCAAGCGCTCGGGGCAGAGCCCGCGGGTGAAGGTGGATGATGGGGACGCGATTGCCATTTCGGCGTTTATCAGTGTTTATCCGCGCAGTGAGATTTGAGCGGCGGGTGGGGGCTGTGATCTTGTAGGCATGGGGTGGATGGCACCGGCGGTGCCGGTGTTCGCGGGCGCGCCCGCTCCCACAGTGTGGGGCTTGGCCACTGCAGTGGTTCGCCCTCGCCACGTCTGGCCTGATGAAGCCCATTTCTTCTGACTGCAAGCGAGGCATAGCCTCGCCTGGTCTCGCGTCATTCCCTTCAGTGCTGCCTGTTTTTCGCAATCTCGATGTCGTTCATCAGGGCTTTTGCGGTGGCCAGCAGGTAGTCCGCTGCGCCCAGCATCTTGTGGTCGTCTTCCATGTCACCTTCGCGTACCAGGTGCTTGCAGTAGCCCAGCAGGACGGAGACGTGTTCATAGGCGTCATCGACGGGGATGCCGGGTTGGACGCGGAGCAGGTCCAGGGTGGGGTTGCCGGCTTCGAGGAAGGTTTCGATGCCTGCGGTGAGGAGGGGGGATTGGTTGTTGTTCTTCATGGTAGTTGCTCCTGGTAAGTGGAACTGCCACGCAGATCTTTCTCACGGACCAGGGCGGCAGTCGTACACGGGGTGAGAAACCGAGGGAGCTACAAGGCTCGGCCAGACCGAAGTCTGCCCGCGTACGACTGCCATGACAGGCAAGCCAGGTAACTCGCATCAGGTTCTCACACCCGGTCACCAACATGGCGACCCGGTGAAGTTATCCCTGGGGCATTTCCCCGACAATTCAGCTGCTTCTGACTGGCGCGTAGGATAGTTCGCTTGGTTGTCGAGCTGAAGAGGTGGGGCAGGGTTTCAGGAAAGTCTGACGTGCTGGGTGTGCACCCCAAGGCAAGTAGCTTCGCCGTTATTGCCGACCGTTGTCGGCGGGGGTTTACCCGCGAACCGCCACCGCATTCGCGGGGGAAGCCCTGTACATCGATCGGGGGTGTTGAGCGGGGCGTTGGTGTCGCCATGTTCCAGATGCGCTTGAAGCCGCAACGGCCGGCTGCTTTACGGGGTGGGCCTTGTTCGGCGGGCGTTGTAGGAGAATGGCCGGGCATTGGTGGGCAGTGGGCGTCGAACCAACCGGGATTTGGCTACAGGCACAGGGCCGGGGTCTTGTGCATCAAGGGCCGGGGCCGAGCGAGGAGGAAACGGCCACTGTTGGTGGGTGGGCGAAGTTGAGCGTTTTGCTGACCGATTCGGTAACCATTCGCCGGGGTGGTTGGGTATTTTGCGGCCGGGTTACCCGCTAGGGTTGGTTGCGCAGCCGAAGGAAAACGGTTGCTGGAAAATGACCAACCCAAGGAGTGTTGACCATGCGCAATAACGTTCTGTCGTACCTGCTGCTGCCGCTGTTCGCCAGTTTGTCGTTCTCCCTTAGCGCCGCCCCGGCCAGCACCATGGCAGTGGCCGAACCGGTGCCGGTGGTGGCCCAGGCCCAGGCACAGCAGGCGCCGAGGCTGGACTTGAACACGGCAGATGCACTCACCCTGCAAAAGGAGCTGAACGGCATTGGCAAGGCCAAGGCGGAGGCTATCGTGGCCTACCGCGAGGCCAATGGGCCGTTTGCTTCGGTGGATGAGCTGCTGGAGATAAAGGGGATAGGCAATGCGTTGCTGGAGCGCAACCGGGACAAGGTGATGGTGGAGTAAGCGGGCAGGGGCCGGGGTGATGCCCTGGCCCGGCCTTTACGTGCCGGGAATGGCGCGCTCCCGCAGGCGCAGCGCCTGAAGGGCTGGGCGTTTTAGCGGTCTTGTGCGTCCTTGGCATCCGCCTCGGCATTGCGCTCATGTACCTTGCGCAGTTGCTCTTCGGTCAGCGGTAGTTTTTTGGCCGTGTCGCGTAGCATCATCAACCCGCCGACAATCGAGCCGAGGGCTATGATGAGTATCAGCCAGGCATACCAGGGCATTGTCGTTC
>RCUU01000527.1_pt1 | contig 20711 bp, 22 predicted proteins | sample 2166211 | NCBI WGS metagenome assembly RCUU01 (sample SAMN09932620, study PRJNA488358) | compost metagenome | feature: garden; material: soil; isolation source: compost soil in phenylacetic acid-enriched culture | place: Germany: Experimental Botanical Garden Goettingen | collected 2016-01-27
ATGATAACCAGTCCGATGAGCCCCATCGCAGCCCCTCTTTTTTCAGCGGGGATAATGACCAGAATCGTGTTGAACATCAGCGGCAGGAGCAGTGCTGTTCCCATCGCCTGTACTACACGGGCAATAAGCAGAAACTCGAAATTCGGTGACATCGCGGCCAAGAAGGTTCCCAGGATAGAGAAACTTAATGCGGCAATAAACAGCTGTCTGGTTGAAAACCATTGCAGAAGCAACCCGGATATCGGTACGAGAATCCCGAGGGTCAGCAGGTAAGCTGTTGTCAGCCACTGTGCTGTTGTAGGTGTAATATCCAGGACTTTCATCAGATCACTTAAGGCCACATTGAGCGCTGTCTCACTGAACATGCCGATAAATCCGGCAAGCAGCAAGGAGACAAGGATCGGCATGGTTTTGAACTTTCTTTCTTCGGTTTGTTTCTTTCCAGTCATGGTGGCTCCCACTCTAAAATCCTCCTGATAAAAAAATATTTTCTCTATCTTTCTTTTGCCTTGCTTAATTTCTTTTGCCTTGCTTAACCGAGCAATCCGGGTATCATCTTCGCAGCGGCAAGCAGCGGACCGGTACTCCTGCAGGTCAAGGTCTGAAGCAGTGCGCCTTCAAACAACGAGACGACTACTGAAGCCTTATCTGCTGCGAGTTCGGCGTCGGTTCCTTCTTCAAGCAAACGCCGCAGAATGACATCCTGCCAATCCTTGAATACCGCCTGGCATGCCGTTCTCAGCTCCTCGCTGATGCACGAAGTCTCTACAGCTACCCAGAAACTGAACGGAACCATTCCTTTGTAGTCAGACTCCTCAGCATCCCTGACCATCTGAAGAATAAACTCCTGTACCGCCTGCTCCACAGCTATATCCTTCTCCACGTACTGCTTCAGCTGTCTTACCACGATCTCACTCGTCTTGTTGATGCAAGTTAATGCCAGCTCCTCTTTGCCATGAGGAAAATAATAATAAAGAGATCCCTTGGGTGAGTCGCTGTCCTTGATAATCTGACTTAGTCCCGTAGCATGATAGCCTTGTGTGAAAAATAGTCTTGAAGCGGTATCGACAATCGCTTCACGCGCATTGGGCTTGTTTGACAAGCGCGACACTTCCTTTGCTTTTATAACAATCGGTCTACATAATAAAACCATGAATCATGGTGAAATGTCAATATTTTATTATTTTAAATTTGGATTTATGCTATTTTCAATTGCTGCGCTCAGAGGGTTCAGTTATAATTTTATTATTCCAATCTGAAAGGTGTGTTTTCAATGTGTGAGGTTGCTGTATCGAAGGGAATTCCACGCCCGCTGGTCAAAACCAATCAGGCCTTTATTGTACTTTCGGTATTGCTAAGCTGGATTACTGCCCAGTACTGGATTCTGGCATTGCCGCTTGCCGCTGGATTGTCCGGGCTGATGTTCAGATATAATCCCGTCATGAAGCTCGCTGCCCGCTTCCTCCGCAAGGAGCGTTCCGCCTATGTGCTTGAAGACCCGGAGCAGCAGCAGTTCAACCAGAGCATTGCTGTCTTTTGTCTTGCGGCTGGACTGCTCAGCTTCCTGGCAGGGTGGACGGTTGCCGCCTTCATCTTCACGGCTGTGGTTGCTGTCGCTGCCACAGTAGCTATTCTTGGTTTCTGCATCGGCTGCTTCATCCACTATCAGTGGAAAATGTACACTTACAGATGCAAACAGGGGAATGCTCAATAATTAGGGTTGAACAACATGTCTAGGAGCAGCTTGAGCACAGCATGTTGTTCACTCCAGAATGTAAGCAGACAAAAGCTTCTCGACAGAGGATGCGAAGCTTTTGCCAGCTCCCCAGTCCATCTTCATGATCTTTCCTCTTGAGCCCCCTGCCGCAATGAGCCGCGCATTCGTCACTCCCTGGAAATTATCGAAGATAACGACCAGCGCGGCCTGATTGCCCGAACGGAAGAAATACCGCTCATACACGAGTGTTCCAATCGAATGGGCATCTCCAACCTCGTGATACTCTTCATGCAACAGCTCTGAATCCGCAGACAGCCCTTCCTTTACCATAACCAGTGCTTCCATCGGCTGCAGACTCACATTGAAGCTGTACATATTCTGCATTACAACCGCCTCCTTGAATGAAAGTCTGCCGCTTCATCGTGCCCCCTACCCGCGTTTCTCTTCCCCGGCAATATCCCAGCGGTGACGGAACTTCTCCAGACGCGGGTGCACATAGACGGGGGCAGCTGACAGAATCAGCCGCAGCTTGACAATCCACTCCTCAAAAGAAGCATACGAAGCAAATTGGTTGGCCGTTTCAGGTGTCAAATAAAGAAAATACGGCGATGGGTACACTTCGCTGATATGGCGCAGTGCCGAGTCCAGCGGGGTATACTTCTTCCGCTTTCCTTCGAGACTCTCCACGGTAATGAACGGGCGGCCCTGCCCTCTTTTCCATTCATGCAGACGGTCCTCCCGCTTGTAAAAAGCAGCCACCGGCTCCTTGCTCATCCGTCTTACCGTTTCTTCATGCAGCGGATACAGCACCAGCTTGGTAAACTTGCGTTCCGTTGCCGTGCGGGCAGCCTGCTCTAGCTCCTGATCGGTAATATGCTCGAACGAATCATAGAATACCAGGGTTCCCTTGCGTTCCGCAGCGGGCGGCTCATAGCCATAAGGCACATTCTGAATATCTCTTTTCATCTTTGGCCTCCTGCTTCATCGTAATATTACATAGCATAGCATGCTACGGAGGCAGATACATCATGCAGAGTCTTCGCTTTGCATACCCTTTAGCCGCCGGTGCGCATAAACCGCAGCACCCAGCGTACCTGCGCGGCTCCCCAGTTCAGCCTGAACAATTCTGCACTTACTGCCGGAGAGTTTCAGCGCATGGTCCCTCACCGTTTCACGGACGCTGCGCAGGAGCCGTTCCCCGGCCGCCGACATCCCTCCCCCAACCACAATGACTTCCGGATTCAGCAGATTGATCACATTCGCCAGTCCAAAGCCCAGCAAGACCCCGGTCTCATGCATAACCTCTACTGCGGGCGCATCTTCAAGATCGTAAGCTTCCGAGATCATCAGAGCAGTTATTTGCTCCTTGTCACCGCCTGTCCAGGTTTGAATGATGCTTGGTCTGCCTTCCTCCAGCTTCTCTTTGAACGTGTTCACCATCCCTACTGCCGATACGTATCTTCCGAGACAGCCCGAGCTGCCGCAGCGGCAGGGACGTCCCTGCCTGAACATGTTCATATGGCCGATCTCTCCTGCACTGAACGTGGTTCCATAGACTACCTTGCCGTCACTTACAATCCCCGATCCCAGTCCCGTTCCCAGGGTCAGCAGAACCACGTTTTTGTACCCTCTTGCTGCCCCATACTGCCATTCTCCATACAGATTTACCCTGACATCATTATCAATTAAGACGGGAAAATCGTAATAAGGCTTCATTTCATTCACGATATGTATGTGTTCCCAGCCCGGAAAGTTGGGAGAAAACAGGGAGATTCCTTCTTCGGGATCAAGCAGACCCGGAATTCCCAGCCCCATGCAGGTTATACTCTGGAGGGCGATCCCTTTGTCTTCTGTCAGCTGCTGTACAGAGTGCCGGATTCGCGAGAGCACATGCGCCGGTCCTTGGGCTGCTTCCGTGGGCATGGTCATTTCTCCGATTGCAGTGAAGCTGGCATCAAACAGTGCCGCCTTGATATTGGTTCCGCCTAAATCGACACCGATGGTATACGTTTTCATTTTTCCACTCCTCAGTGATAGGGTTCTCAGTGATCATTATGAGGAACCGCAGCACAAGTGAAAAGAGATTTAAATAACATCTTATATCACTTTTGGAACTTCTGGCCGCACAGCGTAGTGGCAGGCAGAACAAAAGAAAAGGACAAACCGGCGAATATCACCAGTCTGTCCAGTTCACCTTCAGAGAAGCACGCCTTAGGAGCCGGCCCCCTTATATCTTTTAACACCGTAGTTCCAAGCAAACAGTCCAATTCCCAGAAAAATCGCCCCGACAACCGGAGTCAGCAGCGCCATGTTCTGCATCTCCTCCCGGTGCAAGAATAGTGCCGCCGGATAGATCCCGACAAAAGCAAACGGAATAATCCAGGTGAGCAGCACCTGAATCGCCCGGTTATAGATCGTGACCGGATAACGGCCGTAGGTCTGAATGTTATACATTAGCGGCAGAATGCCCGTTGGAGCATCCGAATAAAACGACAGTGAGGTCAATGTCGTATAGATCCCGGTATAAATCGCTACCGCGCTGAGCGTTAGGATAATAATCATGGGAATCGTCCACCATTCAAATGGCAGTCCCAGATTGCTGCCGCTGATTGCCATAATGATCAGTCCGATAACGGAGCCGACCAGCGCCGGAGGGTCCACATTTTCGAGGAAAATCTGGAACAGGTTATGCGCCGGACGGGTCAGGATGCGGTCCATTTCACCTTTGACGATATACCGCTCGCTGAAGCCCCACATGTTCACGAAGCAGCTGAACACGCCAAAAGGCACCATGAAGAAGCCGTATACGAACACAACCTCATTCTGGCTCCATCCGCCAAGACTCTCCGTATGCATGAAGATGACCAGGATAAAGATGAAGTTGGTTGCTTGAAACAGCAAATCCGACACCACTTCGACCCAAAAGTCAGCGCGGTACGTCAGACGTGTCTTCATATAGTTTTTCAGATATTCAAATAATAAGCCCAAGTAATACAACTTCACTCACCCTCCCTGCACGAACAGCCGCTGACGCGCCGCGTGGTATAGCCAGACAATCGGAATCAGCAGCACCACGAACCAGATCACCTGGATACCGAGCACATTCCAAATGCCCACTCCCTGCACCCGTCCCGTAAATACAGAGCCCGGCAGGTAGGTAATGGCTTGAAAGGGCAGAACTTCGAGGACAGAGGACAGCCAGCCCGGGAACAGGCTGATCGGCACGATCAGGCCGGAGAACAGATCAACCACGACACGCTTCATCCGCATCATGCCCTCATTATTCTCAACGAAAAACGCCGATAATCCCGTAATGATATTGATCTGTGAACTGATCAGGAAGCTGAAAAAGAGCATCACAAGAAAACCTGCCCATGCTGACAAATCTGTCGGCAGCTGTACCGGAAACAGCAGAATGGCAATCACCATCCCCGGGATCATCAGCATCATAAAGCGGAAAAGGCCTTCACCAAGCCCCTGCATCATTTTGACCAGCACGTAATTATAAGGACGAATGAACTGGATCGCAATGCTGCCGTCTCTTATATCCGTGGAAATCTCCCGGTCCAGATTGTTGAAATAAAAGGCTCGTGCCATCCAGGATACCGCAACATACGTCGTCATCTGTGCACCTGTAAAACCGCCAAGGGACTCACCGTCGCCGTAAATGGCTCTCCAGGTGAAATAATTGACGCCTATATTCAGCGTATAGATTAGAATGCCGGAATAATAGTTGACGCGGTAAGCCAGCATGGTCAAAAAACGGATGCGGATAAAATCGAAATAAGCGCCGAGCAGCAGCCTCCAGCCATTCACCTGGGGACCGCCTGCGGAAGAACCTCCCGCTGAGGATGTGGCTGCAGCGGCTTTAAGCTGTTCAGACATGGATGACCTCTTTCTCATCCTGCAAAGCAAGAATCTTATCTTCCGGTTTCTCGGCCGAACCTGATTGATAAATACTGCGGACGATATCATCCGTATTGGTTTCAATGATTTTGATATCAGTAATGTCTGCCTGTCCTACGACACGACCCAGCACATCTGAAACGTTCAGCTCCAGCGGAATCCATACCTTGGCACCCAGATCATTCTCAGATGACCAGGTCACCGGCATTCCTTCCGTCCACTGTATAAGCTGCTCAAGCTTCGTCGCTGCTCCGAATTGGAACTGTACTTCACGCCCTGTTCCCCAGCGCTGCTTCAGTTCCTCCAGCCCGCCATCATAAATGATGCGTCCATCGTCCAGCATAATGACCCGTGAACACAGCGCTTCAATATCCTGGAGATCATGAGTGGTCAGCAAAATAGTAGTTCCATGCTCGCGGTTCATATCCTTAAGGAACTGGCGGATTTCCGATTTTACGACAATGTCGAGTCCGATCGTAGGCTCATCCAGGAACAGAATAGACGGATTGTGCAAAAGTGCCGCTACCAGCTCGCACCGCATCCGCTGCCCAAGACTAAGCTTGCGGACCGGGCGGTTCAGCAGATCCTGCAGCTCCAGCCGCTCCACCAGCTCGTCCAGGCGTTTTTTGAATTCCTGTTCCGGCACCCGGTACACCTTGCGCAGCAGCTGGAAGGATTCAATTACGCCAATATCCCACCAGAGCTGGCTGCGCTGACCAAACACAACTCCGATATTCCGCACAAATTTCTCACGTTCCTCATAAGGCACATAACCCCCGACAGAAAGGGTACCCGAAGTCGGCACAAGAATGCCGGTGAGCATTTTGATCGTGGTTGATTTCCCCGCGCCGTTCTCTCCGATGTAGCCGCAAATTTCCCCCTGGGGAATGGAGAAGGAGATATCCTTTACGGCCATGACCTCGGAATATTCACGCTTAAACAAATCAGCGAAGGCCCCTTTGAGGCCCTCGCGGTTTTTTTGGACTTTGAAGGTTTTGCGCAAGTCCTGCACTTGAATAGCATTCATATTGTACCTCGCTATGCTAAGTATTGGGTTCAGTACCCCATTATAACATCTCTGATTTATTTGGCTACTCGTCCCTCAAAAAAATCAGCGCCCGGTACCGCCTCCAGATGGCCTGAACGGGCCACTTTCGTCCGTAAGTACTTTTCATTGAACACCGAAACGTCGCCCCATAAAGGAATTCTCTTCCCGGTATTCATTCCGGCTGCCTTCAGGGCTTCCATCTTCTTCGGATTATTGGTAATCAGAGTCACCGGTTTGCTGCGCAGATGCTGCAGGACGCTGATCGCATCTCTGTAGTCTCTGGAATCATCGGCAAAGCCCAGCTCCAGATTGGCTTCAACGGTATCATACCCTTCTTCTTGAAGAATGTATGCCATAGCCTTGCTGAACAGGCCAATGCCTCTTCCTTCATGGTTGGCTAGATAGAACAGCGCACCCGAACCGTGCTGTGCAATCATCTTCATTGACTGGCGGAGCTGGAAGCCGCAATCGCAGCGTTTGCTGCCGAAGATGTCTCCGGTATGGCAAATGCTGTGCATCCGGATCAGGGCTTCTTCCGAATCTTCAAAATCCCCGTAGACCAGCACGCTCGATTGCTGCCCTTCGGCAAGATTCAACGAAGATAACCGGGAAATCAGCAGCTCCGTCGCTTCTGGGCTGTCGCCGCCCTGCAATTCCTCATCGGTGGCTTTCAGCCAGCTGTACCATTTGAATGTCACCGTCTCCCCGTCCAGGTTTACCGGCAGTGTGATCGGGCCTACAAGTATATTAGTGGAATCGTCCATGGTAATCCGTTTGATTTTATTCTGTAATATAGCTAAGATATCTGGTTTGATCATGATTACACCGTCCTAACCGAATTCTGAAAATTTTAGTATTCACTATTTTAACGTCAAGTAACTATTTGTAAGTAAGTTTATCATTGTAATATAACTTCGTCAAGTTATAATATATCTTTAAATATTTATAATTACTTATTGTAAGTTTATGATATAATGAATGCGAGGTGATCTTTATGGATGATTTCGAAATGTGTCCACGCTTTGAAAAAGCGGTAGATATGCTCAGTAAACGCTGGGTTGCGCTAATCGTGTTCGTTCTGATGAAGGGGCCGCGCCGTTTTGGTGAAATTGAGAGCTGCCTTTCTAATCTAAGCGGTAAGGTGCTGTCCGACCGCTTGAAGGAAATGGAGAACGAAGGCATCATCGAACGTACGGTGTATCCTGAAATGCCTGTCCGGATTGAGTACTCGCTGACCAGCAAAGGAAAGGCACTGGCTCCGATCCTCGGAGAGATTGGCAGCTGGTCCACTGATTGGATCGAGATCGGCGTAAGCAAATGACGTCCGGTCTGCAAGCAAAATAGCGCCCTGCAGGTTCCATCCACGGAATCCGTCAGGGCGCTATTTGCTGTATCTATTAATGGCGGCACACGCTACAAATCCTTGTGCTGAAACCGCAGCAGTCCTATCGCAAACACCACAACCGTATACAGAACGGCATACACCACAAATGAATCCGAAGGAACGGAATTAAAGTCTAATAGTGGAAAGGAGCTTGTATCCATATTAACCATCCCTCCCAAATCTTTCAGGCTGAAAAGCTCCGCTGTCATTTTTTGCTGCAGTCCGTCTGCCGGCATGAGAAGGGACATGATCCCTGTGAGATTATGCAGCGAATTAACCGCCTCTTCCTTCAAACCAAGCGAACCGCTCAACTTGTCGATCATTCCCCCGATCCAGCCCGCTCCATAGAGCATGGTCATGAAAACCCCGTTGCCAACTGCCGAGAATAAACCCGAGCCAAGCATGGATAAGCTGATCAGCAGCGGTACGAGAGAGGCAAAGAGCAAAAAAGCTTTTATAAGCGCAGCGCCGTCCCTCGGGATGGAAGCATGCGCATCCGCTATCAGCAGAATCGCAGCAAACAGAAGAAAAGCATAAAGAATCCCTAATGTGACATATCCAAGCCAGCGGCCCAGATACCATTTCCACCGCGGCAGCGGACGAGGCAGTAAAGCTTGCATGATCCCCTGTTCCGCTTCTCCCGCAATGGAAGAGAAAGAACTGAAAATAGCCAAAAAAGCAATAACAAAGGCCCCGAACAAAAACCCCATGGACAAAATGAAAGTGCCGGTCGTAAAACTTTCTATCAGGTTTGCCCCATTCTCTATGCTGGTTGCCCTTCCGGACCCGCTGCTTCCGAGAGTAGCCGCAACAAACCAAAAGGCGAGCAGAAATACGGCAGTCATGATCAGAGTCATAAGCATCACTTTCTTCCGCAGCAGTTCTTTCCAGGTCATTCCCATTATGATTCTCATTCCTGCTCCCCCCTGTGGCTGAGCCCGGATACTGCATCCAAAAACCATTCTTCCAGCCGTTCTTTTTTACGCGCAACCTCATACAAGGTCATGCCCTGCTCGATCATCAGTGTATTCAACCAGCCCACCTGCTCTTCACTCTCGACTTCCGCCTCCAGCCACACGGTGCTGCCTTCAACGGAAGAAGGCACAGCGATGCCGTCCTCTTTGTGATCTCCAAGCCCTGCCGCCCGTCTAATCTGCAATCCCGTATGATCCTTCAGCCAGGACAGCAAAAAAGGCGAATAGCCGCCTACTTTAAAATGCCAGCTAGTTCGCTTATTTAAGATTTCTGCAACTTTGCCGTGCCGCAGGATCTCGCCGTTATTCAGCAGCGCCATCCGGTCGCACAGCACCTCAACATCCTCAAGCAGGTGAGAGTTGAGAAAAATGGTGATGCCCCGCTGCTTCAGCCTTTCCAATATAGTCCGCACTTCCATACGGCCGATAGGGTCAAGTGCCGATGAAGGTTCATCCAGAAAAATAAGCTCCGGATCGTTCACAAGTGCGCAGGCTAGACCCAGCCGCTGCTGCATCCCCTTGGAGTAATGCTTCACGCGGTCACGGCCCCGCAGTCCAATCCCTACCTCCTTCAGCAGCTCCGGTATTCTGCGGTCTGCTACAGATTTCCCAATCCCGCATAAGCGGGCATGGAGCCTTACTACCTCTTCTCCAGTCAGCCATTCCTGGTACCGGTAGAGTTCCGGCAGATAGCCGATCTTCGACTTGGCTGCAAGTGTTCCAATCGGATGCCCAAATAGAGCGGCACTTCCACTGGACGGACGGATCAAGCCTGCCAGCATTTTAACAAAGGTGCTTTTACCGGCACCGTTGGGACCGAGGAAGCCGAAGGCTTCCCCTTTCTCAACAGTAATGGTTACATCCCGGCAGCCGCGTCCGTTACTGTATTCTTTAGTCAGTAATTGTGCTTTGATTGCGGGTACATTCATTGCGTGATCAACTCCTGAAGCTGCTTCATGAATTTCTCTTTATCCTGATACAGTGATCCGCCGGAAAAGTCGAACAGCTGCCCATTATTCACCCATGTAGCACTATAAGTAGGCCCATCTCCATACTCCATAGTTTCCATAATAATCTTTACACCGTTCACTGTAATCTGCTCGGAATGATTCCCTTTGATCACAGGCATAGGCAGATCTCCGGCCAGAATGCTGCTCTGCTGCAGACTGGATTTCAGCCCATCCGGGAGAAGCGGAAAGTCAATGACAGTCTGTACAGCCTCTTCCACGTTTATAGAAGGATCTACATTCACCACAGGCGTATTCATCTGCATCAGATTCGCCCATTGATCATTCGTAGAAAAATCATAGCTTACGGACTCGGGAATCGACAGCGTGACTGGCTTGCCGTCAACGGATTCTGGCAGCAGCTGTTTCGCCCCCAGACGCTTCAGCGCCTGATTCACCTCATCCACCTTGAGCGTCAGTGTAATTTGCTGTGAGGAGCTTACATACACGTTTTTAACCTTATCAAAAGCTTCACCGGTCAGCGCAGCGTAGCCCAATTTATCCTGCAATGCATTTACCGGCACCATTCCGTTTAGCGTACCGGATGAATAGCTGAATGAGCCAAATTTGTTGGCAGCTTCATTGATATTGTTTTCCCCGCTGACTTGATAGAACAAATTCCGCAGATCATCTTCATTGACAGCCGTTACTTCCTGTATCCGGAATTGACCCAGGATGGCCGCCATGGCCGTGTTGCCTACAGGTGTGGCAAGTATAGCGGCGAATACGGCTACCCCTGCCGCAGCAGTTGCCCATTTCCGGCGGCGGTTCATTGCAGGCCGCCGTGTCTTCCGGCCACTGGTTTTCGCCTGTGCAGCGGCGATTTCCACAGGACTCACTGAAGGCTGAGCCTCATTCTCTGTATCACTTGCCTCCGCTATGGATGCCGCATGGTCTTCTTCTATGCTAACATTCTTGGCATCCTGCCCCCAAGTTGCCCATACCGGATTCACCGGCTCAGCGGCAAGCTTATTTTGCAGCTTCGCCCAGGCTTCATCCGTAAGTTGTTTATCGGAATCATATTTCAAAGGATTGGTCATTGGATGGTTCCTCCTAAAAGTTTGATGGCATTAACTGCATGGACTAGCTTCGTACACGAATCAATCCGCCTGAGGGTATGAATTGACCGCCTGCTGTCTCAGCTTTTGGGTTGCCCGGTTAAGCAGTGTTCCGACTACCGGCGGGTTAACACCAAGCTGGCCGGCAATTTCAGAGTAGCTGTAGCCCGAGTAGCGCAGCAGCAGTGCTTGCCTGTCTCTTTCGGGCAGGCCGTCCAGCCAAGTCCGCACATCCTCCTGATCCAGCTTGCTGAGCACTGCCTCCTCACCGGAGGGCGGCGCTGCCTCAGCGCCGAACAGCATCTCCTGCCTATCCTGCAGCCGCCGCTCCCTGGCTTTTTTGGTTAAATAATCGTAGCCGATCCGGGTAAGCACCCTATGGAGCCAAGCCCCCAGCGCGTTCGGATCATCCGGCGGATTACGGTATAGTCTGAGAAACACATCCTGGGCTAAATCGTCTGCTGCCGCCTCGTCGCGCACCAAGGCTGCCAGCTTCCGCCGCACCACCGGATAGTGTTCATAAAATACAGTTCGAAACATTTCAGATTCCGGAAATTCCATTGTGTAAATCCTCCTTATCAGCTGCAGCTATAAGTAAGACGAACGCCAAAGCGATTTTGTATCAGAATACAGCATAATAATCATAACATTTCTATTTTTCCCGGATTCAGCACAAAAAAGCAGTTCCTTTTGTGAAGAAAGGAGCTGCTATCTCTTTCGGCCAAATTGGCAATATAAAGTTGCTTAACTAACTTCCCCTCCATCCCTTTTCCCTTTTGTTACTTTTTCAAGTTCGCTATATATAGCTCTATCTGATCTTGATATATCTCTCCTGAATTTGCTTCGCCAGTGTAATCCGCTCCAGCTTCAGCTCCCAGATCTGCTCTTTCCAGCGGTCACTCTCCCGGTCTTCTTCACGGTCTCTCAGCTTGTCGAACAACTCCAGCAACAGCAAGTTGATCTGATCGAACCGATTCCACAATTCCTTGACGTTATCTATTCTCCGCTGCTCTTCAGTTGTCTCCTTGTAATTCTTCAAGCTCGCTATGATGTCAGCCTGCCACTGTCCATCGTTAATTGCTTTGGCATAGTTTAGAAGATCCAGATAATCATCGACTGACATGTGTACCGACTCCTCAATTCCTTTTATACCAAGTATTATACTAGGTATTAAAGATATTTCAATAGTCTGGGCATAAAAACAAGAGCGGATTTAGAATGATCCGCCCGTGTTGCTTAATAAATGTCAAAAGAAAATAAAGTATTAGACTGAAAAGGTTTCATTAAACGGGCAAATTAGTTTAACTATAACTAAACTTTCTATTTCCATATTTCTTACAACATGTAAATATGAATTATGAAAGATTATTATCAATGAACTATTTCAAGAAGGGACGGTTCTAATGTTAGATATTAGATCCATAAAAGAATGTCCTTTTCGTCAAATTGAGTTTACTGAATATGTCAAAGAACAGTGGCCTAATGTGAAAAAAGTTGTGTTCCCCAAAATCCAAGAAAGTTTAACGTCAAAAGATGGATTGCCTTTTACATTCTTGCTATTGAAACACGATGTAATAATTGGATTTTATCAATTAATTGAACAAGAATTTGTAACTCGAAAAGATTTATCACCATGGATTGCACCCTTGTTTATTGACAAGAGTGAGAGAGGGAAAGCATTGGGTTCGATATTGTTGGAGCATGCCAGAAAAATGGCTGGACAATTGGGATATAAAAAAGTTTATTTGGCAACCGACCATATTCTTTATTATGAGAAATATGGATTCAGAGAAATAGGTTTGGATAATTTCGAGTGGGGACGACCAACCAAAATATATGAACATGACACTATAGAATAATTACAGATATATTAATAACTGAAGTAGCGGGAACCGTTAGTTTAAAGAAACAGCGACAGTCTAGACTTTATTTTCTCGTCCTTGGCTGTCGCTGTTTTAATTTCTAATGTCAGTCCATAATTTTCCGCTGATGCCAAGTGCTTCTAGGGTTCGCCGGTTGCGGCAGCAAAGCGACGGATACGGCGATCGCGGTCACGCTACTGCTGGGTATGGACTTAGCCGGGAAGCTACCCTCGGCCCGTTCAGACGCTTGATACGCTCCTTATTCAATAAACGCATTTTTCTATTTTACAGTAGCTTCTTGATATCATCCTTGATTTGCTCTGATTGTGGACCGAATACGATCTGCACCGCACCCTGCCCTAGTCTCATGACACCGGATGCTCCCAATTGCTTCAGCGCAGCGTCCTTGACGACCTTTTCGTCATTAACGATAAGCCGGAGCCGTGTAATGCAGGCATCGATGTTGCGGATGTTCGACGGGCCGCCGATATTCTCCAGAATTTTGACCGCTCTGGAGGATGCGGAAATTTTTGCCCCGCTCACATCGGCTTCCAACACTTCGTCCTCGGTGTCGTCTTCGCGTCCAGGTGTTTTTAGATTGAACTTGGTGATAACAAAACGGAACAATAAATAATATAGCACGAAGAACGCAAGCCCGACCGGGAGCAGCACCCAAGCATTGGTGGATAGTTTTAGATTCGTTAAGTAATCGATCAGGCCCGCAGAGAAACTAAATCCAAGTCTGACATCCAGGAAATACATTAGCGCCATGGAAAGACCGGTTAGCAGGGCATGCACTAAGTATAATAACGGGGCAACAAACATGAATGAGAACTCCAGCGGTTCGGTAATCCCGGTCAATATGGAAGCGATCGCTGATCCGATAAATATCGAAGCCACCATTTTCTTTTTTTCAGGTTTTGCGGTATGGATAAAGGCCAATGCAGCCCCCGGCAAAGCAAACATCATGATTGGAAAGAAACCTGTCGTGAACATCCCTGCATTTTTATCACCTGCAAGGAAACGCCAGACATCACCGTGGATAACCTCACCAGCAGCGTTCGTAAAATCACCGAGCTGAAACCAGGCGATCGTGTTAATGACATGGTGAAGGCCGATGGGGACTAGCAGGCGGTTTGCCGTACCAAAAACGAATGCGCCAAAGGCACCAAGACTTACAACCCAGTTACCGAAGTCACTGATGACATCCTGCACCGGGCTCCAGATCATACCGATCAAGACAGCCAGGACCATAGTCGATGTAGCGGTTATGATTGGAACAAACCGTTTGCCGGCAAAAAAGCCGAGCCAATCCGGCATTTTGACATTATGATATTTTTTGTACAGGAAAGCAGCCCACGCCCCGGCAAAGATACCGCCAAGCACGCCCATATCCAGTACTACATCATCACCAATGAACCCGAAGGTGCCAGGTACAATTACCAATATTTTTGTAAGTACCATATAGGCAATCAATGCGGACAATGCAGCTACGGCATCCCCGGCAAAGCCGATTGCAACCCCAACGGCAAAAATTAATGCCAGATTGCCAAAGATCGCACCAGCCCCTGCGTTCAGAAAGGGAGCGATATACTGGTTCAGAAATCCCCCAACCACACTGCCTAAATGCAAATCCTTTTCATAGTCGAGCAATCCGAACCCTTGCAGTATCGCCGCCGCCGGCAGTGTAGCTACCGGAAGCATCAGTGACTTGCCCAATTTTTGCAGAAAAGCCAACATTCCAATCATCCCCTTGTATCGTAATTTTGCTGTGCTGATGATGATGCGTATGATTTATAGCCTGGATGCCACAGTTAGAATTATGTCTTTGCCGGCGGTTACTGAACCATAGTAGCAAGCCACTTCGGGGTCAGTCTCCCCGTTGCTGGTCACAATAACCGGCGTAATCGTCTGATATCCCGCTGCTTGTATCGAAGCAATATCGAACTCAATCAGAGTCTGTCCCGCCTTTACTTCATCCCCGCTGGCAACATGGCTGATGAATCCGCTTCCTTTCAGGCTTACGGTATCAATTCCGATATGCAGCAGCAGCTGCAGTCCGGAAGCATGCTCAATGATTACGGCATGACTGGATTTGACCACATGGGCAATCTTTCCGTCAAAAGGGGCGGTCAGTTTCCCCTCACTAGGTTCTATGGCAATTCCCTGACCCATATGTCCACCTGCAAAGGCTTCATCCGGCACATCGGTTATAGGAACGGCCTGCCCGCTGACCGGAGCTACAATCTCCAGCACCAGCACTTCAGCCGGCTTCGCTTCTTTTTTGGATTTCCATTTGGAAAACATGATTTTCTCTCCTTGCCGTTTCTATTTATAGTTAGTTGTTGTTCATATCCCAAGCTACATCCGCTGCTGATCCAAGGTCTGGAACAACCGGCGCAGATGCATTGCGAGAAAACAGATTTCTTCTTCGGGAACCTCTGCACCCAATGAATTTTGCATGACTTTGCCCAGCTTCTGGGCCAGCTTGTATTCTTCCTTGTATTCTTTCTGAATATGTTTCACGAACGGATTGTCGATCAGCGAACCCTGCAGAATCCGCTCAATCGAAAATCGCAGGTGTATCATCAGCCGGATGTGATTCATACTCCCATAAGCAAAGGTTAAATTGCGCTCCTCGCGAATCATATCAAGCAGCTCGCTGACAATATTCGAGGCTTTGACAAGCTGGCCTACCGGCACATTACTGACAGCGGAATACACGTGATAAGTCAGGAACCCCACTTCATCTTCAGGAATCTGGACATTGAATTCCGCACTAATTTTCTCCGCGGCCCTGTAAGCGATCTCAAATTCCTTGGGAAATGACATCTTGGTCTCCTGAAGGAACGGATTGACAATATCCATGCCGCCCCGCAGACGGTAAATGGTGAACTGAATATGGCTGGGGAGCGCCAAATAGATCTTGTCGTTCAACTTGCCGGAAAATTCATGAGCAATATCCGCAATAATATCATCCGTAATCCTCATCACCTTGGGATCAATATCTTCGAGCAAAATCTGATATTGACTCCATTCGTCACGATCCTCCAGCCGGAACAATTTCTCAATCCGCTGGTCATTTGCATCAATGAATCCCGAATCTTTGACTGCAAAGCCAATCCCCTTGCCGATAATCACATATTCCTTGCTCTTCCTGCCCCCTTGAACCATCACAACGTTGTTGCCGATCACCCGCAGTACCTCAAAATGCTCGTTTTCCTTGGCCAAGTTCTCCCTCCTTTCCGCCCATTATCCAATTTTTCGCATAAAAAAGAGCCAAGAAAGACTCAAATGAATGAAGTCAATTCTTGGCTCATGCCCTTAAAGGTAACACGCCGATTGCATATAAATGATCATTTATAAGATCATAATAAATCATACCTATAATTCCGTCAATGGATTTTTGAGATGCCAAATCTATTTTCCTTATGCTTATCTTTATCATTTAATTATTACATATATTCTATTATTATGCATTTTATTAATACAAAATTTAAGGGTCTTTAAGTATTACTTCTTCTACTCTTTTAAATCATCGTCTATAAAAACTATGCTGGATAATTACATACTACTCATTATATTGTATTTTAATTCCTTTTAATTAAAAATATTGTACGAGTTATGAACTTGGACTATTATAGAATCATTCCATGGAATAAATTATAAAAGGAGCCAGTGCTATGAATGAAACTCATATTTTGGACATTTTCGAAGAGCTAGATGCAGATGAATTCGACTTGAAGGGATCAGGGTTCAGCAGTGCAGAGTGTGCCTACTTACTGTCAATGTGCATTTTATATCCACAAGGTTGTACTAGTCCATGCGTCCTTTACTATCAAGGTTGCTCGTAAGTAATAAATTTATAAAGGTTATAAAGGCCCTTTTGGGGGCCTTTATATCTCGGAGGAAATATGCCATGCCCAAACATACATATAGTCACGTAAAGCAGCAAGACCATTCAGATTGTGGCGCTGCTTGTGTCATGAATATACTAAATTTCTACGATTTTCATATAAATTCCCAATATCTCAGAGATCTTCTAAAGACAAACGTAGCTGGAACCAGGACCAGCAATATGATCAAAACTTTTTTTGACCTCGGTTTAAAGGCAAAACTTGTCCGTTTAAAACAATACAATGTGCAGTCTCTAGAAAAAGTTAAATATCCGTGTATCGCCCACACTCTGAACTCTGGTATAGAGCACTATATCGTACTTTATGGTCTAAAAAAAAACAAAGTGATAGTAAGTGATCCATCAAAAGAAAAGATAAGTACGCTTTCCTTTACCGAATTCATGAATGTATTTACAGGTGTACTGCTTTTAGTTGAACCAGGGGCTAAGCAATCGAACAATGTAAATGTAAGTAAAAAAAGCAAAGGAGGGCGCAGAATATGGCTCATTTGCATGAAGAACAAGACTTATCTTGCCCTTTCGATCTTTTTCGCGCTGGCTTCTGCAATATCAGCAGTTATTTTTTCATATATTTATAGAGCTGCTTTTGACTTTGTTGTTCCAGAGAAAAATGAAGATTTACTGACTGAAATTATTGGGATATTCAGTTTAATTATTCTCGCCAAAGGTTTGTTCGAATTTGCAAGAGGATTATTCATTTCTTTACTAAGTAAAAGAACAGATGATCAATTAGCTTCACAATTTTTCGATAAAATACTGAAACTCCCCCTTGAATTTTATTCAAACCGGGAAAATGGAGACACTCTTTCCCGGTTTTATGACATTTCATATGTGAGAAATTTAATTAGCAATACTTTAATATTAGGTTCCATTGACTTCATAACCATTGTTATAACTTGCTTAATTCTGTATAAAGAAAATAACCAGTTATTTTTAATATCAGTATCACCAGTTATAATTTATCTTTGCATCAACAGTCTATTTTTTAATACATTACATATTGCGAGTAAAAAGAGTACTGAGGATCAATCTTTTCTGACAAGCAATCTGATTCAAATTTTAGAAAATGTGGAATCCATACACGCCTTGAATAAACAAGCATATGTGAAAACAATATTGGATGCAAAAATGAAGACTCTACTTAAAAGAAATTTCAAATTCACCTTAATGTCCAATATCAATATCTCAATCACCCGTACCATACAAGCCATTTTCAGCTTAATTGTATTATGGGTAGGCATCAAACAAATTATCAATGACCTGGCAAGTATCGGACAACTGATGACATTCACTGCACTAGCCAGTTACTTTATTCTCTCCGTCGAAAGGCTTGTCACCGCTCAGCCCGATATCATTAAATCTTTCGTCGCTATAAACCGATATTACGAATATTTGGAATATCCCTTGGATGAGCACTTAAGTTCTACGGATGTAAGTTCGATAGATAGCATAAAAATTTCTGAAGTATCCTTCTCCTACTCTAGTCAAAAGATACTTCAGAAATTATCTTTGGTGATTCAAAAAGAGGATTGTATTGCTATTATCGGACAAAGCGGCTCAGGAAAAACAACACTGGCTAAAATGTTAGTCAGAATCCTTGATCCGAATGAGGGGACGATACTTATTAATAATCTGGATATTAGTACAATCAATATCAATGCTATACGGAACAAAATTATCTATTTATCCCAAGATCCCTTTTTTTTCGTAGGGAGTTTACGAGAGAATTTATCTATGGGTTCGAATTTTACGGATGAAGAAATAAAAACAGCTTGTGAACACGCATGTGCATGGGAAGATATTCAGCAGATGTCTGGGAAGCTTGAATCTATGATCCAGGAAAGTGGCAGTAATTTCTCCTTAGGTCAAAAACAAAGACTTTCTTTGGCACGGGCGCTTCTTCATCATCCTCAAGTTTTAATTTGCGATGAAATAATGAGTAATGTAGATCCTGAAAAATGCAAAAAAATATATACCAATCTACAAAATATTCACTTAACCAGAATTTACATCACTCATAAACTTTCAGATATCCCCTATGTAAACAAAGTTCTTGATCTTGATAATAGCATGATGATCCAGACACATGAGGAGGTCTAGATATGACCAAAAAAATTATTATACTAGCCATTTCTATTTTTTCTATCACTTTGCTATTAATTAATATATTCCATTCCGTCAACAGCGATGAACCCATCTACAGAAATATTTCTCTTGCGGAATATCAAAGAAAAATCAAAGACCATGAAGATTTTTCAATGTATATTTACGCTACTTCATGCCGAGCTTGTCAAGCCTTCAAGCCTATTATTAACAAGGTATTAAAAAATACAGATAAAATCGTTTTCGCATTAAATATTGATGAAGACCAGAATAGAGATATTTCATTTTTAAAGGAACAGTCTATTTCATTGACTCCAACAACGATTAATTATAAAAACGGAAAAATGATAAAGAAAGAAGAAGGTGTGCAAACAGAAAAAGAGTTTGAGAATTTTTTAAATAACTGGTAAGAGGGTGTATTAAGTGTTCCTGAGCGATTTAGTAAATTGCATACAAAATAAAGAGGAAATTCCATTAAATAAATTGGAAAACGAAGCTGCAAAGGTACTTGACTATATCACTTATATTTCTCCATCTATTAAAGATAACTTTACATCCAAAAAAATAAATAAATTCAATTATTCTTCTAACAGTGTTATTTATCCACTAATTAGCTGCTGTATTTTAACTAAAAACGAGGAAAGGTCTATACAAAGATGTATTGGCAGTATATACGACTGGGTTGATGAAGTATTGGTTATTGATACAGGATCTACAGATGCAACACTTGATATCATAAACAACAGCTTCAACGGCATTCGAATTATTAAGAAAGAGTGGAATCAAGATTTTTCTGAAGTCCGAAATTTCGGCCTAGAGGCAGTTCAATATCAATGGGTTTTCTTTTTGGACGCTGATGAATATGTCGAGCCCAACGAGGCTCACATCCTGAAGAACATTATAGCACTGGTAGATACAATAAGTGATTGTTGTTACTGCCTTAACCCTTCTATACTAGACCACAACGGGGATAAATATATAAGAACACGAAGAATTCTGAACAAGAAATTTAATTTCCGCTATAAGGGCAGGGTACATGAAGAGCTCTACTCAACCCAATCAAATGAAGTGTTTGATATAGGGATTGCACTCACAATTCATCATGATGGCTACAAACAGGAGGTATTTTCCAATAAGAAAAAAGCAATGAGAAATTCTGAGCTCATTAAGCTGATGCAAAGTGAAGAATCGCATAATCCTAAATGGAATTATTTCTATGCCAGATCGCTCTTAACGGAGCAGAATGGAAGGAATGAAATAGAAGCAGAACAGCAGCTGTTAAGAGTGCTTGAAAAAGAAAGTATAGACAATGAATATATACCCAGATCACTCATTTTACTTTCACAATTCTACATCAAGCGTGCTGATACAGTGAATTTGAAAAAGATCATTACTCTTATTAAAGAAAAAAAAGTAGCAATTCCCACTGTAGATCTTATTTATCTGGAAATGGCATTAAATCTCATGGTTTCTATAGGGAAGATGACCAATATACGAAAGCACGCTGAGGAATATATTGGAAGTGTCAATAATAGCTTAATTAATTCAAGGAACGATCACTTAAAAAATATGACTTGCCTCTATTGCTTCTATGTAGGCGATTTTAATAAAGTCGGTACTTTCCTTAACGAAAAAGAAACTTCTTGCCCGGAAGATATAACGGATACGATACACTCCTGTCTGAAACTGTTAAATAAGATGAAGAATATGCTAATACAATTCTAAAAAATGAGGGG
>RCUU01000528.1_pt1 | contig 20701 bp, 20 predicted proteins | sample 2166211 | NCBI WGS metagenome assembly RCUU01 (sample SAMN09932620, study PRJNA488358) | compost metagenome | feature: garden; material: soil; isolation source: compost soil in phenylacetic acid-enriched culture | place: Germany: Experimental Botanical Garden Goettingen | collected 2016-01-27
CCATCGACACCAAGGGCAACAACCTGTTCGAGCAGAACAAGGCCCGCTTCAACGAGCGCAAGGGGGCGGTGATCGAGAAGATCAACAGCCAGGTACGATTCATCAAGTAAGCGGCAAACTCGCCACGGCAAGGAAGCCGTGGCATGGAGCTCAATCAGGAAATGAGAGAGCCATCTACTCAAGCAATTCGATCATCGTCCAAGCAGCTAGCGACAGATAGCCCCCCCCCGAAACGCACAGCAGCAACCGTCCTGCACTTGCTCGTTTCTTCCAGCTCCACGTCACGCAAACGAGACATCTCCTGCCCTTACTCTAGGGTTTTCCGGACGACAAAGCTCAACAGCTGCGTACGCTGGATCAGCCGTGGGAACAAGAATACTGCGTTAGTCCCTATCTGCACTGTGGGCGTGCGACAAGCGGTGCGGCAGGAATACACTATCCAGCCACTGCCGGGCTGCCAATGTTCGCGCGGGCATTACCCAGTGGTAGGTGCACAGGACCCCAAGCGACAGATGGGCGCAGATAGTGGGTGCTCTACGCTGGCTAGCAAACCGCCTGATCCTGGAGGACCGGAAAGAATGGGAGCAATGGACGTTCAGGACGTTCAGCCAACTTAAGACTGACAATTGCGTCCAAGCGGCCTGACTGAAGCGCCTCAGTCAGCACATCATCCTGAACGATCGATAACATCAATGTGATGTTTAGGGGCGCGCCAAGTAACGCAGTAGTCTCAGTAGCGGCAGCAGATAGTCCGCCATGCTCGCGGCACATCCTATTCGGATGTTGCCTGCCGCCCCCTGCACCAAATCTCGCACTTCCCGTTCAATTTCAGCAACGGTCATCTGCAACTGCCTGCCGCCCTGGAATAGAAGCTCGCCGACCTCAGCCAACTTGATACCGCCCCCTCACTCAGGGATAAGCTTGCACTCAGCCCCTCCTCCAGATGCTGCAGGCATTTTACTCATGCGGGTGGACTCCGATTGAGCTGATAGACCGCCTGTCCCAGATTTCCCAGTTGGACGATGACCATAGTAATTGAGGTCGCGCAGGTGCATTGGCTACTCCCAGGCCAGACAAAAACGTTCAAGACACGCAACCTGGCCCGTCTTGAACGTTTTTGAATCATGCGAACCACACCTGACGTTTACTCTTGGCAAAGGCCAGCGGAAATTGCCCGACGCGCGGCCAGATCCACGATCAGATCGAGTGTCGGCGTCGCCACCCCGCAGCACCGCGCCAGCTCCAATGGGGCTCGCAGGATAGTGTCAACCTCCATCGAGCGGCCCAGTTCAAGATCTTGCAGGATGCTCTGCTTGTGCGTCGATGTTGCCAAGCGCGCCAAACCGTCGGCGATATCACCCGGCTCGCAACCCAGTGCCCGGGCGATGTCACCAGCTTCATGGGCCATCCGCCGGGCAGCCTCGGCGATGGCCGGGCTGGTCAAGGCTTGCTTCATCGTCGAGCCGGTGATAATTGACAAAGCACCACCTGTGAGATTGATCACCAGCTTCGTCCAGATCGCATCGCGGATCTTGTCGGTCACCTCGATTTCCAGGCCTCCAGCGGTCAGCAATCCAGCCAGCGTCTCCAGCCGCTCATCGTCCAGGCCGTCCGGCCGGCCCAATATCAGACGATTGCGTGGGTTACCGGCGACAATCACGCCAGGTGCCGTCACCGTACAGGCGGTGTAGGCAACCACTCCGATCACTTGCTCCGGCTTCAGCGCACCGGCAATCACCGATCCAGGGTCCAGGCGCGGCAACGAAGCGCCTTCCAGAACACCGCGTGCACCCTGGCAGTACCACCAGGGGATGCCATTCAATGCAAACAGCACCAGTGTCTGCGGGCCGACCAGAGGCCCGATGGCTGACATGATCGCTGGTAGCGCCGGCGCTTTCACCGACACGATGACAATGTCCTGCAGCCCCAGCGAGACGGGATCATCGGTTGCGACAGGGTGGCAGTGGAAAACTTGATCACGGGTTTCCACCCGCAGCCCATGCTTGCGAATCGCCGCCAGGTGCTCGCCCCGCGCCACCAGTGAAACGCTCGCGCCAGAGGCGTCCAGCCGAGCTGCGATATGCCCGCCTACGGCTCCCGCCCCATATACGCATACTTTCATTGTTCGAACCCTCTAACCGTGCGCGGCGTGTAATAGCCTGCATCTGCGACCACAGCCGCAGGCCATTACACGCCGCGCATATCAACCAAGAACATTGATGAAGATTGACGCCGTTCAGTCGAATTGCTGTCGCTTTTGGGTAGCAGCAGCAAGCAGGAAAGAAATGTCATTACCGGTCGATACATACCTGGCGCCCCTGGCTAGCAGATCCTTGATCAGGTCCGGGCGACCGCCAATGCCCCCTACGCCCAGCACCTTGCCATGGGTCAGGCATGCATCGAGCACACGCTGGTAAGCATTGCGCACCAGATCGTGGTCCATTTGCCCGGGTACGCCCAGCGCAGCGCTCAGATCGTTAGCACCGACCAGAAGGATGTCGACGCCCTCCACGGCAGCGATCTGTTCCACCGCGTCCAAGCCTTCCAGAGACTCGATCATGGCGACGATCATCGTGGCCTCGTCGAGCAATTGGGTCACCTGCGCGGCCGGCAGCGACCGATAGTGCAACTGTGGCGGAGCCCCCGCTACCGAGCGATCGCCCAAAGGGGCATGCTTGGCCGCCCGAACGATCGCCCGGGCGTCATCGGCGGACTGGACGCTGGGAACGATAATCCCCAAAGCGCCTGAATCGAGAACACGGGCAATGAAGTGCGGATCAGGGCTGGGCACCCGGACAAACGGCGTTACGCCCAGCGCGATACACGCCATGCAGACCTGACCCGCCGCTTCCAGGGAGTAGCTGCTGTGCTCCATGTCGATATACAGGGAGTCGAAGCCCGCAGTATGGGCAATGCTGGCGATATCGATCGATCGGACTAGCCGGGCCGTCATCGAGTAGACCGCCTCACCACGCGCAAGCTTTTCCTTGACACTATTTCGAATTGAAACGTTTGGAGCATTCATTTTTTATTCTCGCAAAAGATAACTAGCTCGCCCCGATGACTGCGTTTGAACCGCCGCTACGGGGCATTCGGTTCAGGCGAACAATTCCGGCAATTGCGCTGCCTCCGCTTCGAAGCCGTATACCGACTTGATCTCCAGATATTCTTCAAGGCCGAACACGCCCATCGAGCGACCGATCCCTGATTGCTTGTATCCGCCCATCGGAGTGATCGAATTGGTCGCGGCGCCGTTGAAACAGACTCTGCCGGCGCGAAGGCCACTGGCAAACTCATAGCCTCTGCGCCGATCACCACTGAATACGTATCCGCCCAAGCCATAAGGCGAATCGTTGGCGATCTCCAAAGCCTCCGCCTCGGTGGTGTAGGGCACGACAGCGAGCACCGGGCCAAAGATTTCCTCGCGGGAAATCGTCATGTCCGGTGTGACATCTACAAACACCGTCGGCCGGGTAAAGAACCCTTGCTCCAGGCCCTCGGGTCGACCGGTACCACCTGCCACCAAGCGCGCCCCTTCATCGATGCCCGCCTGGATATGGCGCTGAATGCTATAGAACTGCGCCTGGCTGACCACGGGCCCCATGGTGGTGGCGGGATCACGCGGATCGCCCAGCCGGAACTTGCTGACTTCGTCGACCAGATAAGGCACCAGCGCTTCGATCTGGCTCTGATGAACGAGCATGCGGCTCGGCGCATGACAGGACTGACCAGCGTTGAAGAAGCAGCGCTGGACGTTCCAGCGAGCGGCTTTTTCCAAGTCTGCATCCTGTAGCACGATGTTGGCCGACTTGCCACCCAGCTCAAGGCATACGCGCTTGATGGATCGTGCAGCCGATTCACCGACTTGCCGACCGGCGCCGGTAGAACCGGTGAAAGAAATCATGTCTACATCAGGGTGGTTAGACATGGCTTCGCCAATCACCCGTCCAGAACCGTTGACCAAGTTGAAGACGCCTTTCGGCACCCCTGCTTCCTCCAGCACCTCACCCAACAAAACAGCGCTGACCGGTGAGTTGATGCTGGCCTTGGAAACAACCGTGCAACCGGCCGCCAAGGCGTAGATCAACTTGATGACAGTGGTCTGAATTGGCCAGTTCCAGGGCGAAATCAGCGCACATACGCCCAGCGGTTCACGGCGGATGATCGTATCGCCCATGCGCGATTCGAACCGGTACGTTTTGAGCAGCTCCTGTGCGACCTTCATGTGCTCAATCGGTCCCGCGACCTGAGCGCGGGCGCTGCGAGGAATGCCGACTTCCTGGGCAATGGCCAGAGAAAAATCATCGGTACGCTTTTCGTAGGCGCTGATGATGCGCCCGATCAGATCGTAGCGGGTCTCGACTGTCGATTTCGAATAGTCGACGAACGCGCGCCTGGCCGCAGCAACCGCCCGGTCCACGTCTTCAATCTCGCCCATGGCCACGGTGGCAAACACGCTCCCCGTGGTCGGGTCGACCAGTTCCTGGACACGAGGGCCGGAGCAATCCACCCACGCGCCATCAATGTAGAACTTTCCGTAATGCTTCATCTTGCAATTGCCTCCAACTGAGTCTGCGTTTGCTTGCCACCCCTTTGCCAGATCAGCTGCTGTGGGTGTATCCGCCGTCACAAGCGATGGTTTGGCCGGTGATGAACGAGGCCGCAGGCGTTGCCAGGAACAGCATGATCCCCACCAGGTCGGTCGGCATCATCCCGCGCGGGATGCACTGCAGCGCTGCAGCACGCTGACGGATCTCGGCTGTCGGGTTAGAGGTGCGCTCGACCTCGGTGGCAACGCTACCCGGGCGGATGCAGTTGACGGTGATGCCATGACTTCCCAGCTCCCGCGCCAGGGAGTTGGTCATGCCAATCAGGGCGGACTTGGAGGTTACGTAGTGCAGGTAGTTCATGGTGCCGCGGGGCACCGCATCGGACGAGATGTTGATAATTCGGCCGAAGCGGGCTTCGCGCATCACTTGGGCAACAGCGCAGACACACAGATAGGTACCGGTGATGTTGATGTGCAGGACCGACTGCCACTGCTCGAGAGGAATCTCGTCGAAGGCTCGCTTTTCAAGTGCGGCGAACACCGAAGCGTTGTTGATCAGGATATCGATGCGACCGTAGGCCTTCAGGACCGTGGCGACCATCGCGTCAACCGACGTCTTGTTGCCCACGTCTACCTGCACCGCCAACGCCTGCCCGCCCGCGGTCTGGATCTCCTGAACAACAGACTCGGCCTTGGCCAGGTTCAGGTCAGCGATGATCGGGAAAGCACCGGCCGCAGCGTATTGCCTGGCGAGCTCCCTGCCGATGCCTTGGCCTGCACCGGTAATGATCGCGACTTTTTCCAGGACGCTGAAGTCGCGCGCCTCGAAAGGGACGCCAGAGTCGGCAGGGGCGTGAGTTACGGATGAATCGCTCATGGTAGTTCCTGATGGTTGATGACGTAGAGGATCAAGGGTGACCGTCGAAGCGTTCGCTTGCACCTGAAAGGGGGAATGGCGACGCTGCACGAAGCCTATAAATAGATTTATGTCGAATTGTGGGATTTGTCAAATCGTAATCGACTTCTGACATCAAGCGAAATTCGGCTTTTACTGCCATGAATCATCGGTTATGCGGCCAACCCAAGAAATTTGACTGCATCTCACATTGCGGGATATATTTAATTTGACGCCATTCTTCATGGACCATCCTGCGAACGCTTAACTCCTCGTCAGGTGCCCGGTGTGGCGGGAAGACCCTTCGGTCGAACACGACCCTTCAGATTCAGAGGAACGAACGATGCGAGTAGGTAAGGCTTCGGATACGAATACCGAAATGGTTGGGACCATGCGTGAAGGCAAGCTCGCGCAGAAGCACCTGTTGTTCGGCGAGGATGGCTCGCCAAACAACTACGATCTGAACATGGGCCTTACTGGCTCAGGTGGCTGGCGCACCCCGCGACATCGACACAACTTCGACCAGATCCGTTACGTGATCAAAGGCGTGCTGCCCTATGGCGAGACTTCGTTCCTGCAAGAAGGCTGGGTCGGGTATTTCCCGGAAAGTGTCCCTTATGGCCCTCAGGAGCGCACTGAAGGCCTGGAGACTCTGGTGTTGCAACTGGGTGGGGCGAGCGGCAACGGCTATCTGAGCGTCGCTCAACGCGAGTCCACCAATGCGATCCTCAACGCCAAAGGCGAATTCCGTAAGGGGATGTACTACTGGAAAGACGAACAAGGCATTGAGCAGAGCATGGACGGCTCTGATGCCTGCTTCGAACATGCCACCGGCAAGAAACTGCAGTTTGCAGAGCCACGCTACACCGATGTCATCGCCATGAACCCTGCCGCATACGACTGGGCACCGGAGGGTAGCGAAGGCGTGTCCGTGAAGTGGCTGGGCACCTTTACCGAGCGAAATCTGCGCATTGGCTTTATTCGCTTAGAAGCAGGCGCGGTCTACGTTACGAACCAGCACCCATCCATTCAGGTGCTGTATCTCACACATGGCAAGCTTGAGGTGGAGGGTGAGCAGTACGGCCCTGAAACTGGATTTGAAATGGCAGCAAACGAAGCTCCAGTTGCCATGCGTGCCGTTGAAGCTACCGAACTGCTGTGCTTCGTGTTTCACCAGTTCTGACACCTCTCCTTCCAATTGTTCCTGCAAAGGGCGACACAGATGTCTACGGTCACTAACAAGATCACGCTCAAAGATCCTGAGCTACTGCGCAATCAGAATTACATTGATGGGAAGTGGGTCGGTGCCGACAACGGTGACGTACTCGAAGTCCGCAATCCTTCGACAGGGGAACTGGTCGGGGTTGTGCCGGCCATGGGCGCTTCTGAAACACGCAGAGCCATCGAAGCCGCCGGCGCTGCCCTGCCCCTGTGGCGGGCCATGACTGCCAAAGAACGTGGCAAAATCGTTCACCGTATCGCTGAGCTGATGCTCGACAACAAAGACGACTTAGCGGCGATCATGACTGCCGAACAAGGCAAGCCGCTGGCTGAGGCGAAGGCGGAAATCGAATATTCTGCCGGCTTCCTCGACTGGTATGCCGAAGAGGGTCGCCGGGTCTACGGTGAGACAATGCCAGGGCACGTGGCTGGTCGTCGTGTGCTCATCACCAAGGAGCCGATCGGTGTATTCGCAGCGATCACCCCATGGAACTTCCCGTCTGCGATGATCACCCGCAAAGCCGGACCGGGCTGGTCGGCAGGCTGCACCGGGGTCATCCGCCCTGCGACCCAGACGCCCTTCTCTGCCCTGGCGATTGCAGTCCTGGCCGAGCGTGCAGGCATGCCAAAAGGCGTGTGCAACGTTATCACCGGGCCATCACGCGACACAGGCGGTGAACTGACTGCGAATCCGATAGTGCGCAAACTCTCGTTTACCGGCTCCACTGAAGTGGGCCGTGTGCTGCTGGAACAATGCGCCAAGACCATCAAGAAAACCTCGATGGAGCTGGGCGGCAACGCCCCGTTTATTGTGTTCGATGACGCCGATCTGGACTCCGCCGTTAAAGGCGTGATGGCATCGAAGTTCCGTAACACCGGCCAGACCTGTGTTTGCGCCAACCGTATCCTGGTACAGGATGGGGTCTACGATGCATTCACCGCGAAACTAAAGGTAGCGGTGGAAGCCCTACACGTGGGCGATGGCCTCGAAGACGGCGCTACCCAGGGTCCACTGATCAATCAGGCTGCCGTAGTGAAAGTCGAAGAGCACATCAGCGATGCGCTCGCCAAGGGCGCCTCTATTGTCACTGGCGGTAAACGTCACGCTCGCGGCGGAAATTTCTTCCTGCCTACGGTGCTGAGCGATGTTCCCGTGGACGCAATCATCTTCCATGACGAGACTTTCGGTCCAGTCGCTCCATTGTTCCGATTCTCGACCGAGGAGCAAGCCATTAAACTGGCGAACGACACCCCGTTCGGCTTGGCCAGCTATTTCTACGCACGTGATTTGGCGCGCGTCTTCCGGGTTGCCGAAGCGCTTGAGTACGGCATCGTGGGCATCAACGAGGGTCTGATCTCCACCCCGGAAGTGCCGTTCGGCGGTGTGAAGGAAAGCGGCTTGGGCCGTGAAGGTGGCCACAACGGGATCGAAGAGTACCTTGAGATTAAGTACATGGCACTCGGCGGCCTGTAAGCCATCATGCTAGCGGCTGAAACAAACGAGGGCGCACAGTGCGCCCTCGTTTGTTTCAGCCGACTGCTCAAGGAGCCTGATGGGAGAACAGGGGGAGCGCCTTCGAGAACCCTTCTGCACGAAATACCACGGCACCCCCGCCTTGCTCACCATCGTTGGCGACGAGGTAGATTTCCCGCGTCCCTGGCTTGAGCGCCATGCTGGTTGAGCGCAGAAAGTGCCCATCCTCCCTGCCCGGTATTAGGATCTGCCCAATCGGCACACCATTCGGGTTGAACACCAGCACGCGGCCTTGCCCGTACTGAGCCACATAGAGGTTACCGTCCTGGTCCGCACGCATCGAATCGGGTGAAGGGCCGCTGAAGTGGTATGCCACCACCGCTCCGAACGGAGCGACTCTTCCCGGTCCCTCAAGATCGATGCGGTGAAGTAGACCGGTAGCAAACTCGGTGACCCAAAGTACCTTTCCGTCCGGGGACAGGGCTATACCATTGGGCAGGGCCATTTTTGTGAGCACGGGAATGACCTTGTCGCTCTCGGGAGGAATGTAATACACCCCACCCTCGGGATCGGTCGACCCGCCCCTGAAGTCGGTGAAGTACAGGCCTCCTTTGCTGTCGAAGACGATGTCGTCAGGGAGCAATCCGCGCTCTGGGGGAATGATCTGCCGATCACACCTCCCGTTTGGATGGTAAGTCGTAAGGTTCCCAGTGTCCCGGTAATTGCCCAGTCCCGCTACAAACAGTCGACCATCCTTGTGAATGGCTATTCCGGCAGAGCCACGCCTGTTCTGTTCGACCAAAACTTTGGAACTTCTATCAGGCCCTAGCTTGAAGATTTTCCCGCCCAACACTTCGACCAATAGCAAATTGCCCTCGCGATCAAACGCGGGGCCCTCAAGCTGAAGTCCTTGGGTCGAGACTGTAGCCCACTTTTGTGCGGTAATCGTCGGCAGCGTGCGCTCAGCCAGAGACAAAATATGCAGCGGTTGTCTTGAATCGGGGTAAACAAGTGCTGGCAGCGCAGCTGATGGTGCCGCTAGCGACGGTGTGACGGTGTAGCAAAGCGTGGTGGCAAGTGCTGTAAACAGACTGATTCGCATGCTGAGCGTCCATTTCTCTGGCAGGGTGATAAAGACACACCAGGACACTGCCCTGAGTCAGGGCAGTGTCCTGGTCGATCCATCAATTCATCTAGTTCGAAAGGTCCCGCCCCTTGGTTTCCACCACCAGGAAGCGCACGGCCAATACCGCTATCAGCGTCAACGTCATGAAGTAGAAAATGAAGGCGTTGGGTGACACATAGGCTGTCAGCCAAGATTTGAGGTAAGGTGCGGTGCCACCGAATAGCACTGCTGTGAGCGACGAGGGGATACTGATGACCTGGGCACGTACCCGGTTGGGTACCATCTCATTGACGAATGCCACTTCAGTCGAGGCAATCGCCGCGAAGAAGAACAGCCCAAGAGCCATCGGAACCAGGATCTGCAAGAAGCTTGGTCCAAGCAGGAAATGTTGCAGCGGATACACCAGCAGCGTGATTGCGCCAAAGCCGACAGTATAATTGAAACGTCGACCACGCTTGTCGGAGACATATGCCCAGATGGGTAACATGCACAGGTACATCACTTGAGCCGCCACAGCTGCCCAGTAAGCATCCGAAGGCTTGGCCCCAAGATGGGTGACAGCATAGTCACTGAATGTGACCAACATGGTGTAAGAAGCGACATAATTGGCCGGCCAGATCAGGAACAAGGTCAGCACCGTCTTTTTATGCCGCACGATGTTACGCCAATAGCCACCGTCGTCCTTTCCTGCCTGCCTCTTGGCCTGCTCGAAAGTAGACGATTCATGCATGCCGTGGCGAAGAATCAGGGTGGATAATCCGTAGACAACGCCTATAGCAAAAGGCACCCGCCAACCCCAGGCCTGCATGTCTTCAGCGCTGAGTACTGAGCTCAGGATGGCGCCGAAGAGTGAACCCTGGATGATTCCGATGACTAGTCCGATCGGGTACGCACAGCTCTGTAAAGTCCGCCACCGTGGGCTGGCCATTTCACCTACGTAAACGAACGCCGAGATGCTTTCCATTCCGTGGGCTAGTCCCTGCATCAGCCGAGCAACAAGCAATACAACAGCGGCCAGGGCACCGATTGTTTCATATGTCGGGGAGACGGCAATCAATAACGTGCCGACAGTCGCCAAGACCAGTGCTGCAAGCATCACTGGTTTACGACCGAAGCGATCAGCCAGACGGCCGGCCAGCATCGCGCCTATGGGGCGCGCAAGAAAACCCAAAGCGAATATTGCGAGGGTATTCAATGACGCGGCTAGCGCGCTTTCCTGAGGGAAGAACAGCTTGGAAAAATAGGGTGCGAAAATTGCGTACACGACAAAATCGTAGTATTCAAAGGAAACCCCCAACACACCGCGTATCAAGGATCGGCGTCGATCTTTTTCAGTAGAAGAATGCGTCGCTCGCTCACTACTTACATTCCCTAGCAATCCAGGAGCAGCCGCTGACGCGTAGGAACCTGATTCGGTCATTCTTATTATCCTTATATAGACGTGAATGGCCGCCTTGGGCACGCAAGGCGGACCTCGTGCGATCTCGTGCGATTAGTGGAACGAGCGACCACCGTCTACAGCCAGTGCGGCTCCGGTGACATAAGATGATTCCGCGGATGTAAGAAATAGGATGGCTGCACAGATTTCGGCAGGATCTGCTAGGCGCTTGAGTGCATAATTTCCTACATTGGCCCGATATCCATCAGCCATCGGTGTATCGACCATCCCAGGGCATACACTGTTTACCCGAATCCGCGGCGCTAGCTCCGCAGCCATGCAACGCGTGAGATTAATTACGCCACCTTTCGAGGCCGCGTACGCGGTCAGACCTGGCGCGTTGGGCAGCAGCCCCGCCGCAGATGCAATATTCACGATGGTTGCCGGAGCGTCATCGGTCATCCAGCGTAAGCAGTTGCGCGAAACGATATAGGTGCCCACCAGGTTGACTTCAATCTGTTTGCGCCACTCCTCGGCAGGGATGTCCAAGATCGAACCTTTCGCCATTATGCCGGCAGCATTCACCACGCCGTCGATACCGCCCATTTTCTGCGCTGCCTGCTCTGTCACATGCGCCACTGCGGCTTCGTCCGTGATGTCCACTGCAAAGCAGTGAGCGTTTGTATGGCTGTACAACGCATGGAGTGCATCGTGGTTGCGGTCGAGCAAACTTACATTTGCACCTTCGGCAAGGAATCGCTCTGCAGTAGCACGACCGATACCCGAGGCGGCGCCGGTGATGACGATGCGTCGACCTTCGAGACGAGCTTGTGCCGGATGATTCGGTTTTACACTGGCCATTTTATTTTTGTCCTTGGAGTTTATGAGCCGTTGCGTTGAAGTGATTGATCAGCGCGGAATGAAGTTGTTCTGCGGCGCGGCATCGGCGATGGAGATCATCACGCTCTTGGTTTCGAGGAACTCCTCCACCGCCTCGATGCCCATCTCTCGACCGATCCCGGATTTTTTCATGCCTCCGAACGGCATCATGTAGCTGTAGGTGCGGTAGGTATTGCCCCAGACAGTGCCTACGTCGAGCGCTTTGGCCATGCGGAACACCCGGCCGGTGTCGCGGGTCCAAACACCGGCTGCCAGTCCGTAGGGCGTGTCGTTCGCAATCGCAATCGCCTGAGCTTCATCTTCAAACCCAATTACCGACAGCACCGGCCCGAAAACCTCTTCGCGGGCAATACGCATGGCGTTGGATACATCGACGAAGATGGTGGGCTCAACGAACTGGCCACCTTGGATACCCGGCCCGCTGGCGGGTTTCCCCCCCAAGACACAGCGCGCACCGTCTTGACGGGCAATATCAATGTACTCAAGCACCTTGTGGTACTGCGGCGTGGTCGACATCGGCCCCATCTGGGTTGCAGGGTCCATCGGGTCACCGAGTTTGATGGAGCGCGCGCTAGACACTAACCTTTCGGTGAAAGATTCAAGAATCGAGTTTTGCACCAGGAGACGCGAACCCGCTGTGCACATTTGGCCGCCGCCACCGAAAATCCCGGAGACAGCACCAGCGACGGCCAGGTCCAAGTCAGCGTCGGCGAATACGATATTGGGTGATTTCCCTCCTAGCTCCAGCGCCACTCGCTTCATATTGCGGGCAGCCGCCTCGTAGACTTTGGCACCAGTGGTATCGGACCCAGTGAAGGTGATCATCGCCACATCTGGGTGCTCGACCAACGGCGCTCCAATGCTTTGCCCAAGCCCCGTGACCACGTTGAGCACTCCGTCAGGAAGGCCTGCCTCCTGAGTCAAGGATGCGAAAAACAGCGAACTGACCGAAGAAAACTCCGACGGTTTGACGACAACGGCACAACCTGCGGCAATCGCTGGTGCGCACTTAAGGGCAAGGAAATTCAGAGGCGCATTCCAAGCAGTTAAGGCCAGCACAACACCAATGGGCTCGCGTTGAGTCAGACCAATCATCCCGGACTTTTCGATCGGCATCACCGCGCCCTGGATTTTGTCGGCAAGCCCTGCGTAGTAGTACCAAATTTCGGCCACGTTATTGATCGCGCCACGCATTTCTGCGAGCAGCTTGCCGTTGTCCCGCACCTCAAGCTCGGCCAGACGATCGGCGTGCTGCAAAGTCAGATCTCCGATCCGACGCATGATCTTTCCGCGCTGCGTCGCGCTCATACTGGCCCATGCGCCCGATGTCATCGCCTTCTTCGCCGCACTGACGGCAAGATCCGCATCAGCGGCAACGCCAAGCGGAATCTTTGCCCATGCCTGACCGCTGTACGGATCCATCGTGTCCATCCACTCGCGTCCACTCGGCTCGTGGTAGGCACCGTTGATCCAGTGTGAATAGGTTTCCAAAAGCTCATCCTCCATGGTGCTGCGTGCGGAGCGCACGCATCTGATGAATATGCGATGGGCTTTACGTTATCCCGCTATGTGGGATATTTCAACACTAAAGATTACCCGATGTGCTGCGCACTTCAGTACTACCCTCCCCAGGTAAGCAATTACTAGGCACCTCGCAGAACGCCTGAATGCAATGGCTGCCAGCCAGCCCAGCCGATATCCCATGACCGGTACGCAAAAACTGATTAAATACCCAATGGGTGAGGCTATGCAGACCGACGACCCAGACGCCATCACCCTTTTATCCACCCCGATCGCTCAGCCTCGCGATAGCCGATTCAGGCAAGTGGGCTCAAGATAGTTAGCAAGCTCTCTTTCTTAATTGCTAAAATCACCGAACCCAATCTGGAGAATCCTATGTCCCGTCTCGCTGAATTTCGCCTGCTGGAACAACAACTCGCAGCCCAACTGGCCGAGCTGGAAGCGCTGAAAAATGACTCTTCCCTGAAGCAGGAAATGGAATTCGAAACAAAGCTTCGCGCCCTGCTCAACGAGTACGGCTATGGCCTGCGTCAAGTCGTGCTGATCCTCGATCCGCAAGCGGTGTCTTCCGCCTCGATTGACCAAAAGGCTACTCGGAAAGCACGTGCGGTGAAGGTCTACAGGAATCCCCACAGCGGTGAGATCGTTGAAACCAAGGGTGGTAATCAGCGCACACTCAAGGCCTGGAAAGACGAGTATGGCGCCGACGTAGTCGAGTCTTGGCTAGTCAGCTGATAGTGCTGCCGAGGGCTTCTGGTACAAGCTAAAACGTGATGCGTCCCAGAATGGGACATCCCATTCTGGGGCGTGACGAAATTTTCTTGGGGTGGTGGTGGCACACAGTTTATGCGCATTAAATAGAGGTCCACTTCAAAAAATGGACGCTCCAAAATGCGTAACGCTCTCGTCGCGATATCAGTGAACACCATCGCAAGCCTCCTGACCGCCTTCGTGCTTCACTGGGTCACTCCTCCCCCTCCCGACGCAGCCATCCGGCCAATCGCGGCCTCAAGCTCAGTATTGAAAAGCGCAACGTAGCTTCGAAATCTGGGCTGTCGCTGATAGCCGACCCAACTGATCACATTCAGCGTTGATCCCGGTTGAGTGTCATCGGTGGCTCAGGGCTGGAAATGCCGGACAAGGTCTACCAACCAATTGATCCTTCCCGAACCAGCTGGTAATGTCGCTGCAAGAATAGCCCCCACGCCTCGGGCAGGTCTTAGACCTGTACTGCGCACCAGGGGGTTAGTTGTTTCTGGGGTCACCCACCTCGATCAGGGTGAGTCGCCCTGCTTTATTAGACACTTCTGAGCGGCTACTTTTGGCCGATCGCGGCCCTTCACCAAGTGCAGCAATCGGCCAGAAGCAGTCATTCTGGCCGTGCTGGGTTGCTTGACCGCTTGGCCTGAGCAATTGGCGCGGCGGGTTCGGTCCCGTCAGGCTACCGAGCAGCGAACCCATACCGAACAACCGCTTCCACTCCCTACATGACGTCTTCTGAGCCCAAGAATAGCGGAGTCCACTCGCCTCATTTGGCCTACGATTGAACGCTCGAAGCAGGCTGATAGACATGAGTACGCTTGTGAATATGCTGGTGGTTCGCGTAGTACTCGTGCAGGTTGCGCGCCTCGGCTGACCGGTAATGGATGCCACGTTCTCCCCACATGAGCCACACCAGCACCTTGCCGGACTGCGTCAAGTAGCAGTCAAGAAGGTCACGCCTCAGATAGCTGAAAGAGCCACTGATATGCGAGCCATACTCGCCGACTTTGCGGTATAGAGACGCCACGCCCGAAACATCGTGCAAGTCCCATTTGTTGGCGCGGTATCTGAGACTCAAAGCCTCACAGAGCCGCTTAGATGGCAGGCTCGCACCGTTGCCCTGGTTCACCACGCTGTGGTAACTCTCCCAGTTGTACGCCTGCACCGGGATGTCGACCGCGACGCCATTGCTTGACCAGATATCCGCGGACACCATGTATTCGGCGTGGTCATCCTCTTGCTCATCACTGACAGGCATTCCGGGAATCGAAGAGAAAGGCATCTCACCCGCGTAGGTGTAGTAGTAGCCTGGCGGATCTGGAATGGCATCATTGCCGGGGTATTCGAGACCAGTGAACAACTTGCACAGGCGGTCGACTTCTCCGCTGTCCACGAGCACACCTCGGAGGAAGGTGAAGACCTGTCGGTCATCAGAGGGAGCGTTCTGCTCGAGGAAGCCGTCAAGTAGGACCCACGGCCCGGACAGGCCATCAATTTCCTCGATCTCGAGGATGCCGCGGTAGTCTGGTTGCGGACCTCTCACCACCCATTCGCCAGTAGCCGTAGGTTGATCACTGAACAACTCTGGGAGCGGCAGCTCGATGCTCGTGGCTTCGAGCGGAAACGTCGGGTCGATGTCCGCATCTGAGGGGCGAGCGCTGCGCCACTCGGAAAGGTGGCCCTGCGCGTACCGGACACCCCACATCTCGAAGTAAGCGATCCAGCCGTACTTCTTCCCGTATCGGTCGACCTTGTGCTTGTCACTTCCTATGCGAGGGCTAGAGTTCATTTGCCGGTCAACGGCTTCTAACTGCTCGGGATCATAGCCAAGCATCAGCATTCGCGAAACGATTGCCGGCAGCACCCGTTGGTATTCTGGGTTGCTGTCGTCGTAGTTCCTGCGATCTGGAATCAGTCTTCCTATCGTGTAGTTGCCGAAATCCATTCGAATCGCTGCGTCCTTTGCACGTTCGATCACCTCTGAGTTGTACTGCGGCAAGCCGTCAAACGGATTGGGCAGATGGCTAAACGGTGGAAGCAGGTGCGCTGCCTCGCCCTCAGACAAGCAAGCCGGATCAACCATCCTTGCGATGGCAATGGTTCCAAGACAGTACTGCTGATATAGGGCATGCCAAGTGGGATGCGACCCGCCAGGTGCGAACATCGCTTGATAAATCTCACGAGCAACTCGAGGCAGTGCCTCACGCATCTCCACAGCATTGATATCCGACCAAGTGGTCATCGCCGCACCGTAGGCTGCGGCGAACATCCGCTCGGGGACGTATTGGTCTGAAACGGCAATTGACTCCACTGCCAGTCGGAAAAACTCCCCTGGCCGCCTGGCTGCGAATTCGTACAGGGTCTTGGTGGCCACATCGCGCAGGCTTCTGATCGTTGACGTCAGCGTCCACATCACCCAGCGTGCCCGCCGAATCTCTCGCTCGTCCAGGTCACTCGATTTCCATCTGGACGACAGGAATTTGAAGTCGTCTTCAATTTCCTCCGATCGCTCTCTGACCCACTCCGACCAGAAAAGATCGCGTTGCGTATTGGGCATGGCCAAGAGCACGCCATGCAAGAAGTCCATGTCAAACGGATGCGCTCGTGCTGCCCTGGTACTCCGAAGTCTCTTGAAGGCTAACTGTGCGAACCGCTTCGATTCCTGCATTGCGCACGCAAACCGTTCCACCGTTTCCCGGCTGATATGCCGTGGGTCTGATTGTGCCGTCAACAACAGGGCGTTCATGACAAGATTCTCGTCCAACAAGTCTTGCCAAAGCTGGCGTCGGCCACGGTGTTGCGGATACAGGCCTACCAGAGCCCGGAACACGTCATAGGCAAAGGTGTGCGACCCAGGCTCACGGAATTGAAACAACGCGCGTGCTTCATTGCTACGCAGCCACTGTGCCAAGTCAGGCTTGGCAAGCAGGTGACGCGCCATCATATGTCCGGCCATCAGGTCGTATGAAAACGCGATTCCTTGGACACCTTCTCTAGAAGTCGTTCGAACGAGTACGCCTTCGGACTCCAGCGCGCGAATGATGCTGGCGTCCCAACGGCCCACGTCTCCGACTGCCGCCCGTGCAGCTCGGAACTCCACGCTTCTCGCGTTGCCCTCCCAGAGGAGACCCGCGATCGTCAGCAGCGCATCTTGCACCTCCTCCTGATAGATACGATGCGATGCCGGTGAAAGCTCGGCAACTCGTGCTGCGACCTTGTCGAAGTGCGCTTCGAACAGGCTTGTAAGCGAACTGTGCAACGCCTCCACCCCGACAAAGTGCTGGCGCCGAGGGTTCGCCACCTCGCAGAAGATTCTCAGCGTCAATGGGTGCTGCAAGAACTCGATTGGCAGATCCGCGTCGGTGCCGTCGATCTTGTAGTACTCAAAGTACTTGTCGATGGCCGTCTGCGGGTCTTCTTGGAATCCGTTGTGCTCCACTTGAGGAAAGTCCTCCGGCAGGCACATCTGAGCGAACTCATTGCGTAGAGTGACAACCAGCAGAACGTACGGAAAGTCCTCCAGAAGCTCTTCCGCTCGGGCGAGTTCATCTTTCCAGTTTCTTGGGTCTTCTGCCTCATTCAGACCGTCAATGACAATGGGGATGCGCTTGCCCGTGCGCTGACCCGCCGCATCAACGGCCTCAACCAGCCGGTCGAAGCTCTCCGCTGGCCTGCCAGAAATCTTGAAGGCAGACACAAGATCGTCAAGCCCTTCGCCTGCATGAAGATTCTTGCCCAGCAGCAAGACACCACCGGGGAAGTCTCCGTCTGGCTGCGTCACCTTGACGGCAAGCTCGGATTTTCCTTCGCCTGCAGCGGCAAGCACGGCCACGGCTCGAATGCCGATCGACCTCTCCAGACTGCGCAGCGCCGACGAAACTGCGTGGATGTCGGCGACCAGATTCGCGCTTAACGGTGCTCCGCCTGAACGAGCTCCACGCAGTTTCGAGAGCAGCCTGTCGTAGCGCACCGGTTGCGGCGGGTTCGCCGCCAGCATTTGTTGTACAGAATCGAAGTCGCCTTTGCCGAGCGCTGTGTGCAGGTCATCTAACAGGCCAGCTAATTCGGTGGATCGAGCTAAGAGCGAGTCGACTTCGACCTTGAGTTCAGTTTTGAGTTGCGCTGTCAGCGAATAAATTTCGGTGCAGTTGGTCTTGAGGGCACTTGAGAGATTCTTTAGTGATTCCCACGCGCATTGGCCGCCCAGATACCTGAGCACCTTCTCCTCTGCCCCAACAACAACATGAACTTCTGGCTGGTATCGGCGCTTGAACGGAGCCGCAGCGAGCTTGTGCTGTTCGGCAATTAGCGCAGGAGTCAGAACGAGCTCACCGAAGTAGGTTTCTCGGAGTAGTGCTCCTGGTCCAACCAAGAGGTCTTCGATGTCCGTTGCCGTAAGCAGTTCCAGCTTCAACTCGGGGAAGCGATCTCTCTCAAGCGCGAAGAACCACTCTTGGTCCCCCTTTGTCAGCGTGTGATGTGTCCAAAGCTTCCAGTCGGTCACACCTGGGACATGCTTGCGTGTCCTCTCCATGCCCTCGACGATCTTTTGTTTGCGCGCGGCCCCCAAGTCTTGTCCGTTTGCCAGCTCATACCATTTGCATTGCCAGCCAATCCAGCGTGGCGGCGCTCCGAGATCACAAGACTCCGTCAGCTCAAGATGAAACTCCACGCCAGGCTGGTTTGCGAGTTGCTTGAAGTGACCGAAGCGCCCGTAGTGGCGACGCACTAGAGAGCGGCATAGCCTCTCGAAGTTTTCATCCGCAGCTCCGGGCAGCTCGCTGAATACATTCCAATTTGCTTCAGGCATCAGCGTTTTCTCTGTCAACTGGCGTCGGCGGAATCAGGCGGATAGTCGTGCGCCGAGTACACTTCGACCTTAGCCCCAGCCTCAATAAAGAGCTTTACGAACGCGGACACCTCCGCCTCGTCAGTCGTGACAGTGATTCGATCGCCTTCACGCGAGAGGTAATGATCGGATACCAACTGGGCGAGATCAGCTGGCGCTAAGGTGTTGAGGTTCAGACTGCACAGCAACGTGAGCATTTCATCTGAAAATCTCTGATTCTCAGGTTTAGCAAACGGGATGGAGTCGCTGTCGTCTTTGGCAGCCTGAGCGCTAAGCTTGTCAATGTCCTTCTCGACCTTCTCGGCGTCTTGCGCTCGCTTGAACCTCCCAATGAGAACCAGGTTCATCGAATGCTCAGAGCCGTATCCGTTCCAAATCTTCATGATTGGACCTCTCGTTTCATCTCGAAAGTATTTCTTAGTCGCTCAAGCGCCAACAGAGCGCCGGCGTCTCCAATATTCACGCCGCCGGGCGAGTAAGAGCTCGCGCGGAGTATGCCGGACGCATCTATGTGCGCATAGGCATTGAGGCCTCGCTCATCGGGGAGCGGGTCGCAGGTAGGCAGTCCTGACGCACCCGCCTCACTGACTGCAAGGCGAACCTTGCCCCTGTAGCTGGAGACCCAGTCCCGAAGTGCTCGGTTTACCACTCCATCGATGCTTGCGACCGCGGTGGTTGCTTGCTGAGGAAGCAACAGCAACTCGCTAGCTCCAACCTTTTGCGCAAGCTCGCTCAAGGCGTCAAGTTCTGCAACCGTACGGTCGTTGACCACGACGTTGAGCCCAAATGGCGACAAGCTCGCAATCGAATCCAATCCTCGGAGCAGGCTGGAAAACTGCTTCCCGCGCTGTTCTTCGTAGGTGCGACCAACGCCGTCGACGCTAATGCGTGCGAAGTGGATCGAGCCCTTGAGGCGCTCGGCCAGCTGTGGCGTCAGGCGATGACCGTGAGTCGTGAATGTGACCGCGATCTGTGTTTCCCCCGCAACACGTTTGCATATGTCGACGAAGTCAGGATGGAGCGTGGGCTCGCCGCCGCCAAATCCGACGCCGAGGCACCCCTCAGTATCCAGTTCTTTCAACCAGCCGATCACCTGGTCGGTATGCAGCGACGCCTTGTGCTTCGGCGCGTAGCAGTACGCGCAGTGAAGGTCGCAGACATTGGTGAGTGCAATGGATACCTGGCGGGGGGACGTCGACCAAATCGCCTCTTCCGGGCGCAACTCGTCTAGTAGGATATTGAGGCCTGAAAGTCGGTCAAAAAGATGGACCCCGCTTGGGCCAATTCTAGACTTCATAATGCGTTGTCACTGAAAGACACTGGAGTCCCTTCTGATAATACATAAACCTCTTCTTCAAGCTTAAAACAGCCTGGGGAAGTAGTTGTATGCGGTAAGGTCTGCGATGGGGGCAGGATGCCCCCTCGGAACAAAGCCGTGATCGCGACCGCTGTGATCGGAGCTTTTTGGCGATAGAAATAGCAAGACTTGCTGGCTTGAAACTCATCGATCATGTCCGTTTCCCTACGGCAAAGGGTGAAACGAGTAGTCCGTCAGATTGGGACGGTAGCCTAGTGCCATTAAGGTTGTCCATATGGATACGTTTCAACAGGGCATGGAATCTGCGAGCAACAACACGCTGTTGTGAAGGACCGCCACTGGCTGATTGCTGTCCTCCGTGAATGGCCGCTTGGGTCGAATCGCGACGGTCATACCTCGACCGTCGCTGGACGCTGTCAGACCTCCGTCTGCTCTGCCATCTCCAATGCGTCATCGACTTCAATGCCCAGGTATCGCACCGTGCTTTCAAGCTTCGTATGGCTAAGCAGGAGCTGAACTGCTCTCAGGTTCTTTGTCCTGCGATAGATCAGCGATGCCTTCGTACGTCTCATCGTGTGGGTGCCGTACATAGCTGGATCTAGCCTAATAGATTTTATCCACGCTTTGACGATTCGGGCGTACTGCCGGGTAACCGACCCATTGCAGTCCTTCGCGGAGGATTACTATCGGCCAGAAGCATGCAGCCGA
>RCUU01000529.1_pt1 | contig 20689 bp, 13 predicted proteins | sample 2166211 | NCBI WGS metagenome assembly RCUU01 (sample SAMN09932620, study PRJNA488358) | compost metagenome | feature: garden; material: soil; isolation source: compost soil in phenylacetic acid-enriched culture | place: Germany: Experimental Botanical Garden Goettingen | collected 2016-01-27
ACGCCCGCGAACAGGCCTCGGAACTGATGGGCTACGCGCGGGACCTGACCATCGATGGCCTGATGGAAGACAAGCCCAAACTGATCTGGGCGGCGCACTACCTCTGCGCTTTGGGCAAAGCACTGTTGGATGATGCCGAACTCGGCATGATGCGTTGAATCACGCACCACGATGCTTCAAGGGGCCAGCGTCAGCCACTTGGCCCCTGTTAACCCAACGATCAACGCCGAGGGATGCGGTCCTCCTCAGCGACAGTCGCATTGATGCGCCGCAACATCGCCATCAACCCACCATGCAACCCGGTACGCGTCGGCTTACGTCCCGCCAGTTGCTGCTGGATTAGCGCTCCCGGTCCGTTGTAGATCTCTTCGAATGTACCGTCACGGTTCATGCGAATGCCCAGGTAATAATCAGGCACATGGTGTACCGGGAAAGTCAGGCTCGTGCCAAAATTGATCTCCAGAGGCCTATTTACGAGGCCGACGCCACTAATACTCCTGAAGAGATAGTCGCGGATAGTTTTGCGGAAATTCCTCTTGGCAAGTGTCGATATGACCAGCAACAGCGCTGTAGATAAGGGTGCCGCAGACCAAGGAATCGAGCGGTTTTGACGGGCTCGCACGCAACTCGACAACGCCATGTACGACAGGCGAAAATCATTCAGGCTGAGATTGCAGAGCGCTGGCAGTGAGAACGCCTTGGGCTTGGCAGCGGAAGCATGTGATTGGGTTACTCGAAAAGCGTCTTCTCGACGCAGCAACGCAACGCGGTATTACTACCTCCTAACCCTGCGACTGCTCGCTCGTCGTTTAGAAAAATCATGGGTATGAATATAGTAGGCAGCGCGTTGAGATCAGCAATTTGGCTCCCCAAGACAAAGCGCATTCGCTGAGCTAATACGTTGGACTAAGCCTCTCATCAGGAATAGAAAGAGCCATGTCAGTCCCGACCTACGACCAGTTCATAGAGCCCATCCTACGTTTTCTCGCAATACATCCTGATGGTTCCACCGCGAGCGAGGCTCACGAAGCCGCCGCCATGACCCTTGGCCTGAGCGAGTCGCAGCGGCAGGAGACCATTGCTAGTGGCCAGGCCACCTACAAGAATCGATCAGGCTGGGCGCATGATCGGCTGAAGCGTGCCGGCTACTCCAGCAGCGCCAAGCGTGGCTACTGGCAGTTGACCGACACCGGCCGCGCATTTGCCCGGGAAAACCCGACCCCGTTGAGCCCAGAGCAAGTAGAGCACCTAGCTGTGAACTTCATGAGCGTGAAGCTGAAGACAGCACCGGATGCCGCCTCGCTGGATGAAAGCAGCGACACGTCAGAGCCTATTGCCAAGACCGACCTCGCCACAAGCAGCCCGCAGGAGCGCCTAAACCAAGCCATCCTCGAACTGCGCACCAGCATCGCGGGCGACCTGCTGGACAATTTGCTGCAAGCCAGCCCGACGCGCTTCGAGCACATCGTACTCGACGTGTTACACAGCCTGGGCTATGGCGCGAACCGGCAGGCTCTGCAACAAGTCGGCGGAAGTGGCGACGGCGGCATCGACGGCGTGATCTCGCTGGACGCACTGGGGCTGGAAAAGGTTTACGTGCAGGCCAAACGCTGGCAGAACACTGTCGGGCGTCCCGACCTACAAGCGTTTTATGGCGCCCTGGCCGGGCAGAAAGCCAAACGCGGTGTATTCATTACCACCTCCGGCTTCACCGCGCAGGCCGTTGACTTCGCGCGCTCGGTCGAGGGGCTGGTACTGGTCGATGGTAAACGCCTGGTAAACCTGATGCTCGACTACGAGGTGGGTATCAGCTCGCAGCTTTACAAAGTGCCCAGGCTCGACAGTGACTACTTCGACGAATCGCTCGGCTGAGCCGACGCTCGACAGCCCAATTCCATTTCGCCACTATGGCCTCGACAAGCTCGCAGGCCGTCGGCGTCCTGCGCCTTTCGAACGCCCATCCAATGTCAGTGAGGCCCTATGAACGCCCGAGAAGCCAACCTCATCGCCAAACGCTACCAAGCACGTCAACAAGCGTTCGACAATTTGCACGAGCTATTGCTGCCTTTCTTCCGCCGCACTCACCTGGCGGACAGCATGAATGAGATCAGTGAGTGCGTCTCCGAAGCCCGGCATGCCAATACCTTGTGCGGCTGGCTGTCGGATTACGGCGATTTCGATGAGCTGGATGCTCTGATTGGAGAGATACGCCGGGACGGAGGACGCAAGCGCTTTACCAGCCTGAACGACATCCCTGCCTCCTTGCGGGAGCACTTCGACGAGACCGACGCAGACTTTATCGAATTCGCCAACGAAATGCGCGAAGAGTGCCGCGAGGGTTATGACTCATTGCTTGAACAGCAAGAAATGCTAGACGAACACTTTGAGTCCGCCCGATTCGATGAGGTGTTCGCGTTCAATGAAGACTACCTGGAAGTTGAAACCATAAGGCTGTTTAATCAGGTGTTCGACCACCTGCACACTCAATGGGTTGCATACGAAAAGCTGGCTCGCAGCCTGGTCGGTATGGCCCACCTCATCGATGAACCGGACCCTGACAAAGGGATAACAGAGGCGCTACTGTTCGATTGAAAAATCTAACCTCGTATCCACACTCTTACGTGATGTCGCCGCACCATGTAGGTGTCGGGAGTGACCATCTCATTACACCACCTAGCCAAAGATGGGCAATGCACTTAGCTATGTATTTGAGGCGTGCAATTGCACGGTAGCAGCGCTTCGTAGTCTTCCACTGAGGACGCATGCGGCAGGCATTCCAGTGCGTGGCGCAGCCACGCATAGGGCTCTTGACCGTTGGCTTTGGCGGTTTCGACCAGACTGTAAAGTTGTGCGCTGGCTGTGGCGCCTTTGGGCGTGTCACTGAAGAGCCAGTTCTTTCTGCCAATGACAAACGGCCGGATGGCACGTTCGGCTGCGTTGTTGTCGATCGGCAAGTAGCCGTGCTCAACGTAGCGTTCCAACTTGCTCCAGTTGCTGGCCAAGTAACCGATGGCCTTGCCCAAGGCATTCTGCGCCGTGACCTGGGGCTGCGTTTTCTCTGTCCAGTTTTTCAACTGGGCCAGCACCAGTTGGCTACGCGCCTTGCGAGCTAACTTGCGATCTTCATCGCTGTTGTCCTTAAGCTCACGCTCGATGCCATAGAGCTTGTTGATCAAATTCAGTGCGATGTCTGCTTGCCCGGTTTCACCCTTGGGTTGCACTTTTTGCGCTTCGACGAACTTGCGGCGTACGTGTGCCCAACAGCCCAATCGCTCGACGCCGTCCTGTGCGGCCAGCGCGTTGTAACCGGCGTAGTCATCGGTCATGACATAGCCGCGATGGCCATCCAGCAGGCGCGTCGGCACCTCCTGCGCTCGGCTGGTGGCTTAGTCGAAAAGGATCACCGGGCGATCAGGTGGGCCGCTGGTTTGCACCCACATCCAGCATTGGCTGCAGGGCTCACGACCAGGCTCTTTCAATACCTGCACACGTGTTTCATCACAGTGGATGATCCGACTGCTCAACAGGCTTTCGCGTATCAGATTGAGCAGCGGTTGAAAGTGCTCGCTGCACTGAATCAACCAGCGTGCCAGCGTTTGGCGCGGGATATCGATACCGTGGCGCCCCAGCAGTTTTTCGAAGCGGTGAAGCGGCAAGCCGTCTACGTTTTGGTGGTAAGCAGCATGGCCAGGACGCTCGGGCTAGCCATGCTTTTCTCGATCAGCTGGGCGGGTTTGTTCGCCGTTACGGGCGCTGATTCGCAGTCGCGGCAACCGTACACCTTGCGAACATGCTTAATGACGCGAATCTGCATCGGGACGATTTCAAGCTGTTCGCTGGCTTCTTCACCGATGGCGTGTTTGCGGCAGCCGCAAGCGCAAGTCAGTTCATGCTCGGGCAGTTAATGAACAACTTCAATACGTGGCAAATCGGCCGGCAGCGGCTTGCGTTTACCACGGCGTTTGGTCGGCGCAACGACTTCTTCGTCGCCGGCCTCATCCAAGGGTTCGGCCAGGCTTTCCGCTTCGTCGAAGAGCGGCAATTGTGGTGTCGCCGCATCGCCTGTCTGCTCGGTCTTGCGCCCGAACAAGTGCTGGCGCAACAGCGCAACTTCCTCTTCGAGATGAACGATCTTGCCCTTGTCGGACGCGCGCTCGTTGATCATCTGCTAAAGCAGTTGGTTGAGCAGAACAGGATCGTCAGGAAGGTTTGCGGGCATGGAAATCATGCCGCGGATTATACCGAATCAGGTGACGTATCGAGGCTTCAAAACCTGATGCGGACGGTTGCGCCAGAGGTCGAAGCCATCGAGCAGCCAGTTCAGTTCCTGAACGGTCAGTACGATGGCAACGTCAGTCGGATCGGGTGAGGTTTTGAACCGTTCGGAGTCCAGGCGCTTGAGTCACAGGCAGAAACCGTTGCGCTCCCAATACAGGATCTTCACGCGGTTGCGCGGCTTGTTGAGAAAGACGAAAAGCACCGGGTCGGACACCGCCACCTTGATATCGAGTTCGACCAGTGCGGCCAGGCCATCGATGGATTGTCGAAAGTCGACAGGCTTGGGGTAGAGGTACACTTTTTCGACTTTGGCGCCGGGTCGCATCATGGTCGGCGAGCTCCAGAAACAATCGGGAGCACAGCATCGGGGATCAGGTAAGCGCTTTGAATGTGGGGTTCATGGAGCGCTTACCCTTGATCGAAGGGTTTGGCTGGAAAAGCAAAGCCGTCGGCCAGTTGCAGTCTGTCATATGTGTCTAAAAAAATTAGGTGTACCTCAGACCTCAGGTACCTTGTAGTGCAAGTCTAGGCGGTGCGGGCATTCCGCTTACACCGCTTTTTTCCTTCCTCTGCTAGCTGTAATTGAGTCTGCTCGAAATAAATACATCACTAGCTTTTAACCGCGACCCTAGTTGCTCCGCCGTGCTCAGTCACTCGTGGCCGACATCTAAGCTTTACGGCACCCTTTGAGAACGACTCGTCAGTGGCCTTGCTTGACCAGACGTAAGCCTCGCCGGCCTTGAGCAGAGCCATGCGCTCGGGAGTCAAATTGGACAATGCGGCGTTGGCTTTCTGAATGTGCTTCAGCCAGGCAGGTGAGTTGAACTTGTGCATTATGATCTGAGTGGATAGCTCTATCAGGCTGACAGGAACAGATGGTGGATCTTGACTCGCCACCATAATGCTCACGCCCTTATGGCGCATTTCGCGTACAACTTCGATAAGCCCCGCAACAAGGTCTGGGCTTTCGATATACTTGTGGGCCTCATCGAACACCACCAGCTTGTTGAAGCTACGCCCCTCGATCCTCGCTTCTGCAAACAGCTGCAAGAGCACGACGAAGAGTCCAAGAGCCTGGTCCTTCTCGATGTACTCATCTCGAAGATCCACGATAATCAAGCGACCCGGCTTAACCACTTCGGTGAGCGAAGCTGAATCGTTGATGAACTCGGCAGCCAGCTCCAGACGCATTCTGGCCAGTTCCTTCAGATGCTCCGGGATGGACGACGCTTCGACACCGGCTCGCAACCCCTCCAGAGTGATGTCATCGCGCATGGACTTCATGATGCGCATGATCTGACGAATATAGGTGGCCTGATTGCCCACGGCCCCCATTAGAAACTTCCAGTGCGAGGCCTTCAATTCCGATGCAGAGAACTGTAGCGGCAACACCTCAATGTCCGGATACTCCGCACGCCGCTCTTCTATTTTGTCTGCGGGTACAAGCAGCAAAACATCAGTCAGAGCTTTCGGCTCTGCGCCGTATACCTCCTTCAGCGCTCGGACCTGATCCTCAACGCTATTGGCACCTACCATCGACGTGAACTCGGGCTTATAGTCCATCGTCGGGCTGTAATGAAAGATTACAGTGGACAGCGGTTCTGGCAGGCAGTTTATGCCTAGGATTGGCAACGAGGCCATCTCCGCAACACTGCCCAAGGTATAGCTCTTCCCGCCCCCTTGAACACCGAATAGGCTGATGGTGTGGGTCTGGTTCAGGTCTAGTGCAACCTTGCGCCCAGATACTTCTCCGAGCAAACCGTATTGAGGCGTTGATCCGGTCGCGCCAAGCATGATGTCGTAGGCGACCCGGCCATTGATAGGTTGAACAACTTCAGACGAAGCAACTGAGGCTTCGGTGACCATGGGCGTCGCCAGCTTATCTTCGTCTGGCACAGGCACGGGCTTGGAGTCAGCGATGGCAGGTTGCTTCGTCTCTGGCATTGTGATCGGCAGCTGAGGCGGTTCAATCACCTCTGAGACCAACATCACGGCCGGCTCTGGTTCGCGCACCTGCGCTGCAGGCGTGAAACTCGAAGGGCTGTACGAAATTCGTGGCCTGTCGTCCCATGCCAGAGTTCTATCACGAGGCGGACTCAAGAAAGCAGCGGTCTCAAAGGTCGGGACAGCTGGTGCCAAAGTCCTGCGACGTAGCAATTCCTGGGTCACCTCGCGCGCCGTATCGGTGGATCGAACACTCTGCAAGCTCGCGATGGTCTCGGTGTCGATCACTGCTGCTTCGACCAATTGGCGAATCAGATCACTGCCGATGCGGTAGAACTCGATGCCGTTCTCATGCTCAGCCGGTTCCGTGCCCGGTTTGCTGAAGTCGAATACCACAGCGCTCCGCGTGAACTGCAGTGTGTAAGACCGCTCATCCAAGCGACGCAAGAAGAAGTGCGCCTCTTCTGCAGCTTCTGGCAAGACAACACCATAACGTTCCGAGCGGTCCAAATAAAATCCCAGCAAAGCTGCAAGGTCACGGTTTTTGATAGGGCGATCCGGACGATCCACTTCTGCCAACTTAGGGTCGAAGTGGTAGGCGAGAACGTGCTCCGTCTGCGCAATCTGCTCAGCAATGGATGCCTTTAACTGCGCATATGCGGCCACATCCCCAACCTGGCTGTAGCACTTCACCTCGACCAGCCTGCAGGTCACGACACGGCTCATTGGATCAAGGTCGAACAGTGCAAGATCAGTTCGCCGGAAGCTGACCTCGTCGCCCATTTCCTCGGCGTTCTGACGAATAGCCTTGTACAGTTCCAGGTGCGCATCCAGGGGCACAACAACCTGGTTCTGAAACACACCTTGATGTTCAAGAAACAACCGTGAAAGAGCGAGCCCCATCGCCTCCGCTCTTTGCGAAGACGACGACAACAGCTTCAGGGCCAACCGGCCAGATAACGAGCGAAGCTGATCTAGCATCACCAGGGCATGACTGCCTGTATTTGGGAGGCCGTATTCGCCCAAGATTGGCACCAACAATGACTCAAGCTCTGCCACTGAGCGGGAGGTGATTGCCAGCCGATGGCCCATCGCATTTGCCATGTCAGGCGAGTGATCAATCAGATAGTCAGGGCGAGTTGAGTGCCGTCGATGGTCAAAAAACTCGATGCCCAGGTTCCGATCAATAGTGAGCACCCAATCGCTAACCTCGTGCACCTGATGGAGCATCGCGCGCTCGTCGGCAGACAAGCTCAACGCCACCACCGGCCGTGCATGTGGCAAATATTGGCTGCGCGCAATGGTCGCCACGGCAACCGAAAATGCACGTGAGATGCCTCCCATCAGATCTGACAAGGCCTCAGCCCCCTCAATCGGCCGTGCCACCCCATGCAGCGGGCGACGAAGCCAAGTCATGGATTGCTCATCTTCCAGGTAATCCACCTCGAAGGGCTGGACAAGTCCATGGACGAAGGAAGAATCATCCGAGTCCCGAACGTCTACAGCACGAATTTCCTCAGCCGGAAACAAGTCGAACAAGAATGACAAATGCGCTGCATGCAAATCAGGCTCGTCGCGGAACTCCTTGATGGCGCGGATCGCCAATCGCAACTTGGGGTGCAGGTGGCTGTCAGTCGGCGTGGAGAATGCGTCCGCCTCCTTCGCGCTGGTTCCCGAGTCAGGGACCAGCAGTTCCAGCAGCGCCTCTCCCGTTGAAGGAGCCGCCGGATCGGGCACGAACAGCCTGATGTCATACCGAAGATCGGCAAACTCGGAATGACGCTGCAGTGCAAGTAGCACTTCAGCCAAAGCCGTCGCCCGCCCCGCATTGAACGCGTTGATCGTCAGAGTCTCAACATACGGGTGCTGAATCAGATAACGCTGCACCCGAGCCGCCAAGTAGGTGCTATCGATAGTCGCGCCGCCAATTTCTGGCTCGGGCAGCCCCAGCGCGGCGCACACCTCCCCAACCAAACCACGCGGGTCTTCTTCGTCGGTCGCCGCGTACAGCGACCAGAATGGGTTGATGTTATCCACAGCCAGCGCCGTGCGTCCAAGCTCCTCACCGAAAGGCAATACAGGTGGAAATGCTGCAGGCGAAAGCTGCTTGAGAACAGCGTCTCGGGTCGACACCACATACTCGCGACCACTCGCCTGGCTGCGCTCCATCCAGCGCTGCCCCAGCTGGCTCCAGGCGACATGCCAGTTGGCACGAAGAGGATGAGTCGGGCCCAGAAGAACGGCGTCACGCCGTCTACCCTGATAGTCCTCCAGGACCAAAGCAACTGAATCAATGGTGAGGGCGCAACGCAACTCTTCAAAAGCCAAGCGTGCAATGACAGCATCTGTTGAGCCACATCGAACCAACACAGCATCAATCCAGGCCAGATAGGCTGCCGCATAGTTCTGAGCGGGCTCCTGCAGGCTCAGAAGGTCACTGGCCTGCATAATCAAGCGCTGATCGCCTTGCAAGACTGCACCAAACAGGGTTGCCCGATACTCCCGAAACCTCACTGCTTCATCCGAGGTCGGCCATTTGAAGGAGATTGTTGATCGCGTGGCAGCGCCGGATGCGTTGATCGACAGCCTCAATCTATTGAGGCCATCCGGATCGCCAAGAAAGGCGCGTTCCAGGCCGGCCAAGACGGCAGACACCAAGACATTCGCTCTCCCTTCTTTTCCCAGCCGGACCTCTAGGGTCTCACCACTGGCTGCAGTTTTGCTGCTTCGCTCCACCCAAGCGCGTCCCGTGATCGAGACAGAACTGGGGTCTCGATCTTGAGTTACAGCAGCAAAGCGCGCACGCAGCAGCGCATGCATCAAGCTTGGCTCGCGCGGCACCGCTCGCTGTGGAGGCTCAACCTCAACCTCATCGTCGGTGACCACATAAAAGAGATCGCTCTCATTGGCTTGGGCAAAGGTCTCGGAGGCATCGCTGTTGAAGCGAATAGGATTGCCCTCGCCGTCAGCAAGCGGAATACGGTCACCGTCTTCAGTCTCCCCGTATACACGAACAAAGTGCCAACCCTCTTCCCAGTCGATCTTGCCAATTGACGAAAATGCGATCACCCCAGAATCCGTGCCCTTGGTCCACGCGGCCTTGCGGCGGCGCAAGCCTGTTGGGCCGTTGTCGCGCGACACCACCTCAGCCACGAATCGAGACAAGCCCTCCACCCTGGACGGAACGGGATCGACCCTGAAGGATACACTGAACTTTTTCAGCCCCGTCTTCGAGATAGGCAACACCCGGTGGCCGATCAGCTCAGCCAGACGGGGGTCTTCATTGTCATCCTTCACCACCGGCAAATCTGGCAGCTCAACATCGCCAATGAAAATGGCATCCGGGTTGACGCCCCCGTCCTCAAACAGCCACTTGTTGAACGCGATGGGCCAATTGACCCGGTCGCGGACGATCAATTGGGTCCACTCCTTCGGATCGGCAACACCAACTCTCGAAAAAAACTCACCAAGCTGCTTGCAGAAAACTGGATCGAGCAGGCCCAGCTCAAGGGCGCGCACTCGCTCCGTTTTAGTTGACCATGTGACTTGCTCGACGCATTCGCGGTTGCGAGCCACCCGCGCAGGGGCACGTTCCGCTTGCTGGAACAACTCGAAATCCGGCACGAGGGCCAGCTCGAACAGCGCCGCCCCCATAGCATCTGGGTCAAAGCCGTTGACTTGGCATGTGAGCAGGTAGCGCACCACCGCAGAATCGTCGGCATATCGCCAGCGCGTATCGCTCCGGCGCAGCTCACCCAAACAGGCTTCTACAGCAACCCGAAGGTTGGCCGGAATCTGCGTGATCAGCTGTGCATTCAGCTCAGCGTAGGCACCACCAATCGACACTTCTTCAAACGTCGCGACACCGAACGAATCCTCGGCAGAAGCACGCAGATCATTCGGCACAAAGACCAGCAGCGGAGGCCTTAACTCGTCGTTGGGCAACGGGTTGCGCAGCTCAACGAGCTTGGTGCTCGTCACGGCCAATTCCGGTGCTTGGGCACTCAGGGCGTCGTCTGCAAGTACAACCACATTGGCAGAAGGAACGGCCGCACGCAGCCCTCCGGCCAATCGGATCATCAGCTCTCGATCCAGGTCCGTGACGCGCATGCAATGCCCAAGATCACGGGCAGCCAAGACCTTGCAAAGCCTCGGCAGCAAGACTGACTCAAGCGCCGCGCTCAGCTCTTGACTGGTGAGTTCACGCAGGCCCCGACTCATGTGCGCGCTCCTTCTGTTCGTTCTGCAATCGTGTAGCGCGGTACAACCGTCTGGGTCACATAGGCATCGGACAAATCGCGGTAGAAACCAATCTCGCGCAGGCGTCCAGTAAATGCCTGAACGTTGCTTCGTAGGGCTTTACGCTCGTCGATGGTGGGCGTTGCGAAACCCTCGCCGGGCGGCAGCTGATCGATGTAGAGACCGTAGCGCTCACGCAGAAAGGACAGCAGATCATCTATCCGCATCTCGCCGGTGAAGTAGCCCTGATCACCCCCTGGGCGCAGCACTGCGATCTGCAAAAGCACCTCCAACAGACGGCTCTCTAGCGCAAACCGGCGCGGAGCGTTCCGTGCACGCGTTTGAGCCAGAAGCGCTCCCGACTTGTTCTTCAGCATCGTCGCGTCAAGCGACTCGATGATGTACTTTCTGTGGAATGCACCACGGAGGGTGACAAGAATCTCGATGTAGGTCTCAAAGTCCGACACCCCCATCTTAGTGATGGCCTCAACCTCGGTACCCATCCCCGCTTCACCCTCTGACAGCGACTCCAAGAGCCCCGCCAAACGTTCGCCGAAGAACTTGTCTCGCTCCTCCGCGAATGGTTCGGCTTGAAGGCCATACAGTTCACCGACGGAGAACACCGAATTCAATGGACGGATCAATTTGCCACGCCGCACAAGGTGTTCAGAGAACTCGTCTAGCTTCTTCGCAACAAAGTACGCTCGGATGAAGCTAGGAATGCGCCGGTAAAAGCCATCGGCACTACGCTCTGCGAGCGCAGCAGTTGCTGAGTTGGCGCTGCCGGAGAGGTCAACAAACAACCCCAGCTTGTAAGGACAGTCTCCCTGTGGTTCGCGCTGTTCGCGGGGTTTCATCGGGCACGCTGACTCTGCGCATAGCGAATTCGCGCCCTCCAGCTTTTGCCAGGCAGGCAAGAGCTTCAGCAGCCGTAAGTGGTAGAGGGCTAAGTGGAACGAGAGTAATACCTTCAGGTACTCCACCATCACCGAGCGTGGCATGAAAGGCTTATAGAACAGCAGGCGCTGAATGTCTTCGGCCATCAAATCTGCCGACCCAATACACACCGGCGCGAAGCGGTCTCCACCGGCACGGGTATCCGCCGTGTCTTTACGCTGCGACAGGAAGTGCAGCAGCGTAGACGTTTCAATGTCTGTCAGCGCCTTGTCGTTCAGTTCTCGTGTGAGCTTGTCGAAGCCGTCAAAGAAGAAGCCCTTCAGGTGCTCGATGGCCTTGTGCCCCGAAAGATGCCGGGCGTGGTGCAACATCTGGTACAGGTGCTGGGCAGCGCCATAATCACGTGAATACTTGGGATTGCGAAAGCGGTAGGTATAACCATGCAGGGGACGTGGGCCAGCTACCGCGGCATTTTTCTTGCCGCGATTGACGATGTCCATGAGGTGGGTTTCAACCCAGCGCTGCACCATGTCTCGGTGCTGAGCAAACCCCAAGAAACGGTCGCTGGCTTCGAGAATGTCGTCCACGAACTTGTCCACTGTCAGTTCGCGTTTGTCGCGAAACACACTCGGATAGCCGCCATGTTCCAAGCGTTCAAACAAGCCCGTGAGCACGCGGTCCATCTCGATAGTCTTGAAATCGAGGTAGCTGACTTTCGGGAGGCGAAACTCCCTGTCCTTTTTTTGCAATGCCATCAGTTCCCCCTGAAGCCTTGCGCTAAGGCCTCTACTTTGTGCTCACTGGTCGCTGCCCCTTGCAACAAGCGCATCTCCACCCGGCCGTCGTCATGGCGAGCCAAACGGTAAAAGTCATGCCCCGTCGTGGTCAGCAAAATCTCCCGATAGGGCTGTGCATTGAGGCTGTTCTTGAACACACCCAGACACAGATAAAAGCCCTGCATCTCTTCGACACTCGGCCGGTAGCCTTCATTCAAACGTACCAGCATCTCAAAAACATCGAGATTAATGATCAACTCACTGGAGATGGCACCGAAACCCTGGCCCTGAAACTTCAGCAGTACGCCCGTCGGCAGGTGCTCGACAAAGCGCGCGTTAGCGGCAAAGTCTTGCACCTGCAGACCAAAACCCTCCGCGGGAAAAAGCCGATAGCTGCGAACAGTTCCGTGCTCAACCTGACGTAATTGCAACGCCAAGTTCGTCCCCAAGCGCTCCGGTCGTTGCAACCCCTCGCCGCGGTTGATGGCATGCAGAATTTCACCTATCAGTGCATCAATCGAGGTTTCGCCACGAACGATTTCAACCATACGCTTGGCCGAGCGGTACGGCAGCATCTTTTCCCAGCTCGCGTCGCGGCGCTCGAAAAAGTGCTTGCGCCGAGCCATCGCAACATACTCTCGGTGCTTGCGTGCGCGCTGCCGAACTGACACCTCGGCCCACCCACGAGGCAAATCACCGAACAGACGCTTCAGCACCTCGAAATCGAATTGCCCCCGCCGCTCAAAACGGAACAGTACCCGGTCATCCGGCTGCACAAAGTCCAGCCCTCTGTCAAAGCGTGGGTCTTCCTGCTTGCCCACATCGAGTTCGCCCAGCAAGGTGAGCAATCGATCCGAAGTAGGCTGCCCACCGCCCATCCAGCTGTTGAAGTAATAGCTGCGCGCCACTTCGTCATGCTTTCCGGCCATATACAGCGCATGAATCTCGCCACAATCACGGTTGCCGATCAGCATGAACGACAGCGCCGAACGCAGGTCACGCATCGTGATATGCAAACGACCACGCAAGTGCGCCATGGTGTAAAGGGTCTTGAGCCGTTCCAGCAAGCGCGGGCCAGCAATCTCATCCTGGAAACTGCGTGCGTTATGCAAGGCATAGCAGCTGTTCTTCAGGTCGCAGCTTTCGCAGGCTGACCAGTTCTTGGGCTGCACGATACTCTGCATCGTACGCTCCAGAATCGAGCCCCCTTCGGCGTCTGCCACCACGCTGCGCAAGTTCAGGTTCACCACCGCAACGCCAGACTCAGTTTCACCCGACGTGAACGCCCGCCGAACCAGCGCCGTCAACTCAGAGAAGTCTTGCTTATGCGTCGCAAGGAAGTCCACCAAGCGACCTTCATTGATTGCAATAAGGCGTGTTTCTTTCGGCATCCAGGTTCTTGCATCGCTACCTTTGAAGGGTGACAAGAAATCCAACAACACCTGGTTGTTGTCCTTGTTGCCTTCGTCCTGGCTGCCGTCGTAGTTGATTAAGTAACGCTTGCCGCCCAATGCCAGCTCGCTGCCATTGGGCAATCCACGATTGGCTGATCCTCCACGGACTTCAACTTCCTTCTCCAAACGCTGCAAGAAGGCCGTTTTTCCATCGCCCGCGTTGCCAGAGATCAGCACCAAGCGGAACTCGCCTGACAGGACCGCTGGCAACAGCGCCCGATCCAAGGCGGTATCCACATAGGCTGAAAAACCCAGTGCATCCATGCCCCGCGTACCGGCATTGCTGCGGTGGCTTTGGCTGTAGAGTGTAAGCAGGTGCGACACGAAGGCATTGCTGTTAGGCGCGGACTCGGCCAACACCCCTTGGCTGCTGCCGGTTGCCATTGTAGCCAAGCTCACGGTTTGGATGCGCCGCGCGTGGCGCACCTCGGCCAGGGCATCACGGAAATCTGTGGCTGTGGCAAAGCGCTCCGCACGACGCGGGGCGATGGCCTTCAGCACCACGCTCACAATCTCTGGAGCAAGGTCAGAGAACCCCGACAACTCACGCGGGTCTGGCGCAGGCTTGTTGATGGGCGGCTCTGTCGTATCCCAGGGATACCGCGAGGTCAGCGCCTCATACAGCGTCAGCCCCATGGCATAAAGGTCGCGGTCTGCGCGCTCCCCGTTATACGGGATGACCTCTGGGTCGAAGTCAGGCGGCAGATAACGACGCGAACCGCCCCCTCGCGACTCCTTATCATCAGCCCGCACCGACACATTGAAGTCGATGATTTTCGCGCCCTTCTGTGTCCACAGCAGATTCCGCGGTTTGATGTCGCAATGATGGAAGCCATTCGCATGCAAATGCGCCAAGCCTTCTATCACCTGTTTGCCAAGCTCCAAGACGTCTTCGGGCGACAGCAATCGCTCATGAATCATGTCACCAACATCGGAGCCTTCGACGTACTCGAACACCAAGAAGGGAATGTCGCGACCAGGAATCACATCCGCGTCCAGCACGCGTACTACGTGTGGATGCTCAGGGATGTGCACCAGGTGACGGTACTCCTGCTTCAGGCGATCCAGAGTCGAGTGCCGGTCGCTGACGATGAGTTTTACCGTGCGCGCCACATCGCCCAGCGTGTCGATAACCTTGTAGACCACGCCGAAACTGCCACGCCCCAGCTTCTTCTCGATGATGAACTTGCGGGTCAGCCTGTAGCCCGCAGGCAGGTTCAGGTAGTCGACTTGGTCATCTGACACCTCATTGGGCTCAAAAGCAGACACCTCAACAGGGACCGCCGCTTGTAGTGCCACAGGCTGCAGCAAGGCATTCAATGCCGCCAGCGCAGTGGGGGCTGGTGGCCGCTTATGCTCGTCAAACGCGCACAGGCTTTGCAGCCAAACATCGAAAGCGTCATTCAACTCCGGCCGCAGCGCAGATGGCTTGCTCAGGAACTCGCCTACACGATCCCACACCGTGGTCGGCTCGCCCGCAAACGGGCGCTCTCCAGTGAACAGTTCATAAATGATGACGCCAGCCGAGAAGATGTCCGACGCGCTAGACGCAGCACCTGGCTCGCGGAATGCCTCTGGCGCGACATAAGCCTTCTCGACCAAATCAACGATGTCTGCAGCAATGCTCAAGCTGCGGTTCTCACCCGGCTTCGCGAAATCGAAGTCCGTAATACGGGTGGTACCGTCTTGGCCGATCAGGATCGCGCCAGGCGTAAGGTTGCGATGCACCACACCATGTTGATGAGCATGCGCTAGGGCTGCCAGCAGGTCTTTGGCAACACGCCATTTCTGGTCTAGGGTCAGTGCCAACTGCGGCCGTGCCATGTGCACAGTCAGCGCTTGGCCGGGCGCATCGTCCAGGATCAGGATGAAGGACCTGTCATCGTCGGCCGGGAAGAAGTCCCGCGCGGCAACAATGTTGGGATGTAGTGGTAATTTGGATAGCGCCCGGTAGGCATTAGCAATGCGACTCACCTGGGCCTCACGCACATCTTCAGGCTGGTAGGGATCCGCTTGATAAACCCGCAGACGGGCCGTGCCACCCGCAAAGGCGTTCTCTGCACGGAACTCGCTGTAGGCCTGCGCCGCGCCGAGCTTTTCCTTCACCTCCCAGTGGCCGAAGCGCTGCACGGCAGAGGCGGGTTTAACCACCTTCAAGGCATGCAGTATCAGCCCTTGCTGCTGCAGGATGTTCTTCGAAAAACGCACGGGAATGCGTGTGGCATCTTTGAAGTAGCGCTCGGCGTCCTTCAATTTCACCACACGGTCTGAATCCAGCTGCTCGCGGTCAATCAACTGCGCATCCGGCGCAGTGAGCAGGATGGCTGCATCCACATAGATGTCGTTCAGTTCATTTCGCCCTGGATGTGCCTGAGTTATCAGACCCTTGACCGTGCGTGCATGCCCGCGCAGTTTGCCCAGGGGCGACGGGTACGGTGCTCGCCCCTCGGGATACCACTTGTTGCCGTACACATCGATGGTGCCGCGCGTGCCCTTCACATCGATCAAGTACAACGCGTGCGGTGTTAGCAGGGCGATATCAATCTCGAAGCGCTCGCCCTGGCGCTCGATTTCAAAGTTGTGCAACAGGATATAGCTGTCTGGCAAGCGATCCCGCAGGTAAGCGATAGCACTGCGTTCTGCATCATTGACCGGCTGGCCTACGGGGATCACTTTTACCATCAAACTCCTCCGCTTAGAATCTGTTCTTCAATCAGAGAGCGGGCATGATCTTCGGAGTCCAAACCTCGGTCATACAGCTGCCCTCCCCTATCGACCATTGCGGCGATCTCACGCTCTTTCTCTTTGCCCAATCGTGGAATGGGTAAACGATACATCATCGCGGAATGCTGCTCCTGCTGCTTCCCACCAGTACTGATAGATCGAAGCATGCGGAAAGCCAACCTTGAACGCATGAACGCAAACAAGTACCCCGGTTCAATGGCTCCCTCAATCGGAACGCAACGGAAAAAGTCTCCGCTGTAGGCATATTGAGCTGTTCGCTTCGTCACGATAAGCGCTCGGCAATACAGTTCAAACTCACCCAACGTCCCATGGGAAGGAACTAAAGTGGTACCCGGCGGAACTATCAGACCGAGACCGGCAACCGATTTACGAGAAATCCACCTTCCCTCTGGGCGCACATGGAAGGCATTCCGCTGCCCCAAGAGCATATATCCATGCTCAGGCTCCGCATCAATTCGGGTAAAGATGATTTTTCCCTTAAACTGCGAAGGGTCGCATAAAGAACCGAGCTGTGAGTGCGGTCGCGCTTCGATTTCTCGACGTATCTCCGCAACTCTCGGATCGTAGTTCAGGGCCCGAAAGCTCTCTGATGAGACGGCGTGCTCCTGCCAACCGAGTGCCCTATCGTCTTGATGCCACAAGTCATCCCGTAAATCGTCTCGCCCGATGCTAGATAATAAGGTTTGAGTTGCGAGGCTGATGAGGCGATTCGATTCACTGATGTCCTTAGCTGCTGAAGAAATCAGGCAATCAATCTCTCCTTCCACATCGACACCAAACCGAGGGACCGGTAAGTCAGCAATATGCTCTGGCTCAATGTGCTGGATAATGGCCCCATAAGTACCGGACACCACAAGTGGCACGCCATAGCGACTCGAAAGAAAGGCGTAGAGATAGCCGGGAGGTACACGAGAAGGGTCAGGGACGACTTTCATGATGTGCTGTGAGGACCACATGCCTGACATACAAGGACGCACATAAGCCATTCGGCCTATGGTTCCTGAGCACGTTATCAAAGTCATTCCTTCTGCCAATTTCAGGTGCGCAAGTTTTTTAGACTGTGCATAGGTTTTTTTGAGCAGTGGCAATACAGAAAGATCCGCATTCAAAATATCACTGCCACTGACAAACGGCACACCAAACTTCGGGTCCTCTACCCAAATGCGCGAGAAAACTGGACCGTTATAGATACCACCTGAGTGTCCCGACGTAAGGCTTTTTAGAGGATCTTTGCGGACAGCAAGACGCTGCAAGGCGTCACGTGCCTCAAGCGCTCCAGACATATAGGGGTTACAGTCTAGCCGCCGTCCATCCTCACCTAACCAACTAGAACGGACGATGCGCGCATTCTTGAAGCTTGCGAAAGTCATGTAGCAACCTCTATCGGGAACCACGCCAAAAGCACCGCATGCATCTCGGCAACCGCCAGGCGTTCAAAGCAGCGATCGTGTGTTGCTTCCAGTCGCATAATCATTTACTGGGCTCCGGATGTTTGGCGCGGAACTCAGCATAGGCCCTGGCGATCCCGGGCAAGTCGTCGTCGAGAATGCGCTCTTTTCGATGGAGGGTGCGCACCTGTAGACCGCCGCCAATGCGCACCTTCTCTTCATGGCTCACATCAACGAGGATTTCCTCACCATCGGGACTACGCTTAAATAACGTATTACCACGCCGATCAAAACCGACCTTGTTGGCCACTGCCATGAAAACTGGATAGTCCTGGGTACTTCCCAAGTCTTCTGCCTTGATGACCTCGATGGGCTTCCTCTTCAAGAACAACAGCGTGGTTTGAATATTGACATTCGCCTCAACAATAAATGACTCCACAGGCAAATCTACACTGGCCAGGATCCAGCAATGACGGAGAATCCAGTAGCGAATGTACTCATCGCCCGGGTTTCCAAGAACCCCATTCGGCAAAACGATTCCCATGCGACCGTTTGGCCGGAGCCATCTTACACATCGCTCAATAAACAGCGTCTCAGGTGCTACTGCTGGCTTGACAACATTTGTCATCACAAAGCCATCGCCCTGCCGCTCCCAGCGGCGTGCCAGCTCGTAATGCTCCAGGATGGTCTTCTCAGTAACAGGAATGTCTGAGCCGAACGGCGGATTAGTCATCAAGACATCAATCGTGCCAAGCGGGATCGACTCTTTTGCTGCCTGAACACCAGGCAAATACCCCGTAGGGAATTCCAGCGAATTCATGTGATAGAGGTGGCCCAGGGAGTTTCCTGCCATCATCACGTTCATCTGAGCAGCGCGCACCAGGAAGGGGTCGAAGTCAGCACCGAATAGGTTCTTAGCTGCGTAATTGGCCAGCCGATCCCGAATGGATACGAACTCTTCCGTGTTCTCCTCACCCGCCTTGATGCGCTTCTCTTCGTGAAAGACCTTGTTCAAGTAGTTCAGGGTCTCAACCAGGAAGCCCCCGGTACCGCATGACGAATCCAGCACACGCTCGTGTTCCTTGGGCTCGAGCATCTTGACCACGAGAGTGATGGCTCCACGCGGTGTGAAGTATTGGCCGCGATCTCCCCGTAGGTTGGTGCCCACGATTTCTTGGTAGGCCGCACCTTTGGCATCGACATCGGTGCGACCGAAGTCGTAACGGGCCAACTCCGAGACGATAAAGGCCAATGCCCGGTCGGACAGAGTGATTTCTTCATTGCCCTTGAATAGACCGTCGTACTTCTTCTTCACTCGTTCGAAGAGCGGTTTGATTCTTAGACGGATGGCTTTTTGGCCTTCTGGATCAAAAGGTTCGAATGGGCCTACGTAGAACCCTCGGGCCTCGTTGGGTTGCTGCTCGTCATACATTTTGCAAAAGATGAGGTACAGGAACTGCCAGAAGGCGGCGTCCTTGGGCATGCCCTCGTTGCCGTGGATGTAATTGTGGCAACGGCGGAAAGCGGTGCGCAGCATCACTGGGTCCGCACGGCGCATGCGACCCATGGATCGGCCTTCAACGCTGAAGGTGTCGTCACCCAATGGCCAGTCACCAATAGGTTTAAACTTGGTATCGAAGCGGGTGACTTCCTTCTTGAAAAAGAAGAACTCCAGTCCATTGGTCCACAGGCCGTAGTCGCAGCTATCGACCTCGGCCATCACGGCCTCCAACACCTCGAACTCTTTGCGCGCCTCTTCTGGATCGCGCATACGGTACGCACCCTTGGTGCCGATCTTGGGTTCTTTCTCAATCACCACGGCACGGTAGAGGTTATCTATCGTGTGCACCTGGCCAGGCTTGAAGACCGCGATGTCGAGCTTGCGATTCTTGCCCAACACCTTGACCTTAAAGTCGGGCTCCATGTCTTCGGCCGCGATGCCGTACTCATGGATAATGGCGCGAGCGATGCGCTGGCGAACCTTTTCTTTGTCACTTTCTTTCACCGGGTTGCCAGTGATGTAATCAAAGACCTTGCCCTCTTCGAGCGCGCGCTCTGGCGCGTGGAGTTCTTGATCAAGGTCGCTCATGTCATTGCTGTCCTGTGTGGAGCGCTGCTTAGGCATTGCGCGGCTCCTTGTTGTCAAAATCATCACTACTGGCAGCTGCACCGCCTTCTCGCACCCAAGCGTCTACGTCTTCTTTCTTGAATTTCCAGAAGCGCCCGACCTTGTGCCCCGGCATGCCCTTGGAGGTCACCCAGGTGTAGATGGTGTCTTTGGCCACACCGAGGTAATCGGCGATTTCATCGACGGATAGCCAGCGGTCGTCCATAGCGAAGCCCTAATTACTGTATAGATATTAGAAGGAAGCTTACACGCATTCAGGCCTGTTTGCATGGGTTAGGCTGGGTTGAGTAGGGTAAAACCTAATCAACCCTCCTTTAGCCCGTACCAGACCGGAGTTGATGATCTGGGTTTTCCCAGGTCCATGTCGATTGCGCTCGCAGCGGTGGCGATGCTGTCGCGGGTGAGTCGGCATGGCTCGCACATAACACCGAAAAGCTTGATCCAGGGTAGCGGTAGACAAATACGCCGACGAAATTCATGACTGTGGGACGATGCACAAATCGGCTTAATTCACTAGATGCGCTGCGCTCAGGACCTGCGTCCGGGCCTGGTAGCAGGCTCGCATTTCAAGATAAAATACCAAATATCAGGGAACAGGTATTCCAAGTGGTATTCGATAGAAGAATTTAAACGCATAATATTAATTCAAATCAACAGCCTATAAACCAGATTCAGATTACCCCGGCCTCAACTGCAGCGCACCTGCAGTCCGAACACGCCGACCTGCTAGGAATAGAACGTTTTTTGGCCTGGCCGCCAGTACCCAAAAGAATGACTATCCCACCCGCCCCCTAAACGCATCGTACGCCGCTACCGGCAAGCTAATCCCCTCACGAACCG
>RCUU01000530.1_pt1 | contig 20659 bp, 18 predicted proteins | sample 2166211 | NCBI WGS metagenome assembly RCUU01 (sample SAMN09932620, study PRJNA488358) | compost metagenome | feature: garden; material: soil; isolation source: compost soil in phenylacetic acid-enriched culture | place: Germany: Experimental Botanical Garden Goettingen | collected 2016-01-27
GGACGCATTCGCTCTGTAAGTATCCAAACTTCCCCTCCGCACTTCTACCCTTTTTCCGATCCTCTCTCTTTATCCCAATTTTGTTCATTTTTTATCCGCAAGTGCAGGAAATCATAGTTTCCTAAAAAATAAAAAAAGGACCCCCTCACGGCAAAGGTGTCCTTTTTTTCAGATGCTGTTTACGATTCGCTGTCTACTTGATTGCGGAATTACACCCGGATATCAAATCTTCCCGCGCTGTCTGTGGTAGCGGTAGCGATCTCCTGTGCGCTTGCCGCAACAAGCGCATTGCTGCCTGCCGGTTTCTCCGGCGGAGCAGCCTGGCTGCTTGCCGAAGAGGAATTGCCGCTCTCCGACTTTTGGGCAATTTGGGCTTCAATCTGTTTGATCTGCTGCTCAAGCTGCTTGGTTTTCGTTTCTTTGGTCTTCTCATCGTTCTTGCTGGATTTAACCTTCTCCAGGTCGGCTTCCAGCTTGGCCTTTTGCTTCTCCAGTGCAGCGGTATCGGATGCGCTTGAGGAAGTGTACCCGGCAGAAGAGGCCGATGATACAGATGAAATATTCATGCTTGTCCCTCCTTTCACCTCTCTAACTATAGGAGGTTTACCTGGAAGGAACGTTAAAACGCGCTGAAAGTTTGCTGAAAAGCTTCCGGCAAAGCCGGGGACATGCAACATCATCGTGTGCTCCTCCGCAAAAGAGGTGAAGCCTACAGCTTGGCCTGGGGGGGCGGATGTCTCCGCCTGGCTGCCCGGCCCGGCGCCTTTGCTTCTGCGGTTGACCAGCGTAACACTCATCAGGATAATCACCAGCCCGGCAATCGTGTTGATATAGACCTGTTCATGCAGAAAAATCACGCCCCAAACGATGCCGAATACAGGAACAAGGAAGGTAACGCTAACGGTCTTCACAGCGCCGACATTGCGGATCAGTCGGAAATACAAAAGATACGCTACAGAGGTACAGATAATGGATAGACCCAGAACCGAATAGACAGCCGCAGCCGACGGCAGATGACGGGGTGCAAAAACAATGGCCAGCGGCAGAAGCACCACCGCCGCACCAAGCTGCTGTCCGGCGGCCAGGGTCAGCGGCTCAAGGCCACGGCCTACACGGGAGGCATATAATCCGCCGAGGCCATAAGAGAGGGCCGCTCCCAAAGAGAAAAAGACAGATAAGAGGATTGTGCCCTCCATAGGAACAGGACTCCAGCCTACCAGAACCCCTACTCCAAGCAGCCCAATCACCAGGCCAGCCGACTTGGTGAGCCCCGGCTTCTCCTGGCGGATTCCCCAGGCGGCGAGGGCTGTGAACATTGGGGTTGTGGCATTCAGAATAGCCGCCAATGAAGCGCTCAGATGCAGCTCCGCCAGACAGATCAGTGTAAAGGGCAGGGCGGCATTCACCGCACCAAGCAGCAGGAATGGCCTCCAGTTCCGCCAGATGCCCAGCCTCTGGCGCTTCAATGCCGCATACAGCAGCAAGGCGGCAGCGGCCAGCGTGACACGCAGCTCTGTTGTAAACACCGGTCCGAGTTCTGGAGATGCGATTCTCATGAACAGAAAGGATGCGCCCCAGGCAAAAGCAAGCAGCAGCAGCGTGCCGAAATCTTTACGGCTCATTGGGCACCGCCCTGTCTGCAGAGCAGCAGAAAGGACAGGATAGAGCATATCCCGGCACCCGCGATGACCATCGCCATAGGCAGAGCGGTCTCACTGCCGCCAAGCCCGACAAGCGGAGCTACACAGCTGCCGAGCAGCAGGGGCAGCAGTCCGAGCAGCGCCGAGGCGCTGCCTGCAGAATCGCCCTGATCCTGCATGGCGAGTGAGAAGCTGGTGGTCCCTACCACGCCAACACTGGAAACAACAGCGAACAGGCAGATAAGGACGGGCAAGAGACCGCCTCCGGCCAGAACGGTCAGCAGCAGCAGCACACCGCCCAGCGTGCACAGCAGCAGCCCGCTGACCAGAAACTTTTGCTCGCCGACTCTCCCGGCCAGTCTGCCGGCAATCTGGCCGGAAAGGATGATGCCCAGCCCGTTCACGGCAAAGATCAGGCTGTACATTTGCGGGGAAACCCCAAAAATATTCTGCAGGACAAAAGAGGAGCCGGAAATGTAAGCGAACATGGCGGCGGAGACAAACCCTTGGGAGAGGGCATATCCCATAAACCGCCCATTGCCAAGCAGGACGGCGAACGTGCGCAGCGTGCCGCGCAGTCCGCTTTTGGAGCGCCGTTCCTTGGGCAGTGTCTCCGGAAGCCGCAGCAGGATCGTGGCAAAAAAGATCAGCCCGGCGGCAAACAGCACCACGAACACCCCCTGCCACGTTGTAAATCTCAGCAGTTGGCCTCCGATCACCGGAGCCAAAATTGGCCCCAGTCCGTTGACAATCATCAGCAAGGAAAAGAACTTGGTTAATTCGGAGCCGCTATACAGGTCGCGTACCGCCGCGCGCGAGATTACGACCCCTACGGACCCCGCCAGCCCCTGGATAAACCGCAGGACTACCAGCAGCCCGATGGAAGGGGTGAACGCGCACAGCAAGGAGGAGACTGCGTACACAAGCATGCCAATCAGCAGTGGTGTACGGCGGCCGTATACGTCGCTTAAAGGCCCTGCTACGAGCTGGCCCGAGGCCAGCCCCAGTAAAAAAAAGGTCAGGCTGAGCTGCACCAGCGCAGCACCCGCCCCAAAATGCGCACCCAGCGCCGGAAGCGCGGGCAAATACATGTCAATGGACAACGGCCCAATCGCGGAGATAGCCCCCAGAATCACGGCGATCTGCAGCCGCTGCTTCCTGGACGGTCCTTCCGTCCCCAGCATCTTACTATCGATTTGTGTGATCATGATCTATTACGTCAACCTTTCCGCAGCAATGTAATCTTCATACTACCTGATCCTGGATGAATTATTCAATGCTTTTTGCCTGCTATATAGCGTCAGGACATTGAATCTTGCAGATACAGCAAAAACCGCCCGCAGGGGCTTTCAAGCAACTGAAACAGTCACTTGGCGGCAGCCCCGCAGGCGGTTGTATGGGTCAGGCTTGACGAAAATTGATATTCAGCCAATCACGTGCGGCTTCAGCTTCGGCTGAGCTGAGACGATGTCCCTGGTTGCCCCAATGCACCGTCACCTCTGCACCGGCCTCCCGCAGCAGCGAATCCAGCTCTTCGGTTTCTTCCGTACGGATGATCGGATCATTTGTGCCTGCTCCGATGAACACTGCGGTAGCCTTCAAGGATGGCAGGCTCAGCCCGCGCAGCGGCACCATCGGATGCAGCAGAACGGCCAAGCGGAAAATGCCGCCGTAATGAAAGAGCAGGCTGCCGGCGATATTCGCGCCGTTGGAGTAGCCGACCGCAACCAGATTTCCGGAATCAAATCCGTACTTCACCGCAGCCTCATCCAGAAACTGCTTCACCTCATGAGTGCGGAAGACCAGGTCTTCTTCATCGAAGATGCCTTCGGCTAATCGCCGGAAGTAACGCGGCATGCCGTTTTCCAGCACATTTCCCCGGATACCCAGCACCGAAGCTCCGGGGGCCAGCAGCCCGGCCAGCGGCAGCAGATCATGTTCATTGCCCCCGGTGCCATGGAACAAGACTAACGTCGGCAGACTTTCATCAGTCCCTTTGCGGAAAATATGAATCATCCCTGCTTCACCCCGATTTCACGGATTTCAAATGGCGTCAGGTTCTGTTCGATCACCGTACGGTGCGGTTCGAACCAGGCGGGAAGCATCAGCTTTTGTCCCAGCGCATCCGGTGCTTCATCACGGGCAAAGCCTGGAGGATCCGTTGCGATTTCGAAAAGGATTCCGCCTTCCTCACGGAAATAAATAGCGTTGAAATACTGGCGGTCCTGCACTGGCGTCGGCTGATAGCCATGACTCTGCACGCGGCGTCCCCATTCGAGCTGCTCGGCATCATCCTTGGCCCGCCAGGCAATGTGATGCACCGTGCCTGTGCCTCCGGCTCCATGCGGAACCGGCGCTGCCTTCAAGTCGATGATATTGCCCAAGTCACTGGTTGATTTATAACGGATGTAGCCGTCGCCCTCTGCAATCCGTTCCAGACCCAGTGTGCGGGACAGGGTATCTGCTGTTTTTTCCGGCTCTGTGCTGTAGAGAACAGCTCCGCCGAAGCCTTTGATGGCATGCTCAGCCGTTACACCGCCGAAGGACCAGGTGCTCAGCGCCCCTTCTTCGCGTTCAACAAGCTCAATCCGCAGCCCGTCGAAGTCCGCAAAAGAGAGATAGGATTCGCCAATCCGGCTCACCTCGGTAACCGGAATCTGATAGGCTGCCAGGCGCTGCTTCCAGAAATCCATGGAACCTACCGGAACTGCATAGGTGGTTACGCCCACCTGACCGCCGCCGATGCGGCCTTTGCGGCCTTCAGACCAGGGGAAGAATGTAATGATCGTACCCGGTGCCCCCTGTTCATTCCCGAAATAGAGGTGGTATACCTCTGGAGCGTCGAAATTGATCGTCTTTTTCACAAGACGCAGTCCGAGAATTCCCGCATAGAAATCAGCATTGCGCTGCACATCTCCAACAAAAGCAGTAATATGGTGAATACCTTGAGTTTGCATGGTCATTATAATTACCTCCCGAAATTTTTAGTTAAAAAACAGTGCATCCAGCGAGATCGATCCTGGTCCGGCCAGTGCCACGCCTACTGCAACTACCAGCAGCGTCAGCGGGAACTCGATGCCATTGGCCGTGGACCAGAAACCGTTAGGAGCATGAACCTTCGCAATTGCGCCGAGCATCGCTGCGGCAATGAGTACAGCGGCTACCGGCGTCAGCAGTCCGGCTGCAAACAACAGTCCTCCGACAAGCTCCATCAACCCTGCCAGCACGGCCATCAGCACACCGGGCTTAATGCCAACCGATTCCATCCAGCCCCCGGTTCCTTTTGGGCCATAACCGCCAAACCAGCCGAACAGCTTCTGTGAACCATGCCCGATAAACGCAATTCCGATCACCAATCTCATCAACAATAACCCTACACTAACCATTTTAAACACTCTCCATTCTCTTGGATTTAATTATCTTAACGTTAAGATATTAGATAAAAAATTTTGGGTCTTGCCGTTATACCACCTGCACACTCATTCCTGTATGAACCTGGCAAGGCGTTTCTGCCGAGGCTCCCGCTGTTGCGGAGCGCCCTTGTCTACACGCCTTTGCCAAGCTTCTTCAGCAGCTCAATCGCCTGACTTTTCTCTTCTTGATTCAGACCATCCATCAGGCTGTGAATGGAACTTACATGACGGGGGAAAATATCATCGAACAGCTCGCGCCCCGCCTCCGTAATCTCTGCATAAGTCACGCGCCGGTCCTCGCTGCAGGGAACACGCTTCAGTAAACCCCTCTTCTCCAGCTTGTCGATGTTATAGGTAATGCTGCCGCTGGTGACAAGGATCTTCTCACCGATCTGCTGCAACGGGATCCGGGTTCTGTGATACAGAACCTCCAGGACCATAAACTCCGCTGAAGCGAGTCCATGGCTCTTCATATCCTTCACCGCATGATCCATTAGACTCTTGTACGCCTTGGACAGGACAACGAACAATTTCAGCGATGCTGCCTGCTCCTCGTCCTGAGTACCGGTGGCTGTGCCTGCTGTCTCCTTGTTATCGCTCAACGTTGCTCACCTCCAATCACTTCTCATTTATCTTTAAGTTAATTATCTTTAAGTTAAGATAAATATAATCCATTCTATAGCTATTGTCAACACCTGCAGTAAAAATAATCACAGTGGTTTGACCTGCCTGTGAAAACGGCGTATCCTTTTCCTTGGAAAAGCAATGAATCCTTCCTTCCGGCTGTTGGCTGAAGACCGGACAAAACCCGCCTTGTGATCTGGGGATTATGTTCCCGGAGGCCGAAATCATCTATCCCGGAATAATGATGTCCGAACTGAGTACATCGTTATGGAAGCCTCGAATTTGGTGAAGCCAAATTGAGGGCTCTTCTCTGAAATTTCGTCGTCTGTAGTGCCGCGAAAGACCGGTATGGATATCAATTGCATTACGTACAGCAGCTTGCTCCTCGACCGGACCAAGCTGCGGATCAACTGCAATTTGTACAATCAAATCTTACAAAAGACCGCTTCGAAGCATTGTTTCCTTAAATCTGCTTGTACGAAATGCAGCAGATTGCTTGTTTACAGGCTGCCCCGCCCATTTCTGTTGCAGCTTCTGCAACGGATTCCTGCGCCGCCATATACGCGACATTTTCAGTCGCAGGCTGGGATAGCAAAGATTGGCCTACATACCAGAACAATCACAGATTTCTGTTAGTCAGAGGACAGATCGGGTGAATGGGCAGCTAATTTTCATTTATATCAAGCGAACTTGAGAAACTAACCATAGGGAAAAGGGATGGAGGGGAAGTTTGGAACTGCAGGAGCGAAGAGCGGTAATAATGAACAAATTCACCCAGACGGGTGATTAAAAACTTGGATCTTTCGAGGCCCGAACTGTTGTACAAAAGGAAATTATAGTCACTTGGCTTGCGTAGAACACATTGTTGTAAATGTTGCAGGATATCTGCTAATTTGGCGTGCTTAGGACATGAATTTTTGTATAACCTGCAAGATTATTACCTATTTAGTTTGTATGGACATGCAGGGTTAACCGTGATTTTGCCTGGCTCCCTCTGCGGGCATTATAGGGTCCCTCCGATCTATCCCCGAGTGATGCGGACAGGAGAGCCCTTATTGGGGCGGATCAAGCCATTCTACGGATCAAAAGGACAGGGAATCCGTTATTTGATCAATCTCCCCTCATTCTGGGCTCAAACGACGGATATAACGGTTCCTGAGTCCGGATCATCCAAAAAAGCAGGCTTTTTCGCAAAATAGGGTATTCTCAGTCCGTTTCACTCCGCGGATGGGCAGCGGCCGGAAGGCCAAACATTCTCCGTAGTCACGACTAAGCCCCTAATGTAAAGATCTTAAGTTCACTCTATACAGATGAACTCTTTATGATCAACTCTTTATATAGAAGGAGGTTATATCATGGATGCATTTCATAGACAGGCCGGGGGTGACACATCCGGCGGCCCGGAATCCGCCAGCGTCCTCATCGTGACGGCGGTCGCGGCGGAGCGGGACGCGGTCCTGCGCGGCCTGAACGGCAGCCGCAGGTTCCACGTCATCGCGGCGGGCGCCGGCACCGCCGCCGCTGCGGCGGGAACCGCCGCCGCTCTGGCAGCCGGGAGCTACGGCTGCGTCATCAGCGCCGGGATCGGCGGCGGCTTCCCGGGCCGTGCGCCCGTAGGCTCGCTGGTCGTCGCCAGCGAGATGATTGACGCGGCCCTCGGCGCAGAGACGCCAGAGGGCTTCCGCAGCGCTGCCGAACTCGGCTTCGGCAGCGTATCCGTACCGGCGGAGCACGGTACGGTGCAGGCCCTTGCGGCCGCGCTGGCAGCGGCCGGACTTGCGGTAAGCACGGGACCCGTGCTTACCGTGTCGACGGCGACCGGCACCGCCGGGACGGCCGCCGCTCTGGCCGCCCGCCACCCGGAGGCGGCGGCGGAAGCGATGGAGGGCCACGGGGTTGCCGTGGCCGCCCAGGCGCTGGGGATCGCGGCGCTGGAGCTGCGCGCGGTCTCGAACCCGGTCGGCCCGCGCGACCGGGCCGCGTGGAAGATCAACGAAGCCTTGGACGCCCTCACGGCGGCTGCGGCTATTCTACAGGAGGTGCTGTAATGACAACAGAGCTGAATATTGCCTATTCCCCTTGTCCTAATGATACTTTTGTATTCCATGCCTGGGCCCACGGCTTAGTACCGGGCGCGCCCGATTTGAAGGTTACCTTTGCGGATATCGATATCACCAACGGCCTGGCTGCAGATGGCGCCGGACCGGAAGTCCTCAAAATCTCCTACGCCGCCCTTCCCTGGGTGCTCGCCAAGTACAAGCTGCTGCCCTGCGGCGGTGCGCTTGGCCGGGGCTGCGGCCCGCTGGTGCTGACCCGCAAGGGTGCGGGCGCCATCAAGCATCCGCGCGGGCTGTCGGGACGAAGAATCGCGGTGCCGAGCGAGCGCTCTACCGCCTATCTGCTGTTCCGGCTATGGGCGGCTCAGCAGGTGCCGGGCGGCCCTGCCGAGATCGTTGTTCTGCCCTTCGACGAGATTATGCCTGCGGTCCGTGACGGACAGATCGATGCAGGGCTCGTCATCCATGAAGCCCGCTTCACTTATCCGTCTTATGGCTTGGGCCTGCTGACGGATCTGGGCAGCTGGTGGGAGAGCGACACCGGGCTGCCCATCCCGCTCGGTGCGATCATCGCCCGCCGCGACCTGGATCACGAGGCCATTACCAGCTGGATCCGCAGCTCGCTGCAGTATGCGTGGGATCACCCGACCGATTCCAGAGACTATGTGTTGGCCCATGCCCAGGAGCTGTCACCGGAGGTTGCCAAATCGCATATTGATCTTTATGTAAACGAGTTCACCATGAACCTGGGCGATGACGGCTATGCCGCCATTTCGGCCCTCTTGAACCGCGCTGCCGCCGAGGGCCTCGTTCCGGCGGTTGATCAGGAGCTGCTGCGGTAGCATTACGGAGTGACAGCACCCATCCAGAAAGCCACCTCAATCAGGGAGCCTGGTAATTCTCCAGCCAATCCCACAGATCTTTTCCGCTCCTTTACATCAAGTTTGGCATCAAGGCTCGTGGTGCTCACAATAGAAGGATAAAATAAATACTGGCGAGGAGGATTTGATGTGATTCCTGCTGGCAACAGCAAGCCGAATATCGAACGTTTCCTGGGCTACCAGGATGACTACGACCGCTACCGGCCCGAAGCTCCGCCGATCGTCACTGAACTGCTGACCCGCTACTTGGGCCGCAGGCCTTCACTAGTAGCCGATGTAGGCTGTGGAACCGGGCTATCCACCTTTCTCTGGAAGGATGCCGCAGATGCCGTAACCGGAGTGGAGCCTAACCCGGATATGCTGGGCAAAGCGCTAGAGAAGCTGCATCTTCTCGAACATCCGGCGCCATCGCTGTCCTTTGTGCAGGGCTATTCGAACCAGCTTCCTTTCGCGTCCGGCAGCGTGGATATCATCACCTGCTCGCAGTCCTTCCACTGGATGGACCCGGACAGTACACTGAAGGAAGTCTCCCGCAGCCTGCGCCCGGGCGGAATTTTCGCCGCCTACGATTGTGATTGGCCGCTGGTCCTGCAGCCGGATATTGAAGCCCGCTACAACCAATTGATTGCAGCTTCCGATAATCTGCTTACCGAGCTTCAGCCCGCTGCCGAGCAGGCCCGCAAATGGGACAAAGCAGGCCACCTTGCCCGGATAAAAGCCAGTGGATTCTTCACCTATGCCAGGGAAATTGTGTTTCATCACACAGAAAGCTGCGATGCGCAGCGTTACATCGGATTGACGCTGAGCCAAGGGGGAATCCAGAGCGTCCTTAAACTCGATCCTTCCACGCTGAAGCAGGACATTGCCGGGTTCGCGGCAGAGGTGGAGCAGTTTTTCCAAGGCCGTACCCTCCCTGTGCTGATAAGCTACCGGATGAGGACCGGGGTGAAATAACCTTTTTTACATCCGGCAGTCCCAGCCATATCGGTATGTTTGACCTGGACTTCGTGTTTGACCTATACTTATTGAAACGAGACGAAGAACGTCCCGGTTACCCTTCAAGGGGTATCCGGGGCGTTTTCTATTTTTTCGGGGAGGGTGACCTAATTGGGATTCGAAGAAGCGCATTTACAATTTATCGATGGACATTTGGCGGACAGACCGGCGGGAGAACGGCGGGGACGGCTGGAAAGAGGTCATCAGCACGCTGAGGCCTTATTCCTTCGCAATGTCTGGTGGCCCCTGCGGGGACATTTTACCGGACTTCATCCCGAATATGAGGTGACCGACTGGCGGGGAAGATCCTATTTTGCTGATTTCGCCTGGCTGCCCGGGTATGTGAAGCTGCTCATTGAAATCAAGGGCTATGCCACCCATGTGCGTGATATGGACCGGCAAAAATACTGCAGCGAACTGAACCGTGAAACGTTTCTGTACGCTATGGGCTATCATGTGATTTCTTTTGCCTACGATGATGTGGAGCAGCGTCCCGAGCTCTGCATGACCTTGCTGCGTATGGTTCTGGGCAGATTCCAAGCATCTGAGGCGCCTATATCGCGTGTGCAGCTTATGGAACAGGAGGCAATCCGGCTGACCGTTCAACTTGCTCGTCCCATCCGCCCCTTGGATGTCCAGGAGCATTTCAATATCACCTACAAAACGGCGATCCGAATACTTCGCAATCTGACCGAAAAAGGCTGGCTGCTCCCTTCCACCGACACCAGGCAGCAAAGAATTGTCCGCTACGAGCTGGCGCGCGGGGTTCTGGAGTACTTTAATTAGTTTTAAAAAGCAAGTCGGCTTATCAGCGGATTATCTTAGGCGCATTGCGCTGAAGTCTACGGATCGCAGTTGCTTTATGTTTCGAGTAACTAACCAGCTATTTGCCATGCGGACTCTGCGTTTAACTGGTTATATGTGCCCGCCAATTGCCACTGCTGGTCACGTTCGTTGTGTTACTTTATTATGCATTTTGTCGGTTACAGCTCGAGTTGTCGGGTAGTTATTGCACGCCATTGCCGGGATGCGCTCCGCGAATACGTTTGCCACTTGATTATGCTAATGACCATCCGCGAGTCACGTTTGTAACTTAATTGAGCTAATGACCATCCGCGAGTCACGTTTGTAACTAATTGAGCTAATGACCATCCGCGAGTCGTGTTTGTTACTTGATTGGACCTTTGAGCCAATGATCGGTTACTTTCTGCATTTGTTACGTTGATCGAGCCAATATCAGTCGTGTGTGGTCTCAAGTTAGGTGGAAAAAGGGAAGCTAATTTGTTCTTTTTTGGAGTTTTAGAGCATTTAGGTGGAAAAAGTATACTTATTTTGCTCGATTTCAATCATTTTCTTGTTTCGGGCTTGTTTTAAGTGTACTTTTTCCAACTAGTCCTCTTTAAAGAGAGGACTCAGCGAATTTAAGTGGAGAAATTCCCACTAAATGAATATGCAAAGCCGTATGTGCGGAAACCAAACAAATGTGCCGGCAAAGGGCCGAGGGGTACGCGGCACGCGGCACGGGGTACGCGGCACGCGGCACGCGGCACGCGGCACGCGGCACGCGGCACGCGGCACGCGGCAAAAAAGCCTGATGCAAATTATGCATCAGGCGCTTTCTGCAGAGTGTGTCCAAGGCGGCGCCGGGTCACAACCCCGTTACCGGCAATCCGAAGGACAGCGGCACCGGAGGCTGTTCCAATCGGGCCGATGCCGCAGCCACTCATTTCTTGTTCATTTTAAACCTCAGGAACAGCTCGTTATAGTGGGCGAGCATCCGCTTGCCGAGGTTGTCATAGACCTCCAGCCGATCGGTAATTTCGGCGGGCGGGTAGAAGCGGGTATCACCGGAGATCTCTTCGGGAAGCAGCTTCAGTGCCGGAACATTGGGAGTGGAGTAGCCGACGTACTCCGCATTTTTGGCTGCTACATCAGGCCGGAGCATGAAGTCGATGAACTTGTGCGCCCCTTCCACATTCACTGCCGTACGCGGAATGACCATGTTGTCGAACCATTTGTTCGAGCCTTCCTTCGGCACCACATAGTCCAGCTTGTCGTTCTCGTCCATAATTTCCGAGGCATCGCCGGACCATACGATCCCGACAGCCGCTTCCTCATTCGCAAGCAGCATCTTGATCTCGTCGCCGACAATCGCCTTCACATTGGGCGAGAGTCTGTTCAGCTTCGCCAGCGCTTCCTGCAGATGCTCTTCATTCTGGTCATTGACGGAATAGTGCAAGCTGTTCAGCGCCATGCCCATGACTTCACGGGCCCCGTCCACCAGAAAAATATTATTCTTCAGCCTGCTGTCCCACAGGGAGTCCCAACTGCTGAAATCCATGCCCTTGGTCATGTCCGGGTTGAAGATAATCCCGACCGTCCCCCAGAAATAAGGCACGGAATACACATTACCCGGGTCAAACGACAGATCCATGAACCTGGAATCGATGTTGGCCAGATTCGGAATCTTGCTTTTATCCAGCGGCAGCAGCAGATTCTCCTCCCGCATCTTGGCAATGGCATAGTCGGACGGGACCACGACATCAAAGGTCGTTCCGCCCTGTTCAACCTTGGTCAGCATGGCCTCATTAGAATCAAAGGTCTGGTAAATGACCGTAATTCCGGTCTCTTTCTCGAACTGCTCCAAGAGTTCAGGCTCAATATAATCGCCCCAGTTGTAGATGGTCAGCGTATTCCCCCCGGAGTATCCTTCGGCAGAATTCAGCCGGGACGCGAGGAACATCAGACCGAAGGCAACAATAAGAATTGCCAGGAACGCATTAACCAGCTGCTTCATCTAGGCACCCCCATTTCGGCGGCAGGCTCTGACAACGGCCCTGCCGGACGGTTCTTGCGGCGGTTCAGGAAGTAATACCCGATGACCAGCAGGATGGTGAAGAGGAATATCAGTGTTGACAGCGCGTTGATCGACAGCGATACACCTTGCCGTGCCCGGGAATAGATTTCCACGGATAATGTGGAATAACCGTTGCCCGTAACGAAGAAGGTTACGGCAAAGTCGTCCAGCGAATACGTTAGAGCCATGAAAAAACCGCTGAAGATCCCCGGCTTAATAATCGGCAAAATGACCTTCGTCAGCACATCACGGCGGCTGGCCCCCAGATCGCGGGCTGCATCGGTCAAGGTTGGGCTCATCTCCTGCAAATGCGGCAGAATCATCAGCACGGCAATCGGCACGCTGAACGCCACATGAGACAGCAGCACAGACGTGAAGCCGAGCTTAATGCCGACAATCGTGAACAGGATGAGGAACGAGGCCCCGATGATTACGTCCGGGCTGACGATCAGCACGTTGTTCAGCGAGAGCAGCGTGTTTTTGGCCCGGCGGCTGCGGACACGCTGAATCGCCAGTGCGCCGATAATCGCAATCAGCGTGGCAATCGCCGAAGACAGCAGTGCAATTACCAGCGTATTGATGACAATAATCATCAGACGTGTATCCTGAAGCACCTCGCGGTAATAATCCAGCGTGAAGCCTTCGAATTGGTGCATCGTGCCCCCGCTGTTGAATGAGTAGTACATCAGATACAGAATCGGCGCATACAGCACGGCAAAGACCAGCACCAGATACAGATTGGCAAATCCGTTTTTGTTCTTCACTGGCGCACCCCTTTTCGCGAGCTCCCTGTCAGCACCATGAACAGCGCCATAATCACGATCAGGAAGACGGCAACAGTAGAGCCCATTCCCCAGTCCTGCGTAACCAGAAAATGCTGCTCAATCGCAGTACCCAGCGTAATGACCCGGTTGCCGGCGATGAGGCGTGTAATCATGAACAGGGACAGCGCCGGAATGAACACTGCCATGCAGCCGGAGCGGACCCCGGAGATCGTCAGCGGAAAAATCACCCGCCGGAACGTCGTCCACCCGGAAGCGCCCAGATCGCGCGCGGCATCCACCAGCGACAAATTCAGCTCCTCCAGGGCGCTGAAGATCGGCAGGATCATGAACGGGATAAAAATATACACCGACACAAACACAAAACTGAAGCCTGTAAACAGAATCTGCTGCTCCCCGACCCCAAGCAGATCTAAGAAATTATTGACCGGCCCGAAGGTGCCAAAGATGCCGATGAATGCATATGTCTTCAGCAGCAGATTAATCCACGTTGGCAGAATAATCAGCAGCAGCCACAGTTGCTTATGCTTCGTCCGGGTCAGCAGATAAGCCGCCGGATAGGCCACCAAAAGCGAAAACAACGTGATCAGGAACGCATACCAGAAGGAGTTAAGCATCATTTTCATATATACCGGCGTAAAGAAATTCACATAATTGTCCAGAGTCAGATGCCCGTCCAGATCGAACAGGGAATAATAGATCACCAGCAGCACCGGAGCAATGACAAACAGTGCGATCCACAAGTAGTAGGGGATGAGAAAATACGACTTGCCCTTATTCTTCATGGCTCTCCACCTCGCCGTAAGCTTCCAGACGTTTGTCGAATTCTTCCTCCGTTTCACCGAAACGCATAACATGAATCGCTTCCGGATCAAAATAAAGTCCGATCTCGCTGCCGACCTCCGCTTTGCGCGTGGAATGAACCAGCCACTCATGGCCGGATTCGTCATAGCAGCTGATCTCATAATGCACGCCCCGGAACAGCTGGGAATCCACGCGCACACGCAGCTTGCCCTGTTCAAGCGTGGCAATCTCCAGATCCTCGGGACGAATGACAATCTCCACCGCTTCATTGCGTCTCAGCCCGGCATCGACACATTCGAACCGGTGACCGTTAAACTCCACCAGGTAATCGTCAATCATCACACCCGGCACAATATTCGACTCCCCGATGAAATCGGCCACGAAGCGGTTGATCGGCTCATCATAAATATCATTGGGCGTACCGCTCTGCTCGATCCGTCCGCCGTTCATGACAAAGATCCAGTCCGACATCGCCAGCGCTTCTTCCTGGTCATGGGTCACAAAAATGAAGGTAATGCCCAGCCGCTGCTGCATTTCACGCAGAATATACTGCATTTCTGTGCGCAGCTTCAGGTCCAGCGCCGACAGCGGCTCATCCAGCAGCAGCACCTGCGGCTCATTGACGATGGCGCGGGCAATCGCCACACGCTGTCTTTGTCCGCCGGACATTTCATTAATAGCGCGCTGTTCATAGCCTACGAGGTTTACGAAGCGCAGGGCTTCCTGCACCTTCTGCGTGATAACATCCTTCTTAAGCTTCTTGATGCGCAGTCCGAAAGCCACATTCTCGAATACGTTCAGGTGCGGAAACAGCGCATAGTCCTGAAATACCGTATTGACCTGCCGCTCGTTGGCGGGAATGTGGTTGATGATCTGGCCATTGAGAACAATGGAGCCTTTGGTCGGCTCGGCGAAACCGGCGATCAGCCGCAGAATAGTCGTCTTGCCGCAGCCCGAAGGGCCCAGCAGGGTGTAGAACTTGCCGCGTTCGATCTCGAAGCTGACGCCTTTTAATACAGGCTCTTCGTCGTCGTATTGTTTGATCACCTGGTCAAAAGAAATAATAGTGCCTTCCGGGGTAGCTATAGCTAACAACCTCCCTTACCTTATGTAGTACTAGTACAACCTATTTTACCCGCTTCTTGCGGGGGGGATCGAAGCGGGCAGGCTTAGCGCGTGCATGCGACAATTCCTCCCCTCCTTCGACAATCTTCCATAATATATAGCATAAAGGATTAGACCTATATATGCGATAGCCTACATTGTTAAAAGCAGTCTGGAATCTTAACAAGTTCGTAAAATTTAACGCTCTCCCGGACTGTTTTGCGGTGCTATAATGAAAACGGCTGAAATTCATTTCATTTTTTCTTACAAACCTGAAAGAAGATGACCTCCATGAACGAAGGATTGCAGGACCGCCTGGAGAAATTCGGACTGTCTTTATATATGATACGTGTTACGCTGGCTGCTTCGCTCTCCTGGCTGGCAGTACATATGCTGTATGGAGACAGCTATTTATACTTTGCACCGCTGGCGGCGATTCTGATTACACAGGGGAGCGTCAAGGCTTCTCTGGAAAAGGGGATTTACCGCATGACCGGCATTGTGCTCGGCGGAATCGTCAGCCTGATTGTCGGGCGGTTCTTCGATGTTGGGGCACTTTCCATTCTGCTGATGCTTCTGATCGGCATCGGAGTCGCCACAGCCTGCCGGATCAATATCCAGGCCATCTCCCAGGTCGGTGTAACCTCTGTTCTGGCTCTTACCTTCTATAACGATCATTATATCGAATGGCGGGTCGCTGAAACGCTGATCGGTGTAGTCATTGCTCTAATCATAAATATGATTATCGTTCCGCCCAAGGGGTTCGTCAAGGTAAAAGGCTTGGCACTGGAAGGCGGCCTGCTGCTGGCCGATGCCCTAAGCGGCCAAGCCAGTAACGGACGGGAAGCTGTTCGGGCAGGGGACGCCCTGACACGTTCCGCTTCGCTGCTTGCCAAGAGCGAGCTGCAGCAGAAGGAGCTGCATTATACTTTAACCCATTACCAGTGCCGCAGTGAGCTGCGCGGACTGTCACAGGCAACCGCCCATCTTAAGAAAATCCACTCCTATGTGAAAGAGATCCGCACGGAAATCGCACTGCTGCCTGCACACTACGCTGCAGCCGACTGGATGGAGGAGGTCGTAACAGCCACCGCAGACTGTATCGCCCTCTATGGAACGAAAACCCTGTCGGAGGCCGAATGCCAGCGTTCACTTCCCGAATCACTTCGCCGGGCGCGCGATCTTCAGCTGGCCTGGTTCTCCGAGCTCCAGGGACAATGCTCCCTGACCTCCATCCGCGATCTCGGCGCGGTCTTCTCCCACCTCAACCGGGTGCTGGAAGAAATTGAGCAGGCCGACTATGTGGTGATGTCAGCCGCGCCGCACAAGGTCAAATTCAACGCTGCACACGCTGTACGCTTCATACAGAAAGGGCTCTCCCAAAAGCTTTAAGCTTGGGAGTGCCTTTTTTTATGAACCTATCCTAATGCAAGCCCTTCGTAATTACACCCCTGCCTCTCTTTAATCCTCCTGAAATCCGGAATTCAATAAGTTTAATTTAATTATTTTTTCAATTTGTTTACAATTAACCAACAATTATCTACATTATTCATTATTTATAGTCAAAATCAATTATTCCAGTTGAAAATTCGCTACTTAAGTACTAGAATTAATGTTGTTTGCAGAAGTTCTTTTTGGACGACGTACCAGTATTGACCACTTTTGTCGATTGTAGTCGATTTAGTTTGCCTCATACTGAGTATATATCATTGATCTATTCCTAAAGGCAAACTGTCCGAAAGGACAGGACGCAAAGCCATGGGCCTAAGAGTGCAAGCTGCTGCTGCATTTACGGTTGCCAGGTTGCCAATAGAGACGCCATTTGGTCGGATATCCCAGGGATATCGCATCACGGCTCCATGATGTTCTTTTCTGTACAGATACCATTGATTATACGATAAAGTGAGGTTACGAGAATGCCGCAGCATACCATCGAACGTTCACGGTACGAGTTCATTGCTTCCATGCTTCTTGGGAAGACCGATCTCCTGAATCTTTACTCTGTGGATGCTCAGACGCTTGGCGGAACAGACAGAGCTAAGAATGGCGTCATTATTATTCAAAACAACGAAATCTTCATCACTCCACCGCTGCCCGGCGGCAAACCGGCTGTGATCTCTGCGGTCCATCCCGTTGTATTGAAGATTAATAATCAAGTCATCACCGGTCCGACTCAAATTACCTCTGCAGATGACCTCACCTGGGAAATTTGCGAGAAGCCGCAATACCAGATTACCGTATCCGATGATAAGCTCAAAGTGTACTTTACTCTTTACCGGGCTGAACGGTATGCCTGGAGTCTCGTCAACTGTCCGGCTTCAGCCGATGTCACTGTCCGCGCGGAGATGAACCGGGATACGCTGTTGTCCACCCTCTCCATAGAGCGGATTATGGCCGGATTTGAGAAAAGCCCTATAGTCAGCAGTCTCAATATCCCTGCACTTTACGAAGAGCTGAACAACCCTACCTACCTGCCAGTCTGTATTGCTGAAGGAAGGGCTCCTGTTCCCGGGACAAATGCAAGTCTGGAACTGCTGTTTCAGAAGAAAATAGAGAATCAATTCAAGCGGATAGATAATCCCGCAGATGAAACAAGCCAGGAATTCTTCATGATGCAGGAAGGCGAAGTGTTTGCGAAGAAGCTGCCGCCCAAGGAAGGCCTTCCCGGTTTTGATGTGTATGGCGGTGTGCTTCCTCCGCCTCCGCCGCAGGACCTTAGACTATTCACCGGCCCCTATGCAACGCTGCTGCCAAGCGGGGAGATTATGGCCTGCCGCAAAGGCAGACCGCGCATAACCGGAAACGGAACCTTTGTGAAAACGATTGATTTTCCCCAAAGGCACCTCGTACCGCAGAGTGACACTGATGCAGGAGGCACCATCATGTTCCCTGGTGATGTGATCGTAACTCATATTTTAAGCAGGAACACGGTGATTGAGGCTTTGGGCAATGTGTATATTTTCGGTGACGTGCACAATTCCCGGATCGCTGCTACAGGCAGCATATTTATCAGCGGCCAAGCCGTGGAGAGCGAGCTGTATGCCGGGGTTTTTGGGGCTGCACATAACCGCCTGTGCAGTTTGTCCGAGCTGCTGATGAAGGAGATTACGGGACTGAGGGAGGCTGCCAGAGACCTGGCCGAAAGAGTCGAATCAACGATGCAGACGGTGAAATACGGTTTGGTCATCATGCTGCTGCTGGAGAGCAAATATGAACATCTCCCCCGTCTGATCAACGATATGCGCGAGCTGCTGGCTGGAATGAGTGCGGATTATCCGCAGGATACCAAGATCCTCAAGCACATGATAGAGATGTTTCTCCATCCCGGACACTCTGCCGACCTTATTACCGATGCGGGAATAGGCTCTTTTCTGAGTCTGCTGAAGAATCTGGTGGAGGGGGTCTGCCTGATGCAGGAGGAACAGGTGCGGATCGATATTGCCGGATCACTGGACAGCATCATCCAATCAGGCGGGGACATCCATATTCATGGAGAAGGAATTTCCCTGAGCAGGCTGCATTCCTGCGGCGATATTTATTTTGTAAAAAATGACTCGATGTCCTCCGACTCTACTATGGAAGCAGCCGGAACGATCACCGCACACCACGTTGGCGGGGAGTCGGTTGGCGGATCGATGCTTGTTGCAGGCCAACAAATCAATGCCAACACCATCCGCAATACTTCCGTGACAATAGGCGGGTATACCTTGGAGATTACTGAGCCGGTTGAGAATATCGCCTTCACGGCCAAAAGTCTGAAGCAGAACTGCAAGGGAGCAGCATCCCCATTAAACGGATAATCAATGGTATCATCTACATACAGCCTTACCGGCATATACTGAGAGACCCTGCTTGGCCGCGTGGCGCGGAATCCGGCAGGGTCTCTCTTCAAAGCTTTTAAGACTCGTATTGCGGTCTCTCCATGTCAAACGTCCGGCCAATGGCCGCATACGAAGCTCCGGCAAGGCGGCTTACCGGCTTCAGCTTGGCAGCATCAATACGTCCATTATGGATCAGCTCATCCTCCACATAGAAGCACAGCACTTCTCCGATGATCATATCGCAGTGTCCCAGCTCCACATGCCGGACAAGGCGGCATTCCATGGCAATCCTGCACTCCTCTATACGCGGAACCCGGATCATCTGCCCGGGCACCGGCGTTAATCCGGCCAGCTCCAGCTCGCTGACGCCTTCGGGGGCATTGATCGAGGTGTGATTAACCGCGGCGACATTATCCTCATCCACGATATGCACGACAAATTCCCCGTTGCCGAGAATATTGCTTGCGGTGTGCTTCATCTCCCCGGTTGCCTTGCGCACACACGAGAACATAATCATTGGCGGTTCATCATTCACAATATTAAAAAAGCTGAACGGCGCGGCGTTCACCACTCCCTGTTCATTCATTGAGGTTACAAAAGCAATGGGCCGGGGAATAATGCTGCCGATCAGCAGCTTGTAATTGTCATGCACCGTTTGTTCAGAAGCAGTGATATACATAGAACACCTCCATCTAATGTGTAGAACGCCTAAGGGCTCGAAACCATTTCTGCTTGACATTAACCAGAATGATGCTGCTCACAATAAGCAGCAGGCCGACCACCAGATTTAGGGTGATCTGCTCATGCAGCAGCACGACGCTTGAACCGATAGAGATCAGCGGAATCAGAAAGGTAAAAGAACCTACCTTACCGGCCTCCCCTTCCTTAATGAGGCTGAAATACACCATCCAGCCCAAGGCAATCACGAACACCGAAATAAACAGCGTGTTCACGATAAAAGCCGTGTTCCAGGTAATATCTGCCCAACTCTCGGTCACCGAACCGGCAGCCAGCAGGATGATGCCCCCTATCATGATCTGCATGGCTGTCATCCACAGCATATCCACCCGGGCTGCATTACGTTTCGTATAGACGGTGGCAAAGGCCCAACTGAGCGCACTGGCCAGAGCGAGCACAATGCCCGGGACCGAAATGCTCCCGGTGAAGCCGCCGATGCTGAGCGAGGCAACGCCGAGGAATCCGAGCAGGAGACCTGCCAGCTTCAGCCCGTACATGCTCTCACCCAGCCAGAGCCAGGCGAAAATTCCGAGCAGCACCGGCTGCAGAAAGACAATGGCGGAGAACAGGCCGGAAGGCACGTACTGCAGGCCAATGGTCTGGAAGCCATAATAGAAGACGATACTGAGAAAAGCCGAAACCAAATACACTGGCCATAACCGCTTGAACTGAAGCTCCTTCAGCTTCGGAAGCGCAGCCGCGATAAGAATGACACCAGCGATCACGGTGCGTATGCCGGCAAACAAGAGCGGCGGAGCGTAATTCAAGGCAATTTTGGAAAGAGGCCAATTAATGCCCCAGACAATGACCAGAAAGATAAGCAAAGCTATGGTTTTTCTCTGCTGCTGCATTTATTCACCTCTTGTTCTATTTTCATACCAATGATACAGTAAAATTAATTATAATTGAAATGAATTATTATTATAAGGGGCATACCAAAAC
>RCUU01000531.1_pt1 | contig 20636 bp, 19 predicted proteins | sample 2166211 | NCBI WGS metagenome assembly RCUU01 (sample SAMN09932620, study PRJNA488358) | compost metagenome | feature: garden; material: soil; isolation source: compost soil in phenylacetic acid-enriched culture | place: Germany: Experimental Botanical Garden Goettingen | collected 2016-01-27
GGATAAGCGCTGAAAGCATCTAAGCGTGAAGCCCCCCTCAAGATGAGATTTCCCAGTATGTAAGACCCCTTGAAGACGACGAGGTAGATAGGTTGGAGGTGGAAGTGCAGCAATGCATGGAGCTGACCAATACTAATCGGTCGAGGGCTTATCCAAAAAACATAAAACGCAGTTTTCGTTTCGGATTCAGTTTTCAGGCGATTAAGCCTGAAGCATTTACGCTGCAAATGCCCGTTTGGTGGCGATAGCGGAGGGGTTCCACGCGTACCCATCCCGAACACGACCGTTAAGCCCTCCAGCGCCGATGGTACTTGGACCGAAGGGTCCTGGGAGAGTAGGACGCCGCCAAGCGCATAAGACCACTGTTGAGTTGTCGACAGTGGCTTTTTTGCGTTGTGCACGGCTGTGGAAAAGCTGTGGATAATTTTCAGCAACTACAGAAAACTTGCACACATGTGGATACAATTACAGGAGGCAATCTATCCATCTTTTATAGAGTGGAAATACATAAATATGTGGATTAGTCAAGAAAAAAACCAAGTAATACACGGTTTTTGTGGATAAAAAGTGGATTATGTGGATAATGACCTGGAAATAGTGGATAACTACACTTCGAAACTTATAGATTCATTTAAGAGTGAAATGTACTGCTGTGAACCTGTGGATAACTTATATATGTTTTGATTTTCCCCAACGGATTAGCGCTGGGGCTTTTTGCTTGTTATACTCACATAAAGCACTATTAATAACATGGATGAGGTGAGCGGAAGTGGAAATCAGGCAATTGCATTCCGAGGAGTTTGAAGCGAGTTTGAGCTTGTCCGAATATGCTTTTAAATATAAGATTGCAGGTGAAGACAGGGCTGAAGCGAAACTTAAGTTTAAGCCGGAAAGAGTGTGGGGAGTTTTCGAAGACGAAGTGCTGGGTGCTCAATTGACATTGCTGCCGCTTCAGGTCTACATACAAGGCAAGGCATTTCCTATGGGGGGCATAGCCGGGGTTTCCACATGGCCGGAGAACCGCAGGCAGGGGCTTGTGGCCAAGCTTTTATCCCAAACGCTGCAAACGATGAATGAGTCTGGCCAGATCTTATCTTTTCTGCATCCGTTTTTAATTCCCTTTTACCGCAGGTTCGGCTGGGAGGTCTACTGTGAGTATAAAAAATACTCCATTCCTGTGGATAAATTCCCGCGGAAAACTGAAATTCAGGGCCGTGTTAAGCGTGATTCAGCCAGTCTGGATATACTCCAAGGCTTGTACAGCCGCTTTGCCGCTGAATACAACGGAACGCTCAAGCGTGATCAGGAGTGGTGGAAGCATCGTGTATTGGATGATGAGACGCATCAAGGTGTATTTTGCTCTGAGCTTGGTGAGCCGGAAGGCTATGTGCTGTATAAAATAGTGAACAATGAACTGGTCATTGATGAATTTATCTACATGAACGAACAGGCGCGCAAGGGCTTGTGGACATTTCTGGCCAATCACGATTCGATGATAACCGGGGCTTCGCTGAAGCTGGTGCCGTCTGATGATATCCTTCCGTATCTGCTCCCCGACCCGCGGATTCCGCAGGAGAATTATCCATACTTTATGGCGCGGATTGTAAATGTACGGACGTTTATAGAGAACATTACCTTCCGGAGCCGGGACAGCCTTGAGAGCAGAAATTTGTATATTGAAGATGAGCATGCCCCATGGAACAACGGATTGTGGCAGTGGAGCGTGACTGAGGCAGGTACAGCAACGTTGGAGCGTGTCGATGTTGAAAAGGCTGCTGCTGACTTTAACTGCAGCATTGGTACACTTACTGTTCTGCTGATGGGTTACAAACGCCCATTAGAACTGGCGAAGTACGGACAGCTGCATGCAAGCTTATCTGAACTGAATTGGCTGGAAGAGGTCATTCCTCAAGCAAAAACGGCACTGTTTGATTTTTTCTGATCCTGTAGTTTAGGCTCTCCCGGCTTTCCTAAGAAGCTGGGGGAGCTTTTTACAAATACGCAGCTTGTTGGGGAAGCACAGAATACAATGGGCCCAAAAAGTAAAAAATAAAAGCAACCACTTGGAATTCAGTGAGAATGTGTTATAATATGAAAAAAGTCAAAGAAAGTCAAAGTCAACGCAGCCAAAAATCAGTACTCTGATGCAAAGGCAGCAACAATGGTGGCAGGCTCTTCAGGAATGGCTTTTTTGGTATACCTCCGGTTTGATACTATATGAAGACTAACGCTGGGACAGCCACGATTCGGGCTACTGCTGTTGGGTTAAGTTCTTTAGAGGTCATTACCGGACGGGAAGTACAACAAGTGGTACTATAAGCATTGAACACTGGAGGATGAGTGATGCGTAATATCTCTGATATTATCGAACAATATCTGAAGAATATTTTGCATGAAAGTCCCGAAGGTACGGTGGAAATTCAGCGCAATGACCTGGCGGACCAATTCTCATGCGTACCGTCTCAGATCAATTACGTCATCAGTACACGTTTTACTTTGGAAAAGGGCTATGTAGTTGAGAGCAAGCGCGGCGGCGGCGGCTATATCCGGATCCAGCGTTTTGAGCTTCCCCAGAATGTGGCACTGTACGCCCATCTCAATTCTACAATCGGAAAAGATATCGATCAAAATTCCGCCGAAGGACTGATTTATCAGCTGGAGGAGGCCCGGTTTCTAACCAAGCGTGAAGCGTGTCTCATGCGCGCCGCTGTTTCCCGGGAATGCCTGACGGTTAATCTGCCGTACCGGGATGAGATTCGTGCCAAGCTAATGAAGGCTATGCTAATCTCTTTATTGGGCAAATAACGGTCAAATCTTAAGGAGGGACACCGCTTATGCTTTGCCAGGAATGCGGGGTCAAACCGGCGACACTTCATTTCACCAAGATTGTGAATGGGGAGAAGACGGAGTTTCATATTTGTGAAAGCTGTGCGCGGGAGAAGGGAGAGCTGATCCCAGGAACTGCTGGAGGGTTCTCCATACACAGCCTTCTGTCGGGTCTCTTGGATCTGGAAGGAGCCGGCAAGGAAAAAAATGCAGCAGCCCAGACTGTACAGGGTCTGCGTTGTGAGAATTGCGGTATGACCTACTCCCAGTTCAGCAAGCTTGGTCGTTTTGGCTGCAGCTCCTGTTATAAATATTTTGACAGTACGCTAGACCCGCTCTTCCGGCGGGTGCATGGCAGCACCGCTCATGTTGGCAAGCTTCCGAAACGCGCCGGTGCACAGATCATGTGCAAACGCAAGATCGATGAACTGAAGCAGGAACTCCAGCAAAGTATCGCGCAAGAGGAGTTTGAGACCGCAGCCGAGCTGAGGGACCAGATCCGAAAACTTGAAAAAGAAATGCCACAAGAGTAAAGTCTTTGATATATAGGGGGGATAAGACATGTCAAGTCTCCGGTTTACCGAACAAGCCCTTAGCGACTGGATGCGCTGCGGCGGCAGTCATTCCGAGATTGTCATCAGCAGTCGGATGCGGATCGCCCGCAACCTGGAGCATCTTCCCTTCCCTTTGCTGGCTTCGGCAGAGCAGTCGGAAGAGGTGCTGGAGCAGCTCGCTCCTGTTTTTCAGGGGGAAGCGGCAGCGAATTTCGGCAGCTTTCAACTGCTGAAGCTGGATGAGTTGGATGAGCTGGACAAAAAAGTGCTTGTGGAAAAGCACCTCATCAGCCCTAACCTGGCCAATGACTCCCGGGGCGGCGCAGTCATCCTGAATGAGGACGAGTCGGTCAGCATTATGATCAATGAGGAAGACCATCTGCGGATTCAGTGCCTGTTCCCTGGTCTGCAGGTTAGAGAGGCTTGGGTTAGGGCGACAGCCATTGATGATATTTTTGAGGGTTCGGTCAATTATGCCTTTGATGATCGGAGAGGGTATTTGACCAGTTGTCCCACCAATGTGGGTACAGGGCTCCGCGCATCGGTGATGGTTCATTTACCCGCTCTTGTCATGACCCAACAGATCAACCGGATTTTATCCGCTGTGAATCAGGTGGGACTCACGGTAAGAGGAATTTACGGTGAAGGCAGCGAAGCAGTAGGGAACATCTTTCAGATTTCCAACCAGATCACGCTGGGCCAGACCGAAAACGAAATTATTGAGAATCTGCACAGTGTAGTCACCCAGATTATTGAGCATGAGCGCAACGCGCGGGAGCGTCTGCTGGCGGATTCCGCTCTGCGGATTACCGACAGAATCAAACGTTCCTATGGGATTTTGTCTTATGCGGCAGTGATGGAGCTGAAGGAGTCTGCACAGCGGCTCTCAGACCTGCGGTTGGGAGTTGATCTTGGAATTCTGGAAGGACCGTCGATTTCAGTGCTCAATGAGCTGAATGTGAAGACACAGCCGGGTTTTCTGCAAAAAATGTTCGGAGACGAGATGACAGCCACCGAACGCGATATGTACCGGGCGAAGCTGCTCCGGGAGACACTGGGATCACAACATTAATTATAGATATTTATTATCCGTGGAGGTGCAGGGGATATGATGTTTGGAAGATTTACGGAACGCGCACAAAAAGTGTTGGCGCTGGCGCAGGAAGAAGCTGTTCGTTTGGGACACAACAATATTGGGACAGAACATATTTTGCTCGGACTGATTCGTGAAGGAGACGGCATTGCCGCCAAGGCTTTGATTGGTCTGGGTCTGGGTCTTGAGAAAATCCAGGACGAAGTGGAAACACTGATCGGCCGGGGACAAGAACAGCCTACAAACATTGCTTATACTCCTCGTGCCAAAAAGGTTATCGAGCTGTCTATGGATGAAGCCCGCAAGCTGGGCCACACTTATGTAGGAACAGAGCATATTCTGCTCGGACTGATCCGTGAAGGCGAGGGCGTAGCTGCCCGTGTACTCAATAACCTCGGAATCAGCTTGAACAAGGCCCGCCAGCAGGTACTTCAGCTTCTGGGCAGCAGCGAAGCGACTTCGAGCCACAGCGGTGCTCCTGCCAATGTCAGCACTCCTACGCTGGATGGCCTGGCCCGTGACCTGACCGCTTACGCCAAAGATGGCAATCTTGATCCGGTCATTGGCCGCAGCAAAGAGATCGAGCGCGTGATTCAAGTGCTCAGCCGCCGGACCAAAAACAATCCGGTGCTGATTGGTGAACCTGGGGTAGGTAAAACAGCGATCGCCGAAGGCTTGGCACAGAAGATCATTAACAATGAAATTCCGGAAACCCTGCGCGACAAACGCGTAATGACCCTGGATATGGGTTCAGTGGTAGCCGGTACGAAATACCGCGGTGAGTTCGAAGACCGCCTCAAAAAAATTATGGATGAGATTCGCCAGGCCGGGAACATTGTACTCTTCATTGATGAGCTGCATACCCTGATCGGCGCAGGCGGTGCGGAAGGCGCGATTGACGCTTCCAACATTCTGAAGCCTGCCCTGGCCCGTGGGGAGCTGCAGTGCATTGGTGCTACCACGCTGGATGAATACCGCAAATACATTGAGAAGGATGCAGCGCTGGAGCGCCGGTTCCAGCCGATTACGGTGGATCAGCCTTCTCCGGAAGAAGCCGTGCAGATTCTTTACGGCCTTCGTGACCGCTATGAAGCCCATCACCGGGTGAAGATCACAGATGAAGCCATCGTGGAAGCTGTGAAGCTCTCCGACCGCTACATTCCTGACCGCTTCCTGCCGGATAAGGCGATTGACCTGATCGATGAAGCAGGTTCTAAGGTGAGACTCAACTCTTACACAATCCCGCCAAACCTCAAGGAACTGGAAATGCGTCTGGACGATATCCGCAAGGAGAAGGATTCCGCCGTACAGAGCCAGGAGTTCGAAAAGGCGGCTGCACTGCGCGATACCGAACAGAAAATCCGTGAGGAACTGGATACTACCAAGAACCAATGGAAAGAAAAACAGGGACGTACCGATTCTCAGGTTACACCAGAGGATATTGCTCAAGTGGTTGCCAGCTGGACAGGTATCCCTGTCAGCAAGCTGAAGGAAGAAGAAACTGACCGGCTGCTGAATATGGAAGCACTGCTCCATGAGCGTGTCATTGGTCAGGATGAAGCTGTGAAGGCTGTCAGCCGGGCACTGCGCCGGGCGCGTGCAGGTCTTAAAGACCCTAAACGTCCAATGGGCTCTTTCATTTTCCTTGGACCAACCGGGGTGGGGAAAACCGAGCTGGCCCGTGCGCTTGCCGAAGCCATGTTCGGTGACGAAAATGCGGTTATCCGTATCGATATGTCGGAGTACATGGAGAAGCATTCTACTTCCCGTCTGGTCGGAGCGCCTCCAGGGTATGTCGGCTATGAAGAAGGCGGACAATTGACCGAGAAGGTTCGCCGGAAGCCATACTCCGTAGTTCTCCTGGACGAAATTGAGAAGGCTCATCCGGAAGTATTCAATATCCTGCTGCAGGTACTGGAAGACGGCCGTTTGACGGATTCCAAAGGCCGTGTAGTGGACTTCCGCAACACACTGATCATTCTGACCTCCAACGTTGGGGCGCAGGCGATCAAGAAGAACTCGACACTTGGGTTCACAGCGGTGCAGGACGCTGGTGCAGATTACAGTAACATGAAGGGCAAAGTTATGGAAGAGCTCAAGAAGAGCTTCCGTCCTGAGTTCCTGAACCGTATCGACGAAATCATCGTCTTCCACTCTCTGGATGAAAAGCATATTGCCGAAATCGTCACGCTCATGTCCGAGGAATTGCGTAAACGGCTGCGTGAATATGATGTGGACTTTGTGCTCACGGATGGTGCTAAAGCCTTCCTGGCCAAAGAAGGCTATGATCCTGCCTTCGGTGCGCGTCCGCTGCGCCGGGCCATTCAGAAGCATATCGAAGACCGTCTTTCCGAGGAGCTGCTGAAGGGCAACATCAAGAAGGGGGATTCCCTCAAAATTGATGAAGTAAGCGGTGAGCTTGTGGTAACCACAGTGGAACCGCCGGTAGCAGTCACTCAGGAAAAAGAGGTTGGAACCGAATAACGCTTCGCACTTGAAACAAAGCTCCCGCTCCTCCGTATAGAGGAGCGGGAGCTTTTTTGCGGAGGGAGGTCTCAATGTTTATTTATGGTGTATTTCAGGGACGTTAAAGAGGCAGGTTCTAAAAGTAGATCTTAAGTGACCTTCCGTTCAGTGTGCAGAAATGGTAAACTTTGAGTAAGAGAAAATTATCCGCAATTTTAGCAAGTTCGGACCGATAGGAGTACACATGGCTAAACCAAAAACCAAATTTTTCTGCACCGAATGCGGCTACGAATCGCCGAAGTGGTTCGGTAAATGTCCCGGCTGCCAAGCATGGAATTCCATGGTAGAGGAGACAGAAAGCGTAGTCAAAACACAAGGTATGAATGCACCGATTTTTCAGAGTAAAGAAAAGGCGCAATCGATCATAAATATAGAAAGTGACAAAGAGCCGCGTATCCTGACAGGCATTGGTGAGCTTAACCGTGTGCTTGGGGGGGGCATCGTTCCCGGCTCGCTGGTACTGGTAGGCGGTGATCCCGGGATCGGAAAATCGACGCTCCTGCTGCAGACCTCACACGCGCTGACCACCCAGGGATTGCGTGTACTGTATATTTCAGGTGAAGAATCAGTCCGGCAGACGAAGCTGCGTGCAGATCGTCTTGGGGCGCTATCGGCAGAGCTGTATGTGCTGTGCGAGACCAATATGGAGAGTATTGAAGAAGCCATTGAGCAGATTCAACCCCAATTTCTTGTCATTGACTCTATCCAGACTGTGTTTATGCCGGAAGTGACAAGCGCACCAGGCAGTGTGACGCAGGTTCGGGAATGTACGACAAGATTCATGCGGATTGCCAAAATTCGCGGAATTGCAACGGTCCTGGTAGGACATGTGACGAAAGAAGGGGCAATTGCAGGGCCGCGAATGCTGGAGCATATGGTCGATTGTGTGCTCTATTTCGAAGGGGAGCGGCATCATACGTACCGGTTGCTGCGTGCGGTCAAGAACCGCTTTGGTTCCACTAATGAGATCGGCATTTTTGAGATGGGGGAGATCGGGCTTACCGAGGTGGAGAACCCCTCTGAGCTCTTTTTGTCGGAACGCCCGCTTGGTGTAGCCGGATCAGCCGTTGTTGCCAGCATGGAGGGAACAAGACCCGTGCTTGTCGAGCTTCAGGCGCTAGTAGCAGCCACTCATTTCCCTTCACCGCGGCGGATGTGCACCGGTATGGATCACCAAAGGATGGCGCTGATCATTGCCGTACTGGAGAAGCGGATGGGGATGTTTTTGCAGAACCAGGATGCTTATCTCAATGTTGCTGGTGGAGTGAAGCTGGATGAGCCAGCCATTGATTTGGCGGTTGCAGTCAGCATTGCTTCCAGCTTCCGTGATATATCGACAAAGCCTTACGATGTCTTTTTTGGCGAAGTGGGGCTTACTGGAGAAGTAAGAGGGGTTTCCCGTGCGGAGACACGCGTCAAGGAGGCTGCTAAGCTGGGCTTCCGGAGAGTCATAATGCCCGAAAAAAGCATGAAAGGCTGGAAGCATCCGCAGGATATCCAGATTATTGGCGTCAGCACCGTAGCAGATGCACTGGCGGTCGCGTTAGATTAGGGGGCACAGAATGATGAAAGAATTAGAGAATATGAATGACCTGCTCAGAATGGCGGCGCCGGGAACACCCTTCCGGGAAGGCCTGGAAAATGTGCTTCGCGCGAAGACAGGAGCGCTTATTGTTGTCGGATATAGTCCTGAAGTGATGGAAGTTGTAGATGGCGGCTTTTCCATCAACTGTGATTTTTCGCCCAATTACTTATATGAGCTGGCCAAAATGGACGGCGCGATTATTTTAAGTGAGGATTTGAAGCGGATCCTTTATGCGAATACACAGCTGATCCCCGATTCTTCCATCTCCTCCATCGAGACAGGCATCCGGCACCGTACCGCCGAGCGTGTTGCCAAGCAGACAGGCAAGCTGGTGGTTTCCATCTCTCAGCGCCGGAACATTATCACGCTGTATCAAGGCTCCATCCGTTATGCGCTCAAAGAAATTGGATCGATCCTGGCAAAGGCCAATCAGGCGATTCAAACGCTGGAGAAGTACAGAGCAGTGCTTACACAGAGCTTGACCAATCTTTCGGCTTCCGAGTATGAGGGAATTGTCACCGTGGCCGAGGTGGTTGGAGTAATCCAGCGTGTGGAAATGGTGCTCCGGATCAAGATGGAAATCAAGCGCTATATCAACGAGCTTGGCAATGAGGGACGGCTTATCAGCATGCAAATGGAAGAACTGGTTGGAAATACAGAGGAAGAAGCATGGCTTCTATACAGAGACTATGCCAGAGAGGAGCAGGAGGACAAAATCCGCGAAATTATCGCCGGACTCAAGCGTACCAGCGATGATGAGCTGATGGACGACAATCATATTGCCCGTTTGCTTGGATATTCCTCCACGGCAATTTCTTCGGAGGAAGTGGTCACGCCTCGCGGTTACCGTCTGCTGAACAAAATTCCGCGGCTGCCGAATGTGATCATACACAATCTGGTTGAACGGTTTGAAATGCTGCCCAACCTGATGACAGCCAGCATCGCAGAATTGGATGAGGTGGATGGTATTGGAGAAGTGCGTGCCCGCAATATTCAGGACGGACTCAAACGGCTGCAGAAGCAAGTTCTTATTGACAGGCAAATGTAAATAACATACAATCACGTAATGTTGGAGACTTAGCTGCTCATAGTAAGAAAACAGAGGTGAAGAAATGATACAAAAATCAATTCCGAGTTTGTTTACCATCGGTAACTTAATGCTTGGAATGTTTGGTATCATGATGGCGTTTGACGGTAAACTGAGCATGGCCGCTATCATGGTGATTATCGCTATGCTGTTAGACGGGCTGGATGGTCGTGTTGCGCGGGCGCTGAAATGCGAAAGTGAATTTGGCAAGGAGCTGGACTCCTTATCCGATGTCGTTTCCTTTGGAGTGGCGCCGGCTCTAATCATGTATATCACAAGCCTGCAGGATTTGAATTCTGCATTAGGCTGGACCGTAACAGCGATTTTCCCGGTATTCGGTGCGCTTCGTTTGGCCCGTTTCAATGTCCGTCCCGGTATTCCGGGATATTTCGTAGGGCTTCCGATTCCGGCTGCGGGCGGGGTACTGGCTACACTGGCACTTTTTCATAAAGATGTATCGGCTCCATTTATGATTGTGGCTACCCTGTTGTTATCGTACCTGATGGTCAGTACGGTTAAATATCCGAATTTCAAAAAGGTTGGACTGCCCAAAAAGGCGGTTGTAGGCTCGCCTGTAGTTATTGTGATCGCTGTGGCGGTTGCCGTGATTTTTCCGGAGCAAATCTCCAAGGTAATCTTTGTACTGCTTGCATTATATGCATTGTATGGATTTAAGCAAAATATCGACCGGTTGACGGCTCGCCGCCGCCACCGCCGCAGACGCCGTTCAGAAGATAAGATATATCATTCCAAGAATGGATAATAAGCTGCTGCAACGCAGATGTGCCCACGGTTATTATAGGGCATTTATAAACAACGCAAAAAGGCTTTGCCGTTCCCTGAAACCAGTGGATGGCAAGCCTTTTTGGGTTGAACGGATAAAAAGAGCGCCTCAAGCGGATCAGGAGAAATTAAACAATCCGAGAGTGGCGCATTTCTGCGATTCCTTCTCTACAACCTCGTCCATATTAATGCCAAGCAGATTGCAGAGGGCGGACATATAGAACAGCTCACGCCCCAGTTCAGAGGCGACCACCTCACGGCAATTCTCACACAATTCCCCTTGAAGATGAGTGCCTGCTAGCTCCTTGGCTTGTTCAAGCCCCAAACCGGGCTCAAAAACCTGCTTCTTGGCGTGCAGCTGTATACAGCCGCATTCGGTAATGGCTTTGACGACTGCACGATTGACGGAAGCGCTGCTCTGCCCGTTTTTGGACATTACATCCAGAAGACTACGGTGACGGAGCAGCAGTTCGGAGACTTGATCCTGGAAGGCCTGTAAACTCGGTGCGCTCATTTTCCATTCACCCCTGGGTTCGTAATTGAGTTCATTATATGTCAGGCCCTCCCCTGTTTTCAACCAATAATAGAAGTTTCCGGTTATCTTTTTGGTGTCGTGATGGTCTCTTGTCAGAAAAAATAACAGGCCCACGGATTATCGTCCTAAAAATTGGAACATACTGGTGAGGAACAGATCATTTTAGGATGAATAAAAGGAGGTGCCTGAGGTTATGTGGAAAAAAATAATTTTAATGCTTGCCGCATTAGGCGGAGCTTGGTCAGGTTATGCGCTATACCGTGCGGCAGAAAGAGGATTCCCGGCAGGAATGGGAAAACTGGGAGACAGCTTGCCCGTCCAGGGAAGCATTTTGTTTGCGGTGCTGGGTGCCATTATTTTTTTGTTTGCGGGGACTTTATGCGCGGAATGGGGAGGCTCGAAACTGCGGGAAGCGGTGCAGTATTGTTCGCGTATACCGATGAATGAATTGGCTGCAGGTGCTGCAGGGCTTACGGGAGGGCTTCTGTTATCCCTGCTGTTGTATCCTGCAATGGCATGGCTTGGAAAGGCGGGAGAACTGCTGCAGGTGGCTGCTACGCTGACTCTCGGGTATATGGGGCTGCGAATTGGGCTGGAAAAGAAAGAAGAGCTGGCTTCGCTGTGGACAACCGGACGCTGGGGACAAGCACCGGAGCCGGAAGGCCGCGGGCTGGAAGAACACAAGATTCTGGATACAAGCGTCATTATTGACGGGCGGATTGCCGATATCTGCAAAACGGGATTTATCGAGGGGACCATCGTGATTCCGGAATTCGTTCTGGAGGAGCTGCAGCATATCGCCGATTCTTCAGACCTGCTGAAACGCAACCGCGGGCGGCGCGGGCTGGATATCCTGAACAAAATCCAAAAAGAGCTGGATGTGAAAGTTCTGATCTACGAAGGTGATTTTGAAGAAATCTCCGAAGTGGACAGCAAGCTGGTTAAACTGGCAAAAGTGCTGCGCGGCAAGGTGGTAACCAATGATTTTAACCTGAATAAGGTATGTGAACTGCAGGGAGTGTCGGTTCTCAATATTAATGATCTGGCCAATGCGGTGAAACCGGTGGTTCTCCCAGGCGAAGAGATTATTGTGCAAGTGATCAAAGATGGCAAGGAACATGGTCAAGGCGTTGCCTACCTGGATGACGGAACTATGATAGTGGTTGAGGGCGGACGTGAATATATCGGCACAACCATGGAGGTTCTGGTAACCAGTGTGCTGCAGACTTCTGCGGGACGCATGATCTTTGCCAAGCCGAAGCTGATGGAAAAAGCGCAATAAACGGTTCCGGGGCTGTGAAAACTGGCCTTGTGGGTTGGAAATGGCCCGCAAACACGTTATGATGGGGGTATACGTGAAGGACAGGAGAAGGCAGAATGTCAAACAGTGTAGGCGCCGTGATCGTGGCGGCTGGCAGAGGAACAAGAATGGGGACTGCGGAGAGCAAACAGTATTTGCTGCTGCAGGGCAAACCGATTATCGTTCATACCTTGGAAGTGTTTCAGAGGCATCCGCTTATCTCGGAAATCGTACTGGTTACTGGCATAGAAGATGTGGACCGCTGCCGGGAATGGGTTATGGCCTACAAGCTCGACAAAGTGTCATGTGTAGTCACCGGAGGCTCCGAACGCCAGCATTCCGTGCATTTGGGACTGAGACACCTTAAGACAACCTGGGTAATGGTACATGATGGAGTCCGTCCGTTTGTGCAGGACAAGGAAATCACAGCCTGCTACGAGCATGCCAAGGAGAGTGGTGCCTCAGTGCTTGCTGTACCCGTAAAAGATACGATCAAACAGGTGGACAGGGACGGCAAAGTGCTGTCCACGCCGGACCGGCGAAGTCTGTGGGCGATTCAGACCCCGCAGACTTTTCGTCTGTCCGAGCTGCTTGTGGCGTATGAGTCGGCAGAGCGTGACGGATTTCTCGGCACCGATGACTCCAGTCTGGCGGAGCGCAGCGGTATTCCGGTTGCTGTTGTTGAGGGAAGCTATGCAAACATAAAGATCACTACACCGGAGGATCTTGATTTCGCTGAATTTACACAAAGAAGCAGGGGAGAGGTACAAACATGATTGCTGTAGGACAAGGTTTTGATGTGCACCAGCTGGTGGAAGGAAGGCCGTGCATTATTGGCGGTGTCACCATTCCCTATGAAAAAGGACTGCTCGGACATTCCGACGCCGATGTGCTGCTGCATGCAGTGAGCGACGCCATTCTGGGTGCACTGGGTCTTGGCGATATTGGCAGGCATTTTCCCGATACCGACCCGGCCTTCAAGGATGCGGACAGTCTGAAGCTGCTGGAGCATGTGTGGGCACTTGCCCGTGAGCGCGGCTATAAGCTCGGGAATATCGACTCGACTATTATTGCCCAGAAGCCCAAGATGGCACCTTATATTCCGCAAATGACGGAGATTATCGCTACAGCACTGGGTGCAGAGACATCGAAGGTGAATGTAAAAGCGACCACTACCGAGCAGCTCGGCTTTACCGGACGCGGAGAAGGAATTGCGGCACAATCTATTGTCTGTCTGCTCCAAGATGTGATATCATCTTGAGATGGCTGCATGCAGCCTAAGTTCAACCATTATGAAGCGGAGGGAATGACATGGCAGATCAAGTCCGGGTGCGTTACGCACCAAGCCCTACGGGACATTTACATATCGGAAATGCCAGAACGGCATTGTTCAATTATCTGTTTGCCCGGAATCTGGGCGGCAAATTCATTATCCGGATCGAGGATACGGACGTAAAGCGCAACATTGCTGAAGGAGAAGAAAGTCAGCTCAAATATTTGAAATGGCTGGGAATGGATTGGGATGAAAGCGTGGATGTCGGCGGTGAATACGGACCTTACCGACAGACAGAACGTTTGGATCTGTACCGCATATACTGGCAGGATCTGCTGGACCGGGGCCTTGCGTACCGCTGCTACTGCACTGAAGAAGAGCTGGAAGCAGAACGTGAAGAACAGGCTGCACGGGGCGAGACTCCGCGTTATTCCGGCAAGCACCGGAATTTGACTGAGGAGCAGCAGCAGGCTTATGAAGCGGAAGGACGCATTGCAAGTATCCGCTTCCGTGTGCCTGAGGACCGCACTTATACCTTTGATGATATCGTAAAAGGCAGCATTTCTTTTAATACCAAGGAAATGGGCGACTTTGTCATTGTGAAGAAGGATGGAATACCAACCTATAACTTCGCTGTGGCTGTGGATGACCATCTGATGGAAATTTCTCATGTCCTGCGTGGAGAAGATCATATTTCCAATACACCCCGCCAGTTGATGATTTACGAAGCTCTTAGCTGGGAGCCGCCGCTGTTCGGGCATATGACCCTGATTGTCGGTGATGACCACAAGAAGCTGAGCAAACGCAACGAATCCATTATCCAGTTCATTGAGCAGTATGATCAGCTCGGCTATTTGCCGGAAGCACTGTTCAACTTCATCGCACTGCTGGGCTGGTCGCCGGAGGGGGAAGAGGAGATTTTCAGCAAAGAGCAGCTGATTTCCATCTTCACGGCAAACCGTCTCTCCAAGAGTCCGGCCGTATTTGATGCGAACAAGCTTGCGCATTTGAACAACCACTACATCAAGCATGCGGATCTGAAACGGATCGCGGCATTGGCCATTCCCCATCTGCAAAAAGCCGGAAGATTGCCGGAATCGTTGAATGAGGAACAGCAGGCTTGGGCGGAAAGTCTGGTTGCACTGTATCAGGAGCAAATGAATTCTGCGTCGGATATCGTGGAGTTGTCGGAGCTGTTTTTCCGCAGCCACGTAGAGCTTGAAACGGAGGCCGCCCAGATTCTGGCCGAAGGCCAGGTCCCTGAGGTCCTGTCTGCTTTTCTGGCCAAGGTGGAAGCCACTGATGACTTTACTGCCAGCAACATGGCTGTTCTGATCAAGGAAGTGCAGAAAGAGACCGGACATAAAGGCAAAGCGCTGTTCATGCCGATTCGTGTCGCCTTAACCGGACAAACACATGGCCGTGATTTAAACGCAACCATAGTTTTGCTGGGACGAAGCCGGGTCATCGAACGTCTGAAGTCGCAGATCAAAGGGGCCTAAGCGGGAACGGCCAGACAGGGAACCCCTTGTCAGTCGGTTGTCTTTTAGCTAAGATAGAAGAATATAATAATAGCTGGGATCAGGAAAAGTATGCGTACAAAGACAATTGCCAGAGAGAATAACCGCTAAGGGATTCCCCTTTGCAGGCTGGGAGTTATTCATTTGTCTGCCGCAGAACATGCGCCTGTGAGCTGCACGGTTGAGCGTTCCTGTATGGGGCGTTAGACTGTGCCGGGAACGTTGCCGTTACAGACGCCAAGAGGGATAATGGCACTTGCTGGCCGGAAAATGCAAACCAGTGAATTAAGCCAAGTCCAAGCAGAGTGGGACCGCGGTTAAACGTCTCTGCAGCTTTATGCTGCAGGGGCGTTTTTTGTTGAAATATAGAAGCTGTATATTCTAGCCAAAGCTCACAGCACATGTATAGAGAGAGAATGTGGGCTGCAACAATACCTTCCTTTGCGTACCTGTAAACAGGAGGCGGGAAGTCAAAGAAGAGGGGAACCGTGATGTTTAAGCATATCAAGTCGGACATTCGGGCAGTATTCGACAACGATCCCGCAGCCCGCAGCTGGTTTGAGGTTGTCTTCACCTACGCTGGACTTCATGCCATTTGGGCACACCGGATAGCTCACTCTTTTTACAAACGGCGATGGTTTACACTTGCCCGCGTCGTTTCCCAGATTAGCAGATTTATGACCGGTGTTGAAATTCATCCGGGGGCAACCATCGGCAACCGTCTGTTTATTGACCACGGAATGGGCATCGTCATCGGGGAGACCTGTGAGATCGGGGACGATGTGATTATCTATCAGGGAGTCACGCTCGGGGGAACGGGTAAAGAAAAAGGGAAACGTCATCCAACCGTAGGCAACAACGTTGTAATTGGCTCCGGCGCAAAAGTACTGGGATCGTTCCGGATCGGCGATAATTGCAATATCGGCTCCAATTCGGTGGTTCTCCGTGAAGTGCCAAGCAACAGCACGGTGGTGGGCAATCCCGGGCGGGTGGTCAAGCGCAATGGGGAACGGGTATCCGACAGGCTCGACCATACCAAGATGCCGGATCCGCTTGTCGACTCCCTGCGTTTCCTGCAAAAAGAGATCGAAGAGATCAGAGAGCAGCTCGGTACGGAAGACAAGCAAAAAAAAGAGCAGCGGCGGCTGGAAAGCCAGCAGTATATCGGTGATTATGAAATTTAAGTATACCGGGGTTCAGCAGACGCCGGGGTCAAACAGAAAGGACTGGGAACACAAATGGCATTGCAAATCTACAACACAATGACACGCAGCAAGGAACAATTTGTCCCGCAGGAATCAGGCAAGGTAAAAATGTACGTATGCGGCCCCACTGTTTATGGCTACATGCATATCGGCAATGCCAGACCGGTCATTGTTTTTGACATGGTCCGGAACTATCTGGAGCAAACAGGGAACGAAGTAAACTATGTTACCAACTTTACAGATGTAGATGACAAGCTGATCCGCAAGGCTGAGGAGATGAATACTACAGTAGCTGAGGTCGCAGAGATTTTTATCGCCGCCTACCAGGTAGATCTCGCAGGACTCGGAGTAAAACCGGCGACGATGAACCCCCGGGTTACGCATAGCATGGATCTGATTATTGAGTTCATTAAGGAGCTGGAGGACAAAGGCTATGCCTATGAGAATGGCGGCGATGTTTATTACCGAACAGCGAAATTTGCCGATTACGGCAAGCTGTCCCGCCAGAATCTGGAGGAGCTTCATTTTGGCATCCGGGTGGAAGTAGATTCGCGTAAAGAAAAACCCGAGGATTTTGTCCTCTGGAAAGCGGCTAAGCCTGGAGAAGTCCACTGGCACAGTCCATGGGGCGAAGGCCGTCCCGGCTGGCATATTGAATGCTCGGCAATGGCTCGTGAATTTCTTGGCGATACTATTGATATTCATGGCGGCGGACAGGATCTGCAGTTCCCGCACCATGAATGCGAATGCGCCCAGACAGAAGCGTTGACCGGCAAACCGCTATCCAACTATTGGATGCACAACGGATTCATTAACATCGGTGATGAAAAAATGTCGAAATCGCTCGGCAACGGTCTGCTGGTGAAGGATATCCGCCAACGGTTCAAAGCGGGGGCTATCCGTTATTTCATGCTCTCGACCCATTACCGCAATCCGCTGAATTTCACTGAGGAATCCATGCAGTCCGCAGAAAAAAGCGCTGAGCGTATCGCGCTCGCGGAGAGCAATGTAAAGCACCGGCTTGAGCTCGATCCAGAAGGGGCCAAAGGCCAGGCAAGCGAGCAGATATTGGAACGTTTGGCCGCGATTGTAGGCCATTTCCACACTAAAATGCAGGATGACTTTAACACGCCGGATGCAATTACCGCCATGTTTGACTGGGTAAGCCTTGCAAATAATACACTTGCAAATCCAGAAGCGCTGTCTGCTGACCTCGCGGCATTGCTGCAGGCTTTTGCCGAGATGAATGCTGTGCTTCGCCTGACACCGGAGCATGAGGAAGAGGTTGCCGGCGAGGAAGTGGAAAGGCTGATCGCTGAACGGGCCGAAGCGCGCAAGAATAAGAACTGGGGACGCTCCGATGAGATCCGCGATGAGCTGAATGCCATGGGCATCCTGCTTGAGGATACTCCGCAGGGAATGCGGTGGCGGCGGAAATGAGCGGGCCATTTGATCTGGAGAGTGCATGGTTTCCCTATGAGCCCTCTAAGCCGGCCCGGCTGCTCTCTCCGCTCGTGCTGGCTTATGCCGGAGATGCAATCTATGAAGTGGCGGTACGCCAGTATTTGATTTCGCTGCCGAATCTCCGCCCGAATCATTTGCACCGTACAGCAACGGGATTGGTATCGGCCAAAGCGCAGAGCACAATCCTTGCCTATCTGGAGCCAATGCTTACGGATGAGGAGAAGGATGTTGCCCGGCAAGGACGGAATGCCAAATCCGGGACTATTCCCAAAAATGCGGATGTTCTGGAATACCGGCATGCTACTGCTTTTGAATGCCTGATCGGTCATTTGTATTACACAGGCCAGCAGGCCCGAATCCGGGAGCTCGTTGACAGCAGCATACAATACATGATGAACCGGCCCAAGTAAGGCTGTATGAGTATAGATTTTAGAGAACAGGAGGCATGAACATGGAAGAATTGAAGACAGAAGAGGAAATATTGGCTGGCAAGCATTCCGTGCTTGAAGCGCTTCGTGCCGGCCGTACACTCAATAAGATATGGGTCGCTGAAACGGCGCAAAAGCATTTAACCGCCCCCATTATTGCCGAAGCGCGCAAAGCAGGAATAGTGATTCAGCATGTGGACAAAAGAAAGCTGGACCAGCTTGCACCTGGAGTACAGCATCAGGGAGTAGTTGCACAGGCGGCACCATTTGCGTATACAGAGGTTGCGGATATTTTGGCAGCTGCAGAGGCCAAGGGAGAGCCTCCGTTTCTGATTTTGCTGGATGAAATCGAAGACCCCCACAATCTGGGCTCCATTCTACGTACCGCCGATTGCACGGGGGTGCACGGGGTTATTGTTCCCAAAAGACGCTCTGCGCAGATCACGGCGACGGTGTCCAAAACCTCTGCAGGAGCTGTTGAATATGTGCCGGTTGCACGCGTAACCAATCTCGGGCAGACCATTGACCGCCTCAAGGAGCTTGGAGTCTGGGTAGTAGGAACCGATGTGGATACCGATCAGAATTTGTATGCATCGGATATATTTACAGGTCCGGTAGCGGTGGTAATCGGGAACGAGAATAAAGGAATGGGCCGTTTGATCAAGGAGAAATGCGACGTTCTGCTGAAGCTGCCTATGGCCGGGAAGATCAATTCGCTGAATGCTTCGGTTGCTGCAGGCGTTATCATGTACGAGGTGCTGCGCCGCCGGCATCAGCAAGGATAGCTATGGCCGACTGGCGCGATATTCTTCTTGTGGATGGATACAACATGATCGGCGGCTGGCCTGATCTTGCCGCTTTGTCACTTACAGGAATGCAGGGAGCGCGCGACCGGCTGCTGGATATGCTGGCTGATTATCAGGCGTTTTCCGGGCTGCGCGTCATCGCCGTATTCGATGCTTACCGTGTGCCGGGACTGGGAAGGTCTTTTGTGCAGGGGAAAGTGCAGGTGTTTTTCACCAAGGAAAAAGAAACGGCGGATGAATGCATTGAGCGGCTGGTCGGTGAATTCAGTCACCGCAGACGGCAGATTTATGTGGCAACCAGCGATTTTGTGGAGCAGCATGTCATTTTTGCTCAGGGGGCATTGCGGCTGTCGGCCAGGGAGCTGCGGCTTGAGATCGAGGAGAGCCAGAAGCAGGTCAAAAAGGCGATCGAGCCCGGAAGCATCAGCTCCACGAGGCATTCCCTGGAAGAAAAGCTGCCGCCAGAGACCCGCAAACGTTTAGAAGACTGGCGGCGTCAGTAAGAAGGTTGGAGATTGAAGCGTTTTCGGTTAAAATGCCATAATATGCTATTGAAGATTGTTTTTGGTCAATCTGCGGTTGACGGTGTAAGGTAACATAATATATACTGATCCTATATTTCGCGAAGTAACGATGTGTCTTGCGTTGCAGCCGGGGGGATTCTTGGTGAGTGTCGACCTCAAGGAAATAATGCTGTCCGAGTATGATTTCATAAGTGATGAAGAAATTGTCGAGATCTTCCGTGGTGGCGACAGTGGCGCATTGGAACATTTGATTAACAAGTACCGTAATTTTGTCCGAGCCAAGGCCCGTTCATATTTTCTGATTGGGGCAGACCGTGAAGATATCGTACAGGAAGGCATGATTGGCCTATACAAGGCAATTCGTGACTTTAAGGGCGACAAGCTTTCTTCATTCAAGGCTTTTGCTGAACTCTGTATTACCCGCCAGATCATAACTGCTATTAAGACGGCTACCCGCCAGAAGCATATTCCGCTCAATTCCTATGTTTCGCTGGACAAGCCGATCTACGATGAGGATTCGGACCGGACGCTGATGGATGTCATTTGCGGAACCCAGGTGCTTGATCCCGAAGAGCTCATTATCAACCAGGAAGAATTCATCGGCCTGGAAGATAAGATGGCGGAGATTCTGAGTGATCTGGAACGCAAGGTTCTGATGCTCTATCTGGACGGACGATCCTATCAGGAGATTGCAGAGGATTTGAAGCGGCACGTGAAGTCTATTGACAATGCCTTACAGCGAGTGAAACGTAAATTGGAAAGATATCTGGAAGTGCGTGACAATTGATGATATAATGTACAGGAAAGGCTCGGGACTCGAGTCTTTTTTTAGTGTTTTGGCTTTTTCTATTGAATTGACACAAGAAATGTTCCGTTGCCGTCGACAGCAGGTTTATACGCAGTACAAATGCTCCATAATGTTGAGTAGAGATTAAGGAGCCGCACAAAGGAAAGCTTTCGTGATAGACAGCGATTGATGTGAAAAGTTAAGGGCAAAGACAACAGGCGCTACAAGGCTGCAGCACCCGAAAATACCCAATGCGATGGGGGAATTCTTTCGTTGACACAGTGGTTGACATTATGCTAAAGTGTTTTAGGTAGGCCTAAATTCGCGGCTTTTTTTAGGA
>RCUU01000532.1_pt1 | contig 20590 bp, 8 predicted proteins | sample 2166211 | NCBI WGS metagenome assembly RCUU01 (sample SAMN09932620, study PRJNA488358) | compost metagenome | feature: garden; material: soil; isolation source: compost soil in phenylacetic acid-enriched culture | place: Germany: Experimental Botanical Garden Goettingen | collected 2016-01-27
TACGATTGCCGGAGGCAGCAAGGATGATCCATTCCCGCTGACCGTATCGGCAGGCGTGAGCGTGAGATTCGGTATGGCTCCGGCGTATTTCTTCGGAGATGTGGATCTGACCGTCAAACGGACGGGACTGAAGGTAGAAGGCAAGCTGGATTATTCCGCTAAGGCGGACGCAGAGGATAAAGACAAGCTTCCTATGCTGACCAAGGCGCTGCTCGAAGCGCAGTGGGTAACCCCATGGTTCGTGCGGGTGGAGTCGGAGATGGATATTGGCGGCTGGAACATTATCGTCGGCAAGGCCGGCATTTTTGTCGGACAGAATCTGGAGAAGAACCGTACGGATTTTGAAGGATATATCGGAGCCAAAATACAGATTCCGGAGGATGTGCCTGTTGTCGGCGGATTGCCGCTGTACAGTGTATTCCTTGGCGTAAACAATGATAAGGTCTGGGGCAGCATCGGCGTTCTGCTGATCTCGCTCGGCATCACTTATTATTGGGGAGGCGGGGTTGAATTTGGCACCTCTACCGACCAATTGCCTGACGGCCTGATTCAACTGGTGGTGGATGACCCTGAGCTTGGACCGCGTCTGATGGTCATTGGACAAGGGATAGAGACACTGGCTACTTCAGAAGCAGCTGCAGAGCAGGAAAATCAGGAGATCATCTACAGAGAGCTTGAGAAAGACGTTCAATATATTGAGAATGGCTCAGTGAATATCAGCGTTGGCGGCATCACCGTCAAGAACAGCGGCAGAGTCCATGAAATTCCAATGGATGGTGTGACCGGCAATGCGCTGATTGAGATGGAATATGATACGAAGGAGATGCCTGAATTCACGCTGAAGGATGCGGGCGGCAAGGTATTCCCGGTTAAATTCGACAACACGAATACAGATCCGACAGCCAATGCATTCCAGCAGTATATCCCGGCTGACAACAATCCTGACAAAGTGGATATCCGCAAAGCGTATATTATCGTGCCTGCGGATCAAGCGAAAAGCGGCGGCAATTGGACTCTGACTGCGGTTTCCGCAGTGAAGACCAAGCTGCTTAACGTACCTACGGCTCCACAGCTGAATGAAATCAACCTGGCCAAGGACAGCACGGACGTCAACAAGTTCAATGCATCCTGGAAGGTTGCGAATGCAGCGGAAGGCGATACGGTCAATCTGTATCTGACAGAAGATGCCGTGACCAAGAACGAAACGGTACTGGACAACGGTGCCAAAGTGCTGGAAGCCGGTGACCCGGGACTTCTGATTGCCAAGGATGTTCCGGTTGGCCGGAATGGCGGTGTCAACGGTGGGATTACAAGCGGCAGCACCAGCATTGATGTAACCAATGCAACGCTTATGGGCAAGCAGGAGGACATCCGCGGACTGCTTAGACAAGGCAATTATTACTTGCGGGCAGAGCTGAAGTCTACCGCTACCTTTGCAACAAAAACTTCAGCACAGAAATTTGAACTCATAGATCCAATGGCACCGCAGAACGTCAGTGACGTCAAGGTAGAACCTGCAGGGAACGGATTATTTGCCCTTTCCTTCAAGCCTGGTGCCAAAAAACCAGGCCATGCAAACTATGAACACAGTTATGTCATTGATGCCCAGCGCGAGCAGGGAGGCGTAATGTCCGACTACTCGAACTTCGGGGAGATTCTGTTCACGGAATCCGAGCTTGCTCCGTATTGGAATGCGGCCAGCGGCAAATATGAAGGCATTCTGATCGGCGGCTGGTCGGCAACCTCCACCTCCGACGAAATCAATCTCGGCAGTCTGGAAGGCACTGTAATGGACCTGAAGGATGTCAAATATGTTGGACTCGAAGTTGGTTATGAATACGAGATTGGCGTATCCGCCGCAACAGTTCCGACAGCGGATGACGACCAGAACCAGAATTACCACTATGCAGAACGTGTCAGCAGTTCTAAACAGCTGCTTCCGAAGCCGGTGAAGCCTGTGCTCACGGTAGGCGGTTCTGGCAAAGTGGAGAATACCGGCAACTATATTAATCTGCTTACCAATCAAACCGAACAGAGCATTACCCTCAGCTCGGATCAGAAGAATGTATCGGTTGAAGCTTTTAATGCCGGGCAATCCATCGGTAAGGTGAACCTGACCAACAGTGAAAGCGGAAGCCAGGGCAAGCTCGATTTCAGCCAGTTCAAGACAGACGGGCCTTACGCTATCGAGCTGAGAGCAACCAATACAGTGACCAAGGATATTTCCGTCACCATGCTGTACCTGACGGTGGATACGCTGGCTCCCGTGCTCTACATTGATTCACCTGGGACGGGGGCAAGAACAGCAGGAGGGAAAATAGCGGTCTCTGGCACAACGACTAAGGGTACCCTTCTCAAAGCAGGCGGCACTGTAGTCCCTGTAGCCGAAGACGGCACCTTTAACAGTGAAGTCCCAATTACTTCGGGCGATCCGACTGTAGCACTCGAATTCACAGCTACGGACGGTGCGGGCAACGAGAATTCGGCAGTTGTTGATATCACCAACGACAGCTATGATGTTCCCGCAGCCTTGATTCTGGAGAAAGTGCCTTCACTGCAGCCAGGGGAAACAAGCACCCTGAATGCTTTCCTGAAGGTAGCCAGAGGGAAGGATGAAAACGGAAAACTGAAGTTTGAACAGGTGCCTGTGAAGGACAGCGATCTGGGACGTCTCGCGTATACCGTGCCTTCCGGGGATTCGGTAGAGGTGGTTACCACTCAGGCAAAGGATCAGCCTCCTGTAACGACGGTGACCGCCCTTTCTACCGGTGCCAGCCTGATCGAAGCAGAGTACACAATCACAGAGGGTGTTGCACTGAAAGGCTACACGGTAGCTTCTGTAGAAGTTCCTGAGCCAACATCTCTTGGCACATTATCGATAACGGCACAAAGCATCAGCGGCGATAACATGCATACCAAGATGGCCGTGCATGACGCAGGCGATATGACCGGCCAACAGCTGGCGTACATGGTGTATGAATCCAGCGGCCAGGCGGTATTGCCTAAGCTTGGAGATCAAATCGGCAATTGGAGCCTGCTTCCGGCGAGCGGAGTGCTTCCGGCCAAGCGAGGCGACGTAATCGTTATTGCCAAGCGGACTTCCCTGGATAAGCTTGCCATGGCTGCAGCCATAGTTCCTGCGAGCGTGTGGAACAGTTCGGATGGCGCATATGGCGGTGTTGGCGGAGGCGGCGGAAACGGTGGTGGAGGAGTCCTTCCGGCACCGGATAAAGCCCCTAAGTTCAAGATAGGCGACAAGGACATTGAAGCGGCTTGGGAAGGAACAACCGCAATTCTTCATCTTAAAGATGGCGACTTGGATATGACCGGCAGCGGGGATATTGTGATCAGCTCGAAGGAAGCCGCAGCTGCAGGCTTCAGCGTTACTGTAGATCAGAATGTCGTGCAGCATGCGGTAACGGCGAAGAAGAAGATCACCGTTGACGTTCCGCTCGGCCGGTTGACGCTGGCTCCGGAGAATCTGAAGGGTCTATCGGAACCGCTCAAGATTAGCATCGGAAGCAATGCTGCAGCTGACAAGGATGCCATGAACGCTGCCGCTGCAGCCCAGAAATTTACCGTATTGGGCGGAGGCCAAGGCGCCACCGTCAGCGTGAATCTGGCAGCAGGGAAGTGGACACCTGCCCTGGCAGGCAAGATTGCCATTCCGGCGGGGATCGCAGGGAAGGATATTACCGCAGTGGTACTGAAAAATTCAGCCGGTCAGTGGACTACCATCCCTTGGAAGCTGGATAGCAGCGGAACTGCTGTAAATGTGCAGCTGACCGGAGAAGGCAGTCTGTTCTTTATCAGCAATGCCAAAGCATTTAAGGATGTATCCAAAGGCTTCTGGGCTGAACAAAACATCAGCGATGCTTCCGGCAAGCTGTTTGTACTGGGTACATCGGCGGACAGCTTTGCTCCGCAAGCGAAGGTCACCAGAGCAGAGCTACCTACGATCCTGCTGCGCGTGGCAGGGCTGATGAACAATACCGCAGCCAAGAAGGACTTCAAGGATGTGGCCGAGAGCAGCTGGTATTTCCGCAGCGTCTCCATTGCGGCAGATCTGGGTATTGTTACCGGATTCAGCGAAGGCACATACGCGCCGAAGTCCACGCTGACCCGGATGGAAGCCATGACGATGGTAGGCAGACTGCTGAATGTGGTAAGCAGCGGCGGTGAGAGCATCGGAGACGCGGAGGCAACTCAAATTCTCAGTGCCTTTGCGGACAAGGATGAGATCCCGGCCTGGGCGAAATCCTCAATTGCACTCAGTATCAAAACCGGCATTATCCGTGGGGTGAACGGCAAAATCAATCCGGCGGGCGCATTGACCCGTGCGGAAGCGGCCACAATGGCCAACAGACTGGATGAGTTTATCACCGGCAAGCAATAAGAAGAGCAGCGCCCACATCAGTCATGGATGACTGGTGTGGGTATGCTTTACGCCATGGAATGCTCTTGAAGAATCACATTACATTTAAGGTGGTGTCATGATGGCAAGGAAGCGCAAATCATTCATCGGGCTGGCTATTGTGCTGGCAGTCCTGGCAATCGCTGCGGTTACCGGCGGGCTGCTGGCCAAGGCGGATGGGCAGACCTGGACTGGTTCGGCCGATACGGCATGGTATAACCCGGTATATACTACTTTTAAAATTGATACAGCAGAGAAACTCGCCGGGGTGGCCAAGCTGGTCAATGAAGACCCGGACGGCAGTATTGACGGCTTCCGGAATAAAATTCTGGAGATCGATCAGAACCTGGATCTGTCTGCCCATCTGTGGGTGCCGGTCGGGACGGGAGAACATCCTTTTCGCGGGACGCTGATCTCTAAGGGCGGAGCTATTCTTACCCTCTCCGGTATGAATGTAGACCCTAGCCTGTCCTACCAGGGACTGATCGGCAACATGGACGGCGGGACCGTGGGCGGCTTTGCATTCGATTCAAGCGGGTCCATCAGCGTAACAAGTGTTACTTATGATGTCTATGCGGGTGCTGCCGTCGGCAAAATGACTGGCAACAGCACGGTATACGATATCACCAATAAAATGCAGATTGAGACGATCAGTTTACCGTTCCAGGCCTACGCCGGCGGTATCGTGGGCATGGGGACGGGGTCCATCTCCAATTCTGTGAACGAGGCATCCATCACTGCAAACGGCGCTTCGGCTGCAGGGGGAATCGTTGGCTATAGCGGCCCCGGCAGTCTGAAGATTAAGAAAGTATCCAACGCTGGAGCGGTTGTGGTAAATGGTCAGGGAGGAACGAGTTATGCCGGAGGGATTGCCGGCTATACTTCAGGATCTCTGATCATGAATGACGAGGATACGGTGATCAGCAATAGCGCTGAGGTTGCAGCAACCGGCGGGGACATTGTATACGCCGGCGGCATTATCGGTAAAACCGATGGAACAATTGTTTACTCCAATGCGACAATCAGCAGCGGTGCTGTAAATATCAATGCTCCGGCGGCGGCAGGCTCGTTCGCCGGCGGATTGATTGGCGGAGTGGGAGCCGTGGAGAATCCGGCTATCAATATGGCCTTTACCCACTCGGCTCCGGTAACGAATCACGGCGGAACGAATGTATACACCGGCGCAATCGCCGGATATGCGGACAGTCCGTTCACCTGGACCGCAGGCTACAAGAACACGAACCCTGTTACAGCAACAGGTTCACAAAATATTTATACAGGCGGCTATATCGGGTACGCAGCAAAAGGCCTAGTGCTGAATAATCCGGCGTCTGCGGCGTATCAAAATACGGCAGTGATTACAGTATCCGGTGGGTCGGTTGTCTATACCGGGGGATTCGCCGGGTATGATGCCGGAGGAAATATCACGCACGCTTCTTTTGCAGGAACCTTGAATGTCACCGGTACGGCGAAGGTCTATACCGGCGGGATTACCGGCTATGAAATAGGCGGTACTCTTTCAGCATCGCAAGCTGGTGCTGCAGACAGTCCTTACAATGTGATCACCTCCGATGGAACTATTGGCGGGATTGCCGGTTATCTGGAAGGCACAATCAGCAACTCAACAGTGAAGCATATTACGCTGAAAGCAACTTCCGAGGGCGGTATCCTCGGCGGAATCGCCGGAAGCGCACAAGGAACAATCACTGGCGTCTTAGCCGGAGATGCCGGAGACACGGATTATAACAGCCTCCGCATGGAGGCGGCCGTAGCTGTACCGTCTGCGGAGGGCCGGGACAATATTACAGCCGGCGGGATCATCGGTGTGAATGACAAAGCACTCGTCTTGACCGGCAGTACAGCGGCCAAAATCGGATTCATCAATGCCAGCGGCCGCAGCGGCTATACGTTCGGCGGTGTTGCTGGAAGACTGAATGCAGAAGCTTCTATCGGCACAACAGCGCAGGCGGTGGAAGCCAGCGATATTTTAGCGGAAATAAAGGCTGATCAAGTGAGCTTTGGCGGTGCGGTCGGCATCAACCGGGCTTCCGCACTGTATCTGCATACGAACCGGATTGAAGTCCGGGCAGAGGGCTCGAAGGGATATGCCGGAGGGATGTTCGGGGAGAATCACGGAACCAGTCCATATGTGCTGGCTGAGAATATTTCGATCAGCACCTCCGGTCCGGATAATGCAGCAGGCGGGATCGCCGGTTACAATACCGGAACGCTAGCGGAGGTAACCTCCCGCGCCGTTGTGATTGCAGCAAACGGCCTGCGGACGGAAGCGGGGGGGATTGCCGGACGCTCTGAAGGCATCGAAGGCAACCGTGCTGTCATTACTGCACCTGTTATGCTGGCTGGTGAACATGCGCTGGTGACCATCACCGGAAAGGATGTCACGGCAGGCGGCATTGCAGGCTTGGCCAGCGCCACAGATATTGTGAAACCTCTGGCATCCGCTATCGCGCCGGATTATGTTATTTTCTCCATTAAGGGAGCAGGAGCGAAAGCCGGGGGATTGGCCGGAGCTCTGGAGAACAGCACCATCAGCGGCGACACAACAGCACTGAATATCGAAAATCTGCTGATGAAATCAACGATAGAAGGAACCGATGCTTATATCGGCGGTCTGGTCGGCTATAACGATAAATCGCGTCTGGAGCGGCTGGTCGGCAAAACGCTGAATCTGACCTTAAGCGGTCCGAACGTGAAGACAGGCGGTATGACCGGTTACAATCTGGGGACTCCTACGGCTGTCATTGCGAACAACTATATTACTGCACTTAGTCTAAAAACCAATGCTTCGGCAGCAGGCTCAATCATCGGCGGGATCGTCGGCCTGAATGATGCCAAAGCCGGAGATCCGGTCCAGAATCCGGGCACTGCGGTCAGCACGATTCAGAACAGCCGCACCCTAGGCAGTATTAATGCCGCTTCCCCGTCGACTGTGATTGGCGGCATGGCGGGTGAAAACCGCAGTCTGATTGCCAACAACAGCATTACGGACAAGCTCCCGGTGAGCTCTAAAGGCAACAATGCTATATTCGGCGGCTTAGCCGGACGCAATACGGCTACGGGCACGCTCTATTACACGTATTCCAACGCCAATATGACCATAGAAGGCGCCGGTACACTTGCAGGCGGGCTGGTTGGTGAAAATGCCGGACAGGTGAAAGGCTCATATGTGGATATTGATATTACGGGCAAAGCTGCCGGATCAGCCAGCCAACCGGTTTTCCTCGGAGGCTTGATCGGCAGAAACAGCGCAGGTTTGGTGGAGCAGTCCTATACTTCCTCCAAAATAACCGCAAGCGGCAGCTACACCGTTGTCGGCGGTCTTGTGGGTGAGCATGCGGGAGGCACTATCAAGAACTCCTATGTTGCCAAAAGTGTTGCAGCCGTTAAGGATCACTCCTATGCGGGGGGCTTCATCGGCAGAATCACTAACGGTAAAGTGACAAACGCTTATTCTGCGGCGGAAGTAAACGCAGAAGGCGGTGCTTATGCAGGCGGTTTTGCCGGACGGTATGACAATGCCAGCAAAGAGCTGCTGTACAAATCCTACTATATAAAAGATGAAGCCCGGAATATTAACAAGGACCTTCCGGACTTTGCCGAAGGCAATCACCGTTGGCTGGACATCCATGTGCGTCTGACCACGATTCTTTCTGAAACGCTGAGAGACAGAGAGGTTTTCCCGGGCCTGTCCGGCTGGGATTTCAGAGGAGCCTGGAAATACGGTTCGCTGAGTGCGGAATACAAATATCCTGAAGTCAACCGTGAAGCCAATACCGGCGGAGATGCCGGCGGCGGTGTGAACTCCAATATCAACTGGTATATGAAAGACAAGGATGCGATCCACTTCCAGATTTCGAGTGAAGCGGAGCTTGCCGGTCTGGCCTCGATTGTGAACGGCACGATTGCCGGTGTGGATAAGTTTGATTTTGCGGACAGAACCATTACCGTGATGAATCCGGTCCATATTCAATCCAAGCAGTGGACACCTATTGGCGAAGATGAAGAGCATGCCTTTCAAGGTACGCTCGACGGAGGCAGCCATCTGATTGACGGTCTGACCATGCAGTCGGCAGTATACAGCAATTCCGGGCTGTTTGGTGTCATTGGCAGCGGGGGCACAGTGAAGAATATCAATCTGGAGCCATTGTCCATCGCAGGCAACCAATATACTGGAGCTATCGCCGGCCAGAACATGGGTACGGTATCGAACATTGACCTTAAGCTGCTGAACGGCAGCAAGCTCACCGGAGGTACGGTTGGCGGTATCATCGGGAAAAATACAGGTTCCGTCTCCTCACTGCATCTGACGCTGGATGGCGGCAGCAGAATCGAGACGGTATACAACGGCGGGATTGCCGGCGGGATCATTGGTGATAACACTTCGGAGCTGATCTATACAGCGGACAGTGACAGTGCCAAGGTTCTTGCAGCATCGACCTATCTTTTGACTCCAATAGACGGCAGCATCGGCAGTTCTGCTGATCAAACGGTTATTGGCGGGATTGTCGGCCAGCAGTCCGGCAATGTAACAGGAATGAATGAAGAAGTGAGCTCGAAATACCGGATTACTTCAACAGGGGCTAACAGCATTACAGGCGGACTTATTGGACGTTATGTCTCCGGCAGTGCCAAGCAGTTGACCCTCACGTTTACAGATGGCCGGCTTGAAGCGGCTGGCCTGGATTCAGTGCTGGGCGGATTGATTGGCCACGCTGATGCACAGGCCGTGCTAACGAATGTTGTGCTAAAAGGCCCAGGCACTGGAGTACAGCTGACAGGCAACGGTACAGTCGGCGGTGTCGTGGGTGTGAAAGACGGTGCATCAGGCGGCATCAAGCTCGCCAAGGCAGCATCGGCCAGCAATATTTATGATATCGATCAAGCCGAAGCTGCAGGCATTGCATTGTCGGCTGCAGAAGGCAGCCTTCAGGCACAGGCCGGCGGGATTGCAGGTGTGGCCACAGATGCAGCGATGAATGCTTTGCTATTCAGCGGTTCCGTGCAATCAGCCGGAGAAGCCAATATGGCCGGGGGGATTGTGGGACATGCTGTGAACACACTGCTGTACAATGTGAATGCAGCGCCCAAGCTTGTGGTTGCTGCCAAAAGCGGTGAAACTGCCGTAGGCGGAATTGCCGGAAGCCTGTCGGCAGATGACCTGAACCAAGGCTTCGATTTTGGCAAACCTTATCCATTGTATAGAGGCATTTATCTGGCAAAAGCGCATTCCGGATCTATTACTGTAACAGGCTCCGGGAATACAGCGGATCTGTATGCCGGGGGGATCGTGGGTAAAAATACGAATGCTTCTATCTACCGCTCGGAAGCAACGGCAGATCTGAGTGTCACCGGCGGCAACACCGCGAATGTCGGCGGCATTGCAGGCTACAGCAGCGGTATTATCGTGGACAACTATGCGCAGAACAGTCTGAACGCAGACAGCAGCAGAGTATACAATGTTGGCGGTATTGTCGGCTGGGGCGAGGGCGGCCAGATTCATTACAGCAAGAGTACTGCTGGGGATGGCGAAGCCATCCAGCTGGGTACAGCGCTGACCCTGGGTGAATCTGTTCCGGCGTCACATGCCGGTGGTCTGGTTGGCCTCGGGGATTACCTGATTATTACCAATTCCCATGCGGATATTCCGCTGCGGATTATGGACACGAATCAGGACAATACAATTTATGCGGGCGGTTTTGCCGGTCTTTTGGGAGATACGGATACCCGTGAAGGAAAGATTGAACGTTCTTATGCTACAGGAGAATTGACGGTAAGCGGCAAACTGGGTTCCTACGCCGGCGGTTTCGCCGGTTCAGTGGATCACTTCAGTATCAAGGATGCCTATGCTTCCGGCAACATCAGCAACACAGGCTTCGACACGCGCAGCGGGGGCTTTGCCGGGACGGTGGAAAGAAACGCCGTGATCAGCGATTCCTATGCGCTGCAGCCAAAAATCTCAACCGTGGGAGTGAAGTCCTCCACCCGTTCATACACAGGTGGCTTTGCGGGCTACAACGATGGCACTTTGACCGGGGTATACGCCAATGTGCCGGATATTGCCGTCAATGTGACAGGCTCCACGGTCTATGCAGGGCGGCTGGTCGGGTACAATTTCCGCGATGGCAAAATTATCAGCGCTACCTTCACTCCGGCGGCAACGGGTGATAAATGGACTGCCGTCGGACGCAATGCAGGCGACGTGCCGGACACTGTATCAGTAGCAGCCATGACTCCGCTGGATTCCGGCAAATGGAACATTGATTACGATACATCATTTATGGATCAGGCAACGGACGGCACGGTAAGCTTGAGCACCCCTCTGCAATTGAAAGGGGCAGTGCTGCTCTACAATGAAACTGGATCAGCGTATTACCGCCTGTACAATAGAACAGCCAATGAAGACATGAAGCTGAACAAGCTGCTGATTACAGCAGATATAGATCTTGGCGGCAGCCCTTGGACCTCCATTGACAGCTTCAGCGGAGTATTGGATGGCCAGGGACATACCATTTACGGGCTGCGGCTGGGAACAGCAGAGCGTAAATATAGCGGTTTTGTCTCCGAGAACTATGGACAAATTGCCAATGTGAACTTTGCCGATGCCAAGATTGAAGCGGGGGCCAATGCCGGTATTATCGCTGGTATCAACCACAGCGGAGCTGCAATCTCTGAAGCGGGTGTCAGCGGAAGCGTGCCGGGCAGTGAAGCTGCCGGCGGGGCAGTTGGCCTGAATCAGGGAATACTCTCGGGAATCCGGGCGGTGAATCTGAGCGTTGAGGGCAAAGGATATGCCGGAGGCATTGCCGCCATTAATGAAGGAAGCATTACTAAGGCTTCTTCTTCGGGCAGTGTCGCCACCAGTGGACCTGCAGCGGGGGGAATCACCGGGCTGAATACACCAAACGGGACCATTGAGGATTCCATGTCCTATGCCTCTGTCAGTGCAGCAGCGGCTCAGACAGCGGCTGGAGGCATCATTGGTCTGAACGCCGGAGAGATAAGGCACACTTATGCAGCAGGCCGGATCAAAGCTTCCGGAACCGGGAAGGCATGGGCCGGGGGCATTGCCGGACACCACACAGACGGTTCGATTGTATCTTCCTTGAACACGGGAGAAGTTACCGCTGTTGTGAATGGAGAAATCCTCCCGCAGCAGGCATTCTTCGGAGGCATTGCAGGTCAAAAGGATAACGGAGCCGCAATCAGCAGTTCCGCGTTCGACCGGCAAATGCTGAAGCGCAATATTGCTTACTACGACGGCGATGGCAAGAGCAAGGCCGGAGATCCCGCGAGCGAAGGTCTGCTGGGCTCCGAGCTTGTGAAGCCATCACTTCCAGGCGTGCTCGATGCGGCCCATTGGACAGCACATGAAGGTTTCTATCCGGTACTCCGTACGTTTGACGGCATGGATGAAGGGGTACTCGGTTCAGCAGCAGTTATCTTGAATCCGCAGGACCTGATCAACCGTGTGAGCTTGAGCTTTACGCTGAGCAGCGGCGGAGCATTGAGCTGGAGCGCTGATCCGGCCAAAGCCGCCCTTAGCGGAGCTTCCGGCAAGCTGCAAACCACCGGCAGTGTGGTGCTGACGGCAGCCACGAACGGGAAGAGCCGGAGCATCACGGTCAACGAACCTGCTCTGACATTCCCGGCTCCTGCAGCTGTGGCACCAACCGTAGTGTCCGGCGATCCAACCTTCAGCACAGAGGTGTCCGTTGTTCTCGGAACAACAGAGCCGGGCGGCAGCATTTATTATACGCTGGATGGCAGTAAGCCTACGGAAGCATCCCAGTTATACAGCGGCCCGATCGTTCTGAAAAGCACAACTACGATTAAGGCTATAACTGTGGCGGACAACAAGGAGTATAGCGAGACTTTGACCGGAACCTGGAGCCAGCAAAGCTTCGGCGGCGGTGGCGGAGGAGGCGGAGGTCCAGTGGCTGTCGTTCCCCCAGTCAAGGAACCAGCCATCTCTGCACTTGCAGGCATCACCCTTACCAAAGGGGATAGCGAAGCACCGGTCAAAGTGGCCAAGAACAGCAAGCTGAAGCTGACTGCACCGGAAGGGCAGACGATCTTCTACACCACAGACGGCACCCAGCCGACCGTGAAGAGCAAGAAATATACCGGTGAGATTCTGATCACTGGCAATATGACGATCAAGATGATTACAGACAAGGATGACACCGTCATTACGATTGAATATGCGGTTGAAAATGCGAAATACAATCTGAAGAGCAATGCAGGCGAAGTGAAGTATATGACTGCACCGGCAAACGGATTGTTTGCACCTAATGCGGCGATCACCAGATACGAGACCATTGCCGCACTGGCACCTCTGCTCGATATGGAGGAAGTCAATGTAGGGAACCTGTTCAACGACGTAACGGCTGAGAATCAGGCGCTGACCGCTTTCTTTGCTTCTGCAGGGATTATTGAAGGGTATCCGGACGGAGGGTTCGGGGGAACGAAAGGCCTGACCAGAGCCGAGTTCTCCAAAATCATGACCACCGTACTGAATCTGGATGTTGCAGCGGCCGGTGTTACGAAGCAACCGGATTTGAAAGGCCACTGGGCGGAGAAATATGTCAACGCCTTGTCCAAAGCCGGATATGTGCAAGGCTTCCCGGATGGTACCTTCAAGCCGGGAGCTCCGATTACACGGGCACAGGCTGTTGTGCTCATCAACCGGATTGCCGGCACGAAGAAGCTGAATGTGACCACAGTCAGATTCAAGGATCTGCCGGCGACACACTGGGCATACAAAGACATTATGTCTGCAGTGAAATAATCAGAAGCGGAGGACATGGGAGATGAAAAGAAATTGGCTGGCCATGTGCCTGGTCTTCTCTGTCTTGTCTGCGGTGCTCTTCTATACCGGCACCTCCAGCGCCGATACACCTGTGGTGAATAACGCCGAGCAGACATATCAGCTTGCAGAGAATGCAATATTCTACCTGCGGGTGCTCAAAAGCGACGGTACGGCAAGTTCCACAGGGACAGGAATCATCCTGTCCTCTGGAGGAACAGCGGCAACCGCCTACCATGTGGTCAAAGGCGCGGAGCGGATGGAAGGGATCATGGCGGACGGGACAGTGATCAGTCCGGTAAAAGTCACCAAATACGATGAGCTCAAGGATGTGGCCGTGCTTGCACTGCCGGACCCGGCAGCCATGAAAGTGAAGGGCAATGTGTATCCGTACCTGAACATGCGCAAGGATGCTGTTAAGCATGGAGAGGCTGTGTTCGCACTGGGGTATCCTTTGAAAAATACGCCTATCATCACGGAGGGCATTGTTAATTCTCCGGATGCGGAGATTAACGGCAGAAGCCGGATTCTGACCTCCGCCCAGGTAGCGAGCGGCATGTCCGGCGGCCCGTTGATCGACGCACACGGCCAGCTGGCCGGAATCATCTCCGGTTCTCTGCGGACCATGAACAACATCCATCTGATCATCAATATGGAAGACCTGCGCAGCCTGCTGCCGTCAGTACTGAAGTAGCAGATCGGCTTAAAAGAATTGACAGCGGCAGTACAATCACTACCCTGGCTGTCCTCAGACGTTTGTGGCAAACGCGGGGGCAGCTCTTTTTATAAGTATGCTAGTCTGGACAGCTCCAGCCTGCGGAAGGAGGAACGGTATGATAAAGGCGTTTGTGCTGGATATGAACATGAAGGATTTGTATAAGCTCTCGTTCATGCTTCAGCATTCAGGAAAAGTGAATGTTATTGGAATGTCTGCAGATCCGCACGAAGCGGTGGACAACATTATTCTGCTCCAGCCGGATGTGCTCTTCATGGATCTTCAGGGGCCGGGTCTGCAGGGCATTCTTGTCGTTGAGCTGGTGAAACAAAGTGTCCCCCATATTCAGATAGTCGTCGTTACGGAGAGCAAACAACATGCGCTGTGGGCCTTTGATCACGCCGTCGCAGATTATGTCCTGAAGCCGCTGGAGGAGGTCCGGCTGAGCCAGTCACTGGAACGGTTGCGTATGGGAAGCTGAATCAGGGTGCCGGAAGCGTCTCCCCATGTTACAATAAATGAACAAGCAGAAAGGATGGGGATTCTAGTTGAAGTACGATTTTAACCGTGTCATTAACCGCCGCAATACCCGCTCATACAAATGGGACCAGTCCGAGAAGCTGTTCGGAGACAAGGATATTCTTCCGCTCTGGGTAGCCGATATGGACTTTGAGAGCCCGCCTGCCGTGAAGGAGGCCATTCTGCGCCGCGTGCAGGAGGGGATTTACGGTTATAGCGTAACGAGCGATTCCTACAAAGAGGCGATTGCCGGCTGGTTCCGCAGACGCCATGACTGGGAGATTCAAAAGGAATGGATCACGGATTCTCCAGGCATCGTTACCTCGCTCAGTCTTTCGGTAGAACTGTTCAGCAACCCGGGCGATCAGGTAATCCTGCAGTCGCCGGTGTATTATCCTTTTTATGATGTGATCCGGATGAATGACCGCAAGGTGGCGATCAATCCGCTGAAGCTTGAAGAAGGCCATTATGTCATGGATTATGATCAGCTCGAAGAGCTGATGACCGGCGGAGCCAAGCTGCTGCTGCTGTGCAGTCCGCATAATCCGGGCGGCAGAGTGTGGGAGCGTGAGGAGCTGCTTCGTCTTGGGGATCTGTGCCTGCGGTACGGCGTGACGGTCATTTCGGATGAAATTCATTGCGATTTGGCGATGCCGGGCCACAAGCATATTCCATTCGCGTCCTTGTCGGAAGAGCTGTCGGATATTACACTGACCACACTGGCGGCAACCAAGACGTTCAATCTGCCGGGTCTGCAAACCTCTTACATCGTAACCTCCAATCCGGAGCTGAGACGGAAATTTGAGTACAAGCTGAAAACGCTCAGCCTGCACATGTCTGCTTTCTTTACACCGGAGGCGGTGGAAGCGGCCTACAATGAAGGCGGCGAATGGCTGGACGAACTCGTGCAGCATATCAGCGGCAATGCGGAGTATGCCATCGGCTACCTTGCAGAGCATCTGCCACAAGTGAAGCCAATGAGACCAGAGGCTACTTACTTGCTGTGGATCGATTGCCGCGCACTCGGACTGGACACTGAGGGTCTGAAGAAGCTGATGTACCGCGAGGCCAAAGTGGCATTTAACGAAGGTTCTGTTTTTGGTACGGAAGGCCAAGGCCATCTGCGCATTAATCTGGCTTGTCCGCGTTCCATTCTGGCTGAAGCGCTGGAGCGTTTTGCCCAAGCTGCTGCGTCTTATGTAAAATAGTTTTCTGGCAAACGTCCGCCGTATCTCTTTTGAACAGGGTATGTTCGAAGAGAGACGGCGTTTTTTTTTGCGGGATTTCCTGCCTGTTGCAATATATTTAAGAGATTTGCCATGGCATTGAGCAGGCCGGATCCCCGTGGTAAGATGAGTTCTGCAGTTCACTATTAAGTGATAGATAATGGGAGTGGAGAAAATAGAGATGAGTACAACCCGAATGATTATTGACTGTGACACCGGCATTGACGATGCGCTGGCAATCTTGTATGCCCTGCAGGCCCAGGATGTTGTTGTGGAAGGCATCACTACGGTTTTTGGAAATATTGACGTGGGGCAGGCGGCTGATAATACGCTTAGGCTGCTGGAACTGGCACAACCGGGCTATGAAATCCCTGTGGCCATTGGTGCTTCAAAAGCATTGGTCCGGGAGCTTACCGGCTTCTCTACCCATGTTCATGGTGAAAATGGCATTGGCGGTGTTCAGCTTCCCCCTTCAACACAGCGCCCGGTGAGCGAGACGGCAGCAGAATTTATCGTTCGGCTGGCGAGTGAGTATCCGGGTGAGATCGTGCTGGTTACACTGGGACGCTTGACTAATTTGTCGCTTGCGCTTGACCTGGACCCGGAGCTCACAGGCAAGCTCAAAAAGGTCGCCGTTATGGGCGGAACCATCTTCGGTCCGGGTAATGTGACACCTGTTGCAGAGGCCAATATTTGGGGAGATCCCGAGGCTGCAGACCGGGTATTCACTTCAGGCCTGCCGGTGCTGATGGTGGGGCTGGATGTTACGCTGAAGACACGTATCACTACGGAGCATCTGGAGCTTCTCAAACGTTACGGGCGGGTGGAGTGCAAGGATATCATTCAGTTTATGGATGAGTCGCTGGCGTATTATTTTAAATTTTACCGGGAAGCCAATTATCTCTTGAACAGTGCGCCGCTGCATGATCCGCTGGCTCTGATGGCTGCGCTGCAGCCTGACCTGCTGACCTGCCGGCAGATGAGGGTGCGTGTGGAGCACCAGGGTGAGCATACAGCCGGCATGGTGGTCGCGGATCTGCGGGCACAGCCCAAAGCCGGAGAGTACATTGAGGTAGCGGTGGATGTGGACGCCGAACGGGCGGTTGGGGTCTTTTTGAGCGCGTTCATGTAAAGGCAGGGTTGCGGTTGCGGATGCATTCGGCCATTCTAGCAGCTTACTAGCAGCTTAGGTTAAGGATGATTCTCTTAATGGTTACAATCTATTAATTTGCTATAAATACCTGGTTTGGTAGAATAATAGAGGTGCAAGCAGTTGAGAGATTCGTAAATCTATCCTATCAGAATGGGGAATTGAAAGATGAAGCGTTTTGCTAAAATAGTATTGTGCGCAGCTATTACAGCAGCAGGTTTTACGTCACTCCCAGCAGATGGTGCTCGGGCCGCTGCAGGCGGAGTCAGTATTGTGCTCGACGGATATCCGCTTCCTTTTCCGGTAGAGCCGGCGGTGATGAGCGGGACTACGATGGTGCCTTTCCGGGCGATATCCGAAGCACTGGGTGTCAAGGTGGAATGGAATCAGGCCGCCAAGCAAATCACTGCAACCCATAAAGAGGCTTCAGGCAGCAAAAAAGTTGTACTGACCCTGGGCAGTAAAAGTGCAGCGGTAAACGGCGCAGCCGTGAAGCTGGCCGTCGCTCCGCAGAATGTCCGCGGCACCACGATGATCCCGCTCAGCTTCTTTGGCCAGCAGTTCGGTGCGGGCGTATCCTGGAACCAGACAACGAAGACGGTATCAATTACCTCACCGAAGAAGGATTTATATACCTTAGGGTTCTACGCACAGGGCGCATACAGCGAGGTTTCCTTGATTCCGGATTTTGATGCAGTCGCCTTTGGCTGGAGCCGGATTGACCGCAGCGGCCAGTACACGACCTCGGGCACGGAGTTCAGATGGCCGCAGGCAGCCGGTGATGTTACGCCCGAGTCGATCGTCCAGAATGCGGCAGCCGGGGGCACAGCTCCTTATCTGATGGTCTATTCAGGGGACAAGGAACTGGAGCTGACCAAGAATGTGGAGGATCTGCAGCTTCAGCAGCAGACGATTGCCGGTATCGTGGACACCGCTGTGCAGAAGGGGTTTCAGGGGATTGCCCTTGACCTGGAGGGACTTGGCATGACTGGGGATAAAGCGCTTGTGCAGAGCCAATACAATACCTTCGTCAAGAACCTGTCCGCCAAAGCGAAGGCCGCAAACCTGAAGCTTACGGTCATTCTGCATCCGCTCAACAGCGCCTACAAAGGATATGACTACAAGACGCTGGCCTCGATTGCCGACGATCTGGTGATTATGGCTTACGCTTATGAAGGAGAGACCGGACCAGAGCCAATGAACAAGGTGGATGAGTCCATCCGTCTTGCCCTGCAACAGGTCAGCAAGGACAAGCTGATCCTTGGCATTTCGGTATACAGTGAGAACGAAACCTCGGTCAATGCCAAGATTGGCCTCGCCAAACGTTATGGCCTCAAGGGCATCGCTATCTGGCGCCTGGGTCTGATCGGGCAGCCTGTATTAAGCGAGATGGGGAAATCGGTAGAGCTGTAAAGCTATAGAGTTGTAGAGCATGCTGGTTAGGTAAAGCGGGTCTTTATAAATTAATGCTTATGAGAAACAAAGCTTGGAGCGAACCAATAGAGCGAACCAATAGGCTGCCGTTGCCGGCAGCCTTTTTTACCTGTTTGCAAATGAAATGATGTTTTTCTTCTAGGGGAGACCGGGAGAAGATGCGGAAGCTGAGGAGTGCGGGGAGCCGCAGGGAAGTGAAGTGGAATTAGTATACTTAAATTGACGCAAAAAGCTTCCTCTAGAGGGAATAATGGGAAAAAGTATAGTTAATTTAAGAAAAATCGCCTGTTAGAGTACGAATCGGTCGGATTAGATATACTTTTTCCAACTAATGCTTGTGCGGAAGCGGGAAAGGGGAGATTTAAGTTCACTTTTTCCACTTGGGCCTGCCGCGGTAACCCCGCTTATTTCTCCCGGTATAACACCATTCCTGCGTGATACAGAATGCCGTCACGGAACTCGCCGTCGGCGGTGAAGCCGGTGTCATCGACATAGTCGATGTGGTTGCCGTTTATGGTATAACTTCCTCTATAGGCGCTCTGCTTATTGCCGCGCGCTTCGTCGTAGCGGCCGCCCGGCAGCAGCTCATGGCGGATGTAGCCGTCCCGGGTAACCCACATGCCTTCATAGGAAACTGCGGTTTCGTTGTTTTTTTCACTCACTGGCGTGTACCTCCTAAGGATATTTGTGATGATTTTAGTATGAAGGGAATCGCCATTGAGCTGGTAGCCTAATCCGGGCCGATGCTTGCCTATTCCTCCAACAGTAGGGTTGTCTTGCTCCAGCCTGGCAATACCCGCATTTCCATCTCACAACAAATGTCACATTAACCTGCGCGGCAAACCTGTATAATTTTTAAGGTTGACCCTGGTTCAGAACATCTTACTTTCAGGAGGACTTTAGAGCATGAGCATGAAATATAAATCACTGGAGCTGAACAAACCGCTGACCTATGAGCTGGAAGGGCTGGAGGTCGGGGTGACCTCGAACTGCAATTTCCGCTGCGATTACTGCTGCGCTTATAACAGAAATGACGGGCAGAGCATCAAAGGCAAAGAGGTGATCCGCATCCTGGAGGAGCTGCCGAATCTCAAGCGGGTCCGTCTCTCCGGCGGCGAAGTCACCCTCAAATTCGAAGATTGTGTGGAGATTGTCAGCTACTGCGCCTCCCGGGGCATTCAGACCCAGCTGAATTCCAACGGCAGCCTGCTGAACGCCGAGCGGATTGAGCAGTTGGAGAAGGCCGGACTTACGACTATCCATATTTCCTTCAATTTTACGACAGCCGAGGCGTTCTCACGCTACTATAATATCCACACCAGCATCTATGACAAAATCAGAGAGAACATCACGATGTTCGCCAAAACCAGTGTGGACGTAGTGCTGGAGACGCTGCTGTTCAGCGAGACGCAGGACCATATGCAGGAGATCAGTGATCATGTTTATTCAATGGGTGTAAGAACCCACGAAATCCAGAACAGCATTATTATGGGCCATACCGGCTGGAAGGCAATCGCGGCCCGCGAACAATTGAAGAACGCCGTAACTGAACTGATTGACCGTAAAAAAGACGACACGACCCTTTATTTCACCTGTATGGACCGCTTTATGGAGCAACTGGGCTTCCAGGAGCAGCCCGGGGTATATTTCCCGCACTGCATTGAAGGCAAAAAGCAGCTTCACCTGCACGGCAATGGGGATATTCTGATCTCCGAGCTGTGCCACCCGGTTATTATCGGTAATATTTATAAAGGCACATCGTTAAAAGACCTCTACAGCAACATGCCTGCTCCGCTTTCCGATTTTCTGGAAAAGCTTCCTTGCCCGGCACTTGATGCCTTATTCCCGCAGGAAGCATAACCGCTGAATTGCCAACAGCGTGGCCTAAATAGCATCCGCAAGTAATGTACAAGCACCTGTGCCGGAGAGATTCCAGGCCAAGGTGCTTGTTTTTGTGTTGGTTCACTCTGCGATAAATGCAAAACTTTAGACCTATACTTTCGACAAAATGTGATAATATTCCCTAATTTTCATCATGTAATATTAACTATCAAAGCCTTAATTCCGATAATTATTGTAATAACCGAGGAGATCAGAACGGAAGGATGTAGAAGAAGATGAAGATTCGGATGAAGCTTTCAGTATTGATGATCGTCGTTACACTGATTTCTACGGTATTAATGGGGGTTTTTACCTACAGCAAGTCCACAGGGACTATTCTGAATCTGACCGAAACCGCAATGGCGCAGGTCAATACGAACAAAGCGCAGACCATCGAAGCGATGATAGACAAAGAGAAACGAAG
>RCUU01000533.1_pt1 | contig 20584 bp, 10 predicted proteins | sample 2166211 | NCBI WGS metagenome assembly RCUU01 (sample SAMN09932620, study PRJNA488358) | compost metagenome | feature: garden; material: soil; isolation source: compost soil in phenylacetic acid-enriched culture | place: Germany: Experimental Botanical Garden Goettingen | collected 2016-01-27
GCCTTTCCTTGGGGCTGGAATTCACTTGTTGTCATGCCCAGAATAATTCCAGATTGCACTGCCTTTGCGACGAACTCAGCGCTTTGATTCTGAATCTTCGACTTATCCTTGAATTTTGCAAGTGTCGAGGCAGAAGTACCGCTTAGCGTAATAGGATGATTGGTATATTCCATCGCACGAATCATCATAATCGCCATCTGTTCACGTGTTATATTATCATTCGGACGGAAGGTACCATCCGTATTCCCTGTGATAATACCAGCTTTAGCCGCTGCACCAATGTAGTCTCCAGTTTGTGTGGAAGGCTGCACATCCCGGAAGCGTTGTGCTGTCTCTCGATCTCCCAGCAAACCTAGACCACGGCTAAGCATAATAGCAAACTCAGCACGGGTAATTTTTTTCTCCGGATTAAAAGCACTACCGTAGCTGCTATCGATAATATTCTTAGCGCTTAGCTCAGCTACGATTGCATTACTCCAATGCTTACTCATATCCGTGAAGGTTCGGGTGGACAAGAAGGTCCCTAATACCTGATTACCAGCGGTACGTGCACGGATAATCGTATAGTTGCCTGCCGTACTGACTTTTGTGGGTAGATAAGCTGCATCGTAATAGGAAAGGTCTAATCTGGCCGCAGATGTCTGTGCACTGTTTAACGAAGAAGTAGTACGTACGGTATATTCTCCTGGTACAGTCAGTGCCTTGGCATTCGAATAATTATCGCTAATGATCGCCGTCACCCGGACATCCATAAGACTAGTAATGGCTCGCATTCCCATCGTTTGTAGCTTTTGCTCAAAAGGTGTAAATGTACCTGCCGGAACTTTATCTAAGCGAAATACGAGCGAAATATTTTTACTATCCGAAATCAGGCTGCTCGCAAGCCCGTTCATATCAATATCATTGAGCCCTACGCTAAATAGGTTATCTCCATGACGAATCATAAACTTTGTATTTTTATTACGATTTACCGCGTCGAGCAATGGTTTTAACGGAACAGTCACAAAAGCTGCTTGCTCGGTAGAAGGCACCTCAAAGGTTAATATATCATTGTTCATTTTATACAGATATTCATAACTGGCAACGATTCGATCTGCGTTTAAAGTATATCTCTTCACAGATTGATTGTATAAAGAACGGTCGTCCACAATTTGCGAGGAATCGCTCTTTAGCAGTGCGTACTCTTTTCCAAACTCACTGGTTGCAAGAGTTCCTAGATAGGATGGACGATTTCCAGATCCAGTGCTCACACCAGTTAAGTTCTGAACGGATAATGCAGAGAATGAAGAGAGTACATTACCACTCAGATCCTTAATAGTGCCAGCACCAGACATATAGGATAAGTCCACAGTTTGACCGGTCTTTACAACCGAGGATAACGTTATTTTTAGAATATTGCCTGAAATAGAGTAGGATTGCACTCCCAAGCTGCTGCCATCAGCTCGAACTCCAAACTGATTAGCGTAGAGAGAACCGGATGCCTGCATATTCTTGGCAAAAGTAACGGTTAGCTCGTCACCTGAAACGGTCGCTGAGTTAATCTCTGGTATGGTAGTGCCGCTGTTTTCCGAGATGGATACAGGCTGCAGGTTAATATACGCCGCTCGGTTTCCATTCAAATCACTCAGTCCGGTAGAGCCCGGTACATAAGATATGGTCACATTCTGATTAACCTTCACCGCTGTCTGTAGCGTTAACGTAACCTGAGTGCCGCTGACCGATACATTAGTCACATAATTAGGTGTACTGCCCACTAACACAGAGAATTGGCTATTCAGTGGGAGATTGGTTGTAGACAAGCCTTCATTATAATTCAAAATGATTTTAGTGCCGCCTCCGGTTGCACTTTGGAACACTGGCGGAATCGTATCGTTACTGTTACGGATATTAAAATCAGTAAAATCCGCAATATTTTGTCCATAAGAATTTTGCAAAGGATAAGAACCTGCATAATAGGACACTCGAACGTTCTGTCCATTTGATGCTTCACTGCTCAATGTTAAATATACTGTACTGCCACTGGAACTTATCGAGTTGACTCCAAGAGAGCCTCCATCTGCAGTCACTGAGAATTGATTATGTGCGTTATAGGATACCGGTTTTAGGGTGTCGTTAAAATTCAATACTACCGATCTCCCCGTGACTCTCCCATCTTTAGGCGTCGGCATGGAGGACTCAATAGCGTTCGTGATCTGTTTAGAGCTAAAAGTACTCGCTGCATTTCCGCTTGAATCCTGAATCGTCCGCAGTCCGCCATTATAGCTGACCTTCACAATCTGCCCAACTGCTACTCCTGTACTTAGTACCAGATAGGTGCTGTCTCCCTGAATATAGACGCTTTCTATCGCGCGATTCTCATCATTCACCGTGACTCCAAAGCTTGAGATCAATAGTGCTATCGATGAATTGAGTGACTCATTATATTTCAGGCGAATCGTTCGGTTATTCTCAAGCTGTGCGGAGGTGAGCTGTGGAGCTGTTTTGTCTAGAGACAAGGTCTTAAAGCTCCATGAATTTTTACCGCTTAATCCGTCATATAGAACATTAGCATCACTTGCGTCTACAAAAGCTCCTTTGGCAATATCAATGTAATAAGTTGAATCACTATCTAACGTTGTGGACGGTGTAATAATATATTCTCTGGCTGTAGTAGTACTTCTAGTAACACTAACCGGTACCTGAGATCCTCCACTTTTATAAAGAGCCACACCATTGGTTACTGCACTGTTGTAATTCACATCACGATTAAACGCGATCGAAAAGGATCTATTGTTAGCTATGGATTCACTTCGGTCAGATGGATTCAAAGTACTTACACTAAGTCCAGTCAAAGATACTGTTGTAAATGTCCAAGTGTACGCGCCCGAGGCAGGAAATACATTTCCATCCTGATCATAAAAAGCACCTTGGGGAATCGTAACCGTATATTGCGTGCCATTTAGCAGAGGTGAGGCTGTTGACGCTGGATTCAATGTTAGGGTTCTGCTGCTTCCTCCAGTAACGGCTGGGGAGTTCACATCAAGCCATCTCGTTCTAGCATCGTTAGCAGCCCCTGGGGACACCGTAATATAACCTGATGCAGGCATCATAGGACGGTCAAAAGTGAGCTGTAGCGCTCCTGTGGTAGATATACCACCTGCACCGTTAGCCGGTGATGGGGTTACTGGAATTTCAGCTACACCTTTCGTAGAAAAACTCCATACATTCCCACTAGAAATACCAGAAAACGTTCGATTATCAACATCTTTAAAAGCGTAGGCATCTATTAGAACATAATAACTTCCTCCGGCTGTCAAAGCTTTATCCATTAATAATTTTACTGTAGTAGAGTTTGCATCAGCTTGAACGTTAACTCTAGTGTCATCATCCTTTATTCTGAACTCTTGCACTGTTGTATTATCTGCTGAGGACAAAATCCGGATAGACCCTCCACCCTTTAACAGCTGCTTGTTCAGTGTCAGACTAAGTTCCTTTAACCCTCCGGCATCCACTCTTGAATTACTTGCTGGTGTGAAGTTACCTGCGGTAATCGCCGGGTTACTCTCAGGAGCGGTGGTAAATACCCATGAAGTAAGTCCTGATTCGTTCCCCTCATTATCTTTGAATAATCCTTTTGGAATACTAACCGTATAGGCCTTATTCGGAGTGAATTGTTGGTTTGGTCCTAACTTAAGCTCATATTCTTTTGAACTACCAATTAAGCCATAACTACCAATAGGAATCGTTACAAAAGGTGTACTATCACCCTGACCCGTGATCGTAATTTCTCCAGCCTGTGGATTTACTTGACGATCAAAGCTTAGTTTAAGAGATGATCCTATATTTACATAGGTTGCTCCAGGCGCTGGTGAAACTGTTATGCCAAACTCCGCTGCAGCATGTACTGCCGATATTCCGATTCCGATAGAAGGATACCCTGCTCCAAGTACCAGTTCTCCTGCTAGGAAAATTGCCATCCATATTGAAATTTTTCTTTTCATGCCGTGATAGACTCCTCTCAAACCATACTAACGTCTTTATGTATATTCTTATATTTCGGTTAAAGGGCTTACAAAGTTTAGTAGTCTACTTCTCTATGAATAGAATCAATAGCAATTACTGTCCCTTACATAAAAATAGCCCGCAGAGCTGACACTAAGTGCCAACTTACGGGCTTAACGTATTATAAGAACGTATGATTAACTACAATCCAGCCTGACCTCTGAGTAATTCTGCTTTATCTACGCGTTCCCATGGAAGATCTACATCTGTACGTCCAAAATGGCCGTATGCTGCAGTCTGTCTATAAATCGGTTTACGCAAATCAAGCATGGAGATGATACCCGCAGGGCGAAGATCAAAGTTGTTGCTGATTAGTTGAACCATCTTTTCTTCACTAATTTTACCTGTTCCGTATGTATCCACATTAATCGAGACAGGAGTAGCCACACCGATGGCATAAGCAAGCTGGATCTCACATTTGTCAGCTAGACCTGCAGCTACAAGATTCTTCGCTACATAACGAGCTGCATAAGCCGCAGAGCGGTCCACTTTTGTTGGATCCTTACCAGAGAATGCGCCACCGCCATGACGAGCATATCCGCCATACGTATCAACGATAATCTTCCGTCCAGTCAGACCGGCATCCCCTTGAGGACCACCAATAACAAACCGTCCTGTTGGGTTAATAAAATACTTAGTTTCAGCATCGAGTAGTTCCGCAGGAACAACCGGCATGATTACATGCTCTTTAATATCCGCCTGAATTTGTTCAAGAGAAATTTCCTCTGCATGCTGTGTGGATACTACGATAGCGTCCACGCGTACAGGTTTCTCATCTTGATACTCAATCGTAACTTGTGTCTTCCCGTCCGGACGCAGATATTCCAAAGTTCCGTTCTTACGGACTTCAGATAAGCGACGAGCAATACGGTGAGATAAAGCGATCGGTAGCGGCATCAGTTCTGGTGTCTCATTCGTAGCAAAACCGAACATTAACCCTTGATCACCCGCGCCAATATTTGCTGTTTCTTCAGCTAGTTGTGCTGGATCACGATGCTCCAGCGCAGAGTTTACACCTTGAGCAATATCAGCTGACTGCTCGTTAAGTGAGCTCAAAACTGCACAGGTATTATAATCGAAACCATATTTTGCACGAGTGTAGCCAATTTCTTTAATGGTATTGCGTACGATGGCAGGAATATCTACATACTCAGATTTGGTACTGATTTCCCCGATCACCAAAACAAGACCAGTTGCTACTGCTACTTCGCAGGCTACACGTGCATTTGGATCATTAGCTAAAAATGCATCCAATACCGCATCGGAAATCTGGTCACAGATTTTATCCGGATGCCCTTCCGTCACGGACTCAGAAGTAAACAAATGACGCCCTTTAATAGACAAGTATAACAACCTCCCTTATGGTTAGTCTGACACTGTATAAGGAGTTCCTTAATAATCACAGGCCAAATTAATAAAAATTATAAAACAAAGAAACTCAAGGGCCTGTTCTTTTTATGAAGGATGATTGCAGGATTTCATGTTTATATTCACTAAACTCTTCAAAAAAATGAACCTTTCCCATATGGAAAAGGTCTAAGGCTTTCCTCAAAAGTCATATTATCTTATTTGGGGGGTGGTGTCAATTACTGTGGAGCCCTTCCATCACAGTGTAAATATTGATTCTAAAGTATAAAAAAGCAATATCAGATAGGGAATTTATGAGTTCCTACACCCTGATATTATTGAAAAAGAGACTGTTCGGCTTGCTTAATGAGTCTCTTCGTGATTTCTCCGCCAACAGAACCATTATCTCTTGAGCTAAGATGTCCAAGATACTGGCTACGGCCAGAACCACTACCTCCGATTGCTCCTAATTCAGAAGCAAACTCCGTGTCTGCTCCGCCTCCATAATGGGCTCCATATAAACCAAACTCAGCTGCAATCTCATATTGCATTTGCTTTAGCATTGCCCGACTTTCCGGTACCACTGTACGATTATTACGTGCCATGTTACAGCACCTCCTGTGAATTTGTAAGATTACAGGAATATTGTGCGTTCAACATCTACTCTTCAATCGCGCCAATGATTTGTAACTTTGGAAATCAGTTTGAAGGTATAATCAAGTAAATTTAAGGGCAATATGAATATATATTATTAAACCATTACATCTTATTTTAGAGTATATCCACCGCGAACCATAACAACTAGGCCAAGGGTTTGTCCTTCTTGCACAGTAATACCACGACCATCACGAGGGAAGGATAATAAATGGTTTGATGGTGCAGCGACTCCATTAGCTAGATCTTTACCATCTGTTAAATCAGCAACACCATTTGTATCCTGAGAATAAATAACCGCTTTTCCCGCGCGAACAATAAATTCAGCGCCTGCGGAAGCAATTAAGGTTTGACCTGGTTTTACATCAACAATTACGGATTCATTACTGCTAGTAGTTGGAGCTGTTGGAGCTGAGCTAGGACTCGGAGTAGCTGTAGCTACTGGAGCTGTACCTGTACCACCTGTAAGTGCTTTCTGAATTTGCTGATCTACATAGCTTTTTGTAACCACTGGGTCATCCGCTGTTCCAGGCTGTGAACCCACACCTGCACCTTCAGCAGTAACATTTAACAGGGATCCAGCCCAAACGCCTCCAGCCAGCAATACAGCTGCAGTTGATATTTTCCATACGGATTTCAATGAAATTCCTCCTCTTATGGGGGTAAAAACCTATAAAAAAAGAATAGCCTCCGAAGAGGCTATTCTGTGCTTCGGTAAACGAATCTTACTTAACGGAGATTTCTGTTTCACCAGTGATTTTGTTACCATCCTTATCGATTGCACTTGTATTCTTAGCAATCTTAACGATGATTCTGTTAACATCATTGGAGTTCAGATCCAAATCATCTGTAGCAGGGGTTGCATTAACAGCAGCCTTCTTGAAAGTAACAGACCACTTGCCTTTATCCGATCCGTTAACAATCTTAGTTACGCTGTAATTCTTAGCATCAGGAAGAACACGGTTATGTCCTGAATCATTGTTGATGTAAATTTCCAGATCAGAAAGTTGCAGATTAGTTACTTCTTTAGAGAATCCAAGAACCAACTCGTAAGAATTTCCGTTGGAAATTACTGCAGAATCAAAGAGTGCACTAGTTCTGCTAGTAAGCGTACCTGTCTTCGAAACTGCTTCAATAGTGTTACCATTCACATCAGCAACGCCGTTAACTACGAATTTGTAGTCAGTTTTAGTTTCAGTGATCGAAGAGCTAGGGATATGGATTGTTGCACGAGCATATTTCGGACTGGAAGAGCTAGTTGCTGGTTGTCCCTTTTCATCAAGAGTAGCAATAGTTACATAAGAACCCGCAGGCAATGCCTTGTCGTCCAATGTGTAGCTATTAACATCTAGTACAGTAGTAACGTTCAGACCAGTTGTATCTTTCAAATCAACAGTGATAGTAGCATCACCATAAACATTACCAGTTACAGTGCTGTCATTGATTACAATATGGTTGTTGAACAGTACTGGAGCATCGCCATCAGAAGATTCTGATCCAATTTTCACAGTTAATACAGTTGCAGCAAGTTTATTACCAGAGAAGGATTTATCTTTGAAGAGTCCTTCTGGCAGACGTACAGAATATTCACCAGCATCTACATTAACACCAGTGAAAGTGAAGTGTTTTCCACTACCATTTGTAGTGTTAGCAATCGCAGTAGATTGACCAGTTTTGTTATTGATCAGAACTACTGAACCCACTCCAGTGTTAACAACATCTTCGGAGAAAGTCAGTTTCAGACCTTTAACAGAAGTAGAAGTTGTGTAAGTGATACCAGTAACTGTAGGAGCTACAGTGTCCTTAGTGAAAGTGATTGCTTGACTTGAAGCAGTTCCCAATGTGTTGCCCAATGTATCCTTAACAGTTGCTCCGAATACAACGGATCCAGTGAAAGTACCAGAGGATGGGAAGCTACTCAGAGGGCTCTGCAGGGTAAATTTCTTGCCAGTTTTATCAGCAGTAACAACACTGAATGTTCCTTGGCTTTCTCCAACAGAGTTCAAGAGACGAACATTACCAACCAAAGATGCACGTTCAACATTCTTATCAAACTCAACTTCAACGAATTTGTCACTCACAGGAGTTACGCTCTTAATTACAGGAGCAGCAACGTCAGAAACAACAGTTACAGTAGTTTTGATTGGGTTTGGATTAGCTACGTTACCTGCATAGTCAGTTACGTTAAGCAGGGATACATCATAAGTTTTACCGCTATCCAATGTTACTCCACTCAGTTTGAACTCAGTGTAAGTATCATTTTGTACAGTTACAGCAGCATTTGAACCATTTACGTAAGCAACGATGCCAGTAGTTTTAACTGGTTCGCTGAATTTTACATAAACGTCTTTAGTAGTTGCTTTTGCAGTAGAAGTAACAGAAGCAACTGTTGGAGCTACAGTATCAGCTACAGTAAGCAAAGTTGTGAACGCTGGAATAGCTTCACCAGCTGTTGTTTTAACAGTATCGTTCACTACAACAGTGTAGTTACCTTTAAGACCTTTAGTTCCAGGAACAGTAATTGTAGCTTCAGTATTGTCAGCATCGAAGGTTACAACAGCGTTAGCCACTTCATCATCTTTGCTTCCAACTTTAGTTACTTTTACAACACCATCAAGAACTTTTCCACCTTCAGCCAATGTATCAGCATCGATAGCACGGTTGAATTTAACAACTACTTGTTTAGCGTTTGGAGCAGTTGCGGAAACAACTTTAGGAGCTGCCAAAGTTACTTTTGTAGTGTAGTCATGATCGTTGTGTTTGAAGTTGATTGTAGTTTCAACGCCTGCTACAAGAGCAGTAGTCAATTCAACAGTTGTAGTAGTTTTGTCAGAGAAAGTAACAACTACTTTAGTTGGGCTTACTGCTTCAGCAGAAGCTACAGTAGGAGCTGCAGTCTTTTGATCAACTGCATAAGCTACTTCAACTACCAAAGAACGGCTAGCGTTAGCTTTGAAGTTAGTGTCTTTAGCAATCAGACCAGCATTGATTACCGCTTGAGCATAACCTTTAGCCCATGCAGATGCAGTGTTGTCAGTTGTAGCTGGTGTTTCAAGTTTTAAAGCGCGGAACAATACAGCCGCTACTTCTTCAACTGTTACTTTACCGTTGTAGTCGAAGATACCTTTAACAGTATCTTTACCTTGCATCAAGTTAGCTGCAGTAACAGCTTCGATGTAAGGAACTGCCCAGTTCTTAGCGTTGTAACCTTTGTCTTTGTAAGACAATTTGTTAGTTACTTCAGTAAGATCGAACAATTTAGTAACGATCTTAGCGAATTCAGCGCGAGTAAGATCTTTTTCAAGGTGAGCTTGACCATCTGGGTATCCGTTGAGAATACCTTTCGCTGCCAAAGCATCAAATTTTTGTTGCGGAGTTGTTGCTGCGTCACCAAACGCTACAGAGGCAAACATCGAGAATGCCATTGCTGTAGATAATGCTACGGATAAAATTTTCTTCATAACCTTTTTTTCTCCTCCTTGGACGTTCATAAACTGAGATTTTTCTTTAGTTGAGTAGCTCGTGTCACTCATTAGCCGATGCACCCCCTTTCCAGAGTTGAGCAAATTAAGTATAAATAATGTCTGTGACGGGTATCACAGAAACTGGTAAACAATGATCAGGACATGACAATACTAGATTCCTAATTATACCTAAGTATTATACAATGTGCCTCAAGTCACGTAAAGCTAATTTTTCCATTTTGTTAAATTTGCTTTACCACTGGTTGATTTCAACTGCCTGTGTAAATGACTCTACACCTTAAACGCAGAAGATTTGGAAAAGTTGCGGTTTCTCTAAAAAAAAATTATTCTTTTATTCTTCCGGCACAATCCCAATAGAAGATACATATGTATGTTCTACTAACTATTGTTAATCTTGGGTTGCTACGGAAAACAGTATACCATAGTCGCTTTCCAAACGTCATTATACAATATTTACTAAGAATCAATACCACTAATGCTATTTATTTAAACATTCCTACAAAAAATCGAGTGAAGTATGCGCCAGTTCATGAAATATCCTGTAAGGGAGCTTTACAGGCTTAGTTCCTTGATCACTCTTCTATTTCCTCCACTTCTGATATTTCCCCTATGCGGAGCTTCCAGACTCATAAAGAACGCAACAAAAAAGCGCCGTTGCCGGCGCTTGCTTCTATTACATAGGTCTAACGAATCTTCATAGATAGCTGGATCAATTCCTGACGCTTTTCAGGACTTGAGTTTACATTGTCATACATGGCATCAATAGCAGCGCGATTCTCGCGGTAGCTCTTCTCGTGCTTGATTGTAGTATGAGACCATTCGATCAGAGCATTCTCAGCAACGACAAGCTCATTGTAAGAATCATGGAATCCTGTAGCCCGCACAAGCTCCTCCATAACCTCTTGTGTAATTTCCTGTAGTGCCCGTTTAGCCGCGATTTCCTTCTCCAACACTTTTGCTCTATTCTCAAACATATTCTTGGCTTTCATATAATCCAACTGTGCTTTTGCTAAAATCGGTTTCATGGTTGGCTTTCACCTTTCAGAAAATAATATTTTCTACGTTATTGTAACGTAAATCGAAGCAGATTACAAAATATATGTCCTTGGTAAGTTTACACTTTTCTCCGAGATGACTATTTTACAATTGTAAAAATGGTTAAGTTCCTCCATTTAATTAGAAAGAAGAACGACCAATTCGCAGATATTTCTTGCGAAATTGGCCGTTTTTTAATTTTAACGCTTTAATTAAAAGTTTTCGGGAAAATACTTGTGCTCTTTTTGAGCAGTTCTACAGCAATCTTACCAGCCTCTGCACGTGTAAGCTTACCTTTTGGATTAAAATTATATACTGGCTTCTTTTGCCCTGTAATCGTCACTGCGCTGCCTTCCATGATCTTAGCCTTGGAAACTGCCTCGATAGCTGGCCGAGAGTAAAAATCCATATTACCGGTGTCTACAAAAGATTTAGATAGACTGGTTAACAACTTATTGTCATTTGTAGACATTTTCAGCTTAAGTGCCCTAGCGATCATCACAGCCGCCTGTTCTCGCGTAACAGGTTGATCCGGACCAAAGAAACCATCGCTTAAACCAGTAATAATACCAGCTCTTGCTGCTGTCTCAATATGTTTAAAGTCCCAAGTTGTAGACACTGCTTCAGGTACAATATCGAAGAACGTCTGCTGATTATTATTATAATTCAATGGAAGGCTCAAGCCCTTCACTAACAACGTAGCGAATTCTCCACGTGTTGTTGTATTATCAGCACCAAATTGGTCGAAACGTAAATTTTTCATAATACCTTTAGAGTAAAGACCATTCAAAATATTTCTTGCCCATGGATGATTAGTAATATCTGTATATCCACGACGAAGTTTCATGACAGTGTAATACCCGAATTGATCAAATGGAACAGTAATTGTGTGTTTCTTCGTATCTACTTCCCCGCCAATATTCTCCCATTGCCCTGAATCTGTATAACGGAATACTGTGATTGTGGAACCAACCTCATCAACAATATTTGGATTAAAGGTTAGTGTAAGATCACCTCGCTGGGATGGTACAATTTTGCGTTCAGCTTCAATTTGTGTGAAATTACCTTCTATAGAATAAGGAGCGATCCCATTAGTGGCTGGTTTATAAAGAGCAGTCCCCTTCGTACCTTTCTCTCCAAGTCCACCACTGAGCCAATAAATATCGGATACACGTGAGAAGTTATTAGTTTCTACTGTTGAGTTAAAACGTAATACAAGATCTGAAGGGATCAACAACGTACTCAAGCCACCTGGAGTCCGTGCATCAGCATCGACGTTAATAGTATTGCCATAATCATTTTTTCGTTCAACAACACCATCCAATGGATCAGCAATACCGAACAATAGTTTTGTATCTGGATAGTACTTAGCTGCACCTGAGGTAGTATAGCCTTTCATAAGTGTACCTTTAGGGAAGCTCAACTCTAGTCCCTTATTAAACGCACTATACTTCGTTGCAACTTTCTCAGCCATATACTGCGTATCTACTTGAACGGCACTCGCATAATACACGCTTATCGTATCACTGAGAGTAGAATCAGCGCGAACAATTTGAATTTTAATTGTTGTGGCTTTATCTGCTTTTAAACCTACATAATCCAGAGTGAAACGATTCGGCAGATCAGTGCGCTTTTCGGCTTCATATTTATCAATAATGACTTTTGTAGCACCTTCAGCCTCAATATCAAAACGAACAAAGTTTTTGTTAACGACGATCTGTTCACCTACAGTTGCCACTGGGGACAGTATGCGATAAGGAGAAACTTCACGTACAACTTCCAGACGCTGATTCGTACGTGCACCAGTGTCATTAATTAATTCGAGATTATATACAATACTTCCAGCGGTCTCAGCTGGGATATCACGAATACGAAGCATAAATTCCGTGCTGTTACCGGAGAAATCATAATAATATTTTTGATTATTATAGGTGAATTCATTTAACTTTCTGTGTCCAGCAGCATCTCCAGTCAAAACTTCACTACCAAAAGAAAGAAACAAGTCTGATCCTTGATACAGGTTAAGCTTAGTAGCCGCTCCGCCTCTTAACACCAAATCATATTTAGTTTGGCTAGTAACAAATTTTTCATCCTTATAAATGAACTCAGACGTCAATCCAAGAATGTCATTAAGCTCTTTATCAGTATAATCCTTCACTAAATCATGAGTAAAATCGACCCGTCCCTTAGATACAGCCGGATGGAACTGTGACAAATTAGAGACATTTGTATCGATGATATAAATCCGTAGCTCTTTACGAATCTCTCTCTTATTTCCCGCTTTATCCATCGAGGTTCCAACAAACACAATCTTGTTCTCACCATAAACTAGTGGACCTGCGGAGGATATAGGTAAATCAAAGGAAAACTTAGGATTCGTCAGCGTTACTTTAAATTCATATCCATTTTGATGTGCATCTGTTTTTATTTTATCGTTCGATATACCATTAATAAAAAATTGAGGATTTCCGATGCTTTCAAATCCAATATATTCACCAGAAATAGTCATACTATTAGAGCTAGTAGCAGAATTAAAAGTATAGGTCTGTCCATCATTCAAATTAGCTACATAGATATAGTTCTTAGAAACATAGGCGATATCGGCATTATAAAAGGATTGAGACCCCGAAAATTGAAATTTCACCTTTTGCTGGCCATTTGAAAACCCTTCAACTTTATACACCTTTTCATTAGCGTTTAAGCCTGTAACATTAGACTGTTCCGTCAGGACTAGCGAAGCACCCAATGGTAGGTAAGAACCCTGCAATATCGCTCCTGGTTTTGGGGCAACATTTGTTTTCACCAAAACATAGAAATCAGGTTTTTCAACCTGAGATCCATTCAACGCTAGTTTGGAAACGGAAGAAATATCAACACTTGTAGCTTCTTTATATCCTGAAAGATAAAACATATCTGTAATCACAGTCTCATCTTTTAGATATTTATAACTTTCTTTGGTTGAAGTCTCGTAAGAACCATATTTAATAGACAGCACCACGTTACCTGATCCCGAAGTAAGGGTAAACGGCGATGTAGTTATGAAAGAAACAAGTCGGTATTGAGGTGTCACACCATCTGGACCCGGAATAACTATTTCCTTCTGATCTCCAACGTTCCCCTCCACTGGTGCATAAACACCATCTGCCGAAATCGTATATGATTTCAACACTTTAACCGGAACAACCTGATCATTAATCTTGACAATATGATCATCTTCAAAGGATTTATCACTTGCGCTATAAGGCAAAAGAACTTGTCCTATGATATTTGCAGTAGTATCTGAAGCAGTTAGTGTAGGAATATTTTCAAGAATGTTATGAGCTCTATAATTCGTTCCATCACCATGATAAATTTGTAAGTCAGTAAAAGGTCTGTTTGTATTAAAGTAATAAATTGAGCGTTTTATTGTAATCGAGTCCGCTGCATTCTGCACAACGATCTCCAAAGTATTTTCCCCTGATTTAAGCGTTAATGCTGGAGTGAAAAATGTACCATCCTCAAGTAGCGAGGTTTGCAGTGATGATCCTCCATTCAATGAAACGCCTACTCGAGTTGCATTGGTCACATTACCTTGTAGCGTAACCTGTTGATTAGGAACAACAACCTTAGTTCCCTCATTCAAATTAATCGCGGAAGGTCCACCTCCAAGAACTTGTAGAGAGGAGATATAAGGAACCTTATCATAAAGAACATAAAATGATTCTGAGCGCTCCAAAGTACCTTGCATCCCAGAAAAAGTAATCTTATTGTATCCTGTAAACAATGTGAGCCCACTAGCAATAAAACGGTTAGTAGGATTTGTAGTATCAGTGGTTACTGCGCCGGTAGTCGAGTGGGTAGCATCTGTAACCCATTTACTACCATTTTGAGTCAATTGCTGTACAGTGACTTTCATTGTAGAAGTTGTTACCTGTGCATACGTACCGGTAATCGAAAAATTCGGATTGCTTGTTTTATAAACGGTTTGTCTTGAAATATTATATTTGGCATTCGGATCGCTATCCGGCACAATCTCCTGTTTCAGCTCAATTGTATTTCGCAGCGTGAGATCATCCGGACTGAAGTATGTCGTGGTAGCCGCTGCCGCTATCGGCGTGTATTTACCTGGGAACATAGAAACGATCAAAGCCGCCAGCATCAGCCAAACGAACGGTCTCTTAAAGCGTTGCATGTGTTATATCTCTCCTTTGAGTATAAGTTCTCGTAAACCTTCACTTTGTTCTTTATCGGTCATAAGAAGCAATATTTTTAGGGAAAACAACAAAAAACTCATCCGAAATCGGATGAGTTTTGTTAAGTTTAGAAAATTTTAGAATAATTGCTTAGTCGCTTAAGACTTAGAGCCTCTTTCCGGATCAGCCTTCATACGCATTCTTAAGAAGAAATCGATCAGCGGACGTTTAGTCTTACCAATCAAACCTGTGATTTCAGCGCCGATCTGCAGGAAGAAGAGCATGATGCAGATGACCACGAACGTAACCCAGTTCGCTTCATAAAGAGCTGCTGATGATTGAATGACAGCTAGGATACCGAAAAATGCAGCAATACCATAAATAATTAGTACGGTCTGGCGGTGGCTAAAGCCAAGCTCGCGTAGACAGTGATGCAAGTGGCCTTTGTCTGGTGCGAAGATTGGTTTCTTCTGCAGCTTACGGCGCACAATCGCAAAGAACGTGTCCGATAAAGGTACACCGATAATAAGCAAAGGTGTAATAAACGAAACCACAGCAATCTGTTTAAATCCTAGCAAGGCTAGTAATGCCAAGCAAAAGCCCAGGAACAGCGAACCCGTATCTCCCATAAAAATCTTAGCGGGATGGAAGTTAAAGAACAGGAATCCGATGATGCTACCCAGAAGCAACAGACATAACATGGCTACCATGGTGTTTCCCATCACGAAAGCCATTGCCGCAATTGTAGCAATTGCAATTCCTGATACACCAGCCGCAAGCCCGTCCAGCCCGTCGATCAGATTAACGGCATTGGTGACACCGACAATCCAGAAAATCGTAAGCGGGATAGCAATCCAACTCTCCAGTGAAGAATACGTATTGTTAAATGGAATATTCACAAAATCTACAGTAATACCAAAGCCGAAAACAACGATACATGCTGCGATAATTTGGCCCAGTAGCTTCACTTTTGCTGATAATTCAAATCGGTCATCAAGTGCCCCGATAAGTACAATCAGTCCGCCACCACACAGCAGCGCTTTGATGAAGTTGACCTCCCGCGGAGTGAACTCGTATGGAATAATCGGCAATACGGCAAGCAGGCCTAACACAAACGCTAGAAAAATAGCTAATCCGCCAAGGCGGGGCATAATTTTCGTGTGCACTTTACGAGCATTCGGCACATCTGTTGCACCAATCTTGATGGCGAATTTCTTCACCAAAGGTGTGAGGCCAAGTGCGAGTCCCATGCATACGATAAATCCAGCGATGTATATGATTAACATTTGATCAGTCGACCCCCATTTCTCTACCGCATTGAATTATACGCTGTTACAAAAACAAATTCCAATCCTTTATTTAGGCTATTTATCTCATTTTCTAGGTGAATATCGGCATTTTGCTAGACTTTTGTTACTTTATCTTTCTCACGCACCACTTTTAATGCGAATTTCGGCAGTGCAAGCATTCGTTTGTAGCGTGTAGGCTCTTTTAGAAGACGGTACAACCATTCAATTCTCATTTTTTGGAATGCTTTTGGTGCTCTTTTGCTCTTCCCAGAAATCACGTCAAAGCTGCCGCCGACCCCCATCATGATCGGAACACCCAGTTTGGACTTATATTTAGCGATCCATGGTTCCTGACTATCTGCACCTCTGGCAACAAATAATAGGTCAGGATTAGCCTTAACTATGCCAGCAATAATTTCTTCATCTGCTTCCGGACCAAAATAACCGTCGTGGTATCCTGTGATGATCACACCCGGATATTGCAATTGTAACCTTTCAGCGGTTTCATGAATCACTTCAGGCGTAGAACCAAGGAGATAGACCTTCCAATTATATCTTTCTCCTTGTCGCATCAATTCATGTAACAGGTCATAACCTGCTACCCGTTCTGATACCGGCTCATTACAATAATTAGCAGCCCATACAACGCCCGTGCCATCGGGGACAACCAATTCAGCCGATTTCATAATATCCATATAAGCCGGATCTTCCAGTGCAGCCATAACCATAATTGGATTGGCTGTAATCACTTGATGCGGGATACGGGTATGAACAGCCTCCGTCAAATAAGCAACTGTTGCTGCCATATCCACTTTCGAGACTTTAATCCCAAAAATAGGAACTGTAGGTACCGCGCTTTCTGCTTTCACTTTAGATCATCCTTTATGGTGAAAATATTCTACAATTTGCCTAGCTGGTGCCTCTGCTGCTTGAATCAACTCGGAGATGATATCATCCCGTTCAGTTCTCCATTCCTTTGCTGTGTTCAAAAGATGGACAATCTCGTTAGCAACATGTTCAGCATCAAGTGTGGTTGTTGCTCCAACAGGATAACACTTTATTCTCTTCAGAAAATGATCGATCTTCGGATCATAAGAGATACCTATCAGTGGAACACGTCTTCCAGCCGCGTATATCAAGCTATGAAGTCGCATTCCGATTAAAACATCACATTGTCCTACTTCCCGTAACATTTGCTGCGGGTGAATAGCATCCTCACATATACTGATCTGCCCACCATGCTCGGTTATGCTTCCATTAAGCTTCTCCATCATATAACGTGAAGCCTCATTATCCGAAGGGGTGTGAAAAGGGAGGAATCGCAAATGCAACGAAATCTCGCGGTTGGCCTTAATCAAGCCTTGCGCAAGAGTCTCCAGTTCTCTGCGATCCTCCTCCCAATAACGTACCGAAATCCCGATCACCGGAAGCGAGTCTGCAGATGCTGAGGATTGCGCAGCAGCATCCGTGTCCTCTTCTGGTAGAGACAGGCCCATTACAGGGTCAGGTACAACTTCTATCTTCTTCTGTTCTAGTCCCATAGATAGGAGAAGCTCGCGGGATTGTTCATCCCGCACAGAGATATAGGTACATTTACGAAACACGGATTTGATTAAAGGGTGAAAAAGTTTGCGATTCACAGGTCCGATACCTTGCGCATAAATAAAGGTTGGTCTACCCATCCACTGTGCAAGCTTGATGATACCTAAATAGTAAGGAATACTCTTGCTACCTGTTACATCCTGCAACAAGCTCCCTCCGCCACTGATCAGACCAGCACTCTCATAAATAGCTTGGCGGACTTCAACAAGCTTCATCCGATGCACGGATTTGACTCCATAGGTAGCGCTGGTCCACTCAGGATCAATGGATAGCACTACAGGTTCAATAGATATACCTAAAGCTTGAGACTGCTTCTGCAGTGCAATTAGAATAGACTGCAATACCGCCTCATCTCCACTATTACGGAAACCATAGTAACCGGAGATAACTATCTTTTTAGGAGTGGTGACCATCGTTTCCAACACCCTTCTGCAATCTGCCATACGATTACGGCAATTACACCAATGATCAGTCCAAGTCCAAGACCGAGCAGTCCACGAACAAGCGAGATCAGAACAGGTGAATGAATATGTGCAAAGGTATCCACCATAGAGAGCTGACCAATTACGGCAATAATCATAATAAACGCTGCACTCCGGTATCTAAAGGCTAAGAATGCACCAAGAATTAAGAGTGGATGAGCCAGTAAAAATTCTTTATTACGTGGACGGACACCGACTGTATTCTCAAGGAATGTACGGAAGGCCATCTCTAAAGGTGTTACGTTGCCGCTATTTCCAGTTCGGCTCAAATAATACATACCCACTACTCCAAGAACCGCAGCGGCAATAACCCAAGCCAGTGTAATAGGTGTCCGCAGCAGCTTGCCTGTCTTGTTGAAAACAAACTCCCCACGATACAAAAGTACATATAGTGCCACAAGACCAATAGGCGCCATATGAAGCAGACTAACACCACGGAACTGGTTCAGCACTAGACTATAGGTAATGTTGTTGAGCAGTGCAATCACGAATGGTACAGCGCTCAATGAAATTAATGAGGTCTTCAGATAAAGCACCAGACTGTGCGTAAACCTACGTTGCGGGCTCATAGCCTTATAGGTAAGGGTACTACTCCGTAGAGGAGGCCCCATTTCATTAACCTTACGAATAGCAAGTACAACAGCAAGGGTTGGTGCACTTATCGCGGCAGCTAGCGCCAGCGCCTGCTCAAAGAGCTCTGGTCTTAACACCATAAGTCCTGCACTACCCAGTAGTCCTAACACCCAAGCAGGGATCGTTAGCCATGGAATAAAGTAAGAAATCAGCAGCGCAACTAAAGATACTGCGCCAACTACTGCAACTAGCTTAAAGTAACGCTGATATGACGAATCTACAACCTCAAATGCCGTAGCTTGTCCTAGCTTAAATCCATTATCTTTGATCTGCTCAACAGCACCTCCAGGATCACTCAGACTAGTAATAAGGTTGTCTAGCGTATCAGTGATCTGTGCCTTTGCTGTATTCCGTGAAGGAATCGTATTTAAATAAATCATGCGAATATTGCGATCCTTTGTTGCCAATGCGAAACGATCCGAGATCACTTTTGGATCTAGAGCAGAATCTGCTTCGCTAAGAGAATATAGACGTGTCACATTATAGTCCAGCAAATAAGCAAGCTTATTGAAGCCCTTCTGCTGTTTTTTAATATTCTCAATCGCTGCAAGCCCGATTCCACGTTCCTTAAGGAGATCAGCAAAGTCAGTGATACTGCCTGTATCGGCATCATCATTAAACCCTTTAACCGACTCTCCCTCGAATAGGATTCGTTTTACACCCAATTCTTCATAACGATCTAACAGCTTCTTAACGGTCGCTTTATTATAAGTCAGAGAATCCACTAGACGCGGTACAATGGTGAATCCTTTGTCATGTAACATCTCCAGTGTAAATGGATCTGGCTGAAGTGGCTTCAATGTAGCATCTTCGATAGGAGTTTCGATAATAAGACCTTGTTGTCCGCGGAAACTCCATTCCTTTGAAGTGATCCCAAGATTACTGAATGCCTCTTTAATAACAGGCGCCAGGGCCTGGTAGTAATCAGGATTAGTAAAGAGAACATAAGTATAGTTCTCATTCTCCGGAATGATTGTATTCGTAAGATTAGCTATATCAGCCGCACCCCACATCATTAGACGACGGGCTTTACGATAATCTTCCAGCGTACTTTCATAAATCGCCATGCTTTGAACACCAGCATCTTTTAGGCGATCTAACTGTTCGGAAATATAATTCTGCGGATTCGCGCGATAGCTGGCGACTTCAACTAAATCACGATAATCAAATACAAACTCCACTGTCTTGGAAGATTTCTCCGTCTGCAGACGGTCATAGACAACTGGCAAGGCAGCTAAAACGCCAACCACAACTATGATCCACAGCCACTTTCGGGAAGTAATATTCCAACGTTGCCATTTTTGCCGCACCAAAAGTACCTCCTCTTTCGCTTTAAAAACTCTTTTAACAAAAGTAGAAACGGATCGTCATCCTTTTAGAGACGGTACCCGTTTCTACGTAAAATATAATTCACAATATAGAAAGCACTCTATATTTATTATTGTCCCCCGTCAACGCGAGCCATAACCTGTTTCGACAGTGCAGCAACCTTGTCCTTAGCATTCTGCAGGGAGTCACCCACTACTGCAAAATAAACTTTAATCTTAGGTTCTGTGCCGGAAGGGCGCAGGCAGAACCAAGATCCGTCAGCCAGCAAATACTTCAGTACATTTTCCTTCGGCAGTCCATTTAAGCCCAGGGAATAATCTTGAATTTCTGTTACGGCAGATCCAGCAATTTCTTGTGGTGCATTAGAACGCCAATCATTCATGATTCCTTGAATTTGCGCAACGCCATCTTTGCCTTTCAGCGTACGGGACTCCAAGCTTTCCAAGAAGTATCCGAACTGCTCATACAATTCCTGAAGAACATCATATAATGTTTTGCCTTGAGCTTTATAATAA
>RCUU01000534.1_pt1 | contig 20580 bp, 18 predicted proteins | sample 2166211 | NCBI WGS metagenome assembly RCUU01 (sample SAMN09932620, study PRJNA488358) | compost metagenome | feature: garden; material: soil; isolation source: compost soil in phenylacetic acid-enriched culture | place: Germany: Experimental Botanical Garden Goettingen | collected 2016-01-27
AGTTAGGCAGCTTCGGCAATTAATCCCTTCGGGAATGAAAAGGGCCTCAGGAACAAAAAATGATCACAAGGCTCGCGCTAAGGATCATTCTCTTGAAGGGTGGGGTGCGATTTGATTTATCAGCATATGTTTGCCGAAATGAATGAAATGTTGGATGAAATCGCAAGATTTTATCACATTGCCCAGGGAGATCACAAGAAAAAACTGATGCAGCAGTGGAATTTGCTCAAGCACATGAGTGACGGAATTATCGAGGAATGGCTTTGCTTTGAGGAAAAGATGGCTTACATCAGGCAGAATTGGAAGCATGCTGATCAAAGCCATGCAGTTGAATTGCCGGAAATGCAATGCGGAGCTTTTATCAAGGGGCAGGGCTACTATAAGCTTCTGATGTTCCCGCAGGCTTTAGGCCAGTTTAAGCTTGTTATGGAGGAATTTCCTGAAAGTGTGCTGAGTCAGACCTTTTTAGGAATGTGCCACATGCAATTGGAGGAAATGAGTGAAGCTGTCAAGCATTTCTGGTTTGTGCTAGAGCATGCTGAAAGCAGACGAATGCGTTCCATTGTATACAATGCTCTTGGATGTATTGAAGCGAATCGTGGCGCAAGGGATAAGGCGGAGGAATATTTCAAGCTGGCTCATCATCATGATCCTTCATTAGCTGAACCGTTAGCCAATCTTGAAGCATGCATGCAATGCTCAGGGAAATTGCAGTATGGAACTGAACTGACCTCATTGTTATAGCTTTTACTGAACGGTGCGATGTTCCGCTGATTGCGGAGCATCGCTTTATTTACTTACCTGTTAATTTAGAATGTCTGCCAAAAGGCATAATGTGGGCATAATTTTCAAAATCGCTTTCTTCTGTTATGCTGTAAAAGAGACTGGAACGAAAGGACTTAAGAAATGAAATTTGCAGTGCTTGATTTCGAAACTACGGGTAACCAGTCCTCTGATCAAATTATTCAAGCAGGACTTGCCATCATAGATCATGATTTTTCGATTTCTCAGGTCTATCGTTCGTTCGTTAAGCCTGGAATAACCATACCTCCTTTTATTACGGGATTAACAGGTATTACAGAAGATGACGTGAAGGATGCTCCGGAATTAGATGAAGTTATGATGGAAATGGTACCGCTGCTGGAGGATGCTGTTCTCGTTGGTCATAATGTGGCCTTCGATTTCAATTATCTACAGAGCGCGCTGGATCAGACGGGGTACCTTCCTTTTACGGGGCGTATTCTGGATACGATGGATTTCCTGAAAATACTGTTTCCTTCCTTGACTACTTATCAGCTCGGCCTTGTCGCTAATGAATTTAATGTGCAGCATGACCGTCCGCACCAGGCAGACAGCGATGCACTGGCAACGGCGCTTATTTTTCTGAAATGCCTTGAGGAAGTCGATAGCTTGCCGATTCTGACTTTACAGAGACTGAGCGATTTATTTGCCGGAGAGGATAGCGATCTGGGCTGGTTTTTTGACGCTGTGCTGCAGGAAAAAGAGCGTGAATCACAGCAGGGTCAGATTAATCAGGATGGCTTTACGTACTATCGTCAATTTGCGCTGCAGGCTGATGATTGGATGGATATCGTACCTGCACGCGACCATTTGCTGAATAACCCGCTTGAAGGAGTGTCCTTTGAACAATTTCTGGAGCAGGTGAAGGAACGGCTTAAGGACAAATTGCCGGAATATGAGGAACGTGAAGCCCAAAGTATTATGCTCGGTGAAGTAACGCAAGCTTTTGAAGAAGACAAGCATCTTCTCATCGAAGCGGGAACCGGTACGGGGAAATCGCTCGGTTATTTATTGCCTGCCATTTATCATAGTGTGAAGCAGGATGAGAAGGTAATGATAAGTACTCATACGATTAATCTTCAAGAGCAGCTCAGGGAGCGGGATTTGCCAATGCTCACTGAAGTGGTGCCATTTCCGTTTCGCGCAGCCATCTTCAAAGGAAGACAACATTATTTGTGTCTGCGCAAATTTGAACATAAAATAAATAGAAGAGACTTTGCGACACCTAAAGAAGAGGTGATGACGGCCGCTCAAATGATCGTTTGGTTAACCCAAACTGAGAACGGCGATGATGAAGAACTGAATTTGGGTAATCGTGGAGGGGATTTCTGGGAGACGGTAGCGAGTGAGTCTGATTCGTGTCTTGGAAGAAATTGCCCATGGTTTCGCAAATGCTTTTATCATAAAGCCAAGCATGAGGCTGGGGTTGCCGATGTGGTGATCACCAATCACTCCAAGCTGTTTACAGACATTCAGGCAGGACATCAGCTTTTGCCGGCTTATGAACGCCTCGTTATTGATGAAGCGCATCATTTGGAGGATGTAGCAGGTAAGCATCTAGGCCTGCAGATGAAATACTTTACGGTTGTCCATACGTTAACCCGTCTGTTCAAGGACAGCAAAACAGGACAGCTTCCCAACCTGAGAGCTATGCTTCAGCATTCTCTGCATGAGAAATCCGGAGAATGGATCAGGACGATCGATGGTGTTTATGAATCACTGGTGGATACCAAAGAGAATTGGGATAAGCTAAGTGAAATGCTGTTCTCTCTTATGCCTGAACGAAGCGATGCCGCGCCTGGCGACCCTGGGCAATTTGTGCACAGGCTGCTGCCTCACAAAAAGCCGAAAAATTGGGATGAGCTCACTGCGATTGAGAACGGAATTTATATTACACTGGGTGATGTGCTTCGCAAAGGTGAGCGCATGATTAATGAAATTAAAGACGAGGAATCTGATTTTGGAGCGGAAAGTCTGCTAACGGACATTAGCGGCTTGTTCAAGGATTTAGGCAATGAACGGGAATCTCTGAGATTTTTTATGAAGCTGGAGAATGAAGATAATGTATATTGGCTTGAAGGCAACGGCAATTATCGCAGCCGTTCACTGCAAATTTTTGCGGTACCGATAGATGTTAGTATGCAATTGAAGGAATATTTCTTTGATAAGAAGAAAAGTGTAGTAATGACATCTGCGACGTTGTCAGTTGACAAGTCTTTTCAATATATGATTGAACAGCTGGGATTATCCGAAGCTTCGGATCAGGGCAGACTGATGACTTCCATGCTGCCTTCTCCTTTTAATTACAGGGAGCAGGCCTTGCTGGTCATACCAAGGGATTTTCCAAGCGTCAAGGGCAGTGTAGGGGATGACCATTTCGTCAGCACGCTGGTACAATCTCTTGCAGATACAGCGATTGCAACTAAAGGTCGTATGATGGTGCTGTTCACGTCATACCGAATGCTTCGGCAGGTGTATGAACCATTGAAAGAGCGATTATCAGCTCAAGATATTACAGTGCTCGGTCAAGGCATGGATAACGGAAGCCGAAGTAAGCTGACACGTCGTTTTCAGGGCAACCACGCTTCCGTGCTTCTCGGAACAAGCAGCTTCTGGGAAGGTGTAGACATTCCTGGTGAAGCGTTGACAAGTCTTGCAATTGTCCGCTTGCCGTTCCAGCCCCCCAACCATCCACTGGTTGAGGCGAAGAGTGAACGTCTTCAAAAGGAGAAGAAGAATCCGTTTATGAAGCTGTCAGTCCCTCAGGCTGTCATTCGTTTTAAACAGGGATTTGGACGTCTTGTTCGCTCCTCGCAGGATCGTGGAATTGTGGTTGTTTATGATACACGGATTTTGGAATCCTATTACGGTAAATATTTTCTATACTCCTTGCCAGGACCTAAAATGGAGCATATGCCGCTTGGGCAAATGGTTCCTAGAATTTCGGAATGGCTGGATACCGAACCATCTTAAAATGATTTTAATCGTGCCAATTTAGGAGGAAGTCCTATGAAATCAGAAAAAATCTCGGATGCTGTGGTTCGCAGGCTGCCAGTGTATTTGCGTTATCTAAATGAACTGAGCCGTCGCGAAGTTCCAACTGTATCATCACAGGAGCTAGGTCAAAAGCTGGATCTCAATCCAGCTCAAATACGTAAAGATCTTGCCTATTTCGGCGATTTCGGCCGAAAAGGCATTGGGTATGATGTGTCATACCTGATCGAAAAGATTCGCCAAATACTTAACCTGGATCAGCAAATTAATGTAGCTTTGGTTGGAGCAGGTAATCTTGGTCAAGCATTGTCAAACTACAATGCTTACCTTAAGGATAATATGAAAATTGTAGCAATTTTTGATACGTCCGAAATAAAGATCGGCAAGCAAATCAACAACATTACCGTTCAGCCGATCGGGCAGCTGGTTGATACGGTTCGGAAGAATCATATTCGGATTGGTATTATTACAGTACCTAATATAGAAGCACAGCGTGTTGCGGATCAGCTTGTTGTGGCGGGAATCGGAGCGATTCTGAATTTTGCTCCAACAATACTCAAGGTCCCTTCTGAGGTGCGGGTTCATGCGGCAGATTTCACAACCGATTTAATGAGTCTGGCGTATTATTTGAATGCAGGAAAGGAAGAATTGACTGAAAATGAGTCGTAAATGGTTGATCAAAAATGGCGCTTTCGCAGTGTTGAATACCGAAAAACCGGTAATTCACGGATATATGCTTATTGAAGGCGATAAAATCGTATATGTCGGAGAGGAACGTCCTGAAGGTGTTGAAGGAGCGGAAACCTTTGATGGTAAAGGGTTGCTTTTCCTTCCAGGCCTTATTAATACCCATGGTCATGCGGCAATGTCCTTGCTGCGCGGCTACGGTGATGATTTGGCTCTTCAAGTGTGGCTTCAAGAAAAAATGTGGCCGATGGAAGCGAAATTCACCGGAGATGATGTCTACTGGGGTTCCGCTTTATCTGTGCTTGAAATGCTGAAGGGTGGAACGACTACTTTCCTCGATATGTACGATCATATGGATCAAGTTGGTAAGGTCGTTGAAGAATCCGGTATGCGTGCCGTACTTACTCGCGGAGTGATCGGTCTGTGTCCTCCCGAGGTTCAACAACAGAAGCTGGATGAAGCGGTGGCTTTTGCCCGCGAATGGCATGGCAAGGCGGATGGACGGATTACGACGATGATTTCGCCGCATTCTCCGTACACCTGTCCTCCCGATTACATCGAGAAATTAGTCCAAGCAGCACATGATCTCGATTTGCCTTTGCATACCCACATGTCGGAGACTAAAGCAGAGGTACAGCAAAATGTAGATGATTACGGGGTACGTCCTGTACAGCATTTGTTGAACCTCGGCGTATTTTCCCGTCCTACGCTGCTAGCTCACGCTGTACATTTAACGGATGAGGAGATTGACATTTTAGCAGCTCATAAGGTAACAATATCCCACAATCCGGGCAGCAATCTTAAACTGGCAAGCGGTGTGGCTAGAGTGCCTGAGCTGCTTAAAGCAGGCGTCATTGTATCCCTTGGCACAGATGGCCCGGCGAGCAACAACAACCTCGATATGTTTGAAGAGATTAGACTCGCTGCTCTTATTCATAAAGGGGTATCAGGGGATCCGACGGCTGTACCGGCAAGAGAAGCACTGTTAATGGGTACAGAATATGGCGCCAAGTCCTTATTCTTGAACAATACGGGCAGCTTGGCCGCCGGTATGAAGGCTGATTTTATTGCCGTGAATACGGAGCAGGCTCATTTCCTGCCTAGAACTGACTATATTTCACATACGGTGTATTCCGCAGGACCAAAGGATGTAGAGCACGTATGGGTGGATGGCAAGCAGGTAGTTAGACATGGCGAGTGCCTGACTCTGGATGAAGAACGCATTCGGTATGAAGCTCAATCTGCTTTTGAAGGCTTGCTCTCCCGCTAAGGGAATAGTTAATCAGGATAAGATGATTACTTCTTTTATCGCATGGCTAAGGAAAGGAAGAGAAGGTTGAAGAAGAGAACGAAATGGATATTACTATCCATTCTGATCCTGCTGCTCATCGTCTTTGGCCTTCATAGATTCTATATTTATATTCAGCAGGATTTGTGGCAGGGTGAAAAAGCCGCTGTGGAGCGGGCACAAGGCGAGGCTGGCATAGTACAGGTTGATAAGGTGTGGAAATCGGTCTGGGACGAGGTGTGCTGGGTCGTAGAGGGCAAGAACGAAGCGGGTGAGGACACGATGGTCTGGTTGCTTGAAGGCAAGGAGCCATCGGTAAAGCTGCTGAGCGAAGGAGTATCGGAGGCTCAGGTTCGAGAAATCATTCATAATCAGTTTCCGCAGATTGAGATCGTTAGATTGGTTCCCGGGTTTTATGAGAATGAGCTAGTATGGCAATTATTTTATAAAGAAAAGTCGCATCATTATTATCGCTTCTTCAACTTTAGTGATGGCAGTCCACTTACAGAAGTGTTTACTTTGCCTAATCGCTAGAATAATATGAAGTCTCGCTGTCTGTCAGTGGATTAACTGGCAGGCGGTGAGGCTTTTTTAATTATTTCTGCTAACTTTTAGATACATATCAAGTTTGCGGCTTAAGAACCAGATAAATAATCTGATATTTTTTGTTATTCATCCAAAACGTATATACTTTATGATATACTATTTCTTGTATTTAATATATACGGAAATGATATATCAATTTATATAAAAGGGGGAAAACACGTGAAACTGCGTATAATACCGATTGTTGCGAGCGTGGCGGTTTCAGCGCTGCTGATGTTTGGGGGATGGTACGCCTATCAGCAGTGGGGAGTGGAGAGCCCGTTCGAAAAAGCTGTAGAAAAATATGATGGCGTTCAGCAGATTCAGCTTGATATGACTAAAACTCAGGTGGTTGCCAAGCTGGATTTAGCTTCCGGTAGTAATCTTGGAGATATCATTCGGCAAATGGAAGAGGAAGGTAAAAAGTGGATTGGTGATCGTGAGCTGAAGGTCGAAGTGACAGATCAATCGCCGCAATCGCTAAATGATGTATGGGAGGAAGCCCTGTTCCCTGTTGCGCAGGCTATGGAAAATAAGCAATATACCGAGATAACGGCAACGCTTGACGAGCTGCAGCAGAAGAATGACCTGTTAGCGGCAAAAGCGGATATGGATGAAAATAACGTGTACATCACTCTTACGGATGCACAGGGCAGTAAATTTATTATTTTACCTCGTGCTCCTCAGAAATTGGGGGTGCTGTAATGCGAAAACGGATTATAGAAATCGCCATTGGCTTTGTTCCTGTTCTGGTTCTTTTTTTGGCTTACATTGGGGTTAATGTATTCCCGTTAGTCGCCATTTTGGTTTTGGCAGCAGTGATGTATGGCGCTCTTAAAATGCGTGGAGGGATTACCGCTTTGGCTCCACAAAAGCATAAACGTAACGTGAAATCGTCAAGTAAGCTTACCTTTGATCAAATTGGGGGTCAGGAGAGCGCAAAGCAGGAGCTGCGGGAAGCTTTAGACTTTATGGTGCGTCATGAAGAAATCAGGAAATTTGGTATACGACCGATAAAAGGGATTCTGCTGACAGGTCCTCCGGGGACAGGTAAAACCTTATTGGCAAAAGCAGCCGCGCAATACACCAACTCTGTGTTTGTAGCTGCATCGGGCAGTGAGTTTGTAGAAATGTATATCGGTGTTGGAGCAAGCCGGATTCGTGAATTGTTCAGAGAAGCGAAAACCCGTGCTGCTAAGGAAAACAAGGATAGTGCAGTTATTTTTATCGATGAAATTGATGTGATCGGCGGGAAACGTGAAGGCGGTCAGCAGCGTGAATATGATCAGACATTGAACCAGCTGCTTACGGAAATGGACGGGATCTACACCTCTGATACACCTCGTATTCTGCTTATTGCCGCAACGAACAGGAAAGAAATGCTGGATAGTGCGCTGCTCCGTCCAGGACGGTTCGATCGGCATATTCAGGTTGATCTGCCTGATAAGAAAGGCAGACGCCATATTCTGGACCTTCACGCCGTTAATAAGCCGCTTGGGCATGAAGTAAATCTGGATAAGGTTGCTGAAGAATCCTACGGCTTTTCTGGCGCACAGCTGGAAAGCGTGATGAACGAAGCAGCTATTTACGCGATGAGAGAACAGAAGGATGTTATTGAGCAGGGTCATTTGTCATTGGCAATAGACAAGGTGATGCTTGGCGAGAAGACGGACCGTGAATCTACCGAGGATGAGAAGCGGCGTGTCGCTATTCATGAGCTTGGACATGCCATTGCAGCTGAGGTCGTTTCACCGGGCAGCGTCAATCAGGTGGCGCTTAGTCCTCGCGGCAGAGCGCTTGGGTATGTACGTCATAACCCTCAGGATGAGAAATATTTGTATACCAAAGCTTACCTTGAAGGGCAGATAATAATAGCTCTTGCAGGAGCTGCAGCGGAAGAAATCTATTACGGAGGTCGCAGTACGGGTTCAAGCAATGATTTTGAGCAGGCGCTGAATATTGTGCATACCATGATGACATCCGGCTTGACTTCGCTCGGCATCGTGAATATGGATATGGTAACTACTGAGGTATTGATGAAGGAAAACTCGACAATTTTAGACAATTTAGCTGCAAGGAGTAAAAAAATTCTATTAGATCGTTCTTCCATTTTTGATCATTCACTAGAAATTTTACTTCAGGAAGAACGGCTATCTGGCGAGCAGTTCAGATGTCAATTTGGTGACAGCAGCAATTTACCGGCATAAAAAATGATGCCGGTTATTTTTTTTACTTTTTCTTCGTGCTAAGGTATTATTATAAGTTGGGTATAAAAGAATGTATAATTCGACATCAAGAAACAATAAGATGCAGAAGACGCGAAAGGATGGGACGAGAAGACCATGAACTTTAAAAGAATAGGTGTCATTGGTGGCGGCACAATGGGTCAAGGCATAAGCGAGATGCTCGCAGCTAAAGGACTCGATGTGCTACTCGTAGAAGAAACAACTGAAAAACTTAACCATGCATATGGCATGATAGAAACGAGCCTCGACAAGCAGCTTGAGAAATGGGCGATTACGAAGGCCGAGAAGAAATTAATTTTATCCAAAATTCATAAAGTTACTCATTTTGCCGAACTCGGTACCTGCGATATGGTGATCGAGACCATTTCGGAGAATTTGGATGCAAAAAGAGAGGTATTCAAGCAGCTTGATCAGGTTTGCCCAAGCAACATTATTCTTGCGAGCAACACATCAACACTTAGCCTGACGGAAATTGCTGGTTCAACAATGTATCCTGAACGCGTAATTGGCATGCATTTCATTTATCCAGTAGCAAAAATCAATTTAGTTGAAATTATTCGGGGGTTGAAAACATCGGATACCACCTTTGAAGAAACTAAACGTTTTGTTGAAGAGATTGTTGATAAGCATGGAATCATGGTATATGAATCGCCGGGCTTCGTTACCTCCCGTATTATTTGTCTAATGATAAACGAAGCTCTTCATGTCCTTGGTGAGGGCGTTGCAAGTCCAGAAGATATCGATGATGCAATGCGTGTCGGATATCAGTTCCAATACGGACCACTTGAGATGGCAGACCGTTTCGGCCTTGATTCGGTGCTGGCAGCTCTTGAACGTATGTTCCGTGAATTTGGCGAACTGAAATACCGGCCTTCTTTTGTCTTGAAGAAAATGGTTCGTGCTGGCTCACTTGGTGTGAAGACGGGCGAAGGATTTTTCAAATACGACAAGGATGGTGACCGGATATGAAAATTTTAGTCATTAATGCAGGTAGCTCTTCAGTAAAATATCAATTGTATGACATGACCGACGAATCCGTTCTGGCTAAAGGCTTGGTTGAACGCATAGGGATGGATTCTTCAATCCTTACACATAAACCAACCGGTAAAGAGGAAGTTACCGAGGTCAGTGAAATTTTGGAACATACTACTGCGATCCGCAAGGTGCTCGACAAGCTGGTTGATAAGGAATGCGGCGTTCTTGATTCGGTTGAAGAAATCCAGGCTGTTGGACACCGCGTGGTTCACGGGGGCGAGGTCTTCAAGGGCTCCGCACTTGTAACAGGCGAGGTTAAATCCGAAATTCGCCGTCTGTTCGATCTGGCACCACTTCACAATCCACCTGCTATTCTGGGTATTACTGCGGCTGAGAAGAATATGCCGGGAGTTCCGCAGGTCGTAGCATTTGATACAGCTTTCCATCAAACGATGGAGGAGAAGGTATACTTATATCCGATCCCGAAAGTATTGTATAAGAAGCATCATGTTCGCCGTTACGGTGCTCACGGTACTTCACATGAATATGTAAGTAAAGTAGCAGCTGAATTTTTGAATCGCCCGCTTGAAGACTTGAAGATTATTACTTGTCATATCGGAAACGGCGGCAGCTTGACTGCAGTTAAAGACGGAGTTTCCATTGATACCTCAATGGGTCTTACGCCGCTTGAAGGCTTGATGATGGGTACCCGCAGCGGTGATTTGGACCCGGCTGTAGTTACGTTCGTGATGAACAAGGAAGAGCTCTCCATCAGTGAGGTCAACTCCATGCTGAACAAGCACAGCGGCTTGCTTGCCATTTCTGGTTCCAGCAGTGACATGCGCGACATTACGGACGGCATGGCTGAGGGCGATCCAAATGCAACTTTAGCTTTTGAAATGTATGAATACCGCCTGCGCAAATATATCGGTTCTTACGCTGCAGCTATGGACGGGGTAGATGCTATCGTATTTACAGCCGGTATTGGCGAGAACTCCGCAGTCGTTCGTGAAAAAGTATGTGAAAACCTAACTTATCTTGGCGTAGAGGTTGATCCTGAACTGAATAAGGTTCGCTCTGGTGACCCTCGCCGCATTTCAACACCAAACTCCAAAGTTGAAGTATTGGTTATTCCGACAAATGAAGAATTAATGATTTCCCGCGATACGTATCGCATTGTTCAGGAAAACCAATAATAATCTACAAGTATGTCAGAGGAGAGATAGGCATGGCGATCAAAAGTGTGATCCGTCAGGTTAATGAGCACGTCGGTGAAACCGTCGTGATCGGAAGTTGGCTAAATAATAAACGTTCAAGCGGTAAAATTGTATTCCTTCAGCTGCGTGACGGTACGGGCTATATTCAGGCTGTTGTCGTTAAGAGCGAGGTTTCGGAAGAAACCTGGAACAATGCCAAGAGCTTGACCCAAGAGTCTTCGATGTATGTAACGGGTGTTATTCGTGAAGAACCGCGAAGTCAATCCGGCTACGAAATGACAGTGACTGAGCTGGAAGTTATTCACTTGACTGATAATTATCCGATTACCCCTAAGGAGCATGGTGTTGATTTTCTGATGGACCATCGTCACCTGTGGCTTCGTTCCAGCAAGCAGCGGGCGATCATGGTTATACGTGCAGAAATCATTCGTGCTGTACAGCAGTTCTTTGATCAAAATGGATTTACACTGGTAGATCCTCCGATTTTGACACCGACTTCTGCTGAAGGAACAACAAACCTGTTCCATACGAAATATTTTGATGAAGATGCATATTTGACGCAAAGCGGTCAGCTTTATATGGAAGCTGCCGCGATGGCGCTTGGCAAAGTATATTCATTTGGACCTACGTTCCGCGCAGAGAAATCCAAAACCCGTCGTCACTTGATCGAGTTCTGGATGATCGAGCCGGAAATGGCTTTTACCGACCATGAGGAAAGCCTTAAGGTACAAGAAGAGTTCATTTCTTTTGTTGTACAATCCGTTCTGACGAATTGCAAAGCAGAGCTTGAGGCTGTGGGTAGAGACATCAGCAAGCTGGAGAAAATCAAAGCGCCGTTCCCTCGTATCACTTATGATGATGCGGTTGAATTCCTGCATACGAAAGGCTTTGATATTCCTTGGGGCGAGGATTTCGGGGCGCCGCATGAGACTGCAATTGCTGAGCAGTATGAGAAGCCGGTATTTATTACCCACTATCCGGCAGGTATTAAGGCATTCTACATGAAGCCTGATCCAAATCGTCCTGAGGTAGTTCTCTGCGCTGATATGATCGCTCCTGAGGGTTATGGTGAGATCATTGGCGGCTCGCAGCGGATTGATGATCCGCAGCTGATGGAGGAACGCTTTAAGGAGCATCAATTGTCTGAGGAGACCTACAAGTGGTATCTTGATCTGCGTAAATACGGATCTGTTCCGCATTCCGGCTTTGGACTTGGTCTGGAACGTACTGTAGCATGGATTTGCGGACTTGATCACGTTCGAGAGACGATTCCATTCCCTCGTATGCTGTACCGCCTGTATCCATAAGAAAGGTGATAAGCGTATGGCCATGAGCGAAGGTTGGAAGGTATGGGCAAAAGGAATCTCTTACGGGCTGGAATCCGGAATAGTAAATATTCCCTATGCACTCCTTGCGCATTATAGAGGACTTCGCTTATCGGAATTGGAAGTGATGCTGCTTATGCAGTTGCTTGCATTCAGGCAAATGGAGCAGAGTGAATTTCCTTCTATGGAGCAGCTGGAGTCTAGAATGGGAACGGCTCCCGGAGAGCTCCCGCGAGTCATTCAACGATTGATGAAAGATGGCTGGATAACCATCGATGAGGATACCGATGTAAGAACAGGTATTCAAACGGAGAGCTACAATCTGTCCGGAATGTTTGATAAGCTGGGGCAGCATTTAGCCCAGTTACGTTCGTCCGCTCGGAATGGCAATGCTGAGACAGGGCAGTTGAATCATGCTCCAGCTCCAACGAAAGATGAGCAGGAGCGGAATTTGTTTGTCATCTTTGAGAAAGAGTTTGCCCGTCCTTTGTCGCCAATGGAATGTGAGACCATTTCTGTCTGGGTGGATCAGGATGGTTATCCTGATGAGTTGATATTGCTTGCACTTAAGGAAGCTGTCTTCGCCGGCAAGGTGCATTTTCGCTACATTGATCGCATTCTGCTCGAATGGAGCCGAAATCGCGTGAAAACAGTTGAGGATGCCAAGGCATATATTCAAAGATTCAGAGGCGGTATGAGATAATTATCGATACAAATGCTAGCGTAGCTTGATTAAAGGCTGTTTTAGCGGGTTATAAACCTGCTGAGGCAGCTTTTTTTGTTTTTGAATTTTTATATTAATTTTTTGTTCAAGCCAACTACTGATTTTACATAAAATTGATCTTTGCATCATACTCGTTAATAGAACAAATGATATGTTAATGATGTTAATCAGCACTATGTGAAGGTGGGGTTTCGATGATTGGTTGGATCATATATAAACAATTCGTGAACGAGGTGAAGCCGGAGACTTTTGAAATCAGACGGCTCATCGACGAGGCTGAGAAGCAAGGCATCGACATTCGCGTGCTGGCACCTGAGCAATTTGAGTTAATCGTTACTAGAGATGATCGCAAGAGTGTAATGGTTGATGGAGAGGTGCTTCCGCTGCCTGATTTTGTGCTGCCAAGAATGGGGGCGGGAACGAACTATTTTGGACTGGCCCTGATTCGTCATCTGGAGCGTCTTGGCGTTCGAACCTTTAATTCATCTCAAAGCATAGATACCGTGAAGGACAAGCTATACACCCAACAAATATTAGCAGAGTCCAATTTGCCTGTTCCGAAAACGATGCTGATTCGCTCCAAGGTTGACGTCAATATAGTGGAAAAGCATTTAGGCTTCCCTGTGGTTGTTAAGACAATATCGGGATCGCAGGGCAGTGGGGTGTTTCTCGCTGAGACAAAATCGAAATTTATAGATCTGATTGAAATGATCAATGCTTATAAAGAAAATGCAACGATGATATTGCAGGAATTTGTGGAGTCCAGCAGAGGAGTGGATTTAAGAGTAATTACGATTGGGGGCAGGGCTGTTGCGGCCATGAAGCGGTTTTCCGGGGGCGAGAGCTTCAAGGCTAATTTTTCCCGGGGCGGCAAGGTAGAGCCCTACGAGATCAACCCTGAAATAGAGTGGTTGTCACTGGAAACTTCCAGACTATTGAATCTGGATATTGCCGGAATCGATCTGTTATTTGACGGAGATCATTACAAAATATGCGAAGCTAACTCCTCGCCTGGATTTGAAGGTCTGGAATCATGCTGCAACATAAATATTGCCGAAGAAATCTACAATTTCCTGAGAGTACGATTAAGTCGTTTTTAGGGTATTTGTAATCCTCACAAAAAAAGGGGTCAGCCCTCGGTGATTTGAATGATCACCTTAATGCGGGGCTGACCTGAAATATATATATATTGGGGAGAGGATAACATGGTTAAAAGTTACTATATATGTTGAACTAAAGGAAAGAACATTTTACATGGCTGCCTGCCTTATGCGTTCATTCATTAGTTCAACTTATATAGCGGAGTTAGATATCAATGAAATGATGGATTACTTATTAATTTCAACCTGTCCATAACCATAGGTTTCGAACCAACTTTTGATCGTATCGAAATCATTGGAGAAGGAAAGGCTGAGAAGAAGCATAACTCTTGCGTGAGCTGCATTTAGATTGCCGCCGGCAATGATGCCTTCACCACTGCTGTAATTGCTGCCTGATCCGGTACGTGTCGTCGTTACGAAAATCACGCCCTTTTCAATGGCAGCTTTACGTTCCTCGCTCATCGCTTTGGAAATTCCTCCTGCTCCAGTTCCTGCAGTTACAATCCCTTTTGCACCTGCTGTAACAAAGCCGCTGATGGCACCTGCTCCTGCATCCTGGTAGGAATAGGCTATTTCTACTTTAGCCAGATTTGATTTGGAAATTTTCTTCAAATCAAATGGAGTAGCCCAAGAGCTTGCTGGCTTAAGTGCTCTGAATGGAGCGCGATATACAGAAATGACGTCGCCGTCAATATAACCTAATGCACCGATTTGAGGCGTTACGAATGTATCCGTCCGATAGGAGTTGGTCTTCGTTACATCGCGTGCCGCATGGAATTCGTCATTGAGCATAAGAACGGTACCGAAATATTTAGTCTTACCACTGGCAGCCAGTTTGATAGCATTGTAGAGGTTGGCGGGAGCATCGGTGCCGATAACCGTCCAAGGTCTCATAGAACCAGTTACGACTACGGGTTTCGGACTTCGCACGGTTAGGTCCAGGAAATACGCGATTTCTTCCATCGTATCTGTCCCTGTAGTTACAACTACACCATCTTGAGAGGCGAGTGCTTCATCCACCATTAAGGATAGCTCATACAATTGCTGCATGGTGTAGGCGCTAGAACCGGAATTTCCAAATTGATAGGTGCTTACATCGGCAATTTTATCCTTGTTCGGTAATGATTTCACCATGTCTTCAATGAGTAGTGTGCCTGCTTTATAATTGGTAAAGCTAGTAGCATCCACAGACTGACCGGCCATAGTACCTCCGGTTGCGATTACTCGCACTTTAGGAAGCTGCTTAACCGCCTCAGCTGCTTTTGTTTCTTGAGCTGTCGTAGCTGATGCAGCTAATGCCGAAGGTACATAGAGGTTTGGAAGTACGGCAGTTACCGCGAGCCCGGTTGCTAGAATCCATTTTATACTGTGTGATTTCCATTTCTGCATAGAATCAGCCTCCACGATGTTGTTAGGATTATGTAATTTTTGTTGACGTGAATCACATTTCCTTGTAGTGATTATATAATCATGTTAGTTATATTAACAAAGTTAATATAGCGCCAATAAAGCGCTTAAATCGTATGTTACCTGAATCTTTCTTCGTTAATTTAAAATTTATATATCTAGTTTATAAAAAAATAACAATTTTATGTTAAATAATATTACATATATATGACACAAAATATTTGTTCACTATTTTTATAGATTTGGTGCAGGGGTAGCTGTGTTTTCATACGTCTATTTATTAGGGAAGGAGGGGAGAGCTATTGATGATGAGAATTTAATTCTGAGAATCCAGAGGGGCGATAGGAACGCTTTTCAAGAGCTTGTCGCAGGATATGGAAATTACATCTTTAAAGTAACATTTTCAATACTAAGAGATGAAAAGGAAGCAGAAGACGCAGCGCAGGAAGCTTTTTTGCAGGTTTACAAATCTCTCCCCGGTTACCGTTCTCAAGGCTTTAAAACTTGGATGACCCGGATTGCATTGAACAAGGCTATTGATCTCAAACGGAGAAGGGATCGAAGACAAGAGGAGCAATGGGACCCCTTAAACGTCGATTTGCACATAAATAATACGGAGCCGGAAATAGTTCAGGGGTTGATAGAGCATGAACAAAAGGCAGAATTAAGAAATAAAATTGCCGAATTGCCTGATGGACACAAAACGGTAGTTTCTGCGTTTTATTTGCAAGGAAAGAGTCATGAGCAAATCGCAAGGGAATTGAATGTGACGGTCAAAACGGTAGAATCTAAGCTGTACAGGGCCAGGGTGTGGATACGTGAGCATTGGAAGGAGGAGGAATGGAGATGAGTACAGACGATCGATGCAATGTTAACATTTGGGGCAGATACATAGAAGGAAAGCTTTCTTCAGCAGAAGAACGAAAATTGGAAGAGCTCTTGCTTAAGGATGAAGGGGCGGTTCACCAATATATGAAGGAGCTGGAGCTGCTGGAGGATAGTCTCCCTCTGCTTTCCGATCGAGACCTGTTTTCTGATGGTGTTATTTCTGCACTTCCTTCCATTGGAAAGAGTGCCGGGCCTGACTCGAAGGGCAACTCTAAAGCTAAAGCAAACAGGTGGAATCTTCCTATCGTCCATTACCTGATAGCAGCTTCTATCACACTACTGCTGCTTGGCAGCGGAGTATTTGATTTATTATCGATAGAAGCAAATCAGTCAGTTCATAAAGCCAGGAATGTGTCGATTAGTGATCAATGGATGAACGCTACATCGAAATGGATAGATTCTATTAAAGATAACTCATCAAAAAAATAACTCATCAATAAATAAATCATCAATAAATAACAGTAGAAAGGATGTTTAAATTTGAACTATAACCGAAATAGAATGCTGGCAATTCTATTGAATTTTATGCCGGGGCTTGGTCACTTATATTGGGGGAACAAGGGGAGAGGTATCGCCTATCCGATTCTGTTCTTCGGAGGATTGTTTATGGGCGGCGTGCTCGCTGCGTTAACTGATGCAGGGGAATTGTTCGCGGTTACTCTGATTTTGGCTTTTATTTTGTGGGTCATCAGCATGATCGATTTGTTTGTAGCGATGCTTCGACATCCCGGCGCCGCCAGGTATGCGGAGCAAGAGCTGGGCTATGTGCCTGTGAACATAAAAAGCGAAGCGGATAGCGAGCGGTTTTTTACTATTTTGCTGTCCTTTATCCCTGGTCTTGGCCATTTTCAAATGGGTCTGATGCAGAGAGGCCTATCCTTTCTTATTATGTTTTTCGGCTTAATTACGATGATGTTTTTTGTCACAGGAGTTACGCATGAAAATGTATTTTTGCTGTTTCTAGGCTTGCTGCCGATTATTTGGCTGTATTGTATGTTTGATGCGGTACAGCTCATTCATCGCAAACAATCCGGTGAAATGCTGCAGGATCGTACGCTCTTTGATGAATGGGAATCAGGACGAATTGAGGGCAGACGCAGTAAAGTACTTGCTACGCTGTTATCCGCATTTCCAGGAGCCGGACAAATGTATCTGGGTCAGCAAAAAAGAGGCTTACAGCTTATGGTGCTGTTCCTGGGCAGCTTTTACGTGATCGACATTTTGAGATTGTCCGTGTTTCTATTCATAGTTCCCGTAATTTGGTTTTACAGCTTTTTTGACGGCTTACAGCAGACTAGCCGGTACGGTATTCTGCCAATGGATGACATTCCTCTGATCAAGGGAAGAGCGAATCAAGAGCACTGGCTGGGAATTATTTTGATGCTGCTCGGAGTCTATTATATCGTGATGAACTTACTTGTTCCGGCTTTTGATAGATGGTATCCCGATCTGCATATCTATTACCGCATCCATGAATATTTGCGTCCGGCGCTCGTGTCGGTTATCCTTATCGGTGGTGGTATTAAACTAATCTCGCGCAAAAATAAAAAACAGTTGTATTGGGATGAAGAGAAGCTGTAATTTGCGAACTAGCGTTACTATATAAGCTGAGCTATTGAATGGATGAGAAAAGGCAAGAGGGTGGAACGATTTCGGAGTAGAGGCAGCGTTCGCCTTTGTTCCCGAGTTTCTACCGCATGGCAATTTAGAAAATGTGAGAAATCGGGGAACAACAACGATCGTAGGAATATTTCACCCGGCTTCCCTATCCTTTCGATCTTTAGTCCAACATGTATAGAGAGAGTTTGATACTAGATAGGAAAGAATAGGAGGCAGCTTGTGGACAACTGGATTACGGATACGATGGAGCAATTCGGATACATAGGCATTCTATTGCTGATTGCTCTAGAGAATGTATTTCCGCCAATTCCCTCGGAGGTGATTTTGACCTTTGGCGGTTTTATGACGACTTACACGAGTTTGACCCGGACAGGAGTTATTATCGCGGCTACGTTAGGCTCTGTACTGGGTGCTGTAATCTTGTATGGTATTGGATATTTGATTAATGTAGACAAATTGGAGGCGCTTATAGAGAAATATGGACGCTTCCTGAGATTGAAAAAAGAGGATATTCGAAAAGCGGATCATTGGTTTGATCGCTACGGCTACTGGACGGTATTATTTTGCCGATTGATTCCGGTTATCCGCAGTCTCATCTCGATCCCTGCCGGGATGTCCAAGATGAAATTTGGTCTATTTCTTCTATTCACCACGGTTGGTACGCTGGCGTGGAATATCATTCTCGTTACTGTTGGTGCAGCGCTTGGCGGCTCATGGGAGACGATTCTGCATTACATGGATATCTATTCCTATGTCGCATATTCAGTAATTGGCATCGCTGCATTGGTGGGAGGATATTTGCTGATGCGTAAGCTTAAAAAAAGAACGTCTTGAGACAACTAGAAGGAGAGAGAGTATCAAATGGATTGGATTAGCATTATAAAAGCGATTATTCTTGGTTTGGTAGAAGGGTTAACAGAGTTTGCTCCTGTCTCCTCTACAGGTCATATGATCATTGTGGATGATATGTGGCTGAGGACTGAAGAGTTTTTATCATCAAAATATGTAGCCAACACATTTAAGGTAGTCATTCAGCTAGGCTCTATTTTGGCTGTATTAGTCGTATTTAAGGATCGCTTTATTGATTTGCTGGGATTATCGCGATTTTCTCGTAAAAATAAAGGAAAAATTCAGCATGCAGGCTCCCGATTGAAGCTGGGTCAGGTTATCGTAGGTTTACTTCCGGCTGCAGTGCTTGGGTTGGCTTTTGAGGATTATGTCGATGAATATTTGTTTTCAACTTCTACTGTGCTGATCGGATTGGTGCTTGGTGCCATATTGATGATCATCGCTGACAAGTTCAGACCCAAACGCACAAAAGTGGAAACGGTAGACCAAATGACTTACAAGCAGGCCTTAACCATCGGTCTGTTTCAGTGTGTATCCATATGGCCCGGCTTCTCCCGCTCGGGTTCGACGATTTCCGGGGGCGTACTGTTAGGGCTGAGCTATCGCGCGGCCTCGGACTTTACATTTATTATGGCCGTTCCTGTAATGGCGGGTGCTAGTGCATTATCCTTGATAAAAAACTGGCAGTACTTCACACTGGATGCATTGCCGTTCTTTATTGCAGGCTTCATTAGTGCCTTTATATTTGCATTATTGTCCATTCGCTTCTTCCTTAAGCTGATTGATCGGATCAAGCTCCTTCCGTTTGCGATCTATCGGATTTTGTTGGCAATAATCATTTGGGTCATCTTTTTTTAATAGGTATTCTAGATAAACACTAGATAAATGCAAGACAAACACAAGATACACACAAGACAAACGCTAGACAAATGCAAGACAAATGCAAGACAAACACAAGACAAATGCAAGACAAAAACAAGATACACACTAGGCAAAGCAAGATACACACTAGACTAACACTAGGCAAATGCAAGATACACGCAAAATAAACACAAGCGGAAGGCTGTCTCATTGCTATTGAATGGGGCAGCTTTTGTTATGCTGGACATTAGTTGATGAATTAATCTGATTATTCCGGAAGCTCGTCATTCGCTGTAGTTCGAAAACTGCAAAAGTGCAGGAATTATGGAGGTACAGGTAGGCAGTAGTGTGAAAGTCCGAAAAAGTGAAGCATTTTAGAGGTAACACTAGGTTTTTGCGCAAAAAAACTGCAAAAGTGCAGGAATTATGGAGGTAGAATTAGGTGACTACGTAAAAGATGCAAAAGTGCAGGAATTTAGTGCTCATACGCTACGAACCGTAGATTTATACAAAAAAAGATGCACTTTTGCAGCAATTCAGCTTTAATGGCTCATATAATAGCGAAAAAGATGTACTTTTGCAGGAATTTACTTAAAAACTCATGCCCATGGGCTAAGCAATAAGAAGGCAAGTGATCGAAAGGTAGTTAGGAACAAGGTACTTAATAGTAGGTGGTAAGTAGTCAGGTAGTGAGTGGTTAGGTAGTAAGTAGTTAGGTAGTGAGCGGTTAGGTGTGGAGTTAAGTAAGTAGTCAGGTAGTGAGTAGTTGAACGGTAAGTAGTTAGGTAGTTAGGTAGTCGGTAATTAGATAGTATAGTGGGTTAGGTTGTAGGTAGATAAGGCAAATAAATGAAGGTTGTAGACGGGCAAGACGAGTAATTAGCGGTAGTAAGCGGTAGTAAGCGGTAGTAAGCGGTAGTAAGCGAGCAAGTGAGTAAGTGTACCCAATAGTAGGGAGGAGTGTGTAAAATAGTTTGTGTAAACTCCTAAACCCAGTAAAATGGAATTAATAG
>RCUU01000535.1_pt1 | contig 20570 bp, 19 predicted proteins | sample 2166211 | NCBI WGS metagenome assembly RCUU01 (sample SAMN09932620, study PRJNA488358) | compost metagenome | feature: garden; material: soil; isolation source: compost soil in phenylacetic acid-enriched culture | place: Germany: Experimental Botanical Garden Goettingen | collected 2016-01-27
GGTCTACTGCTTGATGCATCTCCTCCAGCAGGTCTACTGCTTGATGCATCTCCTCCAGCGGGTCTACTGCTAGATGCATTTCCTCCAGCAGGCCTTTCTTTCTTCACCGATGCCTTCTTCTCAATTGATGTTTCCTTATGAATCAATTCCCTTTGCCTCAATCGCCCTACTGCTGTGTCACTCTCAAGACAAAGGTTATATTCATTGCCTTCACCCGTCTGGCTGCTTACGATTTGCTGGGATCGTGCGATAATGTCAGAGGTAAGCCCAAGCTTCTTGGCGATCTCAATCGCATAGCTTTGACCTGCGAGTCCGATCGTAAGGCGGTATAAGGGAAGCAGCGTATTAGGGTCAAACTCCATACGTGCATTTTCAAATCCTTCGGCGTATGACGCAAATGTTTTTAGCTCGTTGAAATGAGTTGTCACCATGACAGTCGCTCCCTTGCGGCTGAGCGCCTCCAATATGGAAATCGACAAGGCAATGCCTTCGCCCGGGTCCGTCCCTGCCGCCAACTCGTCGATCAACAGCAAAGTCGAAGGGCCCGCAGCCTGCAGCATTTGTACAAGGCTATGAATTTGCGCGGAAAAGGTACTTAGGGACTGCTCGAGATTTTGACCGTCTCCGATTACGGCCATGATGCTGCGATACACCGAAAATCGGCTTCCCGGCTCCACAGGTACAAGTAACCCGGATTGAACCATTAGTGAGAGAAGACCAAATGTTTTCAGAACAACTGTCTTTCCTCCCGTATTGGGACCTGTAATAATCAAGCCTTTATAGCCTTTGCCGATTTCAATATCCAGCGGAACCATAATCCGAAGCAATTGCGGGTGCTTGCCGCCCCTTATCACAGTCTCTCCTCCGTCGTTAATGTCTACAGCGATACCATCGATCGATGCACCATATTTCGCCTTGGCAAAAATAAAATCATAGATGCCGGTAACCTCAACATTTTGCTTGAGAAAAACACCCTCCCGTTCCACCAGATCGCTAAGCATTCCTAATATTTTTGCTTCCTCTCGCGCTTCTTCCCCCTGCAATAGCTCAAGCTCGGCCTGCAGTGAAGATACCTCCTGAGGCTCGATAAATACAGTCTGTCCGCTGGTAGACTGATCCAGCATTCGCCCCTTTACCTGCTTGTAATACTCTCTCTTCACAGGGATGACGTACCGCCCGTTTCGCACGCTAACGATATTTTCCTGCAAAATTGACGAATGCTTTGACATCACGGTCTGCATCCTTTTACTGATCTTTTCCTTCAGAAGTGCGATTTTTCTTCTAACCTTATCCAACTCTCGGCTTGCCTCATTAGCTATAACCCCGTGTCGGATACAACGCAAAATTTCCTGCTGCAGACTCGGCAATTCCTCTAATGAATCAGCGTATATACCGATTTGCCAAGCCGCTTCTCCTTTAGAAGCCAAATACTTCCTCAGCTGACCGCAGCTCTGCAGAAAGACTTGAACAGCAGTCAAATCCTTCTCGGTGAAAAGATACCCTGTGCCGATCAATGAAATAACCAGCTCGATACCTTCTAGAGAAGGTATCGGGATACTTGCTCCTTTTTGCAGCAAAGCTAATGCCTCTGCCGTTTCTCCGATTTCACGCCGTATTTTCCGTAAGTCATCGGTTGGAAGCAGTTTTGCTATCCTCTCTCGCCCTTCGTATGACACAGCAAATGCTGCCAGCTCGTTTTTGATGCTTTCATATTCCAGCATGCCTAAATTGTAATTTTCCAAAGTGATTCCTCCTCAATGCAAATCAATAGTACAAACCCTTACTACCCTTCACCTGATTCATCCGTAAAAGAAAATAAAAAAAGGCAAAAGACAGCACTAATGCCATCCTTCGCCTTTATCACCTGTTACGTTTTCCCCTCAAATAACGCAAAAAAACCGTGCTGAAAACAGCACGGCTTCATATTTGAAGTAACATAACAGCAATAAATTGCTATATGATGTCCCGCGTGTGTTCTTAACTAAATTCACAGACTGCATACAGATACAACAAAACGGACACCAGCTTTTGTAAAAAAGCGGCACCTTGTCACAATTCTGCAGTCTTTATGAAATTTGATTAGTTAAGAACGCTCACCAACATCAAAATCTCTCCCAGCTTTTACGGATAACATAAACTTACCAAATAATACTGTGTGAAGTCAATAACAAACCTTAACCGTTAATTTTCTGAAAAAAACATGGGATTTCTTGTTAAATGAGTGAATTGATTTATTTTCATCTTGAATCAGAATCATGTATTATATTAAGGGTATTTAAAAGTATTAACGCAGTATTAAATTATTATGCACATGAAAGGAAGGGTTACATCGTGTCGCCTCTACAACGTATCCGGCTCGGTAATACCACGCCATTTGTTTTTTTTACAATCATTATGATTATAAAAACCTACCTAGCCTGGATCTCTATCTTTGAAGATATCCCCGCCTGGGGACCACTGCTCAAGGAGCTTCCTTTTATCTGGATTTTATTTTGCCTGATTGAGTGGTTCTCATCCAAGCGTAAAATCGGGATTTACTTAACAGCTAATCTGGTCGTTACAGCCATATTTTTTGCAGCAATCATGTACCATAAATATTATGGCGTAATTGTCACATACCATGCATTGCAGCAGGTCAACCAGGTCACTGCGGTCAAGAACAGCGTCTTTTCCTTGCTCGCGCCTTATTATCTGCTCATCTTCCTTGATATTATAGTTATTGGTTTCTGGGCATTTTTCCGTAAGAAAAGAAAAGAGGATTTCAAATCTCTCTTCAATATGAAAAAAATCGGAACAGGCATCGTTACCGCTGTCTTCGGTATTTCAGTCGCTCTCTGTATTTTCAACATTTGGCCAAACCGCGCCAGTATGAACGAAATCAAGCAGGCTGAACAAATGGGTATTCTTAATTATGAAACCTACGCTATCTTGTCTTCCGGCAAAGAGGAACAGCTGGTCGACCATAAACAAATTACACAGGCCAAAATTGATCAATTAAAAGGTATTACTACAAACGCCAACCCGCAATATTTTGGAGCAACTAAAGGTAAAAACCTGATCATCATCCAAATGGAATCCTTTCAAAATTTCCTGATTGACCTGAAAATTGACGGACAGGAAATTACACCGGTTATGAACTCGCTGGTTAAGGATAACACATACTTCAATCATTTCTACCAAATGGTTGGTCAAGGCAACACATCGGATGCCGAATTCGTTGTCAACACATCCTTTTATATTCCTTACAACGAGGCTGCGACGCAAAATTATCCATATAAGGAGCTTCCAAGCCTTCCAAAAATGATGAAGTCTGAGGGCTATGATACCTCAACCTTCCATACTAATGTCGTCGAATTCTGGAATCGCGGAGAGCTGTACAAAGCACTTGGATTCGATCGTTATTATGATCAAGAGTTTTTCGGACAGGAAGATACCGTATTCTTTGGTCCTTCTGACGAAGTGCTGTATAAGAAAACTTCAGAAGAGCTGGAGAAAAAGCAGCAATCCGGCAATCCATTCTATGCGCACGTTATTTCGATGACAGCGCATCACCCATTCACGCTGCCGCATGAGAAGGATCATATTACACTGCCTGAACGGTATCAGGACAATATGGTGGGCGATTATATTCGAGCACAAAATTATGCAGACTACGCACTCGGATTGTTCATTGACGACTTGAAGGCGAAAGGCATATGGGATAATAGTGTCGTTCTCATTTATGGCGATCACCTTGGATTGCCAATGTATTCACTGGATAAGCAGGGCCTTGAGCTGATGCATGAGATTTATGGTCGTGACTACAGCTACATCGACATGATTAACATCCCGCTGATTGTCTCTGCGCCAGGCGTTCCTTCCGGTGTGCATGAAAATGTTGGCGGTCAAGTAGATATTCTGCCTACTGTAGCCAACCTGATGGGCATTTCGCTGGATGACCACCTTCATTTCGGTGAGGACATTTTAAATAACACCTACAACCTGCTGCCTCAGCGTTATTATTTGCCTTCAGGCTCTTTCCTGAATGACAAAGCGCTGTTTATGCCAGGCGTTTGGTACAATGATGGAACGCAATATCCTTTTGCGAAGGATGCTGTGAATCAGGCACTAACAACAGAGAGCGAATACAACCGGGCATTGGATCTGCTCAAACTGTCTGATAGCTACGTGACTCAGCTCCCTGACAGACCTGAAGTGGACAGTAATGAATAAGAGCTAATTAATAATATCCGTAAGGGAATGGAACCGGGATCATAATTCCTGTCCATTCCCTTTTCATTGTTCCATCTACCTAATAAAAAAGGATATCACCCAAGTAACGCCTCTCGGCTTGGATGACATCCTCATTTATTTTTGAGTTTACCCGTTTATATGGATGGGCTGGCTACACTGTCAGCGCGAATTACACGTTCCCCTTCGAGCTCATTCTCTTTCATCTGCAAATATTTGCGGCCTCTCCAGCGAACATATGAGAGCACTCCTCTGATATATTCATCCGCAATCATACAGCTATAGATCGCAATGATCCCCCAGCCCAATTTTACACCGAATATATAAGAGCAGCCTGTAGCGATGACCCACATAAAGATCAAAGAAATATTCATCGTATAGCGCGTATCACCAACTGCATTCAATGAGTTGCCTAAAGCCATATTGATCATCTTTCCAGGCTGAAGCAGCAGGTTCATCCAAAGCAAGGAAGCGCATATGGACAAAATCTCCTGATCCTTCGTGAACAGCCCCAATACATTGCCTCCGAACAGAACGAGGATAAATGCATTTACAATAACGAGCGGCATCCCGACGGCTAGCACTTTATAGACCGCCTTGTAGGCCTCCTTAGTTTTCCCGGCACCATACAAATGGGCAATTTGAATCTGGGCGGCTAATGCGAGCGAGAAGCCGAGCAGGAAGCAGAACGACTCCAGGGTGTTCATATAGGTTCTTGCCGCAAGCTCAGAGGAGCCAAGGATGGCCAGGAATGAAAATATAGCCAGCTGCGAGAATACCCAGCTGCCAGAATTCACACCAAGCGGCCAGCCAATAGTGAGAATCTCTTTGAAAAGCTTGCGATCAAATATGGAAAAGTCCTTCGGACCAATTCTCCGTTCAAACGTTCCAAGGAACATAAACAGGAGCACGATCGTAGCAAGCAATCGACTCGTCACCGTTGAGATCGCGACCCCGGTAAGTCCCAATTGAGGAACTCCAAAAGCCCCGAATATGAAGCAGTAGTTCAAAATAATATGGAAAATATTCATTCCCACCGCCGTCATCATCGGTCCCTTGGTGTTCCCTGTATTACGAATCGCTGTACCCAGCACCGACATCATGGCAGTCAATATCATACCGCCGCCAACTATAGATATATAAACCTTGGCCAAAGGCAGCAGTTCCGATGGAATCTGCAGTATAGTAGCAATAGGTCCCGGAAGGGCAATCAGCAATATGCTCAGGAATATCCCAATATACGCCGTTACCTTGAAAGCAATAATAGCAACTGTTCGCGCTTCCTCCTCTTTCCTTGATCCCATTTTTTGAGCAATAACGATCCCCGCTCCACTGGCTACTGTAGCAAACAATGTCATAAGAGCATTGAACAATTGATTGGAGAAGCCAACCACGGCCACTGCATTATCGGAAATTTTGCTTACCATTAGCGTATCTACGGAACCGAGCAAAAATTGCAAAAACTGTTCTATAAAAATAGGCCATGCGAGCAACCAGAGGGAAAATTTGTTCTTCTCTCCACGTGTCTTTTTCATCATATTTCAAACCTCCTGCTGTACGGTAGTGCTTCCACCTGCCCGCTTACAAACTTATTAGCATTTACACATTATAGATGGTATATTGATGACAGTCTATCAAGTAAACAACTCGATCTTTCATTATTCAAACCTGAATCAAACTGTAATGAAGCAGGTTAAGGAGGTAGGCGTATGCCACCTGTTATTGAATTCACAGCTCCGCCGCTTCCACACTATATTGTTAGTGGAACATGCCACATGTCCAGTGGCGGTAAGCATACTAATCGTAAAAATATCGGGGTATTTGATCTGCTCGTTGTCGTATATGGCTGCCTCTATGTCGGAGAAGGAGACCGGGAATATGAAATTAAGGAAGGCCATGCGCTAATTCTGCGTCCGGACAGTCAGCATTATGGAGTGACCGGGTGTACTAAGGATACACTCCATTACTGGCTGCACTTTCAAATTCTTGGGGATTGGATTGTTATGGAGGAGGAGGAGTATCAGCAGCGTCAAAGGAATCACCAGGAGGCGCAGTCTCCTGCCGGTGTATCTCTGCCCGTCTTTTCAACTACTCCATATACCCTGCAGTTGCCTCAGTTCACTAAGCTGGCTCAGCCGCAAAAGCTGATCGAAACGATCAGCGAGCTTACTGAAATGAATAAGAACTTGCATCTTGCCAGCGTCCGCTATAAACAGCAAGTATTGTTTCAGGAGGTGATTATGCAGCTGTCGGCCTCCCTCGGGACAGACGGCCCTTCCCCGCAATCCGCATGCGCCGAACAGGCAGCCGCTTATTTACGAGAGCACTATCAAGAGCCCTTCTCAGCCAAAAAGCTGGGTGAGAGCACAAACTTTCATCCTGTTTATATAGCCCGCTGTATGCAAAAGGTTTTCGGCTGTTCACCATCCGCTTATCTTCAGCGATTACGAATCGAGCATGCCAAGGAGCAGCTTCTGCAAACGGACCTTCCTATCGAACGAATTGCCGAGGAGGTCGGCTTCAATCATGCCGCTTATTTTACAGCTTGTTTTACTAGAATCGAAGGGCTGTCTCCCAGAAGATTCAGACAATGGTTTTCCTGGAACAAAGGGTAATTATTCCAGCGTTTTCAACAGTTTTTGCGTAATCGACTTCAGTGCTCTATAATTCTATTCAGGTCAATTCTATTCAGATCATGAGACTCTTCTAATGAATCTACTGACTCTATCTGGATAGAATAAAAAACGATTATACTGGAGGAAATGAGTTGGCACAAGTAAAAATCTTTACAGACAGCATATCTGACGTTCCAAACGAGTGGGCGGCACGGTACAATATTGGCATTATTCCGTTATATGTCGTGTTTGGTGATACCGCATATAAAGACCAGGTGGAAATCACAACGAATGACATTTACGAACGGGTAGACAAGTATGGGGAATTGCCAAGATCATCTGCGCCATCTCCAAATGATTTTTTGGAAGCCTTCTCACCTTGGATTGATCGAGGAGACACTATCGTGTTTATCAGTATGTCCTCCAAGCTATCATCCACGTATCAGAACGCTCTGATTGCTGCCGCCGAGCTGCCTGCAGAAAGCGTACATGTTGTAGATTCACTTAACGTCTCAGGTGGACTTGCGCTTCTTGTGCGTAAAGCTGCTGAAGCTGCTCTTTCCGGTGCCAGTGCCGAAGAAATTGTTGCTATGATAGAACACTGCCGGGAGCATGTGGAAATCGAGGTTCTAGTTGATAACCTGGATTACTTGCATAAGGGTGGCCGGGTTTCCAATGTACAGCACATGATCGGAAGCTTGCTCAAAATCCGTCCTGTCCTGCGGATTAAAGAAGGCATCGTCATTTCTGCGGATAAATATCGTGGAAAAACCGAAAAAGCGATCGATCGGATTCTTCATGATTTTATTGAGAATAAACATAAAATAGATCAAGAGCTTATTATTGTAGCCCAGACACTTGCCGAAAAGGCAGCAGACTACATTAAAAACACTCTACTAGAGAAAACGAACGCCAAGGAAGTAGCAATCATCGAAGGCGGATGCGCCATTTCCTGTCATTGCGGACCTCGTACTGTTGCTATCATGTATATGAGAAAGGCCCTGCCTTGCTAAGATGTTGAACAGTTTTCATAGATAGAAAAAACCTCCGGTCACGAGTCATATCGTGGTATCGGAGGTTATTTTTTGGAAGCATCGATATCCTGAGGTCGCAATCCTTGCCAAACGTTAGGAATATCCACCTGCTCCGGGTGATCGAACACCAGGAACGCTGTCGGCAAATAACGCTCGCCATACTCGGAAGAGGGCTTGTTGACGATCTCACCGCCCTTTTTTACCAGAACAGTAGAGGAGCCACCATCAAGATTAGCGGCAATGACAGCACCATGCTCCAGCATAATCTGCTGTACATCGTATAGGCTCGCACCGATACTGTATCCCGGCTGGCGGCCATCAATTATAACGAACAAGATAGTTCCGTCTTCCTTTTGCCCCATAGCGGTCCTTGGCGCTATTCCCCAACCCTCTTTCTGGCTGCGAATTTGACCCTTTCCATTCACAATGATCCGCGGCTGAAACGTCACTGCTTCCTGTATGCCCAAAGCTTTTAATTCCTCAATCGAATATTTACCTGCAATCATTTTGCCTTGCTTATCAAGACCCACAATCTGGGTAGAGGCGTTACTCCCAAGTCCGTTATAATACATTTTCCCTTGAGAAATAACGAGACCTATCGGTTTAAAGCCGTTGCCTTTCCAGTTAGGATCTGCAAATCCGCCGCCATTAACCCCGACCAACGCTCCGGTGCGGGCAACCATGCTGGATACCTTCTCACCCTTGCCTTGCTTGGCCGGAACGCCCAGACGGATCTTAGTCGGATCGTTAACCGTTAGTACGTATCCTTTATAGCCTTTACCCGATACCTCTTCTATTTCAATCAGCGGCTTCTCTTGCTCGGATGCTGTCTCTTGGGCAGTCTGAGAAGAAGGCGTAATCGTATGCGTGTCTTTTTCCGTACCCATCTCCTCAAACTGCGCTTGGTACGCAGCTACCCGCTTATCAAGCTCCGCTTGACCGATAACATATTTGGCCCAGTGACGATGCTGAGTCGTAATGAGCGTATCCGCCATAAGAAATCGCAGATTGTTGCCAGATGGTGTAAAGAACAGCCAGATTCCCATTAACGACGCCAGCAGCATCATAACAGTCACGAAGCGTGCCGCCATCCCTGCAAAGGTTCTCTTGCGACGTTTTTTTCTTTTCCTGTTACTTCTTGTATTTCGCGATTTACCTGGTCCCTTCCCCCGGTTAACCGATGTTCGACTGGGTAATGACGATACCAGTGCAAGCATAATCCCTGTCTCCTGTCTCTCAAGTGTACATGCTACTGATGTAAACGTTTGGGAGAGAAAGAAAGTTTCAACGGTCCAAGTGACCGACCTTCAAGCTGTATTAGCTTTGTGCTCGAATATATTCCAAAAGAGCCTTGCTGCCAGCAGTAACCATGTCGTACACCTCGTCAAAATTTCCGGTATAATACGGGTCCGGGACCTCTTTAATTTTAGAATCCGGTACAAGCTCAAGCAATTTAATGATCCTTGCTTTCTGCTGCTTTGCCAGTCGAATCAAATCCTGCTCGTTCTTGTTATCCATTGCTATAATATAATCAAAGTCGGAAAAATCACTGGCTGCAACCTGTCTGGCACGAAGCCCCTCATAAGAAACCCCGTTCTGATCAAGAATGCTTCTTGTCCCTTGATGCGGAGGGTTGCCTGTATGCCAATCTCCTGTACCGGCAGAATCAATGATAAATTGATTCTCCAATCCCTCTTCCTTGATCAAATGACGAAATACCGCTTCAGCCATAGGGGAACGACATATATTTCCCAAACATACAAACAATACTCCTATTTTTTTACTACTCTCCACGACTTATCTCCTCACCAAGCGTTGTTATATTTATGTTTACATTGTACACGCAAAAGCTGTCAGCGGAGTAGCGTTTCCTGCTGTTATTTACGAAGCTGAAGGAGTAGCTTCAGTTGACTGCATTCTACAGGACTTTAACATTGGATAGATCAGCCTTCTGGCCTTTAAGGATGGCATAGGTTCCTTTATCCATGGTTGCTCCATTGAAATCAACCTTCTTAACCTCTGTGTTAAAATCCACCTGATTAATAACGGTATTGCGAAATGAAGCTCCTCTAAGCCCCGTATATTTAAAAATCGTTCTATTCAGTGTCAAATTATCCATGCTAATTCCTGATAAATCCGATGATCCGAAGTCCGCATAATCCAGAATGCTATCTTTAAAGCTAGCGCCCTTCAAGCTTGACTTTATAATTTTCGCCCCCGTCAAGTTAGCACCCTCAAAGTTGCAGCGATCCAGATTGCTACACTTGAAGATGCTATTCGACAAATCAGAATAGCGAAAATCGGAATTCTGCAAATTGCTGTAGTTAAATTTCCCGTCATGAATCTGGAGTGATTTCAGGTCGGAATGCTCCAAATTTTTCATTGAAAAGTCCATGCCAATGATTTGTTGAAGCTTTGTCGTACTAGCATTGATGTTGCTGATCAATTCGGAAATTTCTCCAATGGAAGCAATCGTCCGCTGAAAAGCTGCATCTTCATCAAACCCTTCCTTTTGCAGGTCATCAAGCTTTTCCTGCAGGTCAGAAGAAAGCTCTTCCTTCAGTTCTTTAATTTGCTTAATGTCTTCGTATCGCAAGAAGATATCATCCAGATATTGTTGCAAACGATTATTCATATAAACTCCACCTCTCAAAGGTTAAATTAATCGCTCCAAAATATTTTTTGCATATTCCCAGTTCGCTTTATTTCTTTTATACGTATCAATACCTTTGTCAGTAACACGATAATATTTTCTTCGTCCCCCCTGGGTCTCATCTCCCCAGTAAGAGGAAATACTTGCTTCTTGCTCCAAGCGCTTAAGGCTTGCATACATCGTTGCTTCTTTTATTTCGAACTTCCCGTTGGAATTGGAATGAATGAGTTTGCTGATTTCGTAGCCGTATTTATCCCCTTCAATCAGTAACTTAAGAACAATGGTATCCGTATGCCCTCTAATTAAGTCAGACGTTATTTTGAGATCCATAAACCGCACCTCCCGAAATACAATATATATCATATTACTCTACCTGTCAAAGTACTCACGCAGATGTATATATCTATAACTAAAAGAAAAAGGCTGTGAAGAAAATGTTCTCCACAGCCTTCCGAAAATTATTAAATTTCATTCAGATCAAAATATACGTTCAAAACAAAGCCGAAGCGCTTCATCTGCTTCTACGATTGTTTTTTGTTCTGCACCACGTTCCACAAATTCTACCAATCCCTCAGAAGCATTTTTTCCTATAACGATTCTTATAGGTATTCCGATCAGGTCGGAATCCTTGAATTTTACTCCGACACGCTCATCGCGATCATCAACCAATACCTCGACACCATGAGTGGTTAATTGCGTGTAAAGCTTGTCCACCAGGCTCAATTGCACTTCGTCTTTTACGGATACAGGGACCAAATGTACATGGAATGGCGCTATTGAAATCGGCCAAACAATACCCTGCTCGTCATGATTTTGCTCTACTACAGCAGAGAGTATCCGGGACACCCCTATCCCATAGCATCCCATAATCATTGTCTGCTCCTTGCCTGCTGAATCAAGATATGTAGCACCAAGCTGTTCACTATACTTAGTTCCAAGCTTGAAAACATGCCCGATCTCTATCCCACGGTAAAACTGCAGTTTCCCCTGTACACATCTAGGGCAATCATCATCTTCTGCCGCATTGCGGAAATCCCCAACATGCTCAACCATGAAATCTTTATTAGGTTGAATATTAATATAGTGAAAATCCTGTTCGTTCGCACCAACAATAACTGATGACATACTCGCTACATTAGCATCCACCAGCAAAGGAATTTCCAGTCCCACAGGGCCGATAAAACCAACTGGAGCCCCTAGCATAGAGCTAATTGCGTGATCGTCAGCAATTTCAAAATTTTCTACGCCAAGGTAGTTTTTCACCTTCACTTCATTTACTTCATGGTCACCACGTACCAAAACCGCTACAGCCTTACCATCGGCCAGGTAAACCATCGTTTTTACCAGGCTGTTTTTTTCTACTTTCAGAAATTTGACTAATTCTTCAATAGTACGCACATTCGGAGTTTGTATCTTTTCCTTCACTATATCAGCATTATGGAAACCACCGGTTGCTTCAACAGCTCGCGACTCTGCCTTTTCAAGATTGGCAATATAATCGCAGCAGGTACATGTCACAATTATATCCTCACCTATATCCGCAAGCGCCATGAACTCATGCGTTTCCCCCTCACCACCGATTGCACCGCCATCCGCCTCAACAGCACGGAAATTCAATCCAATTCTATTAAAAATCTGATGATATGCCTCATACATTGTACGATACGAATGATCTAACCCTAACCAATCTGTATCAAAGGAATAGGCATCCTTCATGATAAATTCTCTGCCCCGCAGCAGACCCGATCTTGGTCTGCGTTCATCACGAAATTTAGTCTGAATCTGATACAATGTTACCGGCAATTTTCGATATGAACTAATTTCATTTCTGACCAATGCGGTTACTACTTCCTCATGAGTAGGACCAAGAGCGAATTCACGCTCATTTCGATCGTGAAGACGAATCAATTCCGGTCCATAAACCGAATATCTTCCGGATTCCTTCCACAGTTCAGTTGGCTGCATAGCAGGCATAAGAATTTCCTGGGCATTTGCCTGATCCATTTCTTCCCGAATGATTTGCTCTACCTTACGAAGTACACGTCTGCCAAGAGGCAGATAGCTATAAATACCCGCAGCAAGCTGCCGAATAAACCCTCCTCTCAGCATGAGCTGGTGACTAATCACTTCTGCTTCTGACGGTGCTTCACGTAATGTATTGAGCAACAACTTACTTTGCTGCATCTGGAACAACCTCCTGTTCATTTCCAAAACGAGAGACTAATTAATCTATTCCATCTAATATACTTGAATAGATAGTTCGAGTAAATATATTCCAGATATACACTCAAAAACGCAGCGCCGATCAGTCATGAATCCAGACTCATCTGCACTGCGTTCACAATATTAATCACATGACACTATTGCTTTATTTCACTGACTGCCTCTTGCCGCTATACTTAATTAATCCAAAGAGAATCAAGGCAATACCTACTCCATCCACAATGCCAAGAACAAAATCATTAATACCATCCGCATATCTATTGAGCAGTATTCCGGCAACAACCAGCAGCATGCCAACAAACATCAGTACAGTGCCTTTGCTTTTCACACTTAATCCTCCCTAGATTTTATAAGCCTTCATAGCTTTGCGAAGCTCCTTAAACGTAGGACGCTTACCATAAAGCAGTACTCCCGTACGATAAATCTTAGCCGACAACCATCCGAATACGAAGATAGCCAGAACAAGAATCAGAAGAGATAGGACGATTTCCCAAGTCGGTGTATCTCCAAGCCCAATCCGGATAATCGTAGATACTGGAGAAATAAACGGAATATAGGAGCATACCTTAAGAAGCAGTGAATTTGGAGCTCCCATACTGAAAATACCGATATAGAACGCTACTAATGAAATCATCGTAATCGGCATAACAGCCTGCCCTAATTCCTCAGTCCGGCTGACCAGGGAGCCGACGGCGGCAAACAAGGTCGCATACAAGAAGTAGCCAAGCACATAGAAGACCAAACCAAGGATAAGCACTTCAAGATTAATTTGAGACAGATTAAGATCAAACTCAGCTAACATGCCTTGATTATGCGACAGCGAAATATTGATCCCGATCACCGCGATAAACAACAGGATTTGAAATAGACCTACAAGGAACATGCCCAGTATTTTCCCGAACATTTGAACCAAAGGTGATACACTCGTAATCAAAATTTCCATAATACGCGAGCTCTTCTCTGCCGTCACTTCAGCAGCGATCATATTTCCGGTCATCATGCTGGTCATGAAGAACAAAATGATCAGTATATATACCACGCCATAATTAATGTAATTTACAGACTTGCTATCCTCTTTCGAATCCGACGCATTCCCGTCCCCTGTCACATTTTTTACTTGAAGTGATTCAATATTTACAGGTGCGGTAAGCGCAGCAAGCTGCTCATCGGTAAGCGAGCCCTTCGTAATGTACTCCGCCTTTACACTTTGCAGAGATGCTTGTAAAAAACTATAGAGTCCATTACCCAGGCTCTCATCGTTAGAAACATACCTTACAGCAGGAAATTCCCCGCCAGCACTATGATCGAACGTCAAGTATCCGTCAATTTTGCCTGTATCTATTTCTTTCTTCAGCAGCTCGGCATCTGCCTTGTCATATTCAACAAAACTGTATGCAGTCGCCTGCCCTTTGTCCTGATAAGCCTTCAGTGAGGCTGCGATTTCCGGTTCATTTTCGAGCGTGATGCCTATCTTGGTTACAGCACCATCCTCACCACCCGAAAACTTATCTATGAAATAAGGTATGTTCAGTCCCACAGTTACGAGAAGCAGCAGTACCAGCGTAGTTATGAGAAAAGACTTTGTTCTTACTTTATTCAAAAACGTAAAACGAATCACTGCGCCCATTTTATTCATTAGATTCACCTACTTCTTTAATAAAGATTTGATTTAAGGTTGGTTCTTTGATTTCAAAATGCTCAACGTCGCTATCTTCCATCGCCTTGCGCAGAATTTCTTTTGCTGCCGACACATCAGAGATTCGAAGCAAATACCCTCGTTCCTTGCGCTCAACAGACTGTACGCCAGCGATTAAATCAAGGCCGCTAACTTCATTCGTAGTATGAAGCAGCACTTCCTCCCGGGGGTAACGCTTCTTGATCTCCCGGATGTTCCCCTGAAGCACAGTCTTGGAACGATCCAGAATCGTAATATTGCGGCACAATTCCTCAACGTGCTCCATTCGGTGCGTAGAGAATAAGATGCTTGTTCCCTGATCACGAAGCTCCTTTACTGTAGCCTTCAGCAATTCTACGTTAACCGGATCAAGGCCGCTGAAGGCCTCATCCATGATAACAATTTTAGGCTTATGCACAACTGCTGCAATAAAGCCCATTTTCTGTTGATTCCCTTTGGACAGCTCTTCGATTTTCTTATTGTAATATTCCGGCACCTCAAAACGATCAAGCCAGTACCGTAAATTTTTATCCGCTTCCGCCGCGGGCATTCCGCGTAGTTTTGCCAAGTAGATAATTTGATCGCTTATCTTCACTTTTGGATACAACCCGCGTTCTTCAGGCAAGTAGCCCATGGTGCTTTGAAGCTCTTTTCCATATGGCTTACCGTTGTATGTGATTTCACCGCCATCGGGATAAATTAAGCCCAGCACCATCCGCATCGTCGTTGTTTTACCCGCCCCGTTGGCACCAAGTAATCCGTAGATTTCTCCTTCTTCAACCTGAAACGATATTTGATTAACTGCCGTTTTCTCACCAAACTGCTTAACTACCTGCTGTAAAACTAAAGGCTTTGACATGTTTGCAACCTCTTTTCCTATATTGTTAAAACATCCGGCGTATTGCCCTTAATCCATATCTCTAAAATTTCATCAAGCTCAAGACTACGACTCTTTAACAGTTGTATACGATTCTCATGCAGCCACAGTTCCAACGGTTCGCTGTCTCGTACAATCAGCTTGGTCATCGCAGGTCCATACTCACGTCTCAGTATATCTTTTTCCAAACTATCAAATTCCACCAGATCACCGCGCACCCATATTTCCTTCCAATTAGCAAACAAGGCATCCTTCTCAGCCATCCCCAGCACCTGTCCGGAATTGACCAGCACAATGTAGTCTGCAAGGCGTTTCACTTCTTCTACAACATGCGAGGACAATACGATCGTCACATCCTCCTCTTCCATGCAGCCTCTCAGCTGTTCAATCATATCCTTCCAAGCAAACGGATCAAGCCCTGAGGAGGGTTCATCCAGCAGTAATATTTTCGGCCTAGCTGCCAGCGCCGCTGCGATTTCGAATTTCCGTCTTTCTCCTTTGGACAAACGATTCAATCTTTCATGCCTAGGTACTCCAAAGCGACTCAACAATTGATCAAATCGCGCTTCATCCCAGTCAGGATACCAATGAGCTCTGAATCTTGCTACTTCATCAGCTGTCTTGTAATTTTCCTCAGCAACCGAATGCTCCGGGACATAAGCGATCTGCTGCCTGATTTCTAGCGGTAGAGTACCCTTTGCCTCTTCGCCCAGACAGCGAACGCTCCCCTCCTCCGCTTTGGTTGTTTGCAGTATCATATTTATGATTGTACTTTTCCCAGAACCATTAGGGCCAACTAACGCAACTATAAAGCCTTGCGGGATTCGCAAGTTGATCGGACCGATCGTTTTTCTCCGTCCTCTCGCTACCTTAGCTCCGATAAGCTCAATCGCTATGTTTTGATCCAGCAGGTTATCTATCATTTTGAATTCCCCTTATTATGAGATTCACTATATTTCTTCTTCAAAATTTGTAGAAACAAGCCCTTTAGGTCTTCCTCGGCATATTGAACAGATAAACCCGTATCTACTGCAACCTCTATTGCCTCCTGTACTACATTTCGACGATACTCATCGCGTTCATCTTTTCCAACCTTGGCAACAAAAGTTCCCGTTCCTTGCTTCGTTCGAAGCAAGCCTTCATTCTCTAAATCCTGATATACACGCCTAACCGTTATAACGCTGCAATTCAAATGCCCGGCAAATTCACGAATCGAGGGAAGGAGCATGCCGTCTTCAATCTGCCCGCTTACAATCAGCGATCTGAGCTGGGTCTCTATTTGGTGATACAACGGCTCCGTGCTGTTCTCGTTAATTTGTATTGGAATCCACACCTTTTACTTTCACCTCCAGCACACCCTTCCTTTATATCAATCATCTAATAAAGCTCCTCTGATCTAGTTTGCTTGTTGTGAATTTCCCGGAAGCACTGAAGAAAATCAATCCAATCAACAGCGCTCCCCACATTACCGGAGAAGCGAATCCATACTTCATAGAGCTCTCTATCGTGTAGTTCAAAACATTACCGCCAAATCCGCGAATAATAAAAGCAATAATTACCGTACAGATCATCAGGAGTATCGTTAACCAAAAATAGGTGCGACCCTTGTTCAAAAACTCGAAATGAATATAAATTCCATTAATCAAAAAGGTGTATCCAATCCAAGTAAGAACAAATACCAGATATTCGGAAACTTGCATTTTATCTAAGTTAAACGGCAACAAATACATCGCACCATACATGAATATGCCATTAAACAGGATGGCCGCAAGCCCTTGAAGCTGTCTGCTCAATGTAACAACCTTTGTAGGAATTGGAAGGCTTCTATAATACTGCAGCATCTGTGAGTATGAATCTTCCCTCAAATAACTAAATGATCTTCTTGAAAATAAAAATCCAATCATGGGACTTAATAGCAGCATCATAATATCCATAGTCGGATGCAGTATGAATTCCACTTCTCCACTGGTACGAGCAAGTCCGCCGAGCATGATACCCAAATAAACCATAAAGAAAATATTCCACAAGAGATACAGCCACTCTCCACGCAAATCCGTAATGAAAATAAACCATGCATCCTTCCAGTTCTTCAATGCCAATCATTCCTTCCTATTGCAGCATCCACTGTACTTACTGTTTATATCGTTATACACAGTATACACTGTGCATATAACAGCGTCAATCCTTTTTATGGGAACCACCGCAAGAGAACTCTCTATAACCACAACTAAACAAAAAGAGCTCAGGCATTGGATGCTTAAGCTCTTTCGCTTCATAGTTTCAGAGGTCATTCACAAAAATTCCTTATGCACTGCTATCAAAAATTGCTTATTGATTTCTGACATCAGCTCACACAATAACCCTAATTCGCGACCGTCTCTGATGTAGTATAGTGCAATTTCACTTTCAAAGCGGCCTCTGTTCCCCGGCACTTCAAATACTGGAAATTCAGAAGCTCCACCTGACATTGTCTTTCTTCTATCGTTTTGTACCGTCTGACAGGCAGCAATATAGCATTGTCGTAGCTTAGGCAGTCTGTTCTGCAGCTTCTCATCATTAAACCCGTTCTTATTATATTGGCGCAACGAAATGTAATATCCCTTGTTCTTTTTATCAATGCGATAAAAAATCTCATCCTCAAACACATCATCCACCGCCCCATAGGCGACTGCTTCTGATTCTGGAAGAAATAACAGCGTATACTGTGCCCATGGCGATCCGTCCCGATTTTGACCCCTTGTTATTTTATCGAAAATGTATGATGGAGGGCTGATCTTTCCCGCATCAGTTACAACGCTGTCTGAGCCCATTAGCATTTGCATAAGTATAAATTGTCCTTCCGAACGCTTCAGAGGCTCCCGGATCTCCCCAGCTCCATCCCTTATGAAGCGACAGACCATGCTGTCCAATTTATCCTCCTCTTTTTGTAGTTCGAGAAGATACTCGTAATAGCCAGAAAAAATATCCGATTTGAGCTTACCTGCATATTGCTGCATCAAACTGATCATGTTGTGCTTCTGGATCGTGGCGTACCCATAATGACGGGCGTACACATGTTCATTGAAAAGAAATCCCGTCTTATAGTAAATACAGATCGGTCTATCATTTTCATACTGCTTTCTATATCGAAGTAGCTGATTATTATGCGGACTTGTAAATGTTTTATCTTCAATAATTAGTTTTTGCGTTAGCTCACCGTAGCCATTTCGAATTTTCAGCGTAGCAAGGATATCTATGTAGTTTTCCTGTCTCACAATCTCAATGCCGTAAACATCCTTTGACGAGAAATCATGTATCCTGTGAAGCTGATCAGTAGTTTGCCGCAGCAGCATATCCAAAAAACCTCTGGAAAACGAGTACATTTCACAACCAGGGTAATTCACCCCGTCCAATACCCAGCATAAAAACGCATCCTGCGTAAGCTCACTTGTTGCATACTTAAAAATATTCGGATTTGATGAGTGTCCAGTCAACAATTTTACCTCCTGAAAATGATAATCTCGAGTGGAAAAGAGCAACACTCGAACATATTGTCGTAACTATAAGTACGAGGCTCTTACACTAGTAGTTTCACAGCTGCCAAAATAACATTGGACTAACTCATATTGACTATAAAAACTGAACTTATTTACAGACAAGCCCGTATCCCCAATGTACCCTATAACGGTTGATGGGGTTGTTGAGGTTGATGGGGTTTATGGAGTTGGTGGAGTTGGTGGAGTTGGTGGAGTTGGTGGAGTTGGTGGAGTTGGTGGAGTTGCTGGAGTTGCTGGAGTTGCTGGAGTTGCTGGAGTTGCTGGAGTTGCTGGAGTTGCCGGAGTTGCTGGAGTTGATGGAGTTGCTGGAGTTGCTGGAGTTGCCGGGGTTGCCGGAGTTGCTGGAGTTGATGGAGTTGCTGAAATTACTGCAAATGTGCAGGCTTTGATCGTGTAACTTCACTAAATACGTAAAATTACTGCAAATGTACAGGCTTTTTTTATGAATCTTCTTCAAACAAGCCCTTTCGCAAAATATTCCTGCACTTTTGCATGCTTTTACCCACTTGCTTCATTGTCTACTAAAAAAACTGCACTTTTGCATGCTTTTCCTGAATTCGCTCTCCCACTTGGCGTGCTGCCCTTCTACAATCATGCATTACAAAATGGTTCAACTCTGCAATAAGCATATAAATGGAACCATATAAGAAAAAATAGCTATCGAAAAAACCCCGACAGCTACTTCATATCCTTCCTTATCTGTTCGATAGTCAACCTACCTTATCTGTTCGATATTTAACCTACCTGCTCAGCTTGGACCGGAGCCACTGGGCAGATTTTTGCATATAGGAAAGCTCATCCGTAGCATCAAAATGCTCAAGGGCCACGGTATCGTTATAACCGTCCGCAGTCAGCCTATGCAGGATTTCATCGATGGAGATGCAGCCATACCCTACAGGAGAAGGGAACAGCTTCGTTCCGTTAGTACAAATTTTAGGCGTTCCTCCACTATGCTCATCCAGCGAGCGATCTTTACAATGAACATGCACGATTTTGTCCTTGAGCTTCTCGAAAGCCTCTAATTCATTTTCCCCGCGATAAATAAAATTCCCTGTATCGAAAGTGCAGCGCAGCTTCGGAATCTGCTGCATAAACCACAACAGCTCCTCCGAGGAAGAGAAAGGCGCACGGCTATCGTCGAAATCCTCCATCGTAACGATGATGCTCTTCTGCTCAGCGTAATCACACATCTCCCGCAATACCCCGGCCATATGGTTCAAGGCATTTTCCCGTTCTTCAGGCCCTTCTGATTCTTCGATGAAGCCGGGAATGACGAGCACCCTAGATGCACCTAAATATTCCGCAGTATCAATAAATCGAAAGCCAGGCTCAGCATCAGGAGCATTTCCAAAATCAAAAAATGCATACATGGAAGCGACGGATATGCCTGCCTGCTGGAGCTGCTTCTTCAACTCCTCCTTGCCTGGCTTAACTTCCTCCAGATCAAGCTCTACCGCATCGATGCCGAACTCGCGCACCTGATTCAGTACCTGCTCCACCGATTCTCCCGTTTGTTCGCTCGCTGTAAGAATATGATTGTAAAAAACAGAAATTTTCATGATATTCTCCTTTGATTGCAGCGTGCTCCTGGCTGATACATAGAATGCCGGACTTCCCGCAAAAGGTGATCAGGCCAAGTGCTACACGATGATAGTAGGGTTTCTCAGATATAGTTAATCATATAAATAAATTTAAGCGTTTTCAATATTATGCGCATGTATAATCAA
>RCUU01000536.1_pt1 | contig 20559 bp, 18 predicted proteins | sample 2166211 | NCBI WGS metagenome assembly RCUU01 (sample SAMN09932620, study PRJNA488358) | compost metagenome | feature: garden; material: soil; isolation source: compost soil in phenylacetic acid-enriched culture | place: Germany: Experimental Botanical Garden Goettingen | collected 2016-01-27
TTGGAACTGTAGGAGCGTTAGCGTTCGCCTTTGTATCCGGATTTCATCCGCTAAAAGCGGCATGAATCAAGAAATCTGGATACAACAGCGGCCGGAAGTCCAAACATTTCCCGCAGTCACGACCAAAGCCAAAAAAAATTTCAAGTTCAGTTTATATAGTATATTCTATTCGCTCTGGAATCCGGGTTTGATGACCTTCAGACCTTCCGCTGCCGGCTTCGGCTGTCTCATTCTGGCCTTGATTTCCTTGAAGCCGACAAATCCCTTATTCTCTTCATCCCACAAGCGGAAATGCAGCGCCTTCAGACTGGTTCCGATAGTAATGGTCGTGGCGTGCTGCAGCGGTTCGGATGCATTGTGTGCCAGCTCCAGATTATAATTCGGCACCTTCGGACTCAAATGATGAACATGGTGGAAGCCAATGTTGCCGGTAATCCATTGCAGCAGCTTAGGCAGCTTATAGTACGAGCTCCCTTCTACCGCTGCAGAAACATAACTCCATTCCTCTTCATGCTCGAAGTAGGAATCCTCGAACTGATGCTGCACATAGAACAGCCAGATGCCCAGAAAGCCTGACACGAATACGATCGGCAGCTGCACCAGCAGAAAAGCCTGCCAGCCCATCGCCCAGATCAGCGTACTGTAGAGTACTGCAATGGACACATTCGTCAAGTAAGTATTCATCCGTTCCTTGCGCCGGGCTCCTTTGGCATTGAAACGGTATTGAATCAGGAAGACGGCGATGGGGCCGACCCCGAACATAATCAGCGGATTGCGGTAGATGCGGTAGTACAGGCGTTTCAACGGCTTCGCCGCTATATATTCCTCTACGGTCATAATCCAGATATCGCCGATCCCCCGCTTGTCGAGATTGCTGCTCCCGGCATGATGGATGGAATGGCTGCGTTTCCACTGGCGGTATGGGACAAGCGTCAATACTCCTGTAATGGTGCCGAGGATATCATTGGCTTTGCGGTTTTTGAAGAACGAGCCATGGCAGCAGTCATGAAAAATAATAAAGGTACGGATCACAAACCCCGCAGCGGGGACCGCAAACAAAAGCGTAAGCCCGTAAGATACCGACAGGCTGAAATAGGCAGCCGTCCATAGAAGCACAAGCGGAACGAGTGTATTGATTAATTGTCTGATGCTTGCACGCTGGTTTGTTTTTTCAAAGGGAGCCATGCTTTTTTTCAGGCTGGAGAGCTGGGATGTCTGGTTGGTAGTCATCTTCTTCGTTTCCTCCTCGGATGTGCCCTGTAACGGATACATTCATCTATCTTTAGTATAGAGAAGGAAGTGTCACCCCAGTAAGGCATAAACATCAATGATGCAGTATGACATATGTCATACTTACGACAGGGAAGAGGGTTGAACGGCCTGCTTGTTTCTGTTCCGGAGAAGCGGCAGCAGCACCAGCATGGCGGTCAGAAACAGCACACCGCTAACGGCAAATACGCCGAACAGCGAGAAGACTCCTTTCAGGTATCCGGCCAGCGTCATGCCAATAACCATGAACCCCATAAACATCGGCCCCATAATACCGCCTACCCGGCCCATATAAGCCGTTTCGGTGTTTTGCAGAATCAGCGTATTGATACCAATGTGGATACAGGGGTAAAAGAAACCCGCCAGCGTGTGAAGCGCGATTGTCAGCGCCGTATCATGCGACCAGCCGACCCCGATGGTCCCGGCAGCACTGGCGAACAGGCCTGCGGCCAGCAGCACTTGCGGCTTCACCTTCCGGCCGATCCCCATGATCAAAGCACCACCAAGCAGCATCGCCGCTCCGTTCGCCATCATCACCCATTGCAGAAAACTTCTGTCTTTCCCCAGATTCTCAATAATGACGAAAATTCCAAGCGGCTGAATCAATCCGGCTGCCAGGCCCGCGAATGCAAATGCAGCGCCGAGATTCTTCAGAACTTTGCTTGTGCGCACATAACTCAAACCAGCTTTCACATCTGCATAGACCCCTGTCCGGTTGTGTCCGGCTGTCCTTACATTGTCCTTAGGCAGCAGGCTGAGAATAAGCGCCGAACCGGCAAACATTCCAGCCATAATGATCAGCGAAACCTCAATTCCGTAATGCTGATAGATGAACGCACCCAGCACCGGTCCAATAACCATAAAAAATGCTGTAAGTGACTGGAACATCGCCATCACACCCTGCAGCTGTGCTTCCGGGACATGCTGCTTGAAGAGCTTCATCGCTGAAGGCTGGGAAAATTGCGACAGTACCGCAGACACAAAGGTTGCCGCAAGAAGCACTCTCCATGAGCCCCCCATGACGACCAGCAGCACAACCAGTACAGATAACGCCGAGAGCGCATCACTTAGGATCATCGTTTTTTTCGGACGCCAGCGGTCAGCGAAGGTCCCTCCTACAATAGCGAACAGAAATATTGGCGCAAATTCAACCACCGAAATCAGAGACACATAAAAGGGGTCATTATTCGTTATCTCCGTGACATACAGCAAAATGGCAAAGTTACGTACCCACACGCCAAGCTGCAGCAAAACTCTGGACAAAATCACCGTCCGCACATACTTGTTCCTAAACACTTAAATCCCTCCAAAAAAATAAACAAATTATTATTACGTCTATTAATATAAAGACTTATCATTATTTTGTCTATATTTAATTAGACAAACATCAAAGTTGTTTGTTTTTTAACGTAAAAAATCCTTTATCCCAAGTTCACCTGGCCCAGAGGCCAAGCGCTCAAGATAAAGGATTAAAAGGATAAACACCTGTTGGCACAAGCATAGAAAATACCCGCATGGCTTGAACCAGACGGGTTGTTTGAATTATTCGAGCCGGATGGGCTATTTTTCTTTCTCTACCAAGTCCTTTATGGAATTTTTGAGTGTATCTGCAGATATACCAGTTATGCTATCAATATTGCTAAGATCATAGGTCTCACTTGAAAATTCAATAATTTCTTTTTTATTAATTTTAAGTTGTTTAGGTTCCTCTCCACCATTGTATTTTAAAGCAACCTTATTAGAAGAATCAATTTCAATATGGTATGGAAGTGAAGCAGGTGTATAAAGATTTAGTGGTTCATACTTTTTGAGAAATAGAACATATTTACTGTCAAAGTTAGGATCAACATAATTGGGATCTGTGAAATTCTCACTGTATGTTTGCCCTTCAATAAGCGTAGAAACTTGCTTTAAGCGAGGAATACCTACTGGAATATTTTGAGGCACATCACCCAATAGGGTTTCTTCTACTACAAAATTGTAAATATCCCCTTCGGAGTAAGGATCGGTGCTGATTTCCCAGTTTTTCTCATGCTTATCATAATGCCCTATTACTATGTAATCAGCATTTTGAACCAGTCCTGGTACGTCTACAGCTAAAGCACGGTCAGTATGTGATTCAACTCTATAAGTGACCTGTGCGGTTTCATTCTGAGTATCAGTGTAGACAGATATACCAAAAATTAATAATGCACAACCAATAGCAATTATTAAAGGGATTTTAATTTTTTTATATTTAATTAGCATTTAACTCAACACCTCTCTATTAGAATGGATACTTAGCATTAACTCCATTAATATCGTCACTTTGCGGAGTATACTTTTGGTTTATATTGATTGATGATAACTCACCCAGAGTCGTAGGGAAAATGTCAGGAAAACAAATAATTGCACAGACATGTCCTTCTGGCTGTTAATGATATAGGCGAGTCTCTGGCGGATGATCTCCTGGTCATCCACAAGAACGATGCGAATGTGGCCTGGCTGATTCCGGTGCATGGCCGTTTCCTGATCCGGTATGTATTCCAGAATGGAATCCCAGGCTCCATAGCTCTGGAATGGCTGATTTAGGCCGGACTTTCTCCCAATTGGATCACCCGGAGTGCAGTCCTCTACCTGCGTTACCCGGTCATTACCGGAGCCTTGCAGCAGAATCGGGACGCAAATAAGCAAACTAAAAACCGCAGGAACGGTCACAATGACCAGCTCCTCCGGTTTGGTTTGGACATGCACAGCTGTATACGGCTACACTCTAATTAGCCTGCCGGGAATTCGCCTCACGGTATTCCGTCGGTGTTTTGCCGGTGGCTTTTTTGAATACCTGCGTAAAGTACCGCGGGTCCTGGTAGCCGACAAGCGGCGCGACTTGATAGACCTTGACATTGCTGTTCTGCAAAATATATTTGGCCTTCTCCATCCGGCAGTGCGTCACAAACTCCAGGAACGTGTAGCCGGAGATTTGCTTGAACAGTGTGCAGAAATGGCTGATGCTCAGATCCGCCACCTCCGAGACCTCCTCAATGCTGAGATCCTTGTGATAGTTGGCCTCTATATAGCGCATCGATTTCTCGACCACACTCCGCCCATCCTCACGGGTGGCCGATTTGCTGCTCTCCAGCATCCACTCGCGGAATTCCATCTTCAGTGCCGCAATCATGGCTGAGAGTGTGCCCAGACCGTGCAGCCTGCTGAGCAGTCCCTCCAGCGACCAGTCCGTATGCATATTGAGGTGCTCAAATTGTCTGTACAGCACTACAATCATCTCGATGATGAGTCTCTCGGCCAGCTCCTGCGGAAGCCCTTGGGCTTCAATGAAGGCGGCCAGTTCATCGAATAAGGACAGCATCCGCTCAAGATCCACGGTCCGGATGCTCTCGATCAGGGCAAGCTCCAGCTCCTTCGGATATTTCACTTCCCAGCTGCCCTTATTCAGTGTCTCGTCATCGGTGAACACTCCCGCCTGACCGGAGTAAAAGCGCTGGTACAGCGCTTTACAGGCTAGCGGGTACACCGTACTCAACTGATCAATGCCCTGGGTGGTGCGGCTGATGCCTACCGAGCATTCGAGCTTGGAGTATCTTTTGATCCCGGCGATCAACTGCTCTCCCAGTTCTCTTCTGCCGCTGCTGAATTTTCCCGGGAAGAGCAGAATCCACTCCCCGTTATGGAACGGGAATACGGACAGCGCACCGTTCTCCAGTGACCATTCCTCCAGAATGTTCCGCACCGCAAAGAGCCAGAGCCGCTTTTCCTCTGTACTCCACTGCGCAGTCAGTGAAGCATAATTATCCAGCCGGACGACGGCCATGAAATACTCGCCCTCCAGCTCGCTGTTCTCCAGCCATTTGAGATGCTGAAGCGGACGCGGATTGCCGAGCGTGAACTCGGCAAACATCCGTTCACGGGCGAGCGTCGACAGAGTCTGCACTGAGAGCATCAGCTGCTCATTCTCCTTCTGGCGGTCGAGCCTTACTCTGGCCCGGGCCAGCATCTCCGTCAGTTCATCGTGATCAATCGGCTTCAGCAGATAATCAAATGCCCCCTGCCGCAGCGCTTCCCTGGCATATTCAAATTCTCCATAGCCGCTGATGAAGATAAAGATCAGCTTGCCGCTGCGCGGCAGCACCTCCTTCATCAGTGCGATGCCATCAATGACCGGCATGCGGATATCGCTGATAATGATCTGCGGCGACGTCTCCCCGATTAACTGCAGCGCCACTTCCCCATTCCTCGCTTCCCCCACAATCGTAAGGCCCAGCTCCTCCCAAGGAATGGCCACCTTCAAGCTTCGCAGAATGATCGGCTCGTCATCCACCAACAGCACTTTATAATTCTCCTGTGTTGAACCCATCTTAAGACCCCCCAGGCTTATTGAATGGCCGAGCTCTGAATTAATTTCCAGTACTGCTTCGATGCCGCTTGCAGTTCCTTCAGCGCCTCATCCCCCTGCAAGCCGCCGTCAATCATTTCTTCAATGACACTCAGGAACGTTTTCTTGACCTCCGGGGACAGGAGATTGTCATAGGGCACGAAGCTCTGCTGATTATCCTCCATCATCTCCATCACTTGGGCAAATACCGGCCCGGTTTTGTTCGGGTCAAAGACGATGCGCATGGACGGAATTCTTAAGCCTTCGTACACAATCCGCTTCTGAATCTCCTGGGTATAAAATGCCTTCATCAGCTCCAGCGCCGCCTCCCGCTTTGCACCTGTCAGACTGGAGGACAATCCGATCCCGATCGTATACCCCCCCGCAATAGAGGTTTCCACGCCGCCATCCAGCGCCGGAAACGGAATCACCCCCACCTCATTCTGAAAATCCGCCGGCGCATCCTCCCCGGAGAACAAGTTAATATCCCAATTGCCGTTCAAATACATGGCGGCTTGGCCGCTTGTGAACAGCCGGACCGCATTCTCGGGTGAGGTGTCATTGGAGTCCTGGCTGAACGCCTCCTCGCTGATCCATTGATTGAAGTGCCGGAAAGCCTGCTTATAAAAGCTGTTCTCAAAGGTGGCTCCATCCTTGCCGGCAACCAGCTTCTGAATCAGGTCCGGACCGGCATAGCGGTCCATTAAATAATGGGCAAAGATCCCTGCGGGCCAGCGGTCTTCATTGCCGAGCGCAAAAGGAATATACCCCCTCTGCTTCAGTTGAAGGATTGCCGAGTCCAGTTCTGCCAGCGTCCCGGGTACTTTTATGCCCAGCTTATTGAAGATCGTCCGGTTAAAATACAACGGCTCCGCATTGCCTTCAATTGGCAGCCCATAGATATGATTATTGAACGTCCACAGGTGCAGATCCTTGAACTGATCCTTTAGGCCGTTTTCCTGCGCGAAATCCGTCAAATCCATCAAGCGGCTGGAACGCACATAGGGTTCAATCTCCGCACCTCCGAACAATACGAACATATCCGGGGGTGTACCGGTGACCATCTCGCTTTTCAGCTTCTGCTCCCGGTGTATCGTTTGGTCCAGCCCCTCAAAATTCACCTTTACATTGGGGTTAGCCTTCTGGTACTCCTTCACAACCTCCTCAAAAATAGCCAGCAGCGGCCGGTCATGCTCCTTGATCCAGAAATGCCGGAAGGTCAGTGTAATTTTCTCCTGTGAATTATCCTCAATCGGTTCTCTGTCGCCTTGCGTAATATAGAGGACCGCTCCTGACATTAGAACAATGTACAAAAGAATCCAGCCCCATTTGGTCAGCCATCTTCGGGCAATCTGCTTCTTATTCATCCCGTCCGCTCCCTTCATGGCTGAATTCTCGGAATACGGATGCATATTGTGGACCCGAAGCCAGGGGAGGAACAGACCACAATACCATAAGGATTGCCGAACCGGATGTTCAGGCGCTCATGCACATTTTTCAGCCCAACTCCGCTGTCGCTGTATTTTTTCGGATTGGTGCGTTCCTTGTTCCACAGACTCATCAGTGTGGCAAGATCGAAACCCGGTCCGTTGTCCTTCACGATAATGATCAGATCCTTCCCCATCTCCTCCGCAGAGATTGTAATCACCCCATGCTCCTCCATCTGTTCTATGGCATGGTATAAAGCGTTCTCAACAATAGGCTGGACAATAAGCTTCTGGGTCATCAGACTCTTCAGCGCATCCGGAAGCTCCAGTGCATAAGAGAACTTGTCTTCAAAACGGAATTTTTGAATATCCAGATAATGGCGGACATGCTCAAACTCCATCTGCAGCGGAATCAGCTCCTGATTCTGGCTGATGCTGATCCGCAGCAGCTTGCCGAGCGAAATGACCATTTTACTGATATCCCGGTTGCCTGCGAGCACCGCCATGGAGTTGATTGATTCCAGTGAATTATAGATAAAATGCGGGTTAATCTGCGCCATCAGCGCCTGCATTTCCGCTTCCTTCTTGCGGCCCTGCTCCGTCTGCACCTGTTCGATCAGTTCACTGATCTGCGAGCTCATCCGGTTGAAGCCGTCAATCAGCGAATCACTTTCATCATCGGCACGGGGCAGTATGGTAATGGGTGTGAAGATCCCCTGCTTCACCCGCTTCATACCGTTCACGGCACTGTTGAGGCTGCGCACCAGCCTGCGCACAAAATAATGGTCGAACAAAAAGGCGGAGATGAGTGATACCGTACCCAATATGAGCGCAATATTGCGGATCGACACAGACTCCGAAGAAATCAGATTCATCGGTGTAATCGCGGCCAAATACCAGTCGGCATTATGTGAAGGCAGGAAAGTAATCAGTGATTTCTCCCCTTGATAATTGTCAATGTAATAGTCCTGCTCCTGGGTGTAGTTCTCCTGTAAAAAAGGAAAATCCGTACGCTGTCCGATATGCTCCCCGGATTTGTTAAAGACTATATTCCCCTGCTTGTTCACCAGCAGAATATCCCCTTTTTTGAGCGTAGCGGCTTCCCAGAAAATCTGATCCAGCAAATCCGGCTTCACATACACCACCAGATAGCCGATATCCTCCAGAGAATAATAATCCTTGATAATTCTGGCCTGCACCAGCACCGGATTGCCTGAGGATTCCGAGCCGTTCTCTCCGGGACCGGACCAGACAGGACGCCCTTCAGCGCTCTCCATCGCCCCATACCAGGTCTGCTTCCGCATATCTGCAAAGGACATTGGCGCGTTGTATTGATACAGCAGACGGTCCTTGCCGTATAGGCTGAACGAAGTAATCATCGGATGGTTGATCAGCAGGTTGTTGATCTCCTGCTTGCGGTCGTACGTCAGCACAAAATCCGGCTGCTTCAGTGACTGCTGAATCGCCGGCTGTGTAATGGCCGAATTGGTAATGGAGGAAATTTCACTAAGCGCGAACTTCAGCTTGCGGTCCGTCTCCAGAAGTGAAATCCAGTAGAAATTGCTGGATTTCTTCTCCATAGCGTTGGAGAAATTAACATAAGTAACACTTCCCATCACAATGACGGGGATGAACACGAGAAGAATAATAGCGAACAATATTTTGCGGCGGAGCTTCATACCCTTTTCCTTCCTCCTGCTTCCCTTTGTCCTTATTATTCTTCACGGTAATCCTTGTTTCCTGTTAGCTCTTGACCGCGCCTGAGGTTAATCCGGCAATGACCCAGCGGCTGAAGAGCAGGAATACAATCAGCAGCGGCAGGGTTGCCGTGAAGGTCGCGGACATGATCATTCCATAATCCAGTCCGTCACGGGTGGTGAACAGCTGCTGGAGGGCAATCTGGATGGTGAAATGCTCCTTATTCTTCAGAACGACGAGCGGCCAGAAGAAATCATTCCACACCGTCATAAAGTTCAGAATGCCGAGGGTAGCCATCGCCGGTGTAATGACCGGAATCGCAATATTCCAAAAGATGCGGAAATGCCCCCCGCCGTCGATGCGGCCCGCTTCAATCAGCTCCGTATGTACGGCTGTGGAGATGTATTGGCGCATCCAGAAGATCCCGAAGGCATTGACCATCGCTGGCACTATCAGCGCCTTGAAGCTGTCAATCCAGTGCAGCTTAGCCATGATCACATAGGTTGGCAGCACACCGAGCTGCTGGGGCACGAACAGGGTGGCAATCACGAAGTAGAACAGCACGTTTTTGAACGGAAACTCATATTTGGCGAACGCATAGCCGGCCAGGGTGCAGAAGAACACGACCGAGACCGTCACCATGGACGATACAAACAGGGAGTTGCCCAGCGCCTGGAAGAAATCCGCTTTATCCAGCACACGCTTGAAGTTGTCTATGAACTGGTCCCCGATGGTCAGCAGCGGCGGCACGTGGAAAACAGCACCTTTGTCATTGGTACCTACAACAAACATCCAATAAAACGGGAAGATGGACACCAGGGCGCCAAGAATCAGCAGGACATAGAACCAGAACTTGCCGAAGAGGCCAAGATCGTCCGGATTTTTTTTGAACATACGCAGTGTGCTCACGCTTTTTTCCCTCCTGTATCTCCGCCCATACGGCTTGAAGCCAGCATATTAAGCAAGGAGAAAATAATCGTGACGAGAAACAACAGAACTGCCGTAGCTGCCGCCGTACCAAAGAAACCATTGCGGAAGGCTTCACTGTACAGATAGGTAACCATCGTAATCCCTTCCTGCCGTGTTGAGCCGGTTCCGGATTGGCCCAGGAATACATAAGGCTCGGTGAAGAGCTGAAGGGCGCCAATCGTCGAGAGCAGGGTAACAAAAACAATGAACGGCCGGAGAAGCGGCAGTGTGATGAATGTAAGCTGCTGTCTTCTGTTCGCTCCGTCGATGCGGGCCGCTTCGTACAGATCCATCGGGATGCTCTGCAGACCGGAGAGGAAAATAATCGCGTTATACCCCGTCCAGCGCCACATGACCATCGTGGAAATGGCAATTTTGACTCCCCACCAGCCGGAGTTGAAAGCCATGCTGTCCAGGCCCAGCCCGTTCAGCATCCAGTTGATCATCCCGTTATTGCCGAACAGTGTGCTGAATACCAGCGTAACGGCAACGATTGAGGTGATATTCGGCATGAAATAGAGAATACGGAATGTTTTTTTGAATTTGGTCATGCCCGAATGCAGCAGCACTGCCAGCAGCAGCGCCAGAATAATCTGCGGCACCGTTCCCATAAGGCCCATAATGAGCGTGTTGGAAAATGAGATCCAGAAGGTGGGATCGCTTGTCACCAGATCATAGTTTTTCATACCGACGAACTTCATGGGACCCAGTGCATCCCATTTGAAAAAGGATAAATAAATCGTGAAAAAAATCGGGTACAGTCCAAATATCGAGAACAGAATAAAGAAAGGAGAAATAAAGGTATATGCAGTAATGCGGCTCCGTCTTTGTTCAGTTAAAAAAGGGCGTTTGCTCTCGGCATGTGGACTCGCGAGTACGGGCTCAGCCATGTCACACCTCCAGGGAATATAACGTTTTTAAATCCGGACTCATAGAAGGTGCTTCCCTCCATGAATCCGGACGATCATTGATCACTCAATTGAAAGACTTAGCCGCGTTCTGCCAGCGTCTTCGCCTGTTTTACGGCTTCATCCCACTCTTTGGCCGGGTCCGCTTTCTTCTCCAGCACGTTTTTCAGTGCATTCTTGAAGAATGTATCGGTCTGGTCATGCAGAGGACCGTAGTATACAGGTTTTACGCGGTTTGCCGATTTACCAAATTCAACCGCAGTCTGCTGACCGCCGAAGAAGTCGTCCTTGAAGTCCTTGAATGCAGGATCTTCATACAGCGCAGGAATAGAAGGCATCAGACCTTTGGTTTTGAACGATTCGAGCTGATTGTCTTTATTGACCATCCATTGGATGAAGTCATAAGCTTCCTTAGGATGCTTGCCTTCCTTCGGCAGGGTGATGAACGATCCGCCCCAGTTGCCGGCGCCTTCAGGAAGCTGGGCAATTTTCCACTTGCCGGAGGAGTCCGGAGCATTGCTCTTGATGTTGCCGGCCATCCATGCAGGACCCATGACAACGGCAAAGGAACCGTCGCTCATGCCTTGACCCCACTCAGGGGACCACAGCATGTAATTGCTGATCCAGCCTTCCTGTATGCCTTTGACAGTGAAATCATAAGCTTTTTTCACCTGCGGATTGGTGTCGCCGATAAATTTGCCGTCTGCTTTGCTGAAATAAATCTCATCATTGGATTGGTCACGCAGCGCGTTGTAAGTCAGATCGGTCAGATCGACAAATGGTTTGCCGATTTTTTCCTTATACGCTTTGGCTACTGCGGCGAATTTATCCCAGGTATCGATGGCGGCACCGAACCCGTCAGGGTCATCCGGCAGTCCGGCCTCTTTAGCCAAGTCTGTGCGGTAGTACACAACGGTTGGACCAATATCTGTTGGGAGGCCCAGCTGGAAGCTGCCGTCCACAGACGAGGCTTGTTTCCATTTCCAGTCCAGATAATTGGCTTGAATATCCTTCGCACCATAATCATTCAGGTTGTAGAATTTATCCTGGGCACTCAGAAAACGCTCCATGAAACCGATTTCAAGTTGGAAAATATCAGGCGCTCCCGAACCTGCAGACAACGCAGTCGTCAGGTTGTTGTGGTGGGCGGTCTGGTCACCGGTGTTCTGGATCTTAATCGTAATGTTCGGATGCTCTTTGGTGTACGCGTTCGCCAGCTCTTCATAGTTGACGTTCCCGAGTGTCCAGAAAGAGAGCTCAATCTTCTCAGCAGGATCTGCAGCCTTTTCTGTCGCCGGAGCATTTGTGCTTGCTGCATTGTTACCGGAATTTTCTTTGGTAGTGTTGTCCTTCCCGGCGTTATTGTTACCTCCGCATCCTGCCAGTGAACCCACGAGCAGAACGGCGGCAAGTGACAATGCCAGGTGTTTTGCTTTTCTCATTCCTCTGTACCCCTTTCAAAGGTTTCTCTTACAAGATTTAGTGTACAGTAGGCGATCTGTTTTTTTGAGGAGGCAAACTTCTGATTTATGGTGGAAATACTTACGATGGGATTATTGCTTGAGCTGCTGTTCCGGACTCCACAGCCTCTGGATTTATCTGCTGCACACAGGTATACTGTGTTTAATTCCAGCCTTCATTTATCTATAAAAGGAGAGTATTGTTATATGCCTATCAACCGCCCTTTGCTGACGGACAGCGATCTTCAGGAAGCCGTGGACCGCAAACTGCCGGTTCGGGTCTTCGAGGATGATCATCTGGTGAATTCCGGGGCAACTGTCGTCCGGTTTACTGATTCGGATGTAGTGATCCAATCCCGGGTCAGCGACTTAACTTATTATTCCCGCAGCAGCTGCCAATTTTTTGAGGTCAGACCCTAACCCCTCGTTCCCTCTGCGAGCACATTACGGGGCCGCTTCACGATCCATCCGCTAAGGAAACGGACAGGAAATCCCTTATTAGGGCAAAACAGGCCATTCTCCAGGTCAAACGGACAGAGAATCCGTTAATTGGCCGATTCCCCCTTATTTTGGGCTCGAATGAACAAAATAGCGGCTCCTGAGTCCGAATCAGCCGGAAAAGGTATGTATTTTGCCAAATAGCGTCTTCTCTGTCCGCTTCATGCAAGCATATGGAACTGGTTGTTAATGAGCTGCATCATTCTTCTGAAGCTTCCAAGTAATCCACATTCTTTTGTATCGTATCATTTCAAAAATAACAAAGAAGCCGGATGATTCCCACCTTTGGGACGGATCATCCGGCTTCTATTTTTTGCATCGTTATAGGCTGTGTCGGTAGGCTGCAGTTATTTCTTCATCCCGCCATTGGCTTTCAGCTTTTCATTCAGAATTTCCTGAAAACTCAGCGTTTTGTCATCGGACCTTTGCGGCTTCGGATCGGCCACAGGCTGAGGTCTGAAATATTGATGATTGAAAGCCATAAGATTATGTACTGTCATACTCATTTAAGTTCAACCTCCTTGAAATAGGTTCGACCATATTTGCGTATCTGCGCATCATCTTATCGCTTATTTACCCCGTACCTTCCAGTCCTAAACAGTTTTATATTAAATTAAGAAAAAAAATAACCTCCAGCCCGCAATGCGGTCCGGAGGCGAATAAGCAGTATTATCTCTAAGAGTACCTTCACCCATTCGTGTGCAATTCTTCAGGATTTCAACACTGACCACGAGGCTTCATTCAGCTGCTCCAGCTCATCCTTTTCAAGCCGGAAGCCCATGGCTCCGATGTTCTCCCGGGCATGACGGACTTTCGAAGCCCCTGGAATCGCTACTACCGTCTCTCCGTTGTAGTGAATCAGCCAGTTGAGGGCAATCTGGCCGGGGGTAGCTCCATACTTATCCGCAAGCACCGTCATGCTGTCAATCAAAGGCTTGCTTCGGGCCATGCCTTGGGCATCCAATCCGGACTGCATCCGCCGCACCCGGGAAACCGCGCTGATCTGGGCCGGGTCCTTGTGGAAGCGCCCGGTCAGAATTCCCTGCTGCAGCGGGGAATAGGCAATAATCGAGATGCCAAGCGCTTTTGCTGCCTCCATCGTTCCATTCCGGTCGATTTTCCGGTCCAGCAGGTTGTATTTCACCTGGTTGGAAACGAGGTTCAGACCATATTGCCCGAGCAGACGGTGCGCTTCCGTCATTTGCTTCGCCGAGTAGTTGCTGACCCCTACATTGCGGATCTTGCCCGCTTTTACAAGCCCAGCCATTGCTCTCATCTCACTGGCAATGGAAGATAAGGAAAATGGCTGATGGATCTGATACAAATCGATATTCCGGCCGCCAAGGCAACGAATCCGCTCATCAATCGTAGATGTAATGGAATTAGCGGTGCGGAATAACGGCCACCATTTGGTGGCAATCAGGGGCGCGGCATAGGGACTGCCTTCTCTCTTCAGCTGATCCAGCACATGAGCAAGTGCTTCCTCTGACTTGCCGCCACCGTAGATCTCTGCTGTATCCACCCAGTTCATGCCGCCTTCCAGACTTACGCGTACGATTTCCAGAATATCCGCATCTTCGAGATTGCTCCAATACTTCCCGACAATGCCTTTGCCCCGGCTGAATTGCCAGCAGCCAAGTCCCAGCGGTGACACGGCTAACGATGACTGTCCCAATGGACGTAAGCCGGCTGTTGCCCATCCTGATTCCATGAACCATCCTTCTCTCACAGATAGAGTACAATCAGAGATGCAGGCCGGATACAGGAAATTCCTGTCCAGGACTGCAATTGTAACCCCAGCTTAAATCTTGGCCGCCAGACTGTCAATTCAGCCAGAATTGCGGGAGACGCCGGAATTATCTGCATAATAACATTATAGCCGTCCATCCTTCCTCAAAAGTTGTGCTCTTTCTGTCCAAAAAATAACAATCGGAAATATAGGCTGTTATGGTATAATTACCCTGCTCTGCACTCCAATATAGGATTTGAGTTCGGAAACACCAATATAACGGAGGGAATTCATGTTAAAAATTTTCGGTTTTTTGCTGCTGTACCGTCTGGTGGGCAATCCTTTTCTGGCCCTGATTATTCTGCTTGTTATCCTGTATTTCCTGGACCGCCGATATGTTGGCATACTTCCCAGCTTCACGAAGCCATTCCGCCGGAGACGGCAGATCTCCAAGCTGCGGACCACGATTTCACTGAATCCAAATGATGTATCGGCCAAATTCGATCTTGCCAGATTGCTGATTGAGCGCAAGCGTTACAGTGAATCCAAGGAGCTGCTTGTACAAATCGCCGACCGCTATGAGCAATCTGCCGAATACTGGGTGGAGCTGGGTTATGCGAATCTGAAGCTGGGCCATCTGCCTGAAGGCGAAGCACAGATGCTGCAAGGGCTGGAGATCAACCGTAAGGCTCAATATGGCCAGCCCTACCTCCGTCTCGCCGAAACCTTCCGCAATATTGACCACGACAAAGCCTTGCATTATGTAACCCAGTTTCAGGAGATCCAATCTTCCTCAAGCGAGGCGTATTACTTGGCTGGTTCTATGTACAAAGCCTTGGGCAGAAACGAGGATGCCAAACGCGCTTTTGCCGAATCAACCGCCATTTACCATTCGCTGCCCAAATATAAGAAACGCCAGGAACGCGGCTGGGCGCTGCGCAGCTATTTCGCCAAGATGCGCTAGACCTGCTGCTACATACTCTATAAACGTAAGAACCTCCGGCCGTACGGGTAAGTGCACCGGAGGTTTTTGGGGAGAGGAAAAAGCCGAAAAGCAAGCCCCAGACGCGGAGCTTGCTTTTCAGTATGCCTTTTCGGCGTAAAATTACATATCCAGTGTTGTCGGTTTGTCATCAGAGGCTGAACCGCTGAACGGCCACCAGTTCGCCCGGCCGAACATGCGCACCATCACCGGCACAAAGAACGGCAGGAACACCAGCGCGTACAGCGCCAGACCTGACAGCACTACCGTAGCAATCTGCATCATCGACAGCACCCCGGACGGGTACATCGAGGCGAACGTTCCACCCAGAATGACTACTGCAGACAGAATGACTGTCCCCATGTTCCGCATGGCGTGCAGAATCGCTTCCCGCACATCCCAGGTTTTGTTCTCATTGAATCTGGCCATCAGGAAGATGCTGTAATCCACCCCGAGGGCAATCAGCATCACAAAGCTGAAGAATGGCGTCGTCCATGTGATCCCCGAATAATTCAGCAAATGCACAAAGATAGCCTCGGTCACTCCCAGTGCCGTGAAATATGTGATCAGCAGTGAAACAATCAAATACAAAGGCATAATAATCGAGCGCAGCAGCACAACCAGTATGATAAATATGCCACCCAGCATCAGTACTACTGTCCGCGTATAATCCTCATTGGATATTTTCTGCAGGTCACTGTAGGTGCTGGTCACTCCGCTGATGGCTGTTTCGGCGTTTTCCAGCTTCGTGCCTTTAACGGCGCGGTCTACCGCTGCCTGGATATCCCCCATGCTGTCGATCGCCTTCGCGCTGTAAGGGTTGGCGGCGAACACCACGTCCAGAGTCATCACTTTGCGGTCCGATGACAGATAATTATCGAATACCTGCTGGATGCCGTCTGCTTCCAGAGCCTCAGCAGGCACCAGGAACCCGCTCAGCTCATCATCCTTGGCATTCTGGATCTGCTTGAGATAATCCTGCGCGGAATGAAGCCCGCCCGTAATCTGCTTCAAACCGTCAGCACTGTCGCTAAGACCGTCCGTCAGCTGGCCGATTTGTCCGGTCAGCTGGCCGAACCCGTCTGCCAGCTGCTGCTGTCCTCCCTGCAGCTGATCCAGTCCGCTGGTAATCGAAGGAATCTTATCCACGATCTGTCCTTGCCCGGCGGCCGCTTGATTCAACCCGGATTGCAACTGGCCGATTCCGGCCACCAGCTTATCAAGTCCCTGCGCCAATGCCGTCTGCCCGGCCGCCGCTTTGGCATAGCCGTCATTGGCCTGGTTAAGGCCGGCTGCAGCCCCTTTCAGCTGCCCGGAAATCTGGCCCAGTCCGCCAGCAAGCTGCGCAGCCCCTGTTCCGCTCTGAGTTACGGTGCCTTTGATCGTCTGGTAGTTCACATCCTGCAGAAGATCAGGATGGGCAGCCTCAAGGCCGGTGAAGGATGCATCCAGACCCGTCAGTGCCGCAGCCACCCCTTGAAGCTGGGTTTGAAGCTGCCCAAGACCGCCATCCAGTGCAGTCAATCCTGCACCGATTTTCTTGTAGCCTGCCAGCAGCGATGCATTGGCATCGGCCAGCTGCTTGGCGCTGGCCGCCGCCTGGGCCAGCCCCGCTTTGATCTCACCGGCTCCCGAAGAGCCGCTTTTGATGCCGCTCTCGATGCGTGACAGGCCGTCACCGAGCGCATCGATGCCTTTTTTCAGTTCAGCCGTGCCTTCTGTCAGCTTCGCACTGCCCGCCACAGCTTCATTCAGCTTAGGCTCATTTCCCTTAAGCTGCTTGCTGGCTTCCTCAAGACCCGACTGAATCTTGGTCAGCCCTTCATTGCTTTGGCTGAGGCCGTCGGTGAGCGTAGCTACCTGAGTCGGGATCAGAAAGTCATTGATTTGCTCCCCGGTTGGACGCGACATGCTGCGTACCGCTTTGACGCCCTCCACCTTTTCCAACTCACGGCTGATTTTCTCTGCCAGTCCCATATACTCGGAGGTATCCATCCGGTCATCATTTTTGATCACAATCTTCCCGGGCATCGATTCCCCCGGACCGAAGCTGTCAGAAATAATATTGAAGCCTTTGACTGAAGCATAGTTGGGTCCGATTTCATCCATGCTGTTGAAGGACAGCTTGCCGCTGTAGGTCAGCAGGAACGGAACTACCACCACCGCCACAATCAGCAGCGCAGCCCAGGGTCTTTTCAGGGAAAAGGAACCCGCTGCGCCCCAAATGCGGCTCTCACTGTGCTCCAGCTTGCTGCTTGACGGCCAGAAGAGTTTTTTGCCCAGCACCGCCATGAAAAAAGGAACTACTGTCACAAGCGCCAGCAGCATTACGGCAATCCCTACCGCCACCGCTACTGCTGAACGGTAGAGCATGAATTTGGATAGACCGATGGCCAGGAAGCCGACGAAAACGGCAAGCCCGGAATAGAATACCGTGCCTCCCGCTTTGCGGTACGTTGAAATAATGGCACTTCGCGTATCCTCCGCAGAGGCCAGCTCTTCCTTGAACCGGCTGATCAGCAGAATGCAGTAATCCGTTCCGATCCCGAACATTACAGCCACCATGAAGATCTGTGTAAAGGTCGATAAAGGGAAGTCGAACCGGTCCACCAGGAACGCCACAATGGACTGTGACACGATATAACTCAGTCCAACCGTCAGCAGCGGTACAAACGGAGCTACAAACGAACGGAACACGACGAACAAAATCAGCAAAATAAATATAACCGTAATGTATTCCGATTTCTTCAGACCGGCTTCCGAACTGACTATGGTATCCTCGGTAATAAGCCCCTCACTGGTCAGATAATGACCGGCGCTGACACCGCTGAGCAGCTTATCCACCTGATCCGGCAATTGCTTAACGGCTTCCTCTCCGCCACTCACCATCAGCGCGGCCATAATGGTCTTACCGTCCTTGGCGATCAGCGTGTCCTTCAATTCTTCCTGTGAAAAAGGATCCGTGATGGAGTCAATCTTCAGCGTGTCTTTCTGAGAAGCAAGCTTCTCGACTCCTTGCTTAATACTCTCCGTGTCCTCAGCCGTAAGACCACCCGGCTTGTTGAACACAAGCGCCACTTGATGCAGCGTCTCCCCGCCTTTGGCGTCGGCAACTTCCTTCATGATTTCAGAAGCCCTGGTAGAAGTATAGCCGTCCGGAACGGAAATCTGCCCTTTCTCGCGCACCAGATCAGACATGCCCGGAGCGGTCAAAAATAACAGGACCGCCACGGCAAGCCACACGGCAATAATGGCCCATCTTGCTCTAAGTATGGTCTTCAATTGTTTCTACCTCCTGGTTCCTGCATTAAAAATGCCAGCTTCTCAAACATCGTGATGAATTTCTCAATATCCTGCTCTTCAAAGTGGGAGAAATAAGGAGAAATAACCTCCTGAACCTGCTTCTCAGCCGCATGATAGGTGCTTCTGCCCTTCTCAGTCAGCGACAAATAGACTTGGCGGCGGTCGTTCTCATCACGGGTCCGGTCAATAAATCCGGCTTCAACTAACCTATTGATTATCGCAGTAATGGAGCTCTTCCCCACTGCAACAGCCTCAGCCAAGTAGGTGGACGTACACAGCTCCTGGCCGTTGATCAGCCGCATGATGAGAAATTGATCATTGGTCAGGCCTTCTGCCATATTGTCCCTGATCTGAGCGTTAATCTGCCGGGTCACTCCCATATAAGCATCTACGTAGCGGTCAATCCAATGCTTTGGCTCTGCTTTCAAAGTCTTCACCTCCCACTAAGATGATAGTTCGTCAGTAGAATAGTTTCACAGTAAAACTATATGGTCTCGAGTAGTAAAAGTCAATCCGTTTTCAGAATATTTTCAGAGGGGCTCGTCATGACCTCGAAACAGCTCTCCCCCAAAAAATTACAAGGCGCACAACGACCTGTGGGATTCAACAACGGCATTTCTGCCGTTGTTTCCGGGCAAACCAGCCCGTGCGCGCTCTACAACGGCGTTTCTGCCGTTGTTTCCGGGCAAACCAGCCCGCGCGCTCTACAACGGCATTTCTGCCGTTGTTTCCGAACAGGCGGGTAACTAAAACTTGAATCATTCGAGGCCGAACTGTTGTACAAAAGGCACGATTATAGTCATTTGGCTTGTTTAGAACACACATTGTTGTAAATGTTGCAGAATATTCGCTAAGCTTGGCGTGCTTAGGAAACACATTGTTGTACGGCCTGCAAGATTGTCACCCATTTGGCGTGCTTAGGACACATATTGTTGTAAAACCTGCAAGATTTTCGCCCACTTGACATGCTTAAGGCGCACATTGTTGTATAACCTGCAAGATTTTCGCCTATTTAGCGCGGTTTGGACATGCATGGTTAACGTGCAGATTTAGCCTGGCTCCCTCTCCGGGCATTTATGGAGTCCCTTCCCGATCAATCCCTGATTGATTCGGACTGAAAATCCGTTATTGGGGCGGATTAAGTCATTTTACGGGCCAAACGGACAGAGAATCCGTTATTTGATCGATCCCCCCTCATTCTGGGCTCAAATGAAGGATATAACGCCTCCTGAGTCCGGATCATCCTGAAAAGCAGGGTTTTTCGCAAAATAAGGTATTCTCAGTCCGTCCCTCCGCAGATGGGACTCCATCACTCCTGCCCACGCGTATCATATGTAGCTTCCAACATATCCACATTTATGGAGTTGCATAATAATTTCCTTAACCAGTACAAATTCGTCCTTTGATCGATTCTGCCAAGGATTCTTATCCCTAACACATCTTATCCCCAACAGAAAGGAATTATTATTTCCTAAGTAGCAAAAAAAAAGCCACCCCGCATTAAAGAAATGCGAAATGGCTCGTGGTTGATCCTGCAGCTGTATCCTATGCAAGTTCAGCCAGCAATCAGTAATCAATAATCAGCTATCAGTAATCAACTATCAATAGTCGTTTATTCTTCATCCTCTGCTTCTTCAACTTCATAGACACAGCGGAACATTTCGATGCCGGCGGGGTTCTCCCCTAGACTGTAGACCATAAAGCCCAGGTTGCGGTAAAAATCTGCGGCGATCTCATCTTCCGTCTCAGCCAGCAAATATCGCGGATTACGTGCCGCCAGCAGCTCCAGAATGATGCCCCGCGCATAACCTTTGCCCCTGTTCTCCGGAAGGACAGCAATGTGGCGGATCTCCAGCGAACCATCCTCGGTCTCCTCAAAACCTGCCAGCCCTACGAGCAAACCTTCCTCTTCCCACCCGCAGAGCTGCAGCGCCCCCTTGCTGCCGT
>RCUU01000537.1_pt1 | contig 20548 bp, 20 predicted proteins | sample 2166211 | NCBI WGS metagenome assembly RCUU01 (sample SAMN09932620, study PRJNA488358) | compost metagenome | feature: garden; material: soil; isolation source: compost soil in phenylacetic acid-enriched culture | place: Germany: Experimental Botanical Garden Goettingen | collected 2016-01-27
AAGCTGAGGGACAGGAGCAATGCACAAGAGAATTTGACCGTTTTTTTATGTAGGTTGAGCGCTTTATTCGTTGTGAATTTCATTTAATTAACCTTCTTTCTGTACTTTTGCTGCATTATTGTAGCTTATTTTTAACGGAAATGTATATCAGAAAAGTGAAGGGGAGATGTTACTTAGCGAGGTAACTTGTATATCCAACCATATTCGTTGTGAATAGATGTTGTGTTTTTAGAAAAAAGGTGATAAGATGTACAAAAGTAAGTTACTTAAATAAATGGAGGTAGTTATTTTATGTCTAGCAACTTTTTAGAAGCAGTTAAAGGAAGACGTTCTATTTATGCCATTAGTAAAGAATCTACAGTAACGGATGCGCAAATTATTGAAATCGTTGAACAAGCGGTTTTGAACAGCCCGACTTCATTCAATTCCCAAAGCTCCAGAGCCGTTGTTCTTTTAGGTGAACAGCATGATAAACTATGGGATATTACAACAGAAACTTTGCGCAAAATCGTTCCAGCTGAACAATTTGAAGGCACAGCGCAAAAATTAGCATCTTTCAAAGCAGGCTACGGTTCCGTATTGTTCTTTGAAGATCAAGCTGTAGTGAAGAACCTTCAAGAAAACTTCGCACTGTATGCTGAGAACTTCCCAGTTTGGTCTAACCAATCTTCAGGCATTCTGCAATTCGTAGTATGGACTGCACTTTCTGAAGTTGGATTAGGTGCATCCCTTCAGCACTATAACCCGCTGATTGATGACGAAGTGAAAGAAGCATGGAGCATCCCGCAAGAATGGAAGCTGATTGCCCAAATGCCGTTTGGTAAGACAGTAGCTCCAGCAGGTGAGAAACAATTCCAACCGGTTGAAGATCGCGTTAAAGTCTTTAAATAAATTTAAAAATGTTTAAAACCTCCTAGACCAGGCTAATTAGAACTATATAGTCAGGTTGAGGAGGTTTTTGGTATGCCATGGAACAAAGAAGATTATCCAGATTCATTGAAGAACTTCACAGCACCTATTCGGAATAAGGCGATTGATATTGCTAATGCTCTGCTGGAAGATGGATATGAAGAGGGCAGGGCGATCTCTATTGCTATCGCACAAGCGAAAGAGTGGGGAGAGAACCGTGATAAGCAGGTCCGTAAGAAAGGATACTAATTAGCATTTCGGAAATAGGTACAAAAAAAGCAGGACAGCGTAGTTAACGCTTGTCCTGCTTTTTATTACCGCATTATTTAGCAGATTCATTTCCTGCTTCAGCACTTGCAGATGGCTCAGAAGAAGCTGTTGCTTCTTTTTTGGCATCCGTAAGTGAGTTTGTGATTTTCGCTTTTTCAGTTGTTTCTGACAACCAAGTGTTGGAAAGTGTGGAAACCTTTTGAGACACAAGGGTCTTTTTGATTTCATCTTTCTTTTCTTCCATGGTGTAGTTTTTAGCGTCTTTGTGGTCGGTTACTTTAATGATGTGATAACCGTAATCGGATTTCACAGCATCGCTTGTTTCCCCAACTTTAAGTTTAAAGGCTACATCGGAGAATTCAGCTACCATATCTCCACGTTTGAAGAAGTCTAGATCGCCACCATTAGCCTTGGAACCTGTATCTGAAGATTTTTCTTTAGCTAGTTCAGCGAAATCTGCTCCATCTTTCAATTGCTTCAGAATTGCATCTGCTTCTTCTTTAGTCTCAACGAGAATGTGGGAAGCACGAACTTGTTCTTCTTCATTGAAAGTAGCTTTATTTGCTTCATAGTAGTCTTTGATTTCTTGGTCCGTTACCGTTACTTGCGGCTCAAGAATCTTACGCAGTTTTACTTGTAATGGCATTTGCTTCTTCAAGTCATCAACGGTCATGGAGCTTTGTTGCAATGCAGCATTAAATGCAGCTTCTCCACCGAATTGTGCCTTAAGTTCTTCAAGTTCAGCATTGATGTCTTCGTCAGTCACGGTTACATTAGCTTTTTTAGCTTCTTGGTCAACAAGTTCTGTAGTAATCATAGCTTGCAGTGTGCTTTCTCCGCCTGCTTCGATCAATTTATCATAAAGTTGTTCTTTAGTAATGTTAGTTCCGTTAACGCTTGCAACAGCTGTGTTGCTGCCGCCACTTTGGAATGGAGGCTTTATCAATACAATGATGAGTGCCGCAGCCAGAACCACAGAGGCAATCATCCAACCCTTGTTACCTTTAGGAGAAACGGGTGGAGCAGGTGGGGTCGTATTGTTGTTACTGCCGACTTTGTTCATTACTGGAACGCTTTCTTCTTTTGTTGTATTCACAGGTTCTTCAGCAGCTAAGACCTCCACTTCAGTACCTTCATTGATATTCTCGGAAGTGTTCAACTCTTCTTCCGTAGTACCATTGTTTTCTAAGTTCTCGTTTCCATTCAGATCTTTTTTGTCCATTATTAGTAATGACTCCCTTCAATATAGGTGTTGCTTGTCTATTTACAACTTTAACAGAAATCCTGATCCTAAACCTTAAGAAAGTATAAAAAAAGATAGGATCTTTTTAAGTTTCTATTAATAAAAAGCAAAAAGCCGGAAATGGCATCGGTAACATGCCCTTCCGGCTTATGGGAATAAGATGTTTACTTCAGTCCTTTCAGTAGATGGCGAATACTTTCTTGTTTGCGTCTTGGGACACGTACGTTTTTAGCGAATAGCCCCTTTTCTCCGAAATAGATGCAGTCGTCTTCGATAGAACTGATCTTGTTCAGATTGACATAACAGCCACCGTACACATGATAGTAAGTTGAATTGGATACCAATCGCTTTAATTGCTCGGCAGTCATTCTCTTTTTTATGTTGTAGTTTCTGCCGTGAAAAATGACCAAATCATGGTCCCCGACCTTAAAGAACAGAATGTCTGTTTCCACCTCGAAGTCCTCATACACATTTCTGGCTTCCAGCAGGATGCTACTCATTCTTGTTCCCCCTTTGTACTTAATAAAAGACTAATGTTAGCGCTTTCATTATAGCACAATAGCAAATCATTGGAAAGCCTTATTTTTGAACTATTTGTCACACTTTTTACGTTGTCGTTTGTCTTTAACGTTTAAAAATTGTAAATTATATAATAGCAATACTTCGAAGGAGGAATATAGAGATGGAAAAGCAAACTAAGTTATTGCTGTTTACGGGTTCTTATGCAAGTGCCACGGAAAGCGGTGTGCAGGTATTTGAATTCGATGGCGATGCAGGAGGTACGTTAAAGTTAATCGACTCCGTTCAGGGCCTAACCAACCCCACCTTTGTAAATGTGGATGCTGAGGCCTTGCGTTTATATGCCATAGGAGAAAAACCGAATGGTGAGGGAGGGAAAGAAGGCGAAGTCGTTACCTTTGCTATTGATGCCAAGCATGGGAAATTGAGCGAATTGAATCGAATAGACTCAATGCCCGCTTCAGGTAAGGGTCAAACGACCACCTGTCATATTTCTAGAGACCTAAATGATAAATACGTTGTTGTATGTAGTTATCATGGTGGCACTGTAGGCTTGATCACATTAAATGAAGAAAAAATCGCTGATCAACTAACGGATGTAGCGGTTCATTCCGGACACGGTCATCATCCTGAACGTCAGGATCGCCCGCACCCCCATTCAGCTATTTTCAGTCCAGACGGGCAGTATTTGTTTGTTTCTGATCTTGGGCTTGATCTCATTCGTTCTTACAGAATCAACAGAGACCTGAATAAACTAGAAGTTCATGGTGAAACTACGCTTCATCCTGGAGCGGGACCTCGTCATTTTACTTTTCATCCAGATGGAAAGTCTGCTTATGTTATAAACGAGGTGGATTCCACGATAACATCGTTTACATATGAGAGTGCAACTGGAACTCTTCACACAGTAGATACTGTTTCAACTTTGCCTGAGGATTTCAAAGAAGAGAATACTTGTGCTGAAATTGCTACTTCAATAGATGGAAGATATCTTTATGCTTCTAACCGTGGCGCTGATAACATTGCAGTCTTTGCGGTGGATAACGCTACGGCGAAGCTTACACTAATTGAATATGTATCTACTCGTGGAGGGCATCCACGCCACTTTGCTGTAACACCGGATGGAGCTTATCTTATTGTTGCGAACCGTGACGCTAATAACCTGGTTGTGTTCTCTATTGAAGCGGCTAGCGGCCGTCTTGTATTTACTGGAAATACTGCTGAGGTGTCCAAGGTGGTATGTGTGAAGCCTGTAATTTTTCCTGTATAAAAGAGACTCGTTTACAGGAGTGAATCATTCCATTTAAGAAAATAATAAAGGGAACACCGGAGATGTAGTCCGGTGTTCCCTTTATTATTGAAAATAGGATGAAGAAGTTTAATGAATGTGTGAACTATTTGAGTGAGACGGGCTTAAGAGGTACAATAGTGGATACTGCAGATTTGAAGAGCACATTCTGTCTGCCATCACCTTGACCCTGTAATGTGATTGTGAATGCATCATACGAAGTTACGATACCTTGCATTTTCACACCATTTGTTGTGAAAATCGTCACGGGCACCTTTGTGGAAATAAACTGGTTCAACAAACGTTCCTGCAATTTTAGACTCTCCACTTTGGCAGCACTCCATCTTTTTGTATATTTATTTCTCTATAATTATAGCACGGGTTAGTCCTTCTCAGGAAATGAGATCGACAGGCACAAAATTAGACACGGAGGTATTTATGCTTTATTATCAGAACTGGTCTAGAGGTTTTCGTTATTTTATAGGGTTTGCTGCTTGTTTCGTCGTGATTGCGATTCTAGTTTATATGAATAAGGTGTCATCATTTGATAACTTTATGATTCAATTTGTTCAATCTGCTGAATCACCCGGGCTGACCACGTTCGCTAAAGGATTATCACTCATTGGTTCTTCCAAGGTAGCGATTGGCATATCTATCGGGACGATGGCACTGCTCTATGGTCTGCTGAAACATCGGTTTGAGCTAATACTGTTCCTATGGGTAGGATTAGGCTCGCAGCTGTTGAATACACTTATGAAGCTATGGTTTCAAAGAGAACGTCCGGATTTACATCGCATTGTCCAAGAGATCGGGTACAGTTTCCCAAGTGGACATTCCATGGCAGCCTTCTCTTTGTACGGGGTAATTGCCTATTTACTGTGGCGTCATTTGCCGAGAAGAAGAGAAAGAATCCTGTTAATTATGTTTGCAGTATTCATGACCTTGGGGATTGGCTGGAGTCGCATTTATCTGGGTGTGCATTATCCTAGTGATGTTATTGGAGGTTATGCTGCAAGTGGCGCGTGGCTGATGTTATCTATCGGTCTATTTGAAGCCTACAAAAAACGGATATCCTCATAGAAAATGAAGATACCCGTCAATTAGTTAATTTTTGGGCCCCCTGCAAAGTACCTGACTACCTATCGAAGCAAAGCACCACTTTGTGGGGATATTTTAAGGGGTCATCACATGGTGTTCTGAAGATTTTCGATCTTGGAAATGACCCATTTTTCCTATTTTTTTCTTCAGCATTGAAGGAAGTCCATCCTTTAGCTTTTGGGCTTCATCTTTCGTTAGACGTCCCTCGGTGATGGCTTGATCCAGCCGTTTACTGGCTGATTCGCTGAGCTTCTGAATATATTGATCTTCCGTCCAGCCTTTCTTCTCATGGGCGACCTCGGGAAGGGTTTTGCCTGCTTTAAGGCTATTGATTAGCTCTGTACGATCCATCTCAAGCAGCTTGGCTGTTTCGAAAATAATGAAATGTCCACCGGCTCTGACTTTCCCGTCTTTCCCTGGATGGATTTTATGACCATTTTCAGAAGGCCCAGAATCAGGTGCGGTGGAGGTTACATACTCAGCTGACGCGCTCTGAGCAGGCGCAAGAGCTGGAGACAGACTGAGGAAAAGAACAGCTGTGATGGCCGCTAATTTTTTGATGTTGTTATTCATTCACTCACCTCGTATGTTATATGTGATAGGTACTTACTTGAATTAGTATTCCCTGAAAGCTGAAAGAATCATGAGCGAGAGCTTAAATGTTCTTAAAATTCATCAACTCTAGGCTTGGGTAATTAGAAGAATGAGGGATTCGCAGATGTCCATATTGCAGAGTGGGCCAATTTTTAGGAGGGATATTTTTGGCTTTTGGAGCTCGCATATTTAAAACAGGAATGGCAGTTACGCTTGCCTTATATTTAGCTGAACTGCTACATTTTCCATCTTCTGTGGGCGCTGCGATCGCAGCAATTTTCGCGATGCAGCCATCTATTTATCGCTCTTGGCGTTATTTTCTAGATCAGCTCACGACGACTACAATGGGGGCGGTACTTGCTCTTCTGGGAGGAATGTTATTATCCAATAGTCCAATTGCGGTTGGGTTGGTCTGCATTCTTGTCATTATGATCAGTATGAAAATTAACCGAGCGGATACAATTAGCCTGACACTCGTGACCGTTATAACAGTGATGGAGGCTTCTGGTGAATGGCAGTTCGCGCTGAATCGTTTCTTATTAACATTGACAGGGATTGTTTCTGCATTTCTAATCAATATTATAGTAGTTCCTCCGAAACCACGGAAACAGTACATCAAGCAAATTGAGAACGTGTTTGCCAGCCTATCCTTGCTGTTAAGAACGGCTGTATCGCATGAGATGAAGGAAAGTGTATTTCGGGATGAAAAGCTTGCACTGGAGTCATCCATTAAATCTTTAGCTGATAAGTACGCTTTGTTTGAGGAGGAGCAGAAACAGCTAAAGAGGGCGAAGTATAGCCAGACTAGACAAATGGTTGTCTATAAGAACTTGTTATCTTCTTTGCAGAAAGGCTTTGAGGTTCTTGAGGCTGTGGATCGGCATTATTTTCAAGCAGATCGAAGTGAAGAGACAGATGCATTGTTTGATAGTCATTTGGAGCAGTTAATCAAATATCATCAACTGATCTTGCTGAAATTTGAAGATAAACTAAAACCAAACACTAATGAATCGGAACCCTTGGGAGACGAGAATGATGGATTTTTGAATTCAACGATCCTGGGGTATAATGCGGAGAAAATAGGTCAACTACGATTGTATGTTGTAGCCGCAGCTATTTACGATTACGGATATCAACTAGAACGGCTTGATAAAGTAGCCGATCAAATGAATCGTATAGCGAATGAGGAAAAAGAAACGGATCGCGAAGCCTAGAACATAACCTTGTGATGTGCAACATATAAGCTTAAGGATTATGTTCAGCGTGAAACGTAAACTTCTTATTTTATTAACAAATCCGGTCCCAGAGGGGCCGGATTCATCTATTAAGAGTATCCTCACTTGAAATATCAACCTTCCAAAAGGGGATGAAATGTAGTGGAGAATCATGAAATTGAATGGAAAGAAGAACAGCAGCGGGTTAACGGAGTGACTAAGCTTTTGTCTGCCCATATTCGGCGTTTATCGGAGGAACTCGGACTCCATCGTAGTGATGTGGTGGATATGCGGAAAGACTTCTGGGAAGAGGTAACGGTAAACTTCAGTAGTCCAGATGATTTAGGAGAAACCTCAACAAGTCTGCGCCAACAATCCCAAATCTTGAATGAACGAGAACGCCATCATTTACAGTCGAGCAAAGCTCTAAAAAAATATAAAAAGCTGCTCGTCTCTCCCTACTTTGGGCGTATTGACTTTACAGAAGAACCAAATGGAGAAACAGAAACGATTTATCTAGGGATTGGATCATTGATGGAGGATGATGGCACCTTCTTAATCTATGATTGGCGGGCGCCAATATCGAGCTTATATTATGACGGAGCGCCTGGCCCAGCAGCTTATGAAACACCGGGTGGACTTGTTTCTGGCACAATGAATCTTAAGCGCCAGTTTGTAATTGCTGATGGTGTTATTGAAGTCATGTTTGATACGGGGGTAACGATCGGCGACGAGCTTTTGCAGCAGGTGCTTAGCCATAGTGCGGATGATCGAATGAAGAGTATTGTTGCTACCATTCAGAAAGAGCAAAATGCCATTATTCGTAATGACAAAAGCAGAATGCTGGTTGTTCAGGGTGCTGCAGGGAGTGGTAAAACCTCTGCTGCGTTGCAGCGGGTAGCTTATCTTTTATATAAATACCGTGAAGTTCTGCAAGCAGACCAGATGCTGTTGTTCTCGCCGAACCCACTGTTTAATAGCTATGTTTCCACTGTGCTCCCAGAGCTAGGTGAAGAAAATATGCAACAAACCACCTTTCAGATGTATCTAGAGCATCGGCTTGGACATGAATTTCAGCTGGAAGATGTCTTTAGTCAGACAGAAAGTCTATTGAATGCCCCTGAGGGCCCTGAGGTGGGGATTCGCAGAGAAGGTATCGCTTATAAATCATCCGTACCTTTTCTCGATGCGATTCGTCGATATGCTACGATGCTGGAACATGAAGGCATGCTGTTCAAGCCCTTAATGTTTCAAGGAAAAGCGATTGTCAGTAAAGAAGAAATGGAGCGCCATTTCTATTCCTTTGATCCGGCGATTAAGCTTGCGAACCGTGTAGACCTGATGACACGTTGGCTTTTGAAGAAAATCGCTGATTTTACCCATGAGGAAAGAAATGCTTCATGGGTTGAAGATCAAATTGAGCTATTAGACTCCAGTGATTACCATCGTGCGTATCAAATGTTGCGACGTAAGAAGAAAGCCACGCAGGATAGTTTTGACGATTTTGAGACGGAGAAAGAAGTGTTATCCCGTTATATCGTCAGCCAGCGCTTAAAACCATTGCGCGGTTGGACTAAGCGAGGCAGGTTTGTGGATGTTAAGGGATTGTACAGCGCCCTATTCACAGATCGTGAGCTTATGGAACGTCTTAATGATGCTGGTACCCATTCTCTGCCGCAAATTTGGGATGAGATTTGTGAGCAAACGCTAAAATCTATTGCGGTGAACGAGCTTGCCTATGAAGATGCCACGCCATTCCTTTACTTGAAGGAGCTCAGCCAAGGCTTCCGTACCAACACACTGATCCGTCATGTGATTGTGGATGAAGTACAAGACTACTCCCCGTTCCAATTAGAGTTCATGCGCCGTTTATTTCCAAGGGCGAAAATGACCGTATTGGGTGATTTGAATCAGGCGATCTATGCACAAGGTGAGGTGCTTGGAGAATTGTCTAGTTTGGTAAGTATATATGGTGAAGAGAATACAGAAGTGATCTCATTAACCCGAAGCTATCGCTCCACTTATGAGATTGTGGAATTTACGCGGGCAATGATTCCTGGAGGGGAACGAATTGTACCGTTTAATCGACGAGGAGAAGAACCTCAGCTAAGTGTGGTCTCTAGTGAGGATGAGCTTATTCATGCAGTTGAAATGGATATCCGGAATCTGCAATCCAAGGGGTATCATTATGTGGCTGTCATCTGTAAAACAGCAGAGGAAAGCGCACGAGTTCATGATGAACTACATAGTAGGCTGCCGGTAAGGCTCGTTACGAAGGAAACACCGAACTTCCAGAAGGGAACACTGGTGCTACCTGCTTATTTAGCTAAAGGCGTGGAGTTTGATGCTGTCATCATCTACGATGGTTCAGCTGAACGGTATGGCAGAGAAAGTGAACGTAAGCTGTTCTATACAGCCTGCACGCGGGCTATGCACTTGTTGCATATTTATAGTCTAGGAGAACCGAACCGATTCCTTCCAACTGTTAAGGCGAATCCCATGATTGCAAATTCGCTGTAAAGCCCGAACTTCAACACTTAAGATCGTCCTTTCGCCTTGGCGGGGGACGGTCTTTTTATATGTATGAATAAAGAGGGGGGAACAAACCACAATATAGAGAGTCACAAACAATGACAAAGGTGGTCAGTTCATGAAAGAAAGAAAATGGGATCTGCTTGCATTAGCATCCATTCCACTTATAATGACCCTCGGCAATTCCATGCTGCTGCCCATTCTGCCGCAGATCTCCAAAGAACTAGGCATTAGCCCTTTTCAAGTCAGTATGCTGATAACTGTTTATGGATTGATGGCTATCGTGATGATCCCGATTGCAGGTTATCTGTCTGACGCGTATGGACGAAAGAAGGTTATTCTTCCGAGTCTAATCATAGCCGCAGTTGGCGGTGTCGTCTGTGTGGTGGCTGCTTGGTTTATGAAAGGGGGGAACGCTTATTGGGTGATCTTAGCCGGACGTCTGTTGCAAGGAATGGGTGCAGCGGGTGCTTTTCCAATTGTCATCCCTTTCGTAGGTGATTTATTCAAGGAAGAAGAGGATGTGAGTAAAAGTCTGGGAATCATTGAGACCTCCAATACATTTGGCAAAGTGCTCAGTCCAATTCTTGGTGCTTATCTCGGAATTTTGCTCTGGTTTGCTCCTTTTATTGCAATTCCCATTCTATGTCTAATTTCATTTTTCCTGGTTCTATTGCTAGTCCGAAAACCTGAAGTAAAGGATCAACCCGAAAAACAGGGGGTTCGTGAGTTTTTATCTGGAATTGTGAGCGTTTTACGTAAAAAAGGACGATGGTTGTATGCTATTTTTGCCATAGGCGGTATCTGCATGTTTGTGACCTTTGGGGTTCAATTCTATTTATCTGAAATGCTGGAAACTAAATTTAATATGCATGGGGCGATGAAGGGTTATGTGCTGGCAATCCCGCTTGCGCTCTTATGTCTGGCGTCATATGGAACAGGAAAAATCATCGGCCCGAATAAAACGTTAATGAAATGGTTCGGTTTTGGTGGCATGGTATTACTGACGGCGGCGATGATATTTGCAGGCTTCAATAAAGGGATTTATTTCTTAGTAGGGTTTATGGGCTTGGGCTGTGTTGGCATCGGGATTGTGCTTCCTTGTATGGATGCTTTAATCACGGAGGGGATCGAGAAGGAAAACAGCGGCACGATAACCTCGCTATACAGCAGTATGAGGTTTATAGGGGTAGCCTTAGGGCCGCCAGTGGTATCGTTGTTGTTAAGCAGTGGACACTGGGTCTTATTTGCGTTGATGGCTTCCGTAGGGGCAATCGGTGGTTTGCTAACCTTATTTGCGGTAACACCAAGCAAGGGGAGCAAGGGAGAATCTGGCGTAAAAGAAACAGAGCAGATAAATCCCCACCTCTTGTCAAAGCGTGTTCGCCAAACGTCTGCCATGTCCTTAGAGGGAAAAAAGAGCTATCCTTAAGCTACGTTGCCGCAGCTTGCAGGATAGCCCTCTTGTTAATAAAGAAAGAAAGAGACGCTTAGGCTTGTGGTACGGATTCCCAATCTTTCAGGAAGCGTTCAATACCGTTATCTGTCAGCGGATGCTTCCAGAGGGTTGGTAGAAGTGAACCTGGGATGGTTGCAATGTGAGCTCCAGCAAGAGCGGCTTGCTCAACATGTGCAATGTTACGGATGGATGCTGCAATAATTTCGGAAGTCATGCCGTAGTTGGTCAGGATGGTCTTCAAATCCTTGATCAACTTCATTCCGTCAACACCGATATCATCCAGACGTCCTACGAAAGGAGAGATATATGTTGCGCCTGCTTTTGCAGCCATCAAGCCTTGGGCCGCTGAGAAGACAAGCGTTACGTTAGTTTTGATACCCTTTTTAGTAAGCTCATAACAAGCTTCCAAGCCATCTTCAGTCATAGGGAGTTTAATTACAACGTTTGGAGCCCATTCAGCAATTTCATATGCTTCTTTAAGCATTTCTTCTGCTGTCAATCCGATTACTTCTGCGCTTACCGGACCTGGAACGATTGCAACGATTTCTTTGATAACATCTTTAAACAATCTTCCTTCTTTGGCGATGAGTGACGGGTTAGTCGTTACGCCATCCACTAATCCGAGGCGAGTAATACGTTTGATCTCTTCAATATTTCCGGTGTCCAAGAAAAACTTCATTTTAAGTTTCCTCCCTTGATTTCCATATGGATTGACAAACAATATTCATATTTTCATTATGAGACATGTCAAACAAAGTTTCAACTGTTATTTTGAATATTTCAAAATAACTTTATAGAATGAATATCGCTCGCACTTGTTGAATAGCAGATAATATAGGATTGGTCTATGCTTCTATCCATGATAATATATAATCGGTATTGTTATTATGGCGTATTGGGTGGGACGTGATGAGATGTATTCGATATTAGTAATTATGCTTGTGCTCGTGTTGTCAGTTGCCGGCTTTTTGGCCTATCAGAACAGCAAATTGGTAGCTAATCAGAAGAAATTAGGAACTTTATCACGCAATCCTTCACTAATGTATTCGATCTTTGATCAAGCTGCTAGTGTGGAAGATCCAGACGTAATTCCTTTAATTCAATACACCATTTTTGTGGAGTCCAGTGGTCAGGTAGTTGTGAATAAGCCTGTAGCAATCCTTAATCTATGTAGAGTTAGCGCGGGTAGAGGAGAATTAGTACTGGCTGATGTCGAGCGCAGTGTATTAGAACACATTCAATTGGTATCTCCTTCGGAGGCATTCATTGAGCATAAAGCTTACATACATAGGGCTTCTAACCACGCTGAAAAAGAAATGATCCTAAATTTAGAGGATGTAGTGAAATTACAATATACATAAGGCAGAATGAAGAATATTGATTTTTTGGGCTGCAAGAAGGATAATACGAAATTGGATACATGAAAAGAGGGAAATAGAGTGTCACCCGTAGCGGAAGTGAATTTTGAAGTGGTTCATCCAGAGAATGCTGATTTAAGAGAGCTTATTACGTTTCTGGATGAGGAACTGAAGGCACGTTATCCGCATGAGACGATCTATGTCGTTGATTTTGAGGATCCTAAAGTAAAAGAAATGACTTTTGTAGTTGCCTACATAAATGGAAAACCAGTGGGCTGCGGTGGGCTTCGTCCATTGGATTATATCGGTGCTGAGATTGCAGCGATGGAGCTGAAGCGCTTTTATGTGGATTCTAGTTATCGTAAAATGGGCATAGCTACAAATATGCTGTTATACCTTGAAGCACAGGCCATAGCAGCGGGGTTTAAGGAGATCCGATTGGAGACCGGAATCAAGCAGCCGGAAGCGATTGCACTTTACGTTAAGCATGGCTACCGACCGATTGATTTATTTGGACCCTATATTGGAGATTCAGACAGTCTCTGTTACGGTAAAATATTGGATGTCGGTGCTCTACCGGAATCTCCTAAATAACAGGTGATTTCAATTGAACTATAAATCTTTATAACGGATAACATGGGGGTAATAAAATGAGTATCAATGTTAAACAATTAGCAGCAGAAAAAGCAGTGGAATACGTAGAAGATGGAATGAAGGTAGGTTTGGGTACGGGATCAACTGCCTACTGGGCGATTCGTAAGCTTGGAGAACGCGTCAGTGAAGGACTAAAGATTACCGCAGTTGCTACTTCACGCGCATCCGAGGATCAAGCACGAGAACTAGGTATTCCACTGGTAGCTTTTGGTGATATTGATAGTCTGGACCTGACCATTGACGGAGCGGACGAGCTGGACAGCAGTCTGCAGCTCATCAAAGGCGGCGGCGGTGCTTTGCTTCGCGAGAAAATTGTAGCTAGTAATAGTACTCGAATGATTGTGATTGCCGATGAGGGTAAAGTGGTAAACACGCTAGGTAAATTTCCGCTACCGGTGGAGATCGTCCCTTTTGCATGGGAATGGACTGTGGCAGAGCTTGCTAAACTGGGCTGCCAACCTGAATTGCGTCGCAGCGGAGAAGAGTTGTACAAGACGGATAATGGCAACTATATCGCGGACTGCCGATTTGAAGTGATAGCGTCTGCACCAAAGCTCGCACTGACAATCCAAAGTATCCCTGGTGTTGTAGATCACGGTCTATTTATTGGAATTGCAGCGATGGCTATCGTTGGTAAACATGACGGAAGTATCGAAATTATAGAAGCTCAACCTAATCATTGATTCGCCGCAGACCTAGAGAAACTAGCCGTTCTTGGTCGCTAAAAAGATTGACACGGGTAGTGCTAACTCTGTATAGTGCTACTGTTATCTATTGGATGTTTATTGGATTTGGACGTGAAGTCCACACTGGAGGAACTCTGCAGTACAATCTGGTTCCATTTCGTACGGTGTCACTTTATTTCAACCTGGATAATGGGTTACCGCTGATCAGTCGGCTAGTAAATTTGCTAGGAAATGTTGTAGTTTTTATACCCTTTGGTTTTCTTTCACCACTAGCAATGACACGTCCGATTTCTTGGTTTAGAATCTCACTATTTGCTGTCCCGTGCATACTGCTGTTAGAGTGCTTGCAAATGCTGCTGCACGTGGGAAGCTTCGATATTGATGATTTACTATTAAACATGTTAGGTGTGTGGACAGGCTACGGATTGTTCCGAGTGATTAGCTTTAGAAGTAACAAAGAAGGAGAAATGTAAAGAATGTTGATTGATCTTAAACCCCTCATAGGTACACCTGAGGTGAATGAGCTGTTAACCTATGCGGTTATTGATGATCCAAATGCCTTACAGCAGACTTCGTCTGAATATAGCGAACAAGCCGGGCTTAAGTTATTTGGCTGGGAAGAGGAAGAATTACTGCTTGGTCTCGTGGGCTTCGAAGAAACAGAAGATGGCTCATTGGATATACGGCATATTGCTGTATTGCCAGAAAACAGAGGAAAAGGGTATGCACGGGGGATGATTCTGGAATTACTTACAACTCTTCAACCGCGTTATCTGGTAGCTGAAACCGAAGATGAGATCGCTGCAGATTTCTACCGTAGTCTTGGGTTCATGGTATACAGCCTCGGAGAAAATGCAGCAGGCATTGAAACATTGCGATGTGTCTATGAAGTAGAAGAGTTTGAGGATGAGGAATAAACCATTTTTAGAAAACATACAATGGCAGGTCGAGATGAAATCTCGGCCTGTTTTTTTGTGAAGAGCATCATAAATTCCTCGACAGAGAGTCAGTTGACTTTTGGAAAAAAGGGGATTATAGTTTGACAATGAAACTGTTCGACAGTTGAACTATATTTTGGAGGTATGAAACGTTGGATAATGATGTGCAGCATTGGATTAATCGCTATATGGATGCTTATTTGATTGTGACTAGACAAGTGGCGGCAAGAATTAAAGATAGTATTGCTGCGGATACAACAAATGATCAGTATCAAATTCTACGTCTGATCCATGCTCAGGGACAATGTACTTCTACATATCTGTCTGAATCTTTCTGCGTTGGTAAAAGTTCCATTACAGCGATAATCAACAGATTAGTGCAGGCGGGAATAATCGAGCGAACACGTGACGAGAGCGATCGCCGTCAGGTGTATTTATCGATGACTGAACACGGCAAAAAAGTTTTTGAAGCAGCAGAGACACAAGTACATGAAGTGGTGTCCCCGTATTTGTTACATTTTGAAGAAAAGGATATTGAGATGTTCGTTATGATGTTCGAGAGATTGGCGAACTTAATTCAAGATGATGGAGGGAAGAATCAATGAAGACGATTCTAAAAGCAAGATGGGCGGTCATCGCAATCTGGCTCGCGGTAGCGGTAGTGCTAATGATGACGTCCCCATCGTTCTCTGATCTTGTCCGTGAGAAGGGGCAGGTTACCGTTCCAGAGGGATACCCTTCATCAAGGGCAGCGGAAATCATGAAGGAAGCGGCAAATGACAAGGGAGGCGAATCGCTCCATCAAGTAGCCCTTGTATTCAATAACCCGAAGGGGATCGGAGCCGAAGAATCAGCAAGTATTCAGCAGGGCGTTGAGAAGCTCGCTGCGAACAAGGAAACGCTGCAGTTGGATTCCATCACTGATCCTTTTTCACAGAGTGAACTTAAGGATACCCTGATTGCCAAAGATGGCAAGACCATCATGGTGGCGTTGTCGGTAAAAGGTGAAGGAGAAGCTGTTACTGCGCTGCCCGATAAAGTGGATGAATTGCTCTCGGGTGTTGAAGCAGATCATTATTTGACCAGTGAAGGTCTGATCACAGAAGATATGATCGCTAGCTCAGAAGCAGGACTAAAAAAGTCGGAGTATATTACAGTTGTCTTTATTCTACTTATTCTATTCGTTGTGTTTCGTTCGTTCGTAGCGCCTTTTGTACCGTTGCTTACGGTAGGTCTCAGCTATATTGTATCCCAATCTGTCGTGGCTTTTTTGGTGGATCGGTATGATTTTCCTTTATCTACGTTTACCCAAATCTTTATGGTTGCGGTCATGTTCGGGATCGGTACGGATTATTGTATTCTGCTGATTAGCCGTTTTAAAGAAGAAATGATGACCGCGGAAGATACCAAAAGTGCGATCATTGCAACTTATCGAAAAGCTGGAGGAACGGTGTTCTATTCAGGTTTAGCGGTGTTCGTAGGGTTTATAGCGATTGGTTTATCAAAATTCATCCTTTATCGTTCGGCAGTAGCAGTTGCAGTTGGAATTGCGGTTATGCTACTGGCACTAGTGACGATTGTTCCTTTCTTTATGGCTGTTCTTGGTAAAAAACTATTCTGGCCTTCCCGCGGTAAGCTGGAACACAGTGAGAGCCGTATTTGGGGATGGGCAGGTTCCTTTTCTTTAAAAAGACCGTGGGCCGCTCTTCTGATTGTTGCAGTAATCGTAGCCCCTTTCTTAGTCACCTATAGCGGTAAGCTGTCCTTTAACAGCTTGGAGGAAATTGGTTCGGAATATGCTTCGGTCAAAGGTTTTAATATCATTTCAGAGAGCTTCGGACCAGGTGAATCGATGCCTGGCAAGATCGTAATCAAAAATGATGATCGCATGGATAATTCAGAATATCTGGGACTAGCGGAGAAAATCAGCCGTGAGCTGGAAAAAGTGGATAGCGTAAAATCGGTTCGAAGTATGTCACGTCCAACAGGTGAGCTGATAAGTGATTTCTTAATTCCGAATCAGGTAGGTACACTTTCTGATGGACTGGATCAGAGTAGCGAAGGATTGACCAAAATTCAGAGCGGATTGTCTGAAGCAAGTAAACAACTTAGCGATAATGCCCCTAAACTTACCGAAGCTGTTGCAGGGAGCGCTAAGCTGACGGAAGGCACAGCTGATCTTAAAGAAGGAATCGTTGCTTTAGGGGATGGACTTACCCGTATCGAGAGCGGGATTAAAAGTGGCTCAGCAGGTGCAGGAGAGATCAAATCCGGTCTTCAGCAGGCAGCAGCAAGTGCGAAACAATTAGCGGATGCTAATGCGAAGCTGCTTGAGGGCTATAAGAAAATCGGTGGCGGTTTAACCCAGCTGGATGAAGGACTCGGGCAGCTTCCAAAGCAGCTACAAGGTGTTGCAGAAGCATTAAAGGGACTGGATGGCTCCTTCACTGGTCTAGAGAGCAGTTATCCGGAAATTGTTCAGGATGTAAATTATTTGACGATTAAAGGTACAGTAGCACAGAGTGGTACGGGTGTTGCACAGCTAGCAGCCGGTCTTGGTCAAGTTTCAGAGCAACTTAAAGGTGCAGCTGCTGGTTTAAATGAGGCGAATGCCGGCTATGCCAAAGCAGCGGCTGGGCAAACTGCGCTAGCGCAAGGGTTAGCTAAGCTTGTAGCTGGAATCGGTCAACTGCAAGCTGGACTCGATCAGGCGGCGGCTGGCCAAGGGCAGATCGTAGATAAGATCCCATCCATTACTACGGGGCTTGATCAGTTACAGGGCGGACAGCAGCAGCTCGCCGATGGCTTTGGTGAATTGACAGGACAGATTGGAGCCTTAACGACTGGACTAAGTGATAGTGCTAACGGCTTGAAACAAATTACAAGCGGTCTGGGCTCAGCGCAAGATTACTTGAATCAGATTCAAGCGGCTAAAGATGATGAGTTGAGCGGATTCTTCGTACCAGCTGAGGCACTTCAGGCTGAGGGGATAGCGCAGGTATTTGATACTTACTTGTCTACTGACCGCAAGGTTATGACTTTGGACGTGGTATTCACTGAGAATCCATACAGCTCAGAGGCCATAGACAGTGTAGGTGATATTCAAGCAGCAGTAGATCGTGCGGTTAAAGGTACGAAGCTTGAAAATGCTGAAACAGCTATTAGCGGGGTTACCAGCAGCCAAAGTGATTTACGGAATATTTCCAATGAAGATTATACGCGTACAGTAATCTTGATGCTGAGCGGTATTTTCATCATATTAGTGTTATTGCTCCGTTCAATCGTAATGCCGATTTACTTAATTATTTCACTTTTGATCACTTACTTTTCAGCGTTGGGTGTTACAGAGGCTATATTTGTTAACCTTCTGCACTTTGAAGGGATTACCTGGACGACGCCATTCTTTAGTTTTGTTATGTTGATTGCGCTGGGTGTGGATTATAGCATTTTCTTAATGGCCCGGTTTAACGAAAATAAAACTTGGGAAGTAAAAGAAGCGATTCTACACGCTATGCGTAATATGGGTACAGTTATCCTTTCGGCAGTCATTATTCTGGGAGGTACCTTTGCTTCGATGTATCCTTCAGGGGTATTGTCGATGATGCAGATTGCTACAGTGGTGCTCGTAGGATTGGCCTTGTATGCTTTAATCTTCCTGCCGTTTTTTGTCCCTGTGATGGTACGGATCTTCGGCCGGGGAAATTGGTGGCCATTTTCGGTTAAACAGAGCGGAGAAGTTAACAGCAAGGATTTAAATATGTAATTGGGACTGAATCCCATAGATGAATCAGAAGTCACAACAGATAGTAGTTTTATACCAGCCAGTCACCGAAACCTTTATCGGTGACTGGTTTTTTATGGATTAGAATGAATCGATTTAATGTGAAACGATCAGCGGGGAAATCCTGACCCGTGGTAATGTCTTAGGTCTTTTATCTATTGTTGTCTGGTTCTTTAGGTTATTGTTATTATATTTTTGGAAAATTATAATAACTTTAAATACGGTTTCTATGTATTCAGATTACAACTAGAAAGCGAGATGAGGATTGTTGAAAGTAAGCATGAGAAGCAGCAAAATCGTAAAAAAGGTCGCTCCATTTGTAATCACAGCGGGGGTTATCGCCGGAGTAGGGCTTATCGATACCGATAAAGCATTAGGACATGGTTATGTAACCGAGCCAGCCAGTCGTGCGAAGCTTGGCGCAGCGAATAATGTGGGTTCTGTTCAATATGAGCCGCAGAGCCTGGAAGCACCCAAGGGCTTCCCAGTGACAGGTCCTGCTGATGGAATGATAGCCTCTGCGGGTGGTATGTTCGGGGGGATTCTGGATCAACAATCAAGTGATCGCTGGATTAAGCATGATATGGTTGGCGGTATAAATGATATCACTTGGTATCATACAGCACCCCATAGAACAACTAAATGGCATTACTATATTACGAAAAAAGGTTGGAACCCTAATGCGCCGATTAAACGTTCTGATTTAGAACTTATTGGAACCTTTGAGAATGGTGGTAGACAGCCTGAAACTGCTGTGACACATAAAGTGAATGTCCCAGCTGACCGTAGTGGATACCATGTCATTTTGGCAGTGTGGGATATTGCGGATACGTCTAATGCTTTCTATCAAGTGATTGACGTGAATCTTAAGAACGGTGATCCAGGAACCGGGGGACAGCCGGATACAGAGAAGCCGTCAACTGTAGCAGGGTTACATACGATAAGTGCAGAATCGAGCAGTGTAGATCTTCGTTGGAAAGCTGCGACAGATAACGTAGGTGTTGATCATTACATGATTTACCGCGGTGATAGCGTCGGTATAGCGAAACAAATCGGAACATCCTCAACAACGAGCTTTAAGGACGTAACTGTAGAACCAGGTAAACTCTATACTTATTATGTCGTTGCGGTGGATCGTGCAGGAAATACATCCAATTCTAGTAATATTATCGTTGTTAATACGCCCGCCCCTCCAGTGGATATACCAGATACAGTGAAGCCTTCGATGGTTGAAGGGCTGCATACCATGTCGGTAAAACACAACAGTGTAGATTTGATGTGGAACGCCTCTCAAGATAATGTAGGTGTAGATCATTATGTAGTGTATCGAGATGGGGTTGAATTGACCCAAACCAAAGGAACTTCCTTTACGGATACAACGGTTCAACCTTCTACAACGTACATTTATCATGTGAGAGCTGTAGATGCTGCTGGTAATGTCTCAGATAAGAACTCTTCGTTTACAGTTATAACGCTTGAGAAACCTGTACTACCAGAAGTAGCAGCCTGGAATGCCACCGGTTTGTACATTGTAGGTACAAAAGTTGAATACAAGGGTAACCTTTATGAAGCGCGAGTGACATTTAGAAGTTATGGTGATACCAATTGGAATCCTGAGTCGGCATTATCCCTGTGGAAACCAGTAACGAACTTTCTATAACCACAATAAGTAAACAGAGCAGCGATTTTCCCGCTATTGGAGAATCGCTGCTCTGTGTTTTTGCTCTACTGCGGCTTGCTTGAGCAGAGCCTCAACTCACACTCGACAATGACAAGGAAAATATTATCGATCTTATTTCATCCATATCTTTCACTGAATTAGAGAAAAACTGCAAAAGTACATCTTTTCACATAAATATCCGCTTCATTAAGTCCAAAAACTGCAAATGTACAGGAATATCCTCAATTATGGCTCGAAGGCTTCTTCGAGAGCAAGAATTACTGCAGATTCGGCTAGACCCCCTTAATCCGGAGTCCTGTCCACCAAAATACTGCAGACGTAGAA